>Ga0193961_1000101_pt1 | contig 32578 bp, 31 predicted proteins | sample FB_4_MG_FD_140371 | JGI IMG/M metagenome (GOLD analysis project Ga0193961, IMG submission 140371) | Microbial mat bacterial communities from the Broadkill River, Lewes, Delaware, United States - FB_4_MG | ecosystem: Environmental > Aquatic > Freshwater > River > Microbial mats | place: USA...
AGTAATTAGACTTACAAGAATGGGAAGAAACAAGAAACCATTTTACAGAATCGTTGTAACAGATAGCAGAAAGAGAAGAGATTCAGGTTGGATTGAATCAATTGGTTACTACAACCCAGTATCTACACCAAAAGAATTCAAAATTGATCAAGAAAGACTTGATTACTGGTTAAGCGTTGGTGCTCAACCTTCTGAAAAAGTAGCTAAATTAACAGCTAAAAAATAGTCATTATGGTGACTGACTTCGTTTCTACTTATGCAAAAATGATAGTTAATTATCCAGAAGATATTGAGGTGTCATCAAGTAAAATTGATGATGCTTTTTTTGAAATAACAATAATAGCTAATAATACTGACATAGGTAAACTAATAGGTAAAAATGGGAATATGATCAATGCTATAAAAACTATTCTAAATGGTTGTAAAGCAAAAGATGGTAACTCTTATAAAATTCAAGTGGTAGCAAAATAATGGAAAAAATCTATATTGCAAAACTAGGGAAAACAGTTGGTTTAAAAGGTCAACAAAAACTTCACATTGATTCAGATTTTCCTGAACAATTCAAAAAAAACACAAAACTTACAACAGACAAAAATCAAGAACTTATAATAGAAACATACAATACTGCTAGTAATGTTGTTAAATTTATTGGTATTGATACTATTGAAGATGCAAAAAAACTTACAAATAGACAACTTTATGTTTCAACAGAAGACACAAGAGAAAGTTGTAAACTTGGTAAAAAACAGTTTTTTTGGTTTGATATGATGGATTGTATAATAAAAGAAAATGGTGAAACTTTAGGGAAGATTTCAGATATTCAAAGAATGCCTTTGAGTGATTATTTGATGATTGATACAGATGAAAATCTTATCAAAGATGGCTTTGCTAATTCTTTTTTAGTACCATATCTAGATGATTATATTTTAGATGTAGATATTGATGCTAAAACTATACTTGTACAAAATACAAAAGATATACTAGAAGCTAGCTAATTTAGTCTTAGTGCCCTCTACGTTGCGTTACTCTTCGATCACCTGATCTTGGAGTTTCAGCATCTATTCTTCTATCTTTTACTCTTTTATCTATTGGTAATTCTATAAAAAACTTTGCACCGATATCTGTATTTTTTGCGTACAATTTTCCTTTCATATGATTTACAATAATATCATAACTCATATACAACCCTATTCCAGTACCTACAGACTTATGTTTTGTAGTGAAATATGGCTCAAAAATATGTGCCATTGTTTTTTCTGATATCCCTCCACCATTATCTGCTATTGAAATGATTATACTATTATCTTTTTTTTCTAAATCAATCTCAATGATTTTTGATGCTTGCTTATGGCTAACTAATATGTCAATTGCATTATTAATAATATTTATAATAACCTGTGAAAGTTCCCCTAAAATAATAATAGCTCGTATAGGTTTAGAATAGTCTATTTTATTTAAAAGTGTAATGTGCTCATTTTGAATTCTTGTTTCAATAATTGCTAAAGCATTGTTTATTCTATCTTGAATCACTACCTCTTTTAACTCAATCTTTTCTTTTATAAAATTTCTAAAAACATCAATTGTACTTGATAATTGTTCAGAATTTAATACGATAGAGTCCAAAAGTGAATATAACTCTTCATCACTGATTTGAGCATATTCTTTTTTCATTTTTATTCCAGAAGCAGCAGTTGTAATCACACTTAATGGTTGTCGCCACTGATGAGCAATATTTCCAATCATCTCACCCATCTGAGCCATTTTTACATTTTGAGAAAGAATATCTTCCCTTCTTTTAATATCTGTTAAATCAAGAATATTTACAATAGTAGTATCACTATCGCCCTCTTCAAAACGATTTATTTGTAATAATGCAGGGAATTTTTCTCCACGTTTATTTTTTAAAGTAATTTCATATTTCCCAATAAAACGTTTTTCTACATTTTTGGCTACCATCTCCATATCTTCTTCTGCGATAAAATCACGATACATCATACCAATTAAGTCTTCTCTATTTTCAAAACCAGTAAGAGCTAAAGCAGCATCATTAAGATCTACTATTTTTTGATGTCGTAAAAATATCACTGCTTCTAATGTAACATTTAACATTTTTGTATGTTTTTTATTTTCAAATGTCAATACATCAATCTCTTTTCGTAACTTTTTATGGTAAAAAATAATAAAAATAACAAGCGAAAAAATAATGAAAACTGACAAATACATATAAAAAACCTTCTACTAAATCTACTTTATTATATCTAATTAATATTTAGATATAATTATTAAAATAAATTGATTCTAGGATTTAAATAAAATGAAAAAAATTACACTAACTAGCCCATTTGATATGCACTTACACCTAAGAGATAATGATATGTTATCACTTGTTGCACCACTAACGTCTAAAACATTTTCAGGTGCGATAATCATGCCTAATCTTGTACCTGCTGTGGATACAAAAGAAGCTGTAATTGCTTATAAAAATAGAATTAATGCTGCTGTAGAAGAGGAACATAACTTCACTCCTTTTATGACTCTTTTTTTCAAACAATACACACGAGAATTTCTAGAAGATGTAAAAGATGAAATATCTGCTATTAAACTTTATCCATCTGGAATCACTACAAATAGTGAAGGTGGAGTGGAATCTATCGATACAGAAACATTAGCCCCAACATTAAATGCAATGGCTGATTTAGGTATCCCTTTATGTGTTCATGGAGAAACAAATGGTTTTGTTATGGATAGAGAACAAGAGTTTATGAGTGTATATGAAGCACTAGCAACTGCATTTCCTAAACTTACTATTATTATGGAACATATAACTACAAAAGATGCAGTCGATATGTTAGATAAATATGATAATCTTTATGCAACAATTACATTACATCACTTAATTATTACACTTGATGATGTTGCAGGTGGAATGTTAAAACCACATCTATTTTGTAAACCAATTGCTAAAAAACCTGTTGACAGAGATGCTTTACTAAATGTTGCATTAGAAGGACATCCTAAAGTTATGTTTGGTAGTGATAGTGCTCCACATCCAAAACATGCAAAAGAAGCTTGTGGATGTGCTGCTGGTGTCTTTACATCTCCTATTGCTATTCAAGTACTTGTTGATTTATTTGAACAAAATAACAAACTTGATAACTTACAAAAATTCTTAAGTGATAACGCATGTAAAATTTATAATATGAAACCTTCTACAAAAACAATTACTTTAGTAAAAGAAGAATTTAAAGTGCCTGCATATTACGAATTTAAAAGAGAAAAAGTAGTTCCAATGTATGCAGAAGAATTACTACCGTGGAAAGTGCTATGTTAGGAAAATTCTTTAAAAGAGAATTTAACAATACCACATATTTACAAGAACTACTCCAAGACTCTCCAAACATAAAATGGCTTGAAGAGGGTCTAAGAGATGAGATGATTGATATCAATCATAAAGATGAAAATGGAGATACATTTCTTATAAAATGTATCAAAGTTTCAAAAACTCCCTCGGCAATATGGCTCATTACACATAATGTTGATTTAACCATACAAAACTCAAATGGAAAAACAGCCCTTTACTTTGCAATAGAAAAAAGAAATAGAGAATTGATAAAACAAATCTTGGATTCAAAAGTTATTGATTTAGAACAACGAGATATTGAAGGAAGAACATTATTACAAAATATCGTTATGCTTGGGCATAATGAGATGGCAAAAGTTCTTATCAAACATGGGGCAAACACAAATAATTTAGATAATAAAAATAGAAACTTATTGTATGATGCTTTATCTTATGGAGATCAAGGATTTATTCAATATTTACTAAACCTCGAAAAACTAGAACTTAACCTTTTGGATGAAGATGGAAATAGTATCATGCATCATGTAGAGGTACTTAAAGACGATGATATAGCAAAAAAACTTCTCATTGCAGGAGTTGATCCGACTCTTAAAAATGCAGATGGAGAATCTTTTTTATTAAGAACAGCCTTAAGAGGCAAAGAAGCAGAAGAACTAATAGATGTTGCTTTAGAACATGGTGCAGATGTAAATAGCCCTACTTCTAACGATAATACAATTCTTATGGAACTTATCGCTATCTCTTCAGGTTTATCAATGGAAGAACATGAAAGAAGAGAAAGCCTCTTAAAAACATCTAGAAAAATGCTCAAACACGGCGGAAATATCAATGCCATAGAAAAAAATAATGAAAGCGGACTCTTTAATGCCATTAGATTATGTGACTATGATCTTGTCTCTTTTTTACTTGCTGGAGGAATAGATCCAAATATTGTAAGTGATAAAGGTGATACTGTTTTAAATCTTATTATATATGAAGGTGTGAAACAATTAGATATCATTTTGCTACTTATTCAATATGGAGCAAATCCAAATATAAGAGATAAGCATGGGAAAACAATTTATGAACTTCTTAATGCTATTGTATTGCATGTTTTAGGCACAAAACTCATCACAGATATAGAGATGAAAAATAAAATTGATCCTAACGGTCAATATGTTAGAATTATTAAAGAGTTTTTAATACATAGAGATAAAGAAGAATCATTGGACTATCTAGATTCAACTGGTGATCCTCTATTTTTCAAACCTCTTTTACACGGACATTTTCCTTTATTTAAACTCTACATCAAAAATGGTCTCAATATCAACCGTACAAACAAAGCAAATCATAGTATTTTTTATGAATATGTATTAAAAGTTTTTGAAGAGCATAAATCTGATGAGAAAACATGTGAACTATTTCAAAATAATATCAGTAACCTTTTAAGTAATAAAGCAGAAAAAAATTATCAAGATGGACTAGGCTGGACTATTTTACATAAAATAGTAGGAACAAAATGTGATGAGAAGTTATTTGATATTTTAACAAAAGTCGCTTTATTTGATTATACGATACAAGATATCCAAGGAAGAACAGTTGTTCATAATGCTGTTTGGGCAGATAAAATATCTATTATAAAAAAAATATACACTGTTTCACCACAAAGTATAAACATCGTAGATAATTATCAAATATTACCTATAACTTATGCTGCACTTTTAGGAAATCAAAAACTTGTAATATTACTTTTACATCTAAATTCAAATATTAGTGGAAGAAAACCAATTACAGAAAAGGCAATTAAAAAGTTTAGCCCTATGTTAAAGAATCTGAAACATATCAAAGATGATATTACAGATTCTGAATTAGAAAAAAAGTTTGATACTCTTATTATTCAAATAATAAAAGACTTCAAACTTATATAAACTGATTTAGATTAATCTAAATCAGTTTTTAAAATAGCTCCACTACTTGCATTTGTAACTAAAGCTCTATATTGTTGTAACCATTTTGAAGATAATTTCTTTTTAATAGGAACAAATTTTTGTTTTCTTTCAGCAATAACTTCATCACATAAGTTTGCTTGTAAGATATACTTATCAACATCGATATGAATCTCATCACCATCTTCAAGTAATCCAATAAGACCACCTTCTGCAGCTTCAGGAGAAACGTGACCAATAGAAGCACCTCTAGTTGCTCCTGAGAATCTACCATCAGTAATTAAAGCAACAGAATCACCAAGACCCATACCCATGATTAAACTAGTAGGTGCTAGCATCTCTTGCATACCTGGACCACCTTTAGGACCTTCATATCTAATAACAACAACATTTCCAGCTTTTACTTTATGGTCTAAAATACCAGCAATCGCATCATCTTGAGAATCAAAACAAACAGCAGTTCCTGTAAATACTCTCTCACCTGTAATACCAGCAGTTTTAATAACAGCACCTTGTTGTGCTAAGTTACCATATAAGATAGCTAAACCACCAACTTCGCTATACGCATTATCAATTGTATGAATAATATCTGTATCAGTGATTTCAGCATCTTTGATTCTTTCTTTAATTGTTTCACCAGTAATAGTAAGGTTATCAAATAAGATTCCACCTCTTTTATCCATCTCGTGCATAACAGCATTAACCCCACCAGCTTTATCTATATCTTGCATATGAATAGTTGTTTTCGATGGAGAAATTTTAGCAATATGAGAAACTTTATGAGAAATAGCATTGATATCTGATAATTCAAAGTTTACATCTGCTTCTCTAGCAATAGCTAACATATGTAAAACAGTATTAGATGAACCTCCCATAGCCATATCAACTGCAAACGCATTTCTTACTGCATTTTCATTTAAAATATTTTTCATATTGTATGGTTCTTTATCTTCCATACTTAATTTAGCTAATTCACATACTCTTCTTGCAGCTGCTCTATATAAATTTTCTCGCTCAGTTGTAAGTGCTAAAATAGTACCATTTCCAGGTAACGCTATACCCATAGCTTCCATTAAAGTATTCATAGAGTTTGCTGTAAACATACCAGAACATGATCCACCACTTGGACATGCATTACACTCAATATCTGTTAACTCTTCTTCAGTGATATCACCATTTTCAAATTTTCCAACTGCTTCAAATGCAGTCGCTAAATCTATAGGAGTTCCGTCTTGAGCATATCCTTTTGCCATAGGACCGCCACTTACAAATACAGTAGGTACATTTACTCTTAATCCACCCATAATCATACCAGGAACAATTTTATCACAGTTAGGGATAGCTATCATTGCATCAAATTTATGTGCATTCATAACTGTTTCTATAGAGTTTGCAATTAATTCTCTTGATGGTAATGAAAATAACATTCCATCATGTCCCATAGCAATACCATCATCTACACCAATAGTATTGAACTCAAATGGTACACAACCATTTTTTCTAATCTCATCTTTTATGATATCACTTACTTTGTCTAAAAAGAAATGTCCTGGGATAACTTCAATAAAAGAGTTTGCAACCCCAATAAACGGTTTATCAAAATCTTCATCTTTTAATCCAGTAGCTCTAAATAAACTTCTGTGAGGAGCACGTGCATGCCCTTTTTTTACTTCATCACTTCTCATAATATTCCTTAAATCTATATAGTTTATATTTTCTGTATTATAGTTGAATTTTGATTAAATTTATAAAATTTTATAAATTTGCAAATTCTTTTAAAATACTCTTGACAAATAAAATTAATTGTATTATAATTCCGCCACAAAACAAGAAAGACATATCTTGATTTGAAATTACCTTTGATGTTATTCATCAAAAATACATGCGAGTGTGGCGGAATAGGTAGACGCGTTGGACTTAAAATCCAATTCCGGTTTCGGAGTGTCGGTTCAATTCCGACCATTCGCACCATAATATTATAGTAGAGAGTTGACAGAGTTGGTCGAACGTACCGGTTTTGAAAACCGGCGAGGGTCATACCTCCGGGGGTTCGAATCCCCCACTCTCTGCCACTATAAAATTATTAGCCAATTATACCCGTGTCAGGGTAGCTCAGCTGGCTAGAGCGCTGGTCTCATAAGCCGGAGGTCGAGAGTTCAAGTCTCTCTCCTGACACCATTTAAATTATTGTTAAAAACAAAAAGATACAAAATATACCTTTGATGTTCATCATCAAAAATACATGCGAGTGTGGCGGAATAGGTAGACGCGTTGGACTTAAAATCCAATTCCGGTTTCGGAGTGTCGGTTCAATTCCGACCATTCGCACCATTACCCACTTAAAAAATACTATGTCACATAATATTTCTTAAGTATCTTAGTAGAGAGTTGACAGAGTTGGTCGAACGTACCGGTTTTGAAAACCGGCGAGGGTCATACCTCCGGGGGTTCGAATCCCCCACTCTCTGCCACTAACATTCAAAAATCATCAAACCAAAAAAACTTAATAACAAAAACTAATTAAATAACTTTATTGTTTTTAAAATATTCTAGTGTTATACTTCTTTATCGAAACAATACGGAGGTGTAAATGAACAAGGATTATCATTCTTAGCATTGTTAAAAACTAAGTAAAAATAGTTTACTACAAAGTAAACAGTATAAGTATAGGAATATTTATACTCCATTTAGTAAAAAAGGGAAGAGTGTTAAAACTCCTCCCTTTTTTTATATATAATCTATAAGTATTATTTTAAAAGTCTTTCCACTCATCATCTGATTTTGTAATTGTATTTTCTCTCTTTGATAAAACAGTATCTTTTCCTATAAACTCTTTAGCGTTAGCATTAGTTACAATCACTTTTGCTATAGAATCAGTTTGTTCAGATATACCATTTGTTTGAGATGCAATCATTGCATTTTGTTGTGTTTGTTGATCCAAAGAGGTCACTGCATCGTTTATTTGCTCTATTCCCGATAGCTGCTCTTTACTAGTATTTTCAACATTACTTATAAGTTCTATTGTTTTTGTTATATTCTCATTGAGACCGTTGTACCCATCAATCATTTTGTTTGCTATAACTTTTCCATCATTTGCTTTTTTTGTTGCATTTTCTACAAGTCTCTTTATCTCATTTGCAGCTTCTGCTGATCTACTAGCAAGGTTTCTCACCTCTTGAGCGACAACCGCAAAACCTTTTCCAGCTTCACCTGCGGTAGCTGCTTCAACTGCTGCATTTAATGATAATATATTTGTTTGAAATGCAATCTGATCGATAACTGTTATTGCATCACTAATAGAAGTTACTTCTGAATCAATGTCATTCATAGCAATTGTTGTTTCATTTGCTAAACTTTCCCCTTGAGAAGCAGAAGTTGTCAATAAAGAAGCATACTCAGCCATTTGAACAACATTTTGCGTATTTCCAGAAAGATTACTGGTCATCTCTTCTAAAGCAGCTGCTGTTTCTTCTAAAGAAGATGCTGCTGTATTTGAATTTTTATTTAATATATCTACATTTTTTAATAAAACATCACTACTTTTTTCAAGTTGTAGTCCATTTGCTTTATTTTCAACTAACATTTGGGTTATAGCATCTCCTAATGTATTTACACCATTCGCAAGTTTTAAAAGATGTTCTTTTATTCCATTTGTTTTGACTTTATTCATATAATCACTGTTTGAATACTCTTCTAGAACATCTAAAACAGAATCAATATTTGATTCTATATTTCCACCCATTTGATTTAATAAACTTGTTAATTCTTTCAGCGCTGGATTATTAGTATTTGTGTTAACTCTTTGACATAAATCACCCTGTTCAAATTCACTTAAAACAGTTATAGTGTCATTTATAACCTGTCTATCTTCTTCTATACCTTGTTTTGTTTTGATTATATTTTCATTTACTACTTTAGACATAAGTCCAAACTCATCTGTTGTATCAGCTTTTAATAACATAACGTCTGATTGTTCTCTATTTAGATATCTGAAGAAACCTAAAAATCCTGACTGAAATTCTTGAAGATTTGTATTGATTACTTTGACTAAAATAAATCCAACTACTAAAGAAAGTATCAACACAATTAAAGAAACTAACTCAATAGTTCGTAAAGCAAAATGTTCATCTTTTTCAGCTTGTAAAGTTGATGATTCTAATAAAGTTTCCATCTTATAAGTTAAAGACATCGCATGTTTATCCATAGATTCTAACTCTTTATGTAAAATTTTTTTATCACGTTCTATGTTTTCTAAATGGCCTTTTTCAAGATCATTTTCAAATCGTTTTAAAGTTTTTGCAAATATGTACTGCTCTTTTTCTAAAACCTTACAAGCATCTAAAAAAGATTGATACTTTTTTTTAATATCTATTTCATGAGCATGTTCAATCGCTTTTTGAGCCAACTCTTCACATTTTTTTATTTTGGATTCTGTTTCTTTTTCTAATGATTCGATTTCATGTTCTATTTTAATAAACTCTTCACCATGAACATCTTTAGCAGATAAAATCAGCTCATACGTGAGAATCTCTTCTTGTAAGATATCTTTTTCTAATTCTGTGATTACTTTATTAAGAGGAATTTGATATTCCGCTATCTCTTCTATTTCTGAACCTACTTTACTAAATCCTATATAAGAAGATATAGAAATAAGAAGCATACCAAAAAGAATAAAAGATATTACACCTACAATTTTATTTACTAATTTAACATTTTTGAACATATAAGAACCCTTTAAATTACAAATTTTATCTGAAAGTTAAAATAAAAGTATTAGAAAATCTTATTGTGCTTTTCGTAGAATTTGTTTTGGATTATATGTTTTTTTTGTTTTAAAACGTATTAATAATAGCTATCAATAAGAAAAATAATTAATTATTTTTCTTATTTTTTGTTTTCTTTTGTTCTATAACTTCATAAGTCTCATCATTATTATTAAGTTGTGTAGTATTATCGTTGTTTGCAAATACTTTTTGTACATTTAACACTTGATCTCTATCTACTAGACATGTCATCTTTTCTTCAGATAAAGAACCTTTTGTAGGATCATTGATAGGTATTTGAAAAGTTACTTCCATGTATTTCATTTTACGAACTAAAGACATAACCCATATAGAAAGTAACACGATCACTATAATAATAACAGTACCCAGAATCAATGTTAAACTCACTACATTTTTTTCACCATCTTCTATTCCACCTAATATAGCTACTCGTATTGACAATAACAAAAGCCCAATAATGGCAATAAAAATAGCTAATAGTATTTTAGCACTTCTGATATCCCACTGTTTTCCTTTAATAAAATCTACAAATTTCCATGTAAATATCATAGAAACTAAGATATATGTAATAAATAAAATCACTGTTGACATAATAAATCCTTCTTGTTTATATAATTCTACAAGGCAATCTTTTAATTGTTGCTTTAAACTTCTTGCAATATAAAAAATTTGGAAAAAATGACACAATTCAAACTTATATAATATTTTTATATATTATTCTTTATAATAAATAATTATAATAATAATATATCTAAAATACTATTATTAAGTATCTTTATAGAAGCCTAAATAAGTCAATTTATGCTAGTATAAATAAAAATTAAGGAGTATTGATGAAATATTTAATTATAGATGATTCTAAAATGGCAAGACGTATGACAATAAAAAGCCTTCATAGTATCATTTCTCAAAAATTTGATATTATTGAAGCAGTAAATGGTCAAGAAGCTTTTGAATTATATCAAACTCATAAACCTGACCTTTGTTTTATGGATTTAACTATGCCTATTATGAATGGATTTGAAGCAACTCAAGCAATATGTGATTTTGATAATGAGGCTAATATTATCGTAGTAAGTGCCGATATTCAAGAACATGCTATTACAAAAGCAAAAGAAGCTGGAGCTATTGGATTTATAAAAAAACCAGTAGATTCACAAAACCTGAAAACGATGCTAGAAGGGTTGGATTTAATATAATGAAAAATGAACTGCTTTTAACAAATGATGAGAAAGATTGTTTACAAGAACTTATAAACATATCTTATGGTTCAGCAACAGCTGTGATATCTAAAATAATCGATAGATTTGCTACACTAAGTATCCCCTCTATTAAAATAATTACAGCAGAAGAATTAACAAAAAAACTTCGTCTGAAATTACATGATAACAAAACATTTTTTATGTCAAACCAAATCATCAATGGAGAGCTTTCAGGTCAAAATCTTTTTATTATAGATAATCAATCAGCTAAAAACTTAGCAAATGAGTTTGAGATCGATGACTACACACAAGAAGATATAGAAGATATTGTATTAGAAACTACAAATATATTATCATCTACAGTTTCTTCAAAACTTGCATCATTGTTAACTACAAAAATAAGTTTTTCACCACCAACAATTAAATACATAAATTCAAAAAAAGATTTTGATGGTGAATATGAATGCCACTTTGAAAATATTATTATCATCTCTACAAATTTACAATTTGAAAGTCAAAATATAAATGCAGAGTTAGTTTTTATGAAACATAACAAATCATTTGCTTATCTCAAAAAACAAATAAATGAGTTTTTAGATGAATACTAATACTTTTGACAACGATATAATTTTTAATACAGTAGATAATGGAATCATTATTTTAGATAAAGATTTATCTATTATAGGTTGGAACCATTGGTTAGAGATATTTACAGGAAAATCTTCTCAAGAAGTAGTCAATAAAAACTTTTGTGAACTTTATACCTATATAAATAAACAAAAACTACAAAGAAGAATTAAAACGGTACTTATAACAAATCATTCTACCTTTTATACAATGGATCAAAATAACTTTTTAATAGATATACCCTATAAAAATGCAACAAATTCAAAATTTACCTCAATGCAACAAAATGTTACTATCGTACCATACGATGTAGAAAAAGAACAAATTTGCATTTTTATTTATGATAATACATCTTTATCTGAAACAAATGCTAAACTAAATGATCTTAATCATGAGTTACAAGAACTATCACATAGAGACTATCTTACGGGACTTTATAATAGAAGATTTTTTGCAGAAGAATCTGCACGCGCAATTTTATTAAGCCTAAGAAATAATTCGCAATTTAGTATTATCTCTATGGATATCGATAAATTCAAAAAAATCAATGATAAGTACGGACATGTAGCAGGTGATGATGTCATTATTGCTGTTGCTGATAAATTACAAGAACTTATTCGTAAAAGTGATATTGCAGCACGATTTGGAGGGGAAGAGTTTATATTACTACTCAATGAAATTTCTTCTGAAAATGCTTTAAAAGTAGCTGAGAATATGAGACAAATAATTGAGGATTTAGAAGTGATTTACAAAGAACATAAAATTAAATTTACCCTTAGTTTTGGTGTTGCCCAATTTGACACATTTAAAGATAATAACGAGATTCAAAATACTATTGCTAGAGCAGATAAAGCTCTCTATGAAGCGAAAAACAGTGGTAGAAATAAAGTTATTTTAGCAAAATAACTCCTACTGTATTTTTATCTGGTTTCTTCCATTTTCTTTACAGTAATATAGAGCATTATCAGCTGTTTTAATCATCTCATCTAAATTTTCAACTTCCCCATGATAAATACCTATTGATATTGTATGTTCAATAATTTTTCCATCTATATTGAGTTTTTCATCATCCATTTTAGCTCTTATATTTTCAAAGAGAGTATGAGTATCTTCTAAGCTAATATTATCAATAATAATACAAAACTCTTCACCTCCAAAACGCGACATCAAATCAGAAGATCGTAATTGTGCATTTAAAGTATTTACTACATCACAAATTACTTTATCACCTACATCATGACCATATAAATCATTTACATTTTTAAATTTATCTATATCTATCATTGCTAAAGCAATAGTTGAGTCATTTCGTTTTGCTTTTTTAAGGAGTAAATTTCCTGTTTCAAAAAAGTATCTTCTATTATAAGCACCCGTTAAAAAGTCTTTATTTGCCATATTTTTTGTTTTTGTAAATAACTCTATTAAGTCTAAATTAGAATTAATTCGTGTTAAGACCTCTAGTTCATGATACGGTTTATTTATAAAATCATTTGCCCCTATTTTTAAAAATTGGGAAGCAATTTCTGGTTGGTTATTTGAACTTAAAATAATTATTCCTACTTCATCTTTATCATACTCTTCACGTATTTTTAAAGTAAGTTCCAAACCATCCATATTTGGCATATAATAATCTGTCAATATCAAATCAAAATGTTTTTCACTATTTTCTATTATCTCAAAAGCTTCTGCACCATCATGTGCTGCGAAAACATTCAGATTCATTTTTTTCAAAATTTTTGTTATGATGGATAACTGTACTTTAGAATCCTCTACAACCAAAATATTTTTATCAAGATTTTTTAAAATTCTACTTGCAGAGTTTACTACCCCTTTTAAACTATTGTCATTGTATTTTACTATACAATCAATAATACACTCTTTCGCAAAAATTTTTTCATCAGGTAAACTTTTTATATTTTCACAAATAAGAATTGTTTTGATATTATTAACATCCAAAACCTCAATAATAGAGGAGTTTTGCAAATCATTAATATCATCATGAAGCAAAGCTAAACTTATCTTATCTCCATATTTTAAAATACACTTCATCCCTTCTTTATAAGAAGAAACTGTGATTATTTCCATATTTTGGCTAATCTCTTTTAATTCTTTTTCGATTCTTAATTCTGAGGTTTTCTCAATTATTAGTACTTTTAACATTACTACTCCATCTCATTAATAAGTGAAACAACATCACTTATGTTTACTTGTTTTTGAACATATCCATAATCAAATGCTACTTTTGGCATACCATAAACTACAGAGCTTTTTTCATCTTGCCCATATGTTGTACCACCTGCTTCTTTGATTAAATTTAATCCTTGTGCTCCATCTCTACCCATTCCAGTCAATAAAAATGCTACTACATTTGATCCTATAACCTTAGATACAGACTTGAACAAAACATCAACACTAGGTTTATGATTTGATACTTTAGGATAATTTTTTAAAACACATTCATATTTATTTTCTTTATTTTTAACAACTTCCAAATGCATATTACCAGGTGCAATAAAAATAGTACCTGTTTCTAAAACATCTCCATCATCAGCTTCTTTTATCACTGAGTTTTTACAAGAATTATTTAATCTATTCGCAAAAGAGTTAGTAAAACCCACAGGCATATGTTGAGTGATTAAAATCGGAGGATGTAAAGGATGGAGATTTTTTACTATTGTTTCTATAGTTTGCACTCCACCAGTTGAAGCTCCAATTACAATTACTTTTGAAGAGCTAATCGAATGAATATTATACTCTTTTGAAGTGATATCAAAAGAGGGAATATACTTAGAATGAGCTGCTGCTTTTACTTTTGAAACAAAATCCAAAACAAAGTCACTCGATAATGAATCATTTAATTTAAGAGGTTTCAAAATCACATCACATGCACCATGATGAAAAGCTTCCATTAGTTCAGAAGATCCTTCATTTACAATTGAAGAAAAAATAATAGTAGGAACTGGTCTTTCTTTTTCTAGTTTTTTTAAAAAAGTAATACCATTCATTTTAGGCATCTCTATATCTAAAATAAAAACATCTGGTAGACCCGTTTCTTTAAAAAGATGCATAGCATCAATAGGATTAGAAGCTTCACCTATAATCTGCATTTTTTTATTGTTTTTTAATATCTTATGAACTATATTTCGAATAAGCATAGAATCATCGATTATAAAAACTTTTATCATTTAAAAAAACTCCAAATTATCATCATCTTCCTCTATTTTATTACATAACGAATCTTCAAAATATTTTATATTATTTTCCAAAGAATCCTCAAAAACATGTACATCTTTAAAAAGTTTATAAACAAATAACTCATCTAAATATATCGTAATATCTTCAACTATTGTTGTTAAATAATCAAATGCACTATAATTTTCTGCAGAAATTGAAGAGAGATCTAACTGTGTCAAAAAATCACTTAACTGTTCAAACGTAGCTGATAATTTTGTAAAACTTTTATTATATTTTAAAATTCCATTTAATTTTAATACATTTGTCGATATCTCTTTAAAAAGTTCTTCAGATACCTCTAAATCTTTTAATCTATTGCAATTCTCATTTAAATCATCATTTAAAAACATAATACTTCCATGATATTTATCTAAAAATTCATTTATGTTTGTGTTTGTTTCATCATCTTTATATTTATTGATAATTTTTTCTTTTGATTTCAACAATTTATTTGTTTCATTTATACTTAATACATTATATAACTTTTCACCAAAAGATTCTTCATTAATTGGTAAAATCACTAAAGAAGTGATCGTATTTATATATTTTTCCAAATCGCAATAAATTTTACTCTCTACAACGACCACAGAATTTTTTGGAAAAACACTAATAGATTTAGAAAACATCTCAAAACTTTCTCGTGTAAAAGAAAAAACAATTAAATCATATTGTGAATACAAATTATCATTTAAAATTTCTATCGTTTCTTCATTGAACTCAATACACTCTTTACGATGAAAGTATTTATCAATAGTATTTGTTAATTCATCTGTCAAAGTACCTAAAATAAGAATATTGGTATTTTGGGAGATTAGAGTTATTTTATTTAAAAACTTAGTTACCATCTTTTTTCCTTTCTACAATAGTATCAATTTTATGAAAACATGATTGTAATACATTTTCATAATATTTTTTTCCATTTTGATATACATAGTTTTTAAAAGCTAGCACTTTTTTCTCTTTCTCATGACTAACATCTTTAAACTCAGATATAAAATCTCTTTTTTGTTCTGCTATTTCATAAATAGTTAAACCAAATTTTCGACTATATTTGATGATATCACTATCTTCTATAATAATAAAATTTTCTTTATGCCGTTTTTTTAAACTATTCACTACTGCATGTTTGCTCTCAAAAATACCACGAATATCTCCAAAAAAATTATCAAACTGATACTTTACAAATTTTGTATTTTTCACTCTATTTAAAGCAAAAGAGATAGTAACATCCGGGCTAATTTCTAAAAGTTGAGAATACACCTTTTTAGCATTTATAGCATCTTGTTCCCCATCTAAAAGAGGTATAACAACTAAATCAACCTCATCTATCATACCACAATCATTTAACGTATCTAAACACAATGTTGTAGACTTATTTCCACCCACATCAATACAACAAAACTCATCTTGTGATAATATCTCAATAAATTTATCCATGATAACAAACTCTTCTACATCAATTGCCTCACGGTTACTAAGAGTACTTCCTCCATAACTTAATAAATCAATATTTTCATCATCAAACTCATAAAATTTTATTTTATTTTTGAGGTTTTTGGTATATAAATAAGGGGTTATAACTTGCATAGCAAGGGTACTTTTACCAACACCACCTTTACTTGAAAGAACCAGTACTTTTAACTTTTTCATTATTTTTCCTTCTGGAATATTGAATTATGGACTTTTTTTATATTATATTTTTCTAAATCATGTATATGTTCAGTCAATGCAATAATAAGATATCCACCCACTTTTAAATTTGATAAAACATTATTCAAAATTAGTTTTTTTGTTTCATCATTAAAATAGATCAAAACATTTCGTAAAAAAACCACATCAAATAAACCCAAATCTTCTTGTGGTACAATTAAATTACGTGTTTCAAATTTCATATTGTCAAGGAGTATTCTATCCACTAAAAACCATCCTTCATGTTTCCCTTTTCCTTTTAAACAATAGTTTTGAACAAATGCTTCTGGAATTTTTTCCATCCATTTTAAAGGGTACAAACCTATATTTGCTTTTTGTACAACCTCAGTGTTGATATCACTACCAACGATTTCATACTTTTTACCTGAGTTTTCTAAAATCATTGCTATACTATAAGCTTCAGCACCTACTGAACAAGCAGCACTCCAAACTCGTAATGTTTTAGCTTTAGGTAAGATTTTATTTTCTAAAAAATTAAAATGCCCTAATTCTCTAAAAAAATACGTTTCATTAGTAGTGATAATATTAAGCATGTTTACTTTTTCTATTTTATTTATTTGTATATATCTATAATAATCACTATACGAATCAAGATTAAAAGCCAGTAGTTGTTTATAAAGTCTATTTTTTACTAAAAACTTTTTTGAATTTCCCAAGGAGATACCAATCTCTTTAAAAATAAGTTTTTGAAACAATTCAAATTCTTTATCGCTTAATTCAATATCTCCTTTATTCATTATTTTATATATTTAGATATGCTAGAAGACAATTCAGCTATATCTATTTTCCCTATTATTTTGTTTGTTCCTAATTCAAGTAAATTTTTTTCTATGATAAAATTACTTAAATTTGTATGTACTATTATATTGATATCCTCATACAATTCTGCGTTTTTAATCTCTTGTAGCAAATGAAAACCATCCATAATAGGCATCTCTACATCTGTGATAATCAAAGCTATATCTTCAGGATTATTTTGTTTAAGTTCTTCAAGTAAATCTTTTCCATTTTCAAAAGCTTTATATTTTAGTTGTAATTTATCCAATAATGACTGAATCATTTTTCTTATAAATCTACTATCATCCGCAAATAAAATTGTTTTTTCACTTTTAATTTTATAAACATCATCTATTTTATCAATACTGTTTTTTTCCATAGTATCTGTAAAAACGTCAGTTAAAAGTTTATCACAGTCAAAAATAGTACACAATTTTTCTTCTTGATTGATTTTTATTTTTGAGATAAAATTTGTTTTTGGATTATTTTTAGAATTGTCTTTCATATTACTTGAATCAATATTAACTATATACTCAACACTATTAATCATAATACCAATATTGTGCCCGCCAAAACCAGTCAATATAATATACTCGTATTCACTTTCATCTAAAACAGGATTGCCAAACCATTCATCAAAGTTTATTATTGTTGCAGTATTGTCTCTAATTTGTGCAGTTGCTAGTACTAAAGAATCACTTGAACCATTTTTAACCATCTCTAGGTTTTTATATACTAATATCTCGATAACTTTTGATACATTGATTGCATAACATTCATTATTTGAACCGTTAAAAACCAAGTATTGATTAGAGGCATTCGAATCAGCCATAATTAATTCAAGTAAATCAATATCTTCTACATCAATTTGTTCATTATATTCCAACACTTATCCCTTTATAGATAGTTCATGTATATCAAGCACTAAACTTATTTTTAAAACCGTTACATAACCATTTTCATATTTAATAATATTTTTTATAAAACGCTCATCTATTTTTGTTCCAAATTCAGGTGCTGGTAAAACATCAACTTTTGGTATATCACCAACTTCTAGAATCATATCCACCATCAAAGCAATAGATACCTCTTCATTTGTCACTTTATCAAATATTTTCATAATAACAAAAGAGGTTCGTTTTGAAATAGTAGAACATCTATTTTCTAAACGTATTTTAGGATCAACTACGGCTATGAGTTCACCCCTTATATTTGTCACCCCTTTTATACTACTATTCGTTTGAGGAACTTTACGTATAGCTTTATAGTCGACTACTTCTAAAATATTATATGCACTAATAGCATATATCTCATCATCTAGTTTAAAAAAAAGATATCGATTGTTTTTTTCTAGATCACTATTTGGCATTGTGTTTAAAACCTTTCAAAATCTCTCAAATTTAATTCATGTGCATCTTCTTCTTGATTGATTTTTACTTTTTGTTGAGAATGCAATTGTTTTTTATTTTCATCCAAAGAATCAACCTCACATAATGATATTTCATCATATTGATCGTTTTTTGATGTTGTTTTATAATACGCCATCATCTTACTTAATTCACAAGCCTGAGCGTCCAACTCTTCTGCTGAAGATGATAATTCACTTGAAGCAGAAGCGTTTGTTTGTGTTACTACTTCTAATTCACTGATGGCTACATTTATTTGCTCTATTCCTATCTCTTGTTCTTTTGATGACTCTGAAATATCATTTACTAAGTTTGCAGTCTCTTCAATCTTTGGTAATAAACTTTGTATCAACTGTCCTGCTTCTTGAGAGATGCCAACACTATTTTTAGTTATTTTACTAATCTCTTCTGCTGCTATTTTTGATCTTTGTGCAAGTTTTCGTACCTCAGCTGCTACAACTGCAAATCCTTTTCCATGCTCCCCTGCTCGCGCTGCTTCTATAGCTGCATTTAATGCTAAAAGATTAGTTTGATAAACAATATCTTCAATGATAATAATTTTTTCTGAAATTATACTCATCGCTTCTACAGTTTGAGAAACCGCTTCTCCACCTTTTTTTGCTACTACTGCTGTATCATCTGCAACACTATTTGTACGTAAAGCATTTTTTGTAGTTTCTGTGATATTACCATTTATCTCTTCTATTGAAGCAGTAGTTTGTTCTAGTGAACTTGATTGTTGTTCTGCTCCTGAAGAGATAGACTGTGCTAGTTTATTTACTATATTTGCAGCATCAAGTACTTCATTTGAAGCATTTGAAACAGTATCTACGATATCTTCAACATTGTAAGAAAATTGATTGATACCTTGTGCAACCTCTTTATATCCACCATTGTATTTGTTCTCATCTATTTTCGCTTTTAAGTTACCATTACTCGATTCTGTATTTAAACTCTCAATGTCACTCATAAACATTGTTAAGGTTTCAGCTGTGTTGTTTACAGTTTCTTTAATAATATCAAAGTCACCTTTGTAATCTGTAGTGATACGTTTTTTGAAATCACCTTCTTGTAAAGCTTTTAGTCCAAAAATAGCTTCATCAAATACATTTTTTGTTACATTTGTAAAGTTATTCATTGTAGCTACGATAATTTCATAATCACCTTTATACATTGAAGCATCTGCTTGGATATTTAGTTGCCCATTTTTAGCTGCTTCATTTATCATAAAACTATCATCTTGAATATTTTTTAAAATATTTGACATAGAATTAAATGATTCTTTTATAGTATCAAATTCACCTACATAATTATTAGAAATTTTTGCTTCAAAATCTCCATTTGAGAGTTTTCCCATCGCATAATTAAAATCTCTGATAACTGCCACAGGTATATCTATCATAGAATTCACTTTTTCCAAGATATTTCCATATCCCTTTTTATAATTACGTGAATCTATTCTATGATCTAAATTACCATTTGCCAACTCTACATACATGTCATTTGCGTGATTTTCTATTGTTCCTAACTCATCAGAGAGTTCATTGATTTCTTGAACCAGTTCAGATAATGCGTCATTTTTTGATTCTAAAGAGACATTAAATTTACCATTTTTTAAATTTTTTATAGCTTTTACTATTTTTGCAAATTCTTTTTCTTCTATTTTAATTTTACCCATTTGTTTGTCCTTCACACTACTACAAAGATTCTATTTTATGTTTATGTTCATTTATCAATTTTTCCATGATAACAAATAATGTATCGATATCTTGGTAAACAATATCCATATAAGTTTTTCGCTCATCTTCTGTTTTTCCGTCTACAAATAATTGTAATTCATTATGTACTTTATTATGAATTCTTTTAATTTCTAAAAATTTATTATCAGTTGAAAATTCATCACCTTCTAAAGTTGCTAGTCTCTTACCAAAGTCACAACAAGTAGGTTTTACCACATCGATATCGGTATATCCTTTTTCTACTAAACTCTCTATTCTACTTCTAAAAATCATATGATCTGTTTTAAATTTTTGTATATCAAATTTTAATAACTGCGTATTGAGTATTTGCTGGTTATCATTTAGTCTATTCATCATTTGATCATATGTTAAGTTTTTATCTTTTAAAAAGTCTAAAAAATAACGATAAGACTCATCAACAGAATGATTTTGTTCATAAGAGATAAGATGTCTATAAATCTCTTTAATCTGCTCTATTTCGAACTGTGTAGCTTTTGTTCTATATGATGTAATATTATAAATCTCACCATTTACTACTTTTGGATACATAACTGCTTTTACCCAATAATATGAATTATTACCTTTAATATAGTTTTTTACATAAGCAACTATAGGTTTATGAGAAAGTAAACAATCCCATATATATCTAAAAATTCCTTTTGGCATATCTGGATGTCGGATTATATTATGAGGCTGACCATATAGCTCATCTTTTGTATATTCAGAGATATTTTCAAAAGCACTATTTACATAATTAATCATACCTTTTTTATCTGTTGAACTTACAATAAGATCTCTATCTCCCAATATTTTTTCTGTTTCCATTTATCTTTCCTTATATGATATTTTATGTTCTATGAGTTTTTGTACGTCGAAAATAAGTGCTATTTCACCATTACCTAAGATAGTTCCACCTGAAATATTTGTTATATTTTGAAAAACTGGTCCCAAAGGTTTGATAACAGTTTGAAACTCACCAATAAGCTCATCCACTTTAAAACCAATTGTTGTAGTTCCATTTTTTACTACAACTATATTTTTTCGTTCACCTTCCACAATAATCTCATCTTCTTCAAAATGATTAGCAATATCAAGAATAGGAAGAATAGTATCTCTTAATGTTATATAACCATTTTTAAAATACTGTTCTTGTGCTGTTTTAGTAAACTCTATACACTCTTGAATATTATCTAAAGGTATAATGTATTTTGAGTTACCCACTTGAACTAAAAAACCTTCTATAATAGCAAGAGTTAAAGGAAGTCGTATAGTAACAATAGTTCCTTTACCAAAGTTACTTTCAATACTCACATCACCTCGTAAGTCCTCGATATTTTTTTTCACGACATCCATCCCTACTCCACGACCAGAGATATTTGAAACCTCTTTTGCTGTAGAAAATCCTGGGCTAAATAACAGATTGTAGATCTCCGAATCAGTTAAATTTGGGTTTTTACGTACTATCCCTTTTTCAAGTGCTTTTTGATATACATAATCTTTATCTATCCCTAGTCCATCGTCTATAATTTGGATCACTATTGTACCTGCATCAGGAAATGCTTTTAATGTAATATTTCCTTTTCTAGGTTTATCATGTTCTTCTCTTACTTCTGGTGTTTCTATTCCATGATCTATTGCGTTTCGTAACATATGAATAAGTGGATCGGAAATCTTTTCTATGACTACTTTATCAAGCTCTGTATCTCCACCAAGTATCTCAAAACTTATCTCTTTATTTAAAGCTTTTGCTGTATCGTTTACAATTCTACGTAATTTTGAAAAAGAATCTCCCACTTGCATCATACGAATATTCATCACACCATTTCGTATCTCTTCTAACATATCAGACATCGTAGTTACAGCTTCTGAGAAATCATTATCATCACTATCTTTTGCGTATTGTGTGATTTTTGCATTGGCTATAACCATTTCACTAATTTGATTAATTAATAAATCAACTTTAGAAGAATCAACACGTAAAGACATACTATTATCTATTTTGTTACTTTTATTATTCTCAGGTTTTGAAGTATTTTTTTTCTTACTTGGTTTTTTAAATATAGTAAACTCTTGAACAGTCTCTTCTATTGTTTCTTCTTTTTCTGGTTCAAGTACAACTTCTTTTATTGAAGTTACAAGATCAATATTTAAGATGATATCTTCACTTACAAATTCAAAAGCTTCTTCTATTTCCGATATTGGTTCATCTGTTGTGTATTGTAAAGTAAATTTAACATATGCCTCTTTTGGGTTTAGTTCAGAAAAAGCAGGAATATCATCATCGATTAATTGAAGTGTTTTAACCTCTCCTATAACAGTAAGATATTTTAAAATCGATACCATCTCCATACCTGACTCAAAAAAATCCTTTTTTAGTTCAATAGAGATAGTATAATTTTCTAGATTTATATTTTCTACATCTTCAATGATTTCAACCACTTTTTCAGCAGTTACAACTTTTGTCTCAGTATCAAGATGTTTTGTAAGCTCTTCCAATAAAAAATCATGCTGTTTTTTATCAGAAGCTTCAAATTCTAATTTTTGTGTACATATTTCTACCAAAACTTTAGAATGATCTTTGATTTGTAAAAAAAGTTCTATCAACTCTTCATTGAGTAAAACTTTGTCATTTCGTATCAAATCTAAAAGGTTTTCAGCTTTGTGTGCAAAATTTATAATTAGTTCATATCCAAAAACTCCAGCATTCCCTTTCATCGTATGCATTGCTCTAAAAAGATTATTAACCATCTCTTTGTCTACTTCAGATAGTGAGATTTCTGATATATCCAAAAGTGTTGTTTCCATGATCGATAATTGATCATCCATATCTTCTAAAAATAACTGAAGCTCTTCAGCTAAATCATCCATCATGACTTTACTCCTAAAGTCTTTTTTAGATTGTATGTTTCAATTGCTTGGAGGATATGATCCGAATGAATATTGATACTTTCAAGTTCTATATTTTTTTTGTTACAGTGTTTTTTGAAAGAAAGTAAAACTTGAATAGCAGGTAGAGTTATCATCTCCACTTCTAAAAAGTCCAAAGTATACACATCATCAGTATATGAGGATATATCTTCTACTAGTTGATTATAAAAAGTTTCAATCTCTAACATTCCTATTTCATTGAACTCTATTTTCACTTACCCTACCCTATTAATTTCATCATTGCTTTTAAGAAAGTTTTTTCATTAAATGGCTTTACCATCCATGCTTTTACACCAAGTTTTCGCCCTTGTGCTTTTAACGTTTCATCCGTTTCAGTCGTAAGCATTACAATTGGAATGTATTTAAAAGAATCATATTCTTTTATATTTTGTATCATCGTCAATCCATCCATTATAGGCATATTTATATCACATAAAACAAGCGATATATCATCATGTTGCAATAATTGATTTATACCCTCTTGCCCATTTGATGCTTCTATCACATCATAGCCAGCTTTTTTTGCAGCTTTTGATACAATTAACCTTATCATTGATGAATCATCAACAACCAATATTTTTTTCATAACCTTAATACCTTTTAATAATCATAGATTATATTTTTCTACTAATATGATACAGCATTATCACTTAATTTCATATCCATTATAGAGACTCTTTCCTACAAATATATTGCTAAAAAACACCAGTAAAATTCAAAATAAATTAACAAAATGTCATGTTTTTATATAATATGCAATTTTATTGATACACTTCAACTATAAAAGGATTCAATATGTTATCAAATCATTTAAGAAATACACATAACAACTATTATACTTCATCAAGTACTATTCATTCTTCTTCACATGCAAAAATACAAACAAGTCAAAATTTTGAAAATCAGCAAGATAAGAAACAAAACAACAAAGAACAAAATTTTTATAAAAAAGAAAAAATTCTTTCTACTCGTGAAAAAGTACAAGAGCTTGATAGGATTGTAAATAGCCCATCAATAATGAGTGCACAGATTTTAAAAAGTAAATTAGCCAATATTTCATCGTATTAAAATATTGTTCTAACAAATTAATAGTATAATTTCCTATGCAAAATACAGCCCTCAATATACTCAAAACTGGTCAAAATGTTTTTCTTACAGGTTCAGCAGGAACAGGTAAAACTTATATATTAAATGAATATATTTTATATCTAAAGTCACGAAAAATATTTCCAACAATAATTGCCCCAACAGGAATAGCTGCCTCACATTTAGGTGGACAAACTATACACTCTTATTTTAGCCTAGGTATAAGAGATGAAATCGATGAATCATTCGTACAGAATCTCTTAGATAAAAAATATCTTCAGGTACGATTTTCAAAATTGAAAGTTCTCATTATAGATGAGACATCGATGGTCAGCCCTTTTATTTTTAGTTCTATGGATACAATTCTTAAAGCTTTTAAAAAAAGCAACAAAGCATTTGGTGGTATTCAAGTTATTCTTTCTGGTGATTTTTTTCAGTTACCTCCAATTGCAAAATCAAAAAGTGACAAACGTTTTGCTTGGCAATCACCTGCTTGGAAAGAGCTTGATTTACAGACTTGTTATTTAGAAAAAAAATTCAGGCAAGATGATAATGTTTTGATATCAATATTAGATGAGATAAGAAGTGGGAACATAACTCAAAATACATATGATGCTTTAAATTCTAGAATAAATGCACCATTAGATACCTCATTTAAACCAACTAAACTATATACACATAATTTAGATGTTGATAAAATCAATAATGATGAGCTAAATAAGCTTCCAACACAAGCACATAACTTCACATATACCTCAGAAGGTGCAAAAAGTAATATAGAAAAAATATTTAAATCTTCAATGGTACAAGAAAATATGGTACTCAAAAAAGATGCAGTAGTTATGTTTATCAAAAACAACCCTGAAAAAGGGTATATAAATGGAACTACTGGAATAGTTACTGATTTTTCCAAAGATGAGAACTTACCTATAGTAAAACTTTCAAATGGATATACAGTAAAAGTACCTCTTGAGGATTGGTCTATAGAAAATGACAAAGGATCAATCACTGCAAAAGTATCACAACTCCCACTAAAACTTGCATGGGCGATTACTATTCATAAATCACAAGGGATGACTTTAGATTCTGCACAAATTGACCTTTCAAAAACTTTTGAAGTGGGACAAGGATATGTTGCTCTTTCACGGATAAAAAATATTGAAGGGCTTCAACTACTTGGATTTAATGATACAGCTTTGATGGTTGATTCACTTATTTTAAGTATTGATTCACGCATTAAACAAGCCTCACAAAAATCTATTGATAAGTTATCTGCTTTTTCACAAGAAGAATTAGAATCAAAATATATCACATATATTAAATCATTGGGTGGAACAACAAATAAAAATGAGATTCAAAAACAAAAAAAAGAGTTAAAAGATAAACCTAAAGTATCAAGAGATTTAGCGCAAATTCATTTAAAAACGCAAAACTTATTAGAAAATTGTGACACGTTAGAGCAATTATCAAAAGAAAGAGAACTTGGTATTGATACTATTATTAAACATTTAGGTATTTTAAAACAAGTTGATAAAAATTTAGATTTACAAAAATACATGCCAGAACAAAAAACAGCACAATTGATAAATGAAGCAATCAAAACAATCAAAGAACAAAATGTTAAAGATAATTTTAATGAAAAAGGGATCATCAAGCTAAAGCCTATTTTTGAAACATTGAATGAAAAAGTATCCTACAATGACATTAAACTAATGCTTTTATAACACCAGTTACAAAGAAGAGGAAAATGAAAAAAATTTATAATATATTTTTTGTTATCACTATCTTATCTATAGTGGGAATTGTATATATACAGTATGAAAAAATAAACTTTTATAATAACCCTCTTCCTCAAAACACAAGCCTTAAAATCAAAAAAGAAGTTTTAAAAATTAGAAAAAAAATATTTGATATATATGGAGTTAATGTCAATTTTCCTATAAAAATATCAGACAAATTACCAAATAATTTATACGGTATGGCAACTATAAATGAACAAAAAAAAATCATTATATGCTTAAACAAAAACAGATTTAAAGAGAGTGAAAATTATATGTATAGTGTATTAAGTCACGAGTATGCACATGCTATGATGTTTTATTTTGGAGATTTGACACAAGAGAACTCTGGTCATACTAAAAAGTGGCAACAAATCTGTTTTGCTATAGGTGGTACAAAATGTGAACGATTTGTAAATAGGCACGATATACTTACGGGAAAAGTCAGATTTTAAAAAGTTTTAATCCACATAAATAACATCTTCAAATTCATCATCTACTTTATTATACTTTTCTATATAGTTCACTGCTTTTTTTGCAAGTGTAAATTTTATATTAGTACTATCGACATTATTTAAAATCCAATACAAATAATCGATATCCAACTCAACCCATATTTTTCCTGTAAATTTTCCAAAACCAATTTTTTGAGTTTCTATAGGTAAATTATAGATAATTTCAAGTTGTTCTAAAGCTTTCTTGTTTCCCATATCTGCCAATCCATGAAGATACTCCGTAGAAAGATCATTCCATTTTATATTTTTATATACACCAAAATCAATTTCGTCTGTCATTTTTAACCTTTTTACTGTATCAAGAATCCTTGAAATTATCTCTTATTTTTAAAAACATATCCAAATTTTCAAAAAAGATATCTATGAGTTTTGGATCAAAATGTTTTCCAGACTCTTCTCTAAAAAGTGCAAATATTCTGTCATTATCCCATGCTTTTTTATAACAACGATTGCTCCCTAAAGCATCAAAGACATCAGCCAAAGCTGTAATTCTTCCATATATATGTATTTGTTCCGCTTTTAATCCTCGAGGATATCCTGTTCCATCCCATTTTTCATGATGTTCAAGTGCTACAATAGAAGCCATTTTTAAAAGTGGTCGACTAGAAGAATTAAGCATATCATATCCTATTTGGGCATGAGTGTTCATAGTTTCCCTCTCTTCATCATCTAATCTACCAGGCTTTTTTAAAATTGAGTCAGGGATACCAACTTTTCCTATATCATGCATGGGACTTGCTTGCTTAAGCATCTCTGATTCGTCTTTACTAAGTCCATACTTTAGTGCTAATAGTTTAGAATACTCAGCAACTCTTTTTACATGATTACCAGTCTCTTTAGATCTGCTTTCTCCAATTGAACCCATAGCAAAAATAATCTCTTTTTGTATCTCTACAATCTCTTTAGCATCTGTTATATTTTGTCGTACTGCACTATATCCTATGACGTTATTCAGAGTATCATATATGGGTACTACTTCTGCATCAACCCAATAATAAGACCCATCTTTTTTAAGATTTTTAACCTCTCCAGTCCATGTTTTTTTTGACTGAATTGTTTTCCACATTTTTTTAAAAGTGTTTTTAGTCATATCAGGATGTCTGACACAATTGTGAGGTTGACCGATTAACTCCTCTTTTGAATAACCAGATATTTCACAAAATGCATTACTCACATGTGTAATGATCCCTTTTAAATCTGTTTTAGAAAATATCACATTGTTATCATATATTTTCAATAATGACTCCAATCTTTTTTGTTGTGTTTTTATTTTAAGTGTTTTTTCCTCAACTTCATCATTTAATTGTTTTGCATATTTTTTGTAAAAAAGATATAAAATAAGTAAGATTACAATCACCAATGCAATAATAACTTTAAAAAAATAATCAATTTTAAAATTATATAATACAGATTTATCAATTTGATTTTCTTCACTAAAGAAAAGGAAAAATGCCATCTCTTCACCATGAATATCTTTTATTTCACTTGTAGTAATAAGATAATGATCAAATAATAATGGCTCTTTTAAATACATCAATTTTTTTAGTCCATATACTTCAACTTTTTTCATAAGTTCTTTAGATGCATTTTCATTTGCAATATAGTTATCACCAATAAACAATCCACTTGATGGTTTTATAAAACGTTTTGTATAGTCTTGATGAAGTACCATTAAAGATTCAATATGATTATCTTTTAAAAGTTGCGCGATAGAATTAAAACTTGAAATCATCTCTATGATTCCTATAAATTCATCTCCATTATATAAAGGAATCATTGTTTTAAAAGTCATATCAAATCGTCCTGTACTAATAACACTTTTAGGTTTTGGATTTTTTAAAATTTCTGCAATATCCAATCGAGCACTTGCAGCATGATCTCCTACTTTTTTTGTCCAACTTCTATAAAAACTATATCCATTTTTGTCAACTATTTGAATCCATAAATTTTTATACTCTCCAAACTTTTCAATCTCATCAATTATTTTTTTATAATTAATAAGTTTTCTATTATTGGTTACTATTGCATTGATTAGTTTATCATCCTGACTAAGTAAATAAGTAAGAGCATATGTTTTTCCAAATTTTTGTTTTACTTCATTTTTAAACAATCGAATAATTTCATCACTTTTTGTTTTATAAATTTGTTTTGTTTGTTTTTGCACTTGATTTGTGTAATAAAAATTATGAAAGAGAAGAGAAAATGATATTAAAACTAAACCATATAAAATAATTTTTTTTATCATGAATGATACCTTTTTTCTGTACGAAAAATATTTTTATGATTAAAAATTCATAAATTTATTTAGAAGTATAAAACTTTTCTAATTAAACATACATAAAAATTTAATAATTAATAATTTAAACAATTATCAATTATAAGGTAAATTTATTTTACTATTTATATATTAAAGGTTGTACATTTTCACAAACTATATTAAAAACATGATCTTTCTTTTTTTCTATCCAGCCTGTTGTTTCATCATCATAAATGATTATATTGGCTGATTCTTTCCCTTCATATGGTCGAATTGCACGTCCTATTATTTGTTGCATTCGTGCAGTATCTTCAAAAGGTGGATAGGATGGACTTGCACAAAAAACATTTCTTATAGATGGTATATCTGTACCCTCACCCAATAATTTTGAAGTACCTATTAAAATATAATTTGTTATTTCATTTTGAGTTAAACTCTCAAAAATATTATTTCTCTCTTTTGCTTTTGTATCTGCATCAATATATAGTACATTATAATCATTTGATAACTCATCTTTTAATGTCTGTCCTAATTCTAAAGTATTAACTAAAATAACAGATCTGTTTTCTTTATACATTTTTTTTTCATTTTCAAGAGAACTTTTTATATCATTGAGTATTATCTCTTTTCTTTTTTTTGATTTATCTATATTTTTTTTCAACATCCCAAGTTTTATATTAAAATCCAAAGATTGTAAATAAGGTTGATTGATATCTATTTTATAGTATGTTTTTTTAAAACGAATATTTGGACGTACCAAAAACTTATCTCTATAAAGATCAGCTATGTTGACTCTTGTAAGCTCATTTCCCACCAAATCAAAAAGCCTTTGTTCATTTTTTGTGTTATTTCTGTAAGGTGTTGCCGTCAATCCGTGTTTATACATTGCTGGTATTTTTGAAACTAACTTATAATATACATCGGCACTACATTTATGCATCTCATCACATATCACCTGAGAGTATTTATCTTTTACAACTCTATTAAAAGTTTCTTCTGTATTTAAAGATTGCCATGTTGCAATTAATATAGGCGCTCCAAACTCTTTTTTTGATGAACTTAATTCTCCTATATAACTAGAATCAATATCCAAAATTTCTTGAAATCTTTTTTTTGTTTGCTTCACTAGATCAGATTTGGGCACGATAAAGAGTGTTCTTATGTTTCTTTTTGCTATTAAATATGCAGCTATATTTGTTTTACCAGCACCTGTTGGTGCATAAATATATCCTGCAAGTGTGGTTCGCGTAAATTTATCTACGCATTCTTGTTGAAATTTTCGTGGATAAAAATCTTTTATTTTTATACTCTCTTGAGTATCAATTATTTTACAATTATCTCTTTGTGGTACATTTACATTCCATTGAATATCTTTACAAATTCCTTTAAATCGATTAAGCAATTCATGTATTTTTCCATAAGGAAATAGTTTTTCTGTTAATCCATCGATTAGTGTTACTTGGCTTCCTATAATTAACTGCATCATTTACTCCATCTGAAAATTAAAATATTATATACTATTAAAAAATCACAACACAAAAAAATGACAAAATGCAATATTTTTATTCACTTTTTACTAATAAACATCGTTATCAGTTCATTTTAAAATAAATTCATTATTATAAGAGAAATTAAAAATAGTAAAAAAAGGATACTTTTATGCTTTATGGTTCACTAGTTCTTCTCCTCAGTATGATTTTAGCAATTCTAATTCGACTTAAGCCTTGTAAAAAATCTTGTATACTCAAAAAATTACTCCCATATTTTATTTTATTAATTGGTGGAATACTTGCAACATATATTGTAATAGTAAATAAATAAATTATTTAATTTAGTAAATTTATACTACATTTTTACACATTCTCTTATTTTCTTTTTTTAAGAAAAATCCAATATTTTGGTGCTTTTTCATTAAATATGGCTTAAACAAGCCTATTACAGTAAGCTTTTTAGATATTTTGATGTTACTTTATTACTCTTCTTTTTTGTTACATTTTTGCTTATTATAAATTAATACATTTCTTAAACAACACCTTTTAAAACTTAAGTTTAATAACTTTTTAATAATTTATTTGTTACTTTTATACTCATTTAATGATGACTATTTCACTTAACTTTATGTTACTTTTTTACCACTAATGGCTATAAACAGTATGTTTTTATCCAAATATAAATTTAATATTAAATATTTATACTAACATTTATATTTTATTTATTAGCTATTCCAATAGTGTATAAATAGACTTCAATTTATGAGGAAAAGGAAAAACATGAAAGAGGAATTGGTAGACCGGATTGAAAACAATCCAAAATATCAGGAACTAGTTTCGAAAAGAAATAGTTTTGGTATTAAGCTAGGTATATTTGTATTAGTGATGTTTTACACATTTATTATGACAATTGCATTTAACAAAGAAGTTCTTGCAACAACAATAGGAGATGGTATGACAACTATAGCATTCCCAATTGCATTAGCTATTTTAGTAATTAGTTTTATTACAACACTAATTTATGTTAAAAGAGCAAATGGTGAGTTTGAAGACTTAACAAATGAAATTAAAAAAGACGTGAAGGATTTATTATAATGTTTAAAATTTTAGCACTTATTTCAATTTTTGCATTATCTGCATTCGCAGCTGGAGACGCAAGTTTTGAAGCAGTAAAAAGAGAACTTAATATTCCTGCAATTATTATGTTTTTTGTATTTATTGTATTTACATTAGGTTTAACAGTTTGGGCAGCAAGAAAAACAAAATCTGCATCTGACTTCTATACTGCTGGTGGAGGAATCACTGGTTTCCAAAATGGTCTTGCTATTGCTGGAGATTATATGTCTGCTGCTGCATTCCTTGGGGTATCTGGTCTTATTTATATGAAAGGTTATGATGGTGTTATCTATGCTGTATCTTTCTTAGTTGGTTGGCCAATTATTTTATTTTTCATGGCTGAAAAATTAAGAAACTTAGGTAAATTTACATTTGCTGATATTGCTGCTTATAGACTTGCTCAAAAAGAGATTAGAACTCTTGCTGCATTTGGTACTATCTCTGTTGTTGTTTTATATTTAATTGCCCAAATGGTTGGAGCTGGTAAGCTTATCCAAGTATTATTTGGTATGGAATATGAATTTGCAGTAATGCTTGTTGGTGTTATGATGATTATTTATGTAACATTTGGTGGTATGCTTGCTACTACATGGGTACAAATTATTAAAGCTTGTTTATTATTAACAGGTGTATCATTTATGGC
>Ga0193961_1000102_pt1 | contig 32471 bp, 21 predicted proteins | sample FB_4_MG_FD_140371 | JGI IMG/M metagenome (GOLD analysis project Ga0193961, IMG submission 140371) | Microbial mat bacterial communities from the Broadkill River, Lewes, Delaware, United States - FB_4_MG | ecosystem: Environmental > Aquatic > Freshwater > River > Microbial mats | place: USA...
GTGAATCATGCTATAGTGCGCGCCGCGATTAGCACGATGCACAAAATACGTAAAACAGATAAGCAGTTAGAGGGTATACAAACCCCTGTAAGTACCTAAGTAGTAGTAACTTCACACAAACATCTAAAAATAACCCTATCGCCAATAGCAATACCGCACATTGCACCGTTATTGTCGTAAAAACGTGTTAAACAGGATAGATTATGATTGCCGCTGTAACCTCCTACCTTCACTCTCTATGGCCATTGCGTCAGATTCGCAGGCATATTGATAAGCCATCACAGTCTCTAGTCTCGCGGCGCCAAGGCTTAATAAGTACTGTGTTTGCAGCTTTCTTGTCAACACACACCTACGCGCAAGCACCAGCTGAATCACCGGCAATGACCTCTGATCGCTGCGCACAAGGTGCTGCATTGTTAGTCAGCCAGGAATCAGCCAATACCAACGATAGCGACACCAGTGCAGTTCTCTGGCAAGCCCCCAACCAAGCGTGGCAGGCAGCACATGTTGGACAAGTATTTTGCTATGGCGATAGCCTGCGCATCGTCAGCAACCGCGCGGCATTAAAACTGGCCAACGACACACTCGTGCGTCTTGATAAAGGCACCGTTGTACGCTTTGTCGAGCCACAAAAATCATTTTGGCTAGAGCTTATCGAAGGCGTGGCGCACTTTATATCACGCACTCCCAAAGCCTTTACCGTTACCGTGCCCGAGCCCTATGTCAACGCCTCAATTGACGGCACAGAGTTTGTATTAAGCTATCGCGACCAGCAGACAACATTGGCCGTCTTTGAAGGTGCGGTTAACTTTAGCAATAGCCAAGGCAACGCTCAACTAACCAGCGGGCAACAATCTATTATTGCCAATAATCAAGCGCCTTCACCTATTACTCAGATTCAATTGCAAAACAGTATCGATTGGGCACTGCACTACCCGCCATTATTTTTAACGGCTAAACCAACCTTAAGCGATACTATTCGCCAAGCGATCACTCAAGGGTTAGCAACGGGTAACTACGACCCTGCACTGACACAACTACGTCAAGAAGCAACAAGTGATACCAGTGGCGACCTACTGGCGTTACTCGCCGCAACAGCTCTTTATGGTGGCCAGGTTGACGATGCCAATCAAGCGATTGAACAAAGCCTTGAAATGAATCCGAAACATCCCATGGCTAAGGCGTTAGGGGCACTGATTCAGCTAACCCAAGGTCTGCGTGAAACTGCACTAGAGAACACTCGCCAGCTACGTCAACGCCACCCCAATCACGCCGCTGTCTTACTAGCGTCTTCGTATACATTGCAAGCTGACTTTGAACTAAAAGACGCCCTTCAAGCTGTCGAAGAAGCCCTAGTACTGGCCCCTAAAGAGCCTATCTTGTTAGCGCGACAGGCCGAGCTAGCACTGAGCTTAGGGCAAACCGCAAAAGCCCAACGCGCGGTTGATAGTGCGTTGGCCATCAGCCCACGCTTTTTTCGCGCACGTACTTTAAAGGGTCTGATTGCACTGAATCGCAACCGCATTCGCGAAGCCAATATACTGCTGAGTGATGCAGTCACCCAACACTCTGCCGACCCACTGGCGCATTTTGCACTGGGCTTAAGTGATATTCGCCTAGGTGATTTACAAAAAGGCCGTGGCCATATTGAAATTGCCGTGGCACTAGACCCGGGTAATAGCTTGTATCGCAGCTACTTAGGTAAAGCCTACTACGAAGAAAACCGCAACACCTTAGCTGGCGAGCAATACCGACTCGCAAAAGAGCTGGACCCCGAAGACCCTACCCCGTGGTTTTACAGTGCATTGAGTAAGCAGGCTGACAATCGCCTTATTGAAGCCATTGATGAGTTAGACACCGCGATCGCCCTTAACGATAACCGCGCAGTCTACCGCTCGCGCTTCGCCCTCGATAAAGATAACGCCGCACGCAGTGCCAGCCAAGGGCGCCTTTATCAAGCCCTCGGCTTTGAGCAGCTTGCCATTAATGCCGGCACTGATGCGATTACTCAAGCACCTGCTGAACACAGCGGCCACCGTTTATTAGCTGAAACTTACGCTAATGATACTCGTTTTGAATCCCTACGTGCCAGCGAACGCCTACAGGCAACGCTGCTGCAACCGCTGGGTGCGCAACCCCTATCGGTTGGCCTTTCTGAAACGGGTTTATTAGTGGTTGAAGGTGCAGGCCCCAGCGATATTGGATTAAATGAATATAACCCCCTCTTCTTGCAAAAGGGCATTACCGTTAGAAATACCTTTGTGACCGGCGCGAATAATACTAAAGCCGCCGACTGGAGCATTAGCGGTTTAGGTGAACGCGCAGCCTTTAGCTTGGGGCAATATTTATATGAAACGGATGGTATTACGGCTAATAACGATGCCGATTATGAAATAACCAACCTACTGCTACAATTTCAACCCACGGAGCATTTCGGTTTTCAAATAGAACAGCGGCATCGTAGTGATGACCTTGGTGATCTAACCATTGATTTTAATTTTAGCGATTTTTCTGAAAACACTAGATTAAGAGAAGTCTCTGATACATCACGTATTGGCTTTAACTATAAACCCTCAACTAATTCTATTGTACTAGGATCTGCCAGTTACAAAGAAGTTGCAACAAATGAGTTTCAAGAACAAGCTCCTGGCGCTACCCAGCTTGATGTCAATGATTCCAAAAGCCACGCTCTAGATTTACAGTACCAATTGAATAATAAGCAATCAAAATGGATAATAGGCCTAGCTTCTAGCGAGGCCAATGATAAAACAACCAGAACAGTATCATTTGGACCACCAACCTTCCCATTTACATTTACAAACAGTGCAACGAGTAATTTTGAAGACCGTCACCTAGATTTTTACACCTACAATTATCGTTCATTCTTTGATAATACTATAGAGATTACTATAGGAGGAAGTTACCATGATTATGACTTATCAAGAGAAGAAAGCACCGCGGTTACACAAGGGTTATCAACAAATGAATTCAATCATAAGCTGGGAGCAACGTGGCATTTAAGCCCACAATTAACATTAAAAGCGGCTAGTTTTGAAACACTGTCACGACTAAATTCAATACCAAGCAGCCTCGAACCCACACATATAAATGGCTTCGCACAAATATATGATGAAACACGCGGGTATTCTAGCAAGGTGCATGGTCTGTCACTAGACTATAAATCAAATAGCAATTTGAAAGCTGGGGTAGCCTTTAACAAGCGAAAAATAGATATTTTAGACTATCTTGATGGAGGAAGCGGTGGTTTATTATCAATACCAAACAACAGAATAGATTATATAAACACCTATCTTTCCCTTCCTATTAATAGAGGAGTTGTTGTTTCTGCCAAATACTCATTAGAACAGTATAAAAGAGAGCTAAGTGATTTACGAAACACATCTCGTCCAGCAAAGTTTGACACTCATATACTCCCTCTGGCTGTTAACTATAGTTTTAATAGCCGTATATCAAACCAGCTTACTGCTACTTGGGTAAAGCAAGAAATATCTAGTGAACTCACAGGGTCAAGATTGGAGAAAGTCAAAGAGCAATTTTGGTCTCTTGATGCTTCTATGATATTTTTATTTAACAATGAAGGTAGTTTATCTATTCATATAACAAACCTTCTCGATAAAGAGCACAAATACCGAGATCCTACAGTCTTCGATATTACACCAAGATCACAAAGGTTTATTCCTGAAAGAGCAGTATTTATAAAAGGAAGTATTGCTTTTTAGATATATAAATTGATGGGTAATAACTCTACCCATCAATTTATATTGATTTTACTTTGGAAGAACACAACCAGGAGGCAATAACCATGAACCACCCCCACTAAAATGGAAAACATCTGTGCAATATACTGCTGCATGTGCAGATGAAATAAGTGATAGTCCCGTACTAGTACTCTCTGCACTAGATTTTTGAGGAAGCTTCCCTTGTCTTGCAGACAGCTCTTGCCTTAAAACAAGAAAACCAGTGACATCATCAGTAAATATTTCATCCAATTTCACATCAACGGGAAATAGTGGACATTCACCTTCTTTGCACCGTGTTAATCTCTCACCATTAGTATCATAGGGTATAGGTTCACCTTTATCATCGACGGTTACAACATAATCTAGGTTCTCTACCGGCGGACTTAAACGATAAGGGTTTGAAAAATATAAATATAGTGCGCACAGTACCGCGATAATGGCGATGGCAATAGCCAGCCAATTAATTTTTGTTTCCATAGTGGTCTCCTAGTAGCATTGCAATATGCTTTGCTTTTATCATTTTAATCACTCTTTATAGAGTGTCTTACCTGAATAATAACGCCAACAGCATAGCCCAAAAGCATTAAAACTGATCAAAAATTAAACATCTCAAGCTTTTCTGATTTAAATACTAAGGCTATAACCCCCCTATCAGGCACAAGCGGCCTATAGTAACGCTTATAGCATAACCAATGAAGCAAATTTTCGCGCCAAAAAGAGAGTACCGAGGAGAATCAAGACAGGAGATCAACATCCATGTCTCTATGCTTCCTTGATAACCGTTTCGCATTACGCCTAACTGCAAGGGTAGTATTCGCCAAAGCATTGGCCAAATCTGTGAGATAACCGCAGAGGGTGTTGTGATTTTTTACCGCTATATAGGGTAACAATGGGTTACTAGACACCCATGAGTATTAGGTTGTGCTCCTATCGTATGGTTATTGACCACATTGCAAAAAATACGAGCGCGCAAGTTTCCTGACGGTTCATGCCTTCATCACCCCTTATTTTAAGTAGCCACTTAAAAAGGGGGCGCGAAAAACAACCGACGGGTGAATTTTACGGATATTCTTCACAGACAAAGGATTATTTTCGCGCCAATCAGGCATGATAAAAATGTTGACTATAGTGACGCCCTGCCACTATTGACACCCAGTATAAAGCAGAGAAAGTGTATAAAAAGCGCGCAAACATTCATCAAAAACCACTCAAATCGAATTTTTAAACGCCAAAAAGTATATTTTTTATACCAAATCGTAAAAGAATGTGAATTTTTCACAATCTTGAGGCCACTATGTCACTTCACTTTGTATTAGCAAGCGGTAGACTGTTTGTATTGTAGCAGTACGCAATAACAACAAACAGTTTACTCCTTTTCATGAGACGCGATTTAAATACGGAGGTGTCTATGAGCCTTGCAATAAAGGAAGCGGCGATTACTTTCAATGTAACAACTAGTGGAAGCAATCATTATAACGGCCAGGTAGCGGCCTATATATTTGACCACCAGAAACAATTTATAAAGCAGGTGCCCGTACGCGAAGGCTATTTGACGTTATCTGACAGCGCCAGCAGTATTAGGCGGCAGCGTATTTTAATTGCACCGATGATCAACGACTACCGTATAACGCAGTCTTATGTTGCACTAAAACGGTTGTGCGCCTACGAAGCCATACTAACGGCTAAAAGTGGCCGCTTAGTCGACAATATTGTTATACCGGAGATTATTATCAGTTACTGGGCATTTTAATGCTGACACTACGTTAGGTTAAACGGCCAAGGCTCCCTAAGGATAGCCCGATCAAATACAAGGATGTATTGGCAACACAAGGATGTGTTGCACTTTATCACTCATCTATCCTTTATATATACTCGCCTATCTCCCCGTCATTCAACACGATTACCTTGTGCTACAGTTGCGTTACAATAACATCACTGCCGTTTGCACTATCATTTGCTAATCTAAACAATTATTAATGCTGAGCACACAGGCCTATATTGCAGGCAAATACACCTGCCAGACTAAGAGTAAACAAGCTAATCATCGCTATTTAAACACTCGCACGTTATTACATGACTGTATTACATAACAACATTACAAACTACAACAGGATTATTTATGTTATCAGCGCTCAAACAGGCATTATGGGAAGAGCTAGAAGCTAAAAAACCATTGCGACGTTTTCGTTCAGGCTGGATCAGTGGCGTACTGGCACTTTTCTTAGGTTTAGCCGGCTTGGCCGGTGTATTGTGTTTGCGCTACCCTGAACTATTAACCACACCTGAACTGCGGGCAGCCCTTAATGTAAGTATCATCAATACATTGCTGTATATCGTTTTTATTGTGGCTTTTTTATTGGCTCTTATCAGCCTGCTACTCCGGCAAAATAAGCTATTGGGGTTTAGTGCATTAGCCGTCACCTTAGCGGCTATTACCATGGCCAGTTATTTTGCACAGCACCCAAATACGGCAAGCCAGCATGCGCCCGTTTATTTTGGCTTGGACTGGTTTGTATTAAACCTCACCTTAACAGGGCTATTATTTTTACCGTTAGAGCGGTTATTTCGTCGTTGTGAGCAATCAGTATTTCGCTTTGAATGGCGCGAAGATTTATTGTATTTTTTAATCAGTAGCGTCATGGTGCAATCGCTGACATTTTTATCAATGCTGCCATCTACATTGATTGCAGCTAATACATCGCTAACCAGTGTGCAGACCTTTTTTGCCAATCTGCCCTTCCTGGTAGCACTATTAGCCGTCATGTTATTCACTGACCTCGTTCAATACTGGGTGCACCGGCTATTTCATCAAATTCCTTTTTTATGGCGCTTTCATGCGGTACACCATTCAGCTCAAACGCTGGACTGGCTGGCAGGTTCACGTATGCACATAATAGAGATTATTGTATTGCGCGGCCTCACTGTCATCCCCATGAGCGTACTCGGTTTTGAGCAGGCTGTGATATATAGCTATTTATTGCTTGTGTATCTTTATTCAACCTACATCCACGCCAATGTACGTTTTGATATCGAGTGGCTTAAGCCAATAATAGTGACACCACGCTACCATCATTGGCACCACGGCATTGAAAAAGAGGCAATCGATGTTAATTTTGCCATTCACTTTCCCTTTATCGACCGGTTATTTGGCACCTATTATATGCCCAAGGGCCAGTGGCCTACCGGTTATGGTGTGGGTGGGCACCCTGTTCCATCGGGTTATATTAGGCAGTTTTTGTACCCTTTTACCAAGCGTTAATCGTTCTACACGGCCTTATTAGATAAGGCCACAATACCATCTCACAATACAACCTAAAGTACATTATATGTATAAGAGCTATACATATAATGTATACTACAGGTAATTACATTTCTTTTCACAAAAGCCAAAAATATCACAACCAATTGATTTTAAACAATTTTTAATAAAATATCGCAGTTGGCATAGAACATGATATTACTCTCTTAGTAACATTGCATGTACATGGACATGCAATGTCAGTAACGCAACACAAGGAGAATACTATGTCATTGCTAAAACGTTTATCAACAACCGTTACCGCTCGTCTTGATCAGGCAGTTAGCCACATTGAAAATCACGATGCCGTGGCGGAGTCTGTCATTCGGCAAATACGCCGAGAAGTCGCTACGGCTAAAGTTCGCCTAGTACATGTTAATAATGAAGGCGCCACCTTACGCCGCAAACTCAACGAATTAATAACCAATGAGCAGCAATGGAAAACCCGCGCTTGCAAAAGTGCTGCCACCGATGAAGCAAAAGCACTAGAGTGTGTACGTCGTGCCCAGCAATGCCAGCAACAGGTTAAGCATTTTCAGCAAACCCTCACCCAGCACAATCAACTAGAGCAGCGACTCAGTAGCGATATTCACGACGCTGAACGCCGTCTGGAACAATTGAGCCGGCAGCGCACTAGTATGCGCACACGTCAATCAGCGGCGCAATCGATCAATGGTATTCAGCGTATTGATGATATGACAGCAGGCCAATTAGATGACGTCTTTGAACGCTGGGAAGTATCACTAACAGAGTCAGAACTCAATGCAGGTACCTATGACGGCGGTAAAGGTATTGGCATATTGGGCGATGACTTAGAACAAACCTTCATCAATGAAGAAGAAGAAATACAACTACGCAACGCCTTAGATGCGCTGATAAAAGCAGACACGAGCACCAAGCGCGAAGGAGATACCCATGAATAATACCGCCGTAACTCATGAAGCACCGCAACTCGACACAGGAGGCCTTTTTTCGCTGCAACGCCTCCCTCAATTATTGAGAGGATTAGGGGCAACTATACTGATTGCTGCGGTCTCTATTTTTTTATTGCAAGGCTGGAGTGACACTAACGATCTCTCACGCTACTTTTTATTACTCGGCCATACAGCACTGCTTGCTTTAATGGGATTTAGCAGTAACTTATGGATGGGTGAGAGTAAAGGCGCACGTTTGTTATTGTTGTTAGCGATTGCCTCAATGCCCGCTAATTTTGCCATAGCCGGTGGTTTTATTTATTCGCAGTTTGGCTGGGATGTTACCCAGGTGATCTATCCAGATTATATCTCTTGGCGCACAGATAATCCCGCCACAGCGATCATTGCCACAATCAGTGTATTAGCTATTACTGTGCCATTGTGCTGGCTGAGTTTTAAAGTACTTGCACGACGTTCATCAGGGTTACTGGCAGGTTTATATTTACTGACCAATAGTGCGCTGCTTTTACCTATTCGCGACCATGCCGCTATAGCCATTATTATTCCATTGTTATCTATTATTGTTTTGCATACTATTACTAAAGCTCGCCGACAGGACCCCACACTGGCGACTCGTGAAGGGGTTATTGCCCGTTTATTACTGTTCACACCGCTGCTTATCTTATTGGTGCGTACACTGTGGTTATACGAACCGAATAACGTATTCTTCACTGCATTATCGGCAATGAGCTTTCTATTATTGCGCCAGTGGTCATTACAAACGCCCCATCAACAACTCACATTACATCGATTATTAAACGGGCTTGCTATAGTAGCCGCTATTTTCACGAGCACCTGCACAACTGTTACATTGGCAGCCCTTATACCTGATGCAGGTATTTGGCTTGCGGTAACATGCGGTATATTGCTATCGATTATGTTGTTTGAACTTTCTATGCGAGTGATTGAAAATGCAAAGTGGTATCGCACAGCCGCTGCACTGATCGTTGGCACAACCATGATTGTTAGTATGTTTATTGAAAATAGCGCGGGGCTAACACTATGCAGTATTGCAATTGGTATTCTTTTAGTCGTTACCGGCTACACAACACAACAACGTATTATCTTTATTAGCGGTATAATGACAGCAATTTTAGGGCTTGTTATCCAACTACAACATATCGCGTTTAACTTTGATCTAACCAGTTGGGGAGGTATGGCAGCGATGGGGATTATTGCGATACTCAGCGGCTCTATCATTGAGCGCAACGGTGCTGACATTAAGCAATATATGACCCGCTGGAGTGATCATTTTCGTCGCTGGGATTATTAAAAAAATAACTGTATATAATGATCACAGAGTGATAGCAACGCTATCTGAGTGATCATTACCCAAGTGGCTAGCCTTACACTAGTTTTTACCACGCCCCTCAGCCCCTTAGATATTGAGATAAGGGGCCAATAAGTTGAGAACACCATGAGCACTAATATTCTACACAAAGAAGAGCGACACTTTTTTACATTACTGGCAGAGCTTATTTTTTCTAACCCATTTAGTATTGAACGCTCTACCATTACTTCGATGTTTGGCATTGTTATTGATCAGCACAATGAGAGCTATCAACATACACATCACTACAATGCGGTTATCCCCACGCTTAAAGCTATGTTGCTGCAATTATCTGAACGCGGGATTTACGGTATTAATGATATCGCTACTGATGATAAACAACGACTGGAATACGCATTATTATTTTTACTCTATCACGAATACACTGATGAATTTGATCAATTAATCAATGCCCAAGCAGAGCAACATAATACGCCACTTAATGTGTCTTTTGCAAAAACACTGCTTAATCAACTGCATCGATATGGCTTTACTGAACAAGAGGCATTGCGCTATTTTGCATTATTCTATCAGTTCAGGCGCGCCTATTTTTTTATTCATAAAGCACTTATTGGCGATGCCAGCTGTATGCGTGAGCTACGCCATGCACTATGGAACAATATATTTACCGCCGATGTGCGCCTGTATGCTAATCATTTATGGAATCGAATGGAGGATTTTTCAACGCTACTATTAGGTGACACGGGTACAGGTAAAGGTTCAGCCGCCGCCGCTATCGGGCGCTCGGGGTTAATTCCTTTCGATGTATACAGCAATCGTTTCTCTGAAAACTTTACCGATGCCTTTGTTTCGATTAATTTATTAGAGTACTCAGAAAACCTTATTGAATCCGAACTTTTTGGGCACCGAAAAGGCGCTTTTACCGGTGCGATTGACCATTACAAAGGCTTATTTGAGCGCTGTAGCCCACATGGCTCATTACTGCTTGATGAAATTGGGGATGTTTCAATCCCTATTCAAATCAAATTGCTTAATGTGTTACAACAACGGCGTTTCAAACCTGTCGGTAGCCACGAACACAAGCGTTTTCACGGGCGCGTTATCGCCGCTACAAACCGCGACCTTACACAGCTTCGACACGCCGATGAATTTCGCGATGACTTTTTTTATCGCCTATCATCTGATGTGATTCAAATGCCAACACTACAACAACGCATAGAGCAATCACCACAGGAATTAGAACAACTCATCGAATCGCTCGTTACTCGTATGACACAAGCAACTAACCCTGCATTAGTCGATCAAATTGTAAGCACACTGGAGAAAAATTTACCGGCTAACTACCATTGGCCTGGCAATGTGCGCGAGCTTGAACAGGCAGTGCGGCATATTATACTCAATAACCACTACCGTATAAACGCGCGCCCACCACAGCCTAATCACTGGATAGAACAACTACAACAAGGCCAGTTTAACGCTCAAGAACTCATGGCACACTACTGCCAATTATTGTACCAACAGCACGGTACCTATGAACAGGTCGCCAAGATTACAGCGCTCGATAGACGCACGGTTAAAAAGTATATTGACAGCGCTAAATAGCACTTGCCAGCGACAGATCATATACCAGCAATTATAAAAACTCTATTCACTGAGCCTTAGCCTATTAGCCGTATATCGCCTTGTTCAATCCATTGTGTGAGCAAGTTCAAATGAGTGGGATCCTCTAGCAGTGCCCCTGCGATATAACCTGCATCAATCGCGTCAATAAATGCTTGTGCTAAAGGGTAACTATCGCCATTAAAATGGCACCACGACTGCCCATTGATACATTGAAATGCTAAGCGACTGTGAGGCGCTAAGGTAATGCCAACCCCACTCTGTTTGGCCTCGTTATACAACATATCAGCACTGATATCCGACATATCGTCGTCATCAATCATCACTAAATGGCGCGGCTGTGTGACTAACTCGCCAAAAGCAGTTGTCGCAGCCTCACGTAGCTTTTCTGGGGTTAATACATCGAGCAGTTGAAACACCTGCTGTTGAGCTGCCGCATCAATGCTGGCCGCTCCAGACATAGAGAGCTGTTTGGGGTCGCGATAGCGTTTATTTTCTGCAAGCTCGTCCACTAGCTGCGCTAACATTCGTTCAATAAGCTCCCGCTCTGAGGGCGCTCTAAATCCTACCGAGCAGGTGATGCAATCATCACTACTTGCCACGCCCCAATGGGCCATACCTGCAGGAATATACAACATATCACCCGCATGAAGCTCATGGGTTACCTCAGCCGAGAATTCAGCCAATAACTTTACTGTTGGGTGATCTTGCAACGGCGTTTGCTCGTTGCACATATCCCCTAATTGCCATTGGCGCGAACCGGATGCTTGAATTAAAAATACATCGTAATAATCAAAATGCGGGCCGACACCACCACCGCAAGGGGCATAACTCACCATTATATCTTCTAAGCGCCAACGGGGTAAAAAGTCAAAGCGATCCAGTAATGCGTTTATTTCTGTATCCCATTGATCAACACCCTGAACGAGCAGCGTCCAGTCTTTTTCTGGCAGCTGTGTAAAATCGGCTTCATTAAAAGGGCCCTGTCGGCAAACCCACGCATCGGATAATGCGCGCCCGAGAATGAGCCGCGATTCGACCGCATCATCACAGGCAAGGCCCGCTAAATCATTGCCGTCTATGACACCTTCCAGTTCAGTAAATACATCGCGCACCAATAATGACTGCTGCTGCCAATACTGCTGGAGAAACTCTGTAATTGTTATAGCACCGAATAATGACACTGCTTACCTCTTATTAAATAGCGTATTCACGCTTATTGATAACGCCGCCCTTGGTAATCGATCCAACCGCCGGGTGCTTTGTTGTTAGGGTCGTGGTGAGTCCAGTGGATAACACCTCCTTTATTATTCCACTCATAGCGCCCACTGATGATGAGCTTATCACCCACCTTCATAGGGATACGTTCCACTAAGTCAATATTATGCGCAACCAACAATTGGGGCAGTGCTGGGTGTTTAACCAAAAACCGCTGATGTCTGGACCCCTTATTGTCATCATTAAGCAGCTTAACCACGCGAAACTCCACCCCCTGAAACCACACTTTAGATTGTTGCTGCTGATGGGCACTCACGAGTTTATTCAGTGCTGTATTATCAAGCGTATGTGCTGTGTTATGCACATTATCAGCGTGTCTATCGTTTAATAGCCCAGGAAAGAAATAGTTTAGCGCTACAAGTAAGACAACAATAGCGGTACTGATAATGGTTTTTGGCTTCATTATTTTTCAACTTTTTTCATTTTAAGGTTGTTAGAGTACCTCTAATCTCTTCGCCAGCCAGACAGATAACTGCAATATGCGATATACTGCATACATCTGCTGGTATGATTGACACACAAGAGCCTCTCGCGAGCTATTTTATGAATACACCCATAGAAACACAACCACCAATAGCACCTCAACACACTAAGCCACCCACCAACGGCTGGAAGGTATTTGGTATCAGTGTCATCGTTGTTGCTGTACTGGGTCTAGTAGGCTATTGGGTTATCACGCAGTATTTATTCCCGAGTGAATTCAAACCTGTCAGTCTTAGTCGTGTCGAAACACAACAGCTAAATACAAAATTGTCACAACTTAACTTGCCCACTGTTGATGATACACAAACCTCTTCTGAGCATTCACCATTAACGCCCGAAAAATACTCTGAGTTGGGCGCTAATCGAGAAGTCACATTTAGCGAAAAAGAAATCAATGCGCTACTAGCACACAATACTGATATGGCCGACAAGCTTGCTATTGACCTATCTGACAACCTCGCCAGCGCAAAACTATTAATGCCGTTAGAGCCAGATTTTCCCATTATGGGAGGCAAAACATTAAAACTAACTGCTGGCGTTGAGATTGCTTTTCGCGATAGTCGTCCCATCGTCAAGTTGCGTGGTGTTAGTTTATGGGGAGTCCCTGTACCGAATGCCTGGCTGGGAAATTTAAAAAATGTTGACCTTATTAATGAGTTTGGCAGCGACCCCGGTTTTTGGCAGAGCTTTTCTGACGGCATTGAGTTTATTCAAGTGGTCGAAGGCAATCTAGTCGTCAAGCTAAAACCGTAAACATAGCATCATGAATAACTGTGCCCGCAATAGATAATAAGAGCAACCACAGCAATAAGAAAAGCCCTGTTTCAGTTTAATGCGTAAGCCCGGGTATCCACTACCTGTTTTTTACTCGCCTACCCCTGAACTAGGACAGGTCCTGCGCAATACGCTTGGCAAATAATTGTGCATAATGCAGTGATTCATCACCGGAAAAACCAAACTCTTTTTCTAAAATAACCGCCAGTTCGGCATAACTCATATCATGTGTAATGCGTGTCATTACATTATAATAAGTACCAATTTTAGCTTGATACTGCTCCCACTGGGGCGTTAGTGTTATATCGTGATGTTGCTCGGTATCAGTTATTTGTGCTGCACTTCGCTGTTGATTGGATCGCAACGCTGTTGCACTTACCCAGGCAATGTGTTCTTGTCGGCGCTGAGAGTTAAGTGGGCTATCGAGATAAAACAATGTGCTGGTTGATGCGGTGACCTGCGAAAATAAACGCTCAAAACATGCAGTTATCTCTTCGTGGCTTAATTGCGCATGCAATGCTGCTTTATGCACATTAGCTGGCCCAAAAAATACAAACTTCCCTTCAGGTTTTAAAAAAGAAGTCGCCTGGGTAAGCGCTTGGCCAAAAGGCTGTTCTAGAATATCTAAAAACCACGGTGCAATAATGACATCAAACGATGCAGCCTCAAAGGGAAGGTCAGGAAAACTAGCTAAAAAGGTATGATGGTTCTGCGTCTCTAGTGGTGGTATTTTAATCTCCCACTTTTGTGTTGACTGCTCAACAGACTTTGCATACTGGCTAACATCATGCAGCTTTAGACTTTTCCCTTGAATAATATGTTGTGCACCCAGAGCTAAAAAAGGGTTGTGTTCAATACAAAAAAACTGATGTTCACGGTAATGTTTTGCTAAGCGATAACCTAAACCCCCGGCACCTGAACCTAATATCAAAATTCGCGAGTTAGGATTAACACTTGCCATACACTGTCGACTATAGTCAACATAGGTTTCAATTTCACTTTCATCCCAACACCAGTCACGAAAAAACAGTTGAAAATAAGAGTAGATTTGCTGCGTTGAAGGCATGATATTTAATTGTGGATAAGTCAAAAAATTCGCCAGCATTTTCTTCATTAGCGCTAGGTTTTTAGTCCGTGCCTGATGCTGCAATGTCAGGCGTTGTTTTGTTAATGCGCTACGGGTAGCCATTAGATCGTGCTGTAAATATTTTAATTGTAAGCGTTCATCTTCTAAGTAGCACTGAATTTTAGTTCCCCATTCACGCAGCATAAAGTCTGGTTGCTTAAACAGCCAAGGCGTACCTTTTATTAATGGATAGGTAAAACCTTGTGCCTGAAGCTGTTGACCTGATAGTGACAACGGCAACTGCGTGTTAGGACAACGCAACACCGCTAATGCGGATTCATTTATCATATATCTCTTCACTCATTGATTTGCGGTGTTGTATAGTTGACAGATAATAGAGAGGGCAACTTGCCGCCATAATGGCAATACTTATAATAACATGCATCAATAATTGCTACTGTAACTCTTTACAATACTGTGCAGGTGGTTTACCTAAAGCCTGCTTAAACATGGCCACAAAGGCACTGGTACTGCGATACCCCAATGCAATCGCAACATGGGTTACCCGCCTGCCCTGCCCTAACTGGCTAATCGCCTCTTGCAAAATTAAGCGGCGGCGCCACTGTTGAAATGTCATTGCGGTCTCGCGCACAAATAACCGGCTTAAGGTACGTTCACTAGCGCCGACTCGCGCGGCCCAATCAGCCAGTGCCTGCGATGAGCTCAACGATGTGTGATTGGCGCTCTCATTGCTGTATTGATCAATAAGGCCTGCCATCACGCGCTGTACTCGACGGTCATTAGCACCGGGCAAATACAGTGGTGAAGCTCGCAGTGCCTGCATTTCATCAAGTACCACCGCACACAACCGCGCCGCCGGACCATCGGCAGTATAGTTGCGACCAAAATCGGCAACACGCAAAATGAGTGCCTGCAATAGCGGTGACACATCAAGCACACTGCACTGCTGTGGCAAGCGCTCTAAGTACGCTGGATCGACAAATAAATGTCGGATTTCTGCGGTTGTCTGTGCATTAACAGAATGGGTTAAACCACCGGGAATCCATACCGCCTGTGATGAAGGAACAACCCAAACCCCCACAGCAGTGTGCACTTTTAGAATACCTGTTGAGGCATACGCTAATTGGCCACGTGGGTGCGAGTGATAATCCAGTGGGTGCTGCACCAACATTTCGCTGCAAATCCCAATAACAGGCTTATCAGGGTCAATACAGTGGCCAACATTAGAACGTATTCGACGCGGCAACAAAACTGTCTTTTTTTCGATATTATATGTCATATTATCGATTATAAGATGTTCTGATTCTTGTCACAATGGGCGCCATACTTTTGGAGGCCTATTATGAAACAATATGCATTAAAGATTCGCCCTCATCACTATATCGCTGTAATTGCTATCGTCACTCTCTTGGCTACTTTAGTATTTAGCCCTATAAATACACTTTTTAGCGAGCAACAACAACTTACAGCCGGGTTAATAGGCTGTGCATTGATACTATTTGCCACCAGTGTATTACCGGAGTATGTGACTGCATTGTTATTGATGGCCGGTGCTATGTTATTACAAATAGCACCGGCTTCTGTGGTGTTTTCAGGGTTTGCATCTACAGCCTGCTGGCTTATCTTTGCAGGCTTAATAATCGGTATTGCCATCAATACAACCGGCCTTACCACTCGTGTGGCGGGATTATTTAGCCCAAAAATGACCCATAGCTATCCAGTGTTAATTACGACTACTGTTGTTATTGCGATGACATCGGGGTTTTTGATGCCATCGTCTATTGGACGAGCAATATTACTGATGCCTATTGCCGTCGCCATTGCCAAACGCTGTGGTTTTTGTACCACTGACAACGGCTATATTGGTGTCGCCCTGGCCGCTGCTTTTGGGTGCCATGTACCCACATTCTCGATACTCCCCGCCAATGTACCGAATATGGTTTTTATTGGCGCAGCTGAAACGATTCACCAATGGACGCCCGCGTATGGGGATTATTTACTATTACACTTTCCACTGTTGGGCTTTGCCAAAGCATTAATTCTGATTGCATTAATTCTGCGGTTTTATCCCGACATACCCAAACAACAGCAACGAGCGCCACAAACCACTGCACTATCAACTGATGAGATTAAACTGCTCTTATTACTAATCACAACATTAATATTGTGGGTCATTGATAGTATTCACCATATCTCTGCCGCCTGGATTGGTTTAACAACAGCCTGCATTTTATTGCTGCCAGGTATTGGGTTAGTGAACAAGCAGCAGTTCAACTCACAATTTAATATTGGGTCACTACTATTTGTGGTGGGTATTTTAAGCCTTGGTGCAATCATTAACGATAGTGGCCTAGGCAACCTTATGGGTAACTATTTAAACACGTGGTTGCCGCTATCTCCTGATACGCCGTTTATTAATTTTATGGTATTGGCTTTTACTGCGGGCACAACCGCTATTGTAACAACCTTGCCCGGTGTGCCCGCGGTATTAACACCGTTTGCTCAGCAACTTAGCCTTAACAGTGGTTTCAGTATCGAGACCGTATTAATGACGCAAGTACTTGGATATTCAACGGTTGTTTTTACCTTTCAATCCGCACCACTTGTGGTGGCTATGCAATTATCCGGTGTGCCCTTATCACATGCAGCTAAACTGTGTATACCACTCACACTAGTCACCATCGCTATTCTTTTTCCATTAGATTATATCTGGTGGTTACTATTAGGCTATATTGAGTGAAGACTTGTAAAAAATGACCTAATCACATCAGAGCCACCATGTTATTACACTTTATTTCCAAGCCATCTGTACTAAGCTTTAAATAAGACGCCACCAATATGGCAGCAGATGAGCACAGGAGAAAGAGTGTCTGTCCCCCTACAAAAAACTATCGGCTTACGCCTGCTGCGCTATGTCTTTGGATGTTATTTTGCTGTCACCGTCATCATCACTACGGTTCAATTGATTTCAGAATATCGCCATGTCAAAAAAAATATATTCTATGAGCTGGCAAGCTTAGGCGAGACCCTAGGTGACAGCCTTGCACTATCGGTATGGAATTATGATGTTGATCAATTAGAGTCAACCTTACAGGGCATCAACAAAATTTCTATGGTGTCAGGGACAAAAGTTACCGACGCAGCCGGAAAAATATTTGCCCACAATGGCAATACTGATGACACAAAAGAAATTTTATCCACCGAGCAACAAGAAGGTGAATTTGGCGATGGTATCATTCATCAAATTCGTTACAAAGACCACAGCAGCCAAAAAACTGTCTTTTCTTATAAGTTCCCTATCTATTTTGCAAACGGTGAAAACGCACCGCAAGAGTTGATCGGTTATTGCTATATCTATGCAGATCGCACATCGATTATTAGTCGTGTAGAGTATGGATTTTTTTTAATTATCGTCAACTCCATTGTTAAGACTATTGCACTGTGGTTTATTTTCTTATATTTCACTAAACGTATTATTGCTAAACCTTTGGGGTTATTAACACAAGCTACTCGAGAAATAGACCCTAATGAACCTGACACCTTTCGTAAAAAAGATACACTCGAAAAAATATTTTACTCAGGCCATCACGACGAGTTGCACCTGCTTGCCGACAGCTTTGTTAAAATGCGAAACTCTGTGATTGAAAAAATTGATGTTATCGAGCAGCAAAACCTAACCTTAGAAGAACGTGTTAAAGAGCGAACCGCCACAATTGAAGAAGTTAACCGTGAATTAAAATATTTATCACTACACGATCCTCTCACAGGCTTACCTAATCGCATGCTATTTCATGATCGCCTCGATCACCTACTCAACATAGCCAAACGTGATAACCAACCCTTTGCAATTGCCAGTATAGACCTGCGTAAGTTTAAAGATATTAATGATACATTTGGCCATCAGGCCGGTGATATTGTCTTAAAAGAATTATCACAGCGAATGAAAGATACTATCCGCAGTGTTGATACGATTGCCAGAATGGGCGGGGATGAGTTTGCTATTTTACTGCCCGGTACAGGCAAAGATAATATTAGCGCCCTAGGGGAAAAAATTATTGCCTGTGGCTATAAACCCGTCATATTTGAACACGAGCATCTATTAGCAGGTATTAATATTGGCTTTTCAATGTACCCTGATCACGGAGAAGATGGCGACACACTGTTTAAAAATGCCGATATGGCCATGTATGAAGCCAAGAAAAGTAAACATGGCCTTTCAATTTTCAGCACCAGTGTCAACCGAAAATTACGCTTAATTGATACCATTACACAAGATCTGCCCAAGATGATTGAAAACGGGCAGTTATTTCTGCACTACCAACCAATTGTTTGCTGCAACACCCATAGACTCACCGGTGTTGAAGCTTTAGCTCGCTGGCAGCACCCAACAGAAGGGCTAATTGCACCAAGTGATTTTATACCGATTGCCGAACGCTCAAGCATCATTAAAGGCATCACTGAATGGGTGATAGAACAAGCCCTGAGTGATATCACTACGCTGCCATCAAGTACGCCACCATTAAATGTGGCGATTAATTTATCGGGGAGGTTAATCAGTGATCCAACGCTTAGCCAACGACTCGAACAACAACTAAAATGCCATAATATCGCACCGGAACGAATGACTCTTGAACTGACAGAAACGAGTGCTATGCAGCACCCAAAACAAACACTCGCTATGTTGCAGCAATTAAAAGCACTCGGGGTTCGGCTATCGATCGATGATATGGGAACAGGCTATTCATCGCTGTCACATCTAGGACAACTTCCTGTCGATGAATTAAAAATTGATCACCGCTTTTTATGTGGTACAGATAAAAGCAGCCAAGCGCAGAATCAAATCGTGGTTGAAGCTATTATTGGCCTCGCCCAACGACTACAACTTGAGGTAGTCGCTGAAGGTGTTGAGCAGGCATCGACATTAAAAACCATAGAGTCCTTGCATTGTAATTACCTACAAGGATTTTATTTCTCTAAGCCGCTACCGCTGGATGAGTTAATACTCTGGATCAATGACTTCAATGCCTAAGCTAAGCAAGCTCATCAGTAGCGACACGATAGTTAGGATCTGCAAGCATATCAACCTCACACAAGCTGCCGGCTTTTTTTAGCAATTGGCGGCATTCAGGGCTTAAATGACGCAAGTGCAATGTCTTACCCTGCGCCTGATAGCGCTCAGCCAATGCATCGAGTGCTTCGATGCCAGAATGGTCACTCACACGAGAGCGCTTAAATTCAATGACGACATGTTCGGGGTCGCCTTTGGGGTCGAATAAGTCTCTAAAATTAGCGACAGAACCAAAAAAAATTGGGCCGCGAAGATCATAGACTTTATAACCATTCTCATCGATATAACTATCTACTAAGATATGCTGGGCGTGTTTCCAAGCAAAGACTAACGCCGAGACAATCACACCAACTATAACGGCAATAGCCAAATCATAGGCAACAGTCACCCCGGAAACCAATACGACAATAAACATATCCGTACCAGGAATCTTGCCCAACAAGCGCAGAGATGACCACTCAAAAGTACCCAGCACCACCATGAACATAATGCCCACTAAAGCCGCTAGCGGAATTATTTCAATCAGTTGTGAACCAAATAGAATAAACCCTAACAGCACCAAGGCAGCTGTAATACCGGATAAACGCCCGCGCCCACCGGAGTTAATATTAATCATACTCTGGCCGATCATAGCACAGCCTCCCATACCACCAAAAAAGCCATTCGTGGTATTGGCAATGCCCTGACCAATACACTCGCGATTCCCCTGGCCACGGGTATCGGTAATTTCATCGATAAGAGTCAGGGTAAGCAATGATTCAATCAAACCAATCGCAGCGATAATTAGCGCATAGGGAAAGATAATCGTCAGCGTTTCCCATGTAAACGGTACCATCGGAATAGCAAAGCTCGGCAGCTCACCTTTTAACGTCGCGCTGGCTGCTTGCTCGGGCGGTAACATATCACGTACAAAGTCGAGTACATTTCGAGTATCGAGGTCGAGCCCAACAGCCGCTAAGGTCACCACGGCAATGGCGACTAACCCCGACGGTACTGCGGTAGTAATGCGCGGTAAGAAATGCACAATCAACATGGTAATCGCCACTAGAATACCCATGGTGTAAAGCGCGACCCCATCGAGATAGGTGCTCTCTCCCGAGGCCCCCATCACTTTAAATTGACCAAGCTGTGCTAAGAAAATCACAATAGCGAGACCATTGACAAACCCTAACATCACCGGGTGTGGCACTATGCGGATATACTTACCCAACTTTAACAGGCCCGCCACTATTTGAATCAAGCCTGCAACCAGTACAGCGGCAAATAAAAACTGTACTCCGTGCTCGGCAACCAAGGATATCATCACCACTGCGGTGGCACCGGTGGCACCGGAGATCATACCGGGGCGGCCACCTAAAATACTGGTCAGCAGGCCCATCATAAAAGCGGCATATAACCCTACCATGGGTTGTACACCCGCTACAAAAGCAAAGGCAACGGCCTCTGGTACTAGCGCCAAGGCAACGGTTGTACCGGATAAAATATCATTTTTAATATTTGCGTGTTTATTGGTAATCAATGAAAACATAACGAGTGGCCACACTGTATTAAATAAGTAAATCGGCTGTCATTGCACAATGCAGTCTACTGCCGGAGATGCCCCCCAGCGCTCAACATGGAGTTAGTCGCAAGAATAGAGAATTGGATAAGCCGTTCGGTAAAAACGGCGCATTATATAATAAAAAAGCCTGAGGCAGAGGCCACAGGCTTTAAAATGTCACTAATTCACCGAATTAATACGCTTTTTACGTTACCACTACCGTTATCTAGAGCAATAAGCGCCTAACATCGGCAATCACACTATTGAGATAGGTAAAGAACCGGCCCGCATCACCACCATTAATCGCTCGGTGATCATAAGAAAGCGATAGCGGCAACATATTGCGTGGTATAAACTCACTGCCGTTCCAGACGGGTTTCATTTGCGCTTTAGACACACCCAAGATAGCCACCTCAGGTGCGTTAACGATCGGCGTAAAGCCCTGCCCACCCATAGCGCCCAGACTTGAAATAGTAAAGCAGCCGCCTTGCATATCTTTTGGCCCCAGCTTACCATTTCTGGCTTTATCGATAATCTGCATAAACTCAGCGGCCAATTCCCACAAGCCTTTTTTGTCCACATCGCGAATCACCGGCACGACTAATCCGATAGGCGAATCGACGGCAATACCAATATTGATGTATTTCTTTTGCACAATATGTTCACCATCAGCATGCATAGAAACATTAAATGATGGCTCAGCTGCCAGTGCAGCCGCGCAGGCTTTCAGTAAAAATGGCAGCGGCGTTAGTTTAACACCCCGTTTTTCTGCCTCTGTTTTTAACCCTTTACGAAACGCTTCAAGATCTGTGATATCCGCATCATCAAACTGAGTCACATGGGGAATGTTCAGCCAATTGCGAGTCATATTCAGTGCTGTGAGCTTTTTAATTTTGCTCATAGGCTGTATATCAACCTCACCAAACTGTGAGAAATCAACCGCTGGAATAGCGGGAATACCGCTACCGACTGCCGCACCACTGGCCGCTGCTGGAGCGGCTTTCTGACCGGTCATTACCTGCTTAACATAGTGCTTAACATCGTCTTTAGTCACCCGTGCACGCTCGCCCGTACCACTAACCTGGGTTAAGTCAACCGCCATTTCGCGGGCAAATTTACGCACTGCGGGGCCTGCATAAACATCCTTTGACTGGCTGGCAGCCACAATGGCAGCCGTATCGGGCTTAGCCGGCGCTGCCGCGTTTGATGGTGCAGCCACGGCCGGTGCAGAAGCAGCCGGTGCCGCTTTTGGCGCAGCCGGTGCGCTACTGCCAGCAACTTCTAAAGTTAAAATAGTCGCGCCTTCTGTGGTTTTATCACCTTGGGCCATCGCTAAAGCAAGCACCTTGCCCGCATGGGGCGATGGCACTTCCATTGATGCCTTATCTGTCTCAAGAACAATCAGTGAGTCACCTTCGGCCACTTGGTCGCCAGGTGCCACGCACACTTCAATAACTTCAGCACCCTCAGCACCATCGGGAACGGCAACAACCGCTTCACTAACACCGCCGGAAGGGGCAGAGGTTGATGTAGAACTTGGCGCAGCCACCGGCGCACTACTACCACCGACAGCTAAGGTTAAAATAGCCCCGCCCTCTGTGGTGGTATCGCCTTGTTTGATCGCAAAGCTAACTACTCTACCGGCTTGTGGTGCAGGTACTTCCATCGAGGCTTTATCGGTTTCGAGAACAATCAGTGAATCCCCCTCGGCCACTTCATCACCTTCGGCTATACACAACTCGATCACCTCGGCACCTTCAGCACCATCGGGAACGGCAACAACAACCTCAACGGTAGCACTTGCCGCCTCAGTGGCAGCAGGAGCGGCCGCTTCAACGGGAGCCACAGGCGCAGCGCTCGCACCGGCCACATCGACCTCAATCAGTGCGTCACCTTCGGAGACTTTATCACCCACACTAACACTTAATGCAGTTACGGTGCCGGCCAATGGACAAGGTACATCCATGGATGCCTTATCCGTTTCTAATACAACAATGGCTTGCTCTTGTTCAATAGCATCGCCAACCGCGACTGAAATTTCAATCACTTCAGCACCTTCGGTGCCGCCAATATCAGGAACAGAAACGATTTGTTTAGTCACTGTAGATCCTCGTTTTTCTTGTGCGTGCAGATCATGCGTATACACAAAGCTAAAATTATCAGGCATTTTGATCTTATCAAAATACCACCAGCATCGGGGCGTACCTGCTACAGCTATGGATGTAGCTGCAAGTACAAGGCAGCAAATAATCTGTATGCTACCTTTTGCTAAATGCTTTAATCACCCACCATTTATCGATCGGCGATTAAACGAAACCTCATACGGTCATTGGGTCGACCTTATCGGCATCAATACCCAAGGTCTTAATTGCTTTAGAAACCACATCCGCTTTAATTGAGCCTTCATCGGCAAGTGCTTTCAAAGCCGCAACAGTGATGTAGTTACGATCCACTTCAAAGAAGCGGCGCAATTGTTGACGAGAGTCACTGCGGCCAAAACCATCAGTTCCCAATACGGTATAGCTAGCCGGAATAAAACCACGCAATTGTTCAGCGTAGTTTTTCATATAGTCAGTCGCCGCAATAACAGGCCCTTTTGTGCCTTCTAATTGCTGCGTGATATACGCTTTTTTCGGCTCGGCTTCTGGGTGCAACAGGTTGTAGCGATCCACTAGCAAACCATCGCGAGTCAACTCGTTAACACTGGTCATACTCCAGATATCAGCCTCTACGTTATAGTCTTCACGCAATATAACCGCTGCGGCTTCTACTTCACGCAAGATACTACCAGCCCCCATTAACTGAACGCGATTTTTCTTCTTGCTGGTACCAGCTTGCAACTTATAAAGGCCTTTAATAATGCCTTCCTCAGCGCCCTCTGGCATAGCCGGATGAACATAGTTTTCATTCATGGTAGTGATATAGTAGAAGCAGTTTTCCTTATCGGAATACATACGCTTCATACCATCTTGAACAATCACCGCTAATTCATAATTGTAGGTAGGATCGTAAGTTTTACAGTTGGGAATGGTATTGGCCATAATATGACTGTGGCCATCTTCGTGCTGTAAACCTTCGCCGTTTAGTGTGGTACGGCCAGAGGTTGCACCAATGAGAAATCCACGTGCCTGTTGATCACCCGCAAGCCAAGCCAGATCGCCAATACGCTGAAACCCAAACATCGAATAGTAAATATAAAATGGGATCATCGATACCCCATTACTACTGTACGAGGTGGCCGCAGCAATCCATGACGACATAGCACCAGCTTCGTTGATGCCCTCTTCGAGTATTTGGCCTTTCTCATCTTCTTTGTAATACATAATTTGATCGGCATCATGAGGCGTGTACTTTTGCCCCGCTGGTGCATAAATGCCAACCTGACGGAACATGCCTTCCATACCAAAAGTGCGCGCTTCATCAGGCACAATCGGCACTACACGCTCACCCATATTTTTATCTTTAACCAGTGTTGATAATATACGTACAAACGACATAGTGGTTGAAATAGTACGCTCACCAGTACCACTTAATTGGGATTTAAAGCTATCGAGTGCTGGAATTCCAAGTACCTCAACCTCAGGTCTGCGCGCAGGCAGATAACCACCCAAACGTTTTCGCTGCTCATGCAGATAGATCATTTCAGGGCTATCATCAGCCGGGCGATAATAAGGAACTTCTTTGAGTTGTTCATCGGTAAACGGGATTTCAAAGCGATCGCGAAATTGCTTTAAGCTTTCCATATCCAGTTTTTTCACCGAGTGAGTTTCATTGATCGCCTCACCGGCATCACCCATGCCAAAGCCTTTTACTGTTTGCGCCAGGATAACAGTTGGCTGGCCTTTATGAGCAGCCGCTTTTGCAAAAGCGGCGTAGACTTTACTGGAGTCATTACCACCACGATTGAGGCGATAAATATCATCGTCGCTCATATCTTTAACCAGCTCAAGCAACTCTGGGTACTTGCCAAAGAAATGCTCGCGTGTGTAAGCACCACCGTTGGCTTTACACGCCTGCAACTCGCCATCAACGACTTCGTTCATGCGTTTAATCAACATACCAGAGGTATCTTTCTCCAGTAGCTCATCCCAACCAGCGCCCCATAATACTTTAATCACATTCCAGCCGGCGCCACGGAAAACACCTTCTAGCTCTTGAACAATTTTACCGTTACCACGCACAGGGCCATCAAGACGCTGAAGGTTACAGTTAATGACAAAAATCAGGTTGTCGAGGGTTTCTCTAGAAGCCAGAGAAATAGCGCCGAGCGTTTCAGGCTCATCACATTCACCATCGCCCAAGAATGCCCACACCTTGCGATCGCTACTGGTTTCAAGCAGCCCGCGTGCGGTTAAATAACGCAAAAAACGCGCCTGATAAATAGATGTAATAGGACCAAGCCCCATCGATACGGTAGGAAACTGCCAATACTCTGGCATCAGCCATGGGTGGGGGTAAGACGATAAACCTTTGCCATCGACTTCGCGGCGAAAATTATCCAGCTGCTCTTGACTTAAACGCCCTTCAAGAAAAGAGCGCGCATACATACCCGGTGAACTATGACCTTGATAGTACACCAGATCACCTAAGCGACCATTGCCATCGGCGTGAAAAAAGTATTGAAAACCTATCTCATACAACACCGCCGCTGACGCATAAGACGCAATATGACCACCGAGGCCATCATCATTGCTATTGGCCTTCATCACCATTGCCATAGAGTTCCAGCGAATCAACGAGCGAATACGCTTATCGAGTATTGCATCGCCGGGGCGTTTCGCCTCGTCATCTTTGCCAATGGTATTAATGTAGGATGTTTTAACAGAAGAAGGGATATCGACACCTTCAGCAGATGCGCGCTCGCTTAATTCTTTGAGTATATCGGATGCTTTTTCTTTGCCCGCGTGTTTCACTAATGATTCAAGAGCCTCTAACCACTCTTGTGTTTCAATATCGTTGTGCATCGTTTCTCCTCAGACGTCGCCCTTGTGGGGCTTTTAATTAAAATCAATCAGAGCTGCTGCAACGCAACATAAATAACAGCCGAATAGCCTCTCACCGATAAGGTATATCAGTGGGTCTATTCATTATTCTGATTGTGTTTGCACCAAGTTGAAATTGCCAAACTCCGGTTTATTCTTATGTTATTCAGTGGCTATATTTCAATGTATTACTTATTTTTACGCTTTTTATAAGACAATTAGAGTGTGGTAACAGCATGTAATTGGGTAAAAAACTTGCCAATATCGCTCCAATCAATATGTAGTATTTTTACATACCACATAGAATCTGTCCACTTCGGCATAATACGCTAGCTCATTAGCACTACAATATTGATTAAAAAACGCATTAAAAACAAGGTAAACCACTAAAAAGTAAAGTAAAAACAAAGAATGCCGCAAAGCAACATTTTTGTAGGATGACTACAAAAAATGGCACGAGAATAGATTTCAATCATAGATGCCACCCACTACATCCAATCAATATGCACTAAACTACCCTATTGACCTCACCGCTGTGTTGATAAGAATCAATAGGGGTATGCAGATTAGTATAGACTATTGATAGCTATAGTAGCCTTGGCTTTCATCGTTAAGCGGTGTAGAAGCATCTTTATTATTTTTATTGGAAACTAGCCAGTATGACTTGGTGGTATCTTTCATGACCGCCTGATAATAATCGCGCAATTGTTGCGGCGTAATTGACTTCACAGCCTCGGCTAACCGGTTTTGATAATCAAAGGCCGTGTCGTGTCGCAATACACTGTTCCAGTAACGCGCAGACATGCTGGCAAGGCTTTTGGGCTTTTCTAGTAACTGAGTAACAACTGCTTGTTGATAGACACCTAATTGTTCTGGTAACTTATCTTCAAAGTGCTCAATAAACTGCCTGATTGCCTGCTGAATAGCGGCCACATCTGTGCCGGGAGACTGCACGACAAACAAAGAACCAGGCACCTGCTTAAGCCCCATGCCCGTTAGAAAAACAATATAGCCCAATTGCTGCTCGGTACGTAGATCGCTATAAAATGCAGACTCCATGATTTGACGCAATAACAACATAGCCGCCTTATCATCAAGACTGTCATTGAGCCCCTGCACATATAAAGAGACGGCATTGTCATTGTGGTTAACACTGATTGATGACACAGGGATAGTCTTTTTATTATCCAGCTTGAGCACCCTTGCCGGAGGTAATTCATCGTCGCTTTCAATCCTTAGTGAATCGATATCACTTAACCATAGCTCCACCGCATCATGCTTGAGATTACCGTAGAATAAGCCTTCACTTTGCAAGCCTTTACGCCACCGCTTAGCGTAGCGTTTGAGCTGTCGCAGAGATACATTTTCCAGCTCATCCGCCATGGTTTGTTGATTCCAATAAGGTTCAAATAGTACCGCAGGAATTTCACTCAACAGCTGCCTGTAAGGTGTTTGTTTGCGACTATTGCGCCAATGCCGCAACAATTCCTGGCGCAGACTACGAAAGCGCTTTTTAGATAATGTAGGTGAGCGCACCGCCTCAAACACCAACTCGATTAGCGCACCCATACGGTCATTGTAACCTTGAAAATTGATATCAACACCACGGCTATTGGCATCGAGAGAAAACCCCAGCCCCGCCAGTGATGCAGGGTAACTCTGCTCGTTTAGCGTATCTTTAATAATGGCGACCAGCAAATGATTCATCGCTGCATACTTAGGCGATGTGGCCGCTAGAGGTGATTTAAGTCGCAGATAAATATTAGCCCTCGGGACGGCAAAATCAGTGTCTTGCTGAAACCAGATTTGCTGGTGAGGCTGATTGCGAAGGCGTACAGGCTGCTCACTTGAGCCAACTCCATCAGTACTGTCTAACAACGCAATAGATGAAGGAATAAAAATATTCGTTGCCGGCAAATGCAGCTGCTTAACTAGCGATTTAGTCTCGGCGGTTAGTGGCGCCTCACTGGCAATTTTATTTACCCGGTAAGGCGCTCGATAATAATAACTCTCTTTGTTTGTCTCTACACCGGGGAGCGAGGTCATCACCAATACATTAGTGGGGTTTAACTTAGCTAACAACCCTTTAATCAGTGATTCATCATAGTGATCGTAAGCGTAATCACCACGGATCACATCCTTTGGGCGATAATAATGCAGGTTGTTGGCTAGCGCACTAATGCTACGCGCACCACTACCACCTTCGCGAAATTGAAAGGCAATATCGGCAATACGTTTTTCTTCTTGAAATCGCCACTGCTCTACACCATGCGCTTGAATTTGTTGCAGGCTATAAAACACCAATGCACGAATATCCTCGCGATGAGCGGCGCCGGCCTCCGTCAAATTAATTGAGATATGAAATGTTGCTTGATCAGACCCATTACTACCACCACCGGCCGATAACCCTTCAGACCACCCCTTGCGCTTTAATAACGACAATAGGCTGCCCTCGCCTTCATGCCCCAGCAAGTGGCCAATATATTGCAGTGGCTTTTCGCGGTAGTAAGCCTCTACTGAGGGCAGAGGAAATACCATCACCATGCGGCGAACCAGTGCCTCGGGCTGAATCAGTGCTTCTATAGGTAGCGCATTATCAGCAAACAATGCAGTAGCAGGAGGCTCCACTTGGGGCTGTCTGATGGCAACTTGTTCAAACAATGGCTTAACTAATTGCTGCAACTGCGCTATTGACTCTTTACCCAGCACTACAAGGGTCATATTATCGGCTGAGTAATGTTGCCTATAGAAAGCAATCAAATCATCGCGAACATTGTCATTAGGCCGGTCGGCCAGTGTCGTCAAACTACCCACACTGAATTTTGACAATCGGTGCTTAGGGTTTAATAACTCCCTATAGACATCGTAGCCACGTCGATAATCATCTTTAATTTTTGCTTGGTACTCAGAGTGAACCGCGTGCCTTTCGCGATCGACATAGGCTGCATCAAACAGGGGGGCAATAAAAAACTGAGCGAAACGATCCAGTGTCGGTGCAAGCTGATTAGCATCTACCTCAAAAAAATAATTAGTATGCTCAGCACTGGTGTATGCGTTATGGCTGCCGCCCTGGGCACTGATAAAGGCTTGATAATCATCGGCACTGGGGTATTTTTTGGTCCCTAAAAACAGCATATGCTCTAAAAAGTGCGCAAGCCCCGGCCGGTCTGTCGGGTCAGAGGCACTGCCGATGCCAACATCTAATGCCGCAGTGGCCTTATCGGCCTGCGGGTCAGAGATGAGCAGTACTCGCAACTGGTTATCAAGTACCTCATAGTGATACTGGCGTTTATCCACCTGACTTTTTGCCACCACAATACGACTATCATTGGGTGCATCAGATACTAACTCAGGTGCTACATTTAAGGTCTGCCTGCCAGTGTCGGCAATGGCCGGCAAGGTAAACAAAAGACTACTAATAACCCACAAGCGCGCGCAATGACTATTGAACAACATCTACTCTCCGTCAATTTTTAACAATTATTGTGCAGTATCAATTTTACTTGTTTCAGTAGTGGCATACTCTCTCGTTGGCCAAGCATTGGTTATCGCTTTAATTAAGGTTGCCAACGGGATAGCAAAGAACACCCCCCACAACCCCCAGATGCCCCCAAATACCAAAACAGCCAAAATAATAGCCACCGGGTGCAAATTAACTGCCTCAGAAAATAATAATGGCACCAGGACATTACCGTCCAAGCCCTGAATAACAAGATAGACCGCAGCTAAGTAAAATAATTCAGAGCCCCACCCCCACTGAAAAAAGCCAATCAGCAATACCGGCACTGTCACAGCCACCGCGCCGATATAGGGGATCACCACCGACAAGCCTACCGCCAGCCCCAGTAACATCGCATAATCCAGCCCTAAAATAGCAAAGCAAATGCACGAGCTAACACCCACAATAAGAATCTCGACGACTTTACCACGTACATAGTTGGCAATCTGCTGGTTCATTTCTGTCCAGATTTCGCTCATAACGGGTCGCTCTTTAGGCAACAAAGAACCCAACCAATTTAAAATGTAGCGCCCGTCTTTTAAAAAGAAAAACACCAACAAAGGCACCATAATCATATACAGCAAAGCGACGAATAACAGGGGGATACTCGAGACTGAAAAGGACACAACACTCTGGCCAAACTCACCGAGCTCGTTATTGATATGGTTAATAATATGTAGAATTTGCTCTTCGGTCACAAACGAGGGGTACTGTTCGGGCAACAACAACAACAGCTGGCGCCACTCGGCCACCATTCGTGGCAGCTCTGACAGTAGTTTAGCGGATTGTTGCCACAACACCGGCAATAAAAATAGTAATGTGGCAATCATGAGGCTAAACATCAATAAAAAAGAGATAGTAACAGCCACGATATGTGGCAGCCCTTTCTTTTTTAACCACAACAATAAGCCTTGCATCAAAAAGGCAATAATGACGGCGGCGATAACCGGCCCCAGTATTGTTCCTATAGTCCACAACACCACAAAGACAATGGCAATTAAAACGAGTAAAAGAACGGATTCCTCATCGTGGAAGTATCGGTTCACCCAATTGCGCAAAATGGGTATCATAGCTGCTCCTTTTTAATAATGGCAATAACGACTCTAGCAGGCCAACATTCAGCCCTTTTCAAGAATATAATAGTAGTGGGTTTCTGTTTCTTGAAAGGCCACCATAGTATGTTGGCTCAATTCAATAAAGGCATGAAAATCCCTCACAGATCCACGGTCTGTAGCAATAACCTTTAAGCGCTGCCCAGATGAAAGCTGATTAAGCCCCTGCTTTGCTTTTAGTAATGGTAGCGGGCATTGCAAATCGCTGGCATCAACCGTACGCTCAACTTCGATCGACTCAAACACTGCTCGCTCCGGCAAATGATTATCCATTGTAGTGGCACCCCGAGAGATCAACAAACCAGCCAGGCCTCATTAATGAATTAGATGTGAATAGGTTCACAGCAATATACCTCTGCAATCATAAAAAATACGACACCTGTGCCGTTATTATCACTGGCACCTAAGTATTATACCAATCGCCTAAGTTATCATACCAATATTGGCACTACCCAACATGAAGACATTGCGGAACTTAATGGCCGCTTAACGGCCTTAATAACGTATATTGGTAACTTACCCTAGTAACTTGTATAGACAATGCATACTGGCGATAATAAGAAGGTGACAGTTTATCATCAGTAATGATGGCCTTTGTCAGTAGCCTGTATAAGATCTGTATCAGTGTTAATGAGTTAAGCAGGCCTTAATTAAACGCATTGTAACCCACATAGTACAACAGCCCTAATACTGTGTAATATACATCTACAAACCAGATTATCCTGATGAACGATAAGAATTATCTACCATGCCAAGCCCCCATAAATACAGCACTTATTTTATATATGCTCGCACTATCTGCACAACATTGATACGTCGGCAACTGCCCGTCACCCGCAGATTACAACGGGTTGTCATTGGGCTACTGCTGGTTATCTCAGGCTACAGTAGCGCCAATAGTATCGACCTGCCCTCGATTGGCGATACCAGCAGTAGTATTATCTCTAATGCGCAAGAACGACGCCTTGGACAAGCATGGCTGCGCTTATACCGCCAGCAAATTCCCAGTTTCTCCGACCCGTTAGTCAGTGATTATATTGAGCAATTATTGATTAGGCTGGCACGCTACAGTGATCTAAGCAATCAAAACCTCTCATTGATCGTCGTCAATAACCCTACACTCAATGCTTTTGCGGTACCCGGTGGCGTTATTGGCGTACATACAGGCTTGCTAACCTATGCTGAAACAGAGCATCAGCTTGCCTCTGTACTCACCCACGAACTAGCGCATTTAAGCCAGCGCCACTACGCTCGCAGCCTTGAGCAGCAACGCAACTCGACCATTCCCAATATGGCCGCACTGCTTGCAAGCCTAGTACTTATCGCCACAACCTCAGGAGATGCCGGCATAGCGGCACTAAGTGCAACACAAGCGGCTAGTATTGATCAACAATTGCGCTACAGCCGTTTATTTGAACAAGAGGCCGATCGCTTAGGTATGGAGAATCTTGTCAATGCCGGTATGGACCCCCATGCCGCAGCGGCAATGTTTGAGCAAATACAACGCGCCTCACGGTTTTCTAACCGACCGCCAGAATTTTTGTTAACTCACCCGCTGACAGAGAGGCGTATTGCAGATGTTAAGAACCGCACGCTGCACTACCCAAGAAAACAGTATAAAGACAATATTAATTACCAATTCATGCGTACACGCATTCTGTTTCAACAAGAACCCTCACCAGGCCAGGCGATCAAACGGTTTCA
>Ga0193961_1000103_pt1 | contig 31926 bp, 28 predicted proteins | sample FB_4_MG_FD_140371 | JGI IMG/M metagenome (GOLD analysis project Ga0193961, IMG submission 140371) | Microbial mat bacterial communities from the Broadkill River, Lewes, Delaware, United States - FB_4_MG | ecosystem: Environmental > Aquatic > Freshwater > River > Microbial mats | place: USA...
CAAGAAAAAGCGTAACACTGCCGACGTGAAAACGTTGTCAGCAGAGTTACCAAACAACAATTTATTGCACGTGGGGGCGTCAGCCAAAAACACGTGTCAAACTCGGGCTGCTGTTTCGACAGCGGGGAAACGTGACAGACTTTTCGAAGACTGTGACGGTTCAGATCGCAAACGAGTATATGGGGAAGCGCAAAGTATTTCGAAATAATTCTTGCCCAACCCCAGTACAGGAACAGCCGGAAAAAAAGTAAAATCGTGGTAATGTCAAAATGTCGTTATTATTTCTGTGTGTCTTTTACTGCAATGTGAAAACGAGATCGTGTATGGGTGTCTGTGGACGCAATTCTGTACATAGGTTGTGGCGTTTAGACGTCGCACGCGTCGTACGTCGCAAAAAACAATACCGCCAATCACGACGATGCCTGTAATGTTCGCAGAGTGATCCGCCTGGTGCGCGGTAAAGCTGCATGGTAAACATTCCACGCTCTATAGCGTGTGGTTCGACGAGAACATACAGTGGGCCACCGTCATTGCACCGTGGGCGGCACAACAAAATTTGCTCATGCTTTGATGAATGTAAGACAGTCACGATATAAACTCCGTTGTTAATCATAATTTTTCGCTCATTGGTGACATAAAGACCGACTGTTACGTTGTACAAGTTACGTAGCGGGTAGGTTTGGTGCGTGCAAGAGCCGAGAAACACTTTCAGCGTGTTTTTTGTCATACAAGGTAGCAATCGCATCTCTTTTGTATAAGCTTTTTTCAAGATACTTGTGTGTTCTGGTACGCCGACCGACCAACAACGGCGCGGCACGTGAAAAACGGATTTATTGGTTTTACAATTGATTTAGTCTTTATTCGAAAAACACTCGCAGCGAAAGAGTTGCAGAAAATCGATGATCTCACGACGATCGCCTTGCGCGAGTGCCAAGTGCATGAGATGCTGCCGAATACATGCAACCGGACCTCTCTGACTCGGCAGAGGATTGTGGCACAGCTTCATCGATACAAAATGCGTTAAAAGGTGTCGCAGCATATCGACTGCATTCTGGCGCGCCTCAACTTGCCGCGAGTGCGCAAGTGGCAATAGTTTCTTGCACACTCGTCGCAGCGCCCATTCAACTGCACAGAAATCGAGCCGTCGCATATTCAGTGGACTCGCAAGCCACTCTTTGGCAATGCGTGTCACGCCGGCAAAATCATAGTCCAGCACTGCTTCGTGGAGTCGCTTGCGTGCAGATACTCGCTGACGTTTGAGTTCGATGGGCGTATACTCTGTAATTGGCAATAGTGGTGTGTAAATGGCCGGATTAGCGGCGCAGACGCTCGCTTTTTCATCTTGCAGCAGATCGGTGGTATCTTCAGAGATGTCAAATGCAAACGGCTGTGCTTTGGCCTTGGCAATTGTCGCGCGCAACATTGCAGACTGTGATCGCTTGCGCGGCTGTTCGTCTGGGTCTGCGTCCGCCGCAACAGGCTGTGTGGCGTCACCAACGCAAGTCAATTGCGATTCGGGGTTGGCCGAGCCACACGGCGTGTCGCCGGTGGGCATTTCAGACACGACAGTGTTACTGTATCGTATTCTCTTTCGCTTCTGTTTCTGCCGCAGTGCATAGAGCCGCTGTTTGCGTGCAGCCTGTTGGTCTTCTTCTGGACCAAACACCGTGCGCACTTTTTCGAGGAAGAACTGCAACATTTGCGGATCTTGCAGTTCGACAGAATTGCCTACATTGCTTATGCCACGTTCGACTTGCGTCTCATAGTAGGCGTGCAATGCACAATCGTAAAAGAACACAAACCAATCACGCTGTTCAAATTGCGTTTCGGCATCAAAACGCCACATTGTGAGGCCTTTGTGATCTTCGAGACCATATTCGTGCCACGCTTTGAGTTTCACATTGGCTCGACTTGCCCAGTAGTCGAGTAGCGCATTGAACGCGCGCTCGTCCACTCTCGACGGACCGCCGTAGCGGAGTGTGTAAAAAGTGCCATCAATGTAGACCATGTGTGCGCAAGTGACTTTCACAATGTTGTTTCACAGACGGGTGTATTTCAGAAAAAGAACGCGATGAATGCGATGTGAGAGTGAGTGATCGAGTGCGCAAGTGATTTTTGATGCGCGTTTTTTTTCTCAAGCGGCACACAGCCAACGAGCGCAGAAAAAATATCGCGCACGCGTGATGAAACAAAAAAACGCGCGGCTTTGAAAATTTCGTTGCGCACACAAAAATGAGCGCGACTGGAGACACTGTCGGACATGGTGAAGCGCCAAATGTATCTAAAACTCGCGCAGCAGAACAAAAAGCTACTGCGGGGATCCTCCAAGACGTGAATAGCATCGCTGATAGTGAGCACCCACAGCAGCAAACACAGCAACTGCAACAGCACCTGCAAACACAGCAACTGCAACAGCACCTGCAAACACAGCAACAGCAACCGCAACCGCAACCGCAACAACAACAGCAGTGTTCCTTCTTCATAGATGTTGGGACGGACAAAGATGCGGCGCGCTTTCACTATGAAAATAGCGTTCAGTTTGTTGTGGCAGAAGCACGGCTCGCCAAAAGATTCAGCATGGTTCCGGCTCATCATCGCGGCGACGCTCAGATCTTTGAAGATGTCGGAAATCTTTGTCCAACACAGACACCAAGAGCGGGCGCCAGCTGTGGTGACGATGCAATGTCTGTCAACAGCAAGAGCGATCTCTATTCGTTTCTTGTTTCGCAGGCGCTGTACTGCGAAGCTTGCTCGTCTTTGTCATTCGGCTACTCTCCAAAGGGATCGGCGGTGCCTCAGTCAGACGACAAGAAGAGGCTGCTGACACGTTCGCTGTTGACAAAGCTGAAAAACGAGCGCAGCGACGAAATTCTGCAGCGGTTGTGCAAGCATCTTGTCAACAATGTGGCGAGTTGCGAGGACATTGTGGCGCTTCTTCGCCACAGATGTCTGAAACCGCCGCTCGACTACTTGGGCAAGCTGTTAGCGCACAACCACCCTCTTCTGATCAACGTGTTGCGAATCTATCTCGGAGGATATGGCACCGACATTTTCTGTTCATCTTCCAGAGAGCAGTCAAAGGCATTGCGCATTGTGGAAGCGTTTACCGGATCGCCGGAACTCGGCGGATTTGACTATGACTGCTCAGAAGGCGGACTGTTGATCGATGCAGTGATGAGCCCGTACAGCAGGGCTGCGTGGGCGGTTATTTCCAACCCACACACAGCATGGTCAAAGCACAGTGCCCGCGACATTGCAACGCTGATTGACGAGGATAATGTGCCATATGCCACCAAGAACGGGCTGCTTGACGTGCCCAGTGTGAAAGAGCAACTGGAAAAACTCCGCCGATATCGTGGATGGTGCGTCGACTGACAGACTTTGATCGAGTGAAAAAAAACGCGTTGACGGAAATTCTGACAAAACCCACTATCAATTTGAAAGAAGAAGCAACCAACTGAAAATTGTTGTTTATTTTGCCTTTTGCTTTGCGTCGCTGCTGTCATCGTCAGCATCGTCATCAAAATCATCGAAATTGTAGTTGTTCGATTCGAGATCAATGACTTCAACTAGACCGGGCATTTTCGCAGTCTTCATGCGCTTCTTTTTGTTTTTCCCATCAGCAACGCGTTGATTTGACTCGTCTGCTTGCTTTTCAGAGTCGTCTTCTTGCTCGCCACACGGCTTTGGTTCGCTTGCCTTTCTTGCCGCATCCCATGCCGCCTCCTCGGCGCACGTGTTCGGTACATCCCACAGCACGCCGGGATCGGCAGCGAGACGCTTCTTCGCGATCGCCGTCTGGGCGTCATAGAGTTCCTCTTCAACAGTGCCGCGTGCAATCAGTTGCCAAACGTGGCAGGTTTCGCGCTGCATGAGTCGCCGAATGCGACCGACTGCCTGCCAAAATGTGGCCACCTCTTCATCGACACCGCGCGAGCACAGTGTCGGGTGAACAGCAACCAAATGATTGGCCTCAACCAATTGCACACCACTGATACTTTTGTCGGAAGAGAGCAGAATGATGCGCACGGCTTGGTCGTTTCGGAATGCGTGGAACGCTCGCTCGCACGAGCGAATCGAACCGCGCGCCACGACAAAATTGACACCCTGCTCTTTCAACACGTCGGCGATCAGCACCAACAGATGCTGAAACTGCGCAAAAATCACAATCTTCTTGCAGTCTGCACGACCGGTGATCTGAGAGAGCAGCAAAAGCAGCGCATCGAGTTTAGAACCGTAGCGCTCTCGCACGAGTGTCGTGTCGTCTTTGCCACCCTTTGAGGTGGCACCACTGCTGGCACCACAATTTTCTTTTGGAGGTGCCACAATGTTCCGACGATCGACGAGTCGTAAATCGCGCGGCAATTGCAATCGTCGGCAGCGCATAGGGCACATTGTGTTGCTCGCAAAGTATTGCTTGGCACACGGAGGACAGAATTCGTGTCCACACGCCGTCAGCATCACAGAGTCTTGTGTGTTGTCTTCGCACATGCAGATCGGACACTCAATCTCCTCATTGGGGTTTTGCAATCTGTGCATGACGTTTTGGTAGAACAGAATTTCAGAGAGAATGCGCTGTCGCTTCCCGATGATCACTTTTCGTTCCTTGCAATAGGCCGTGTAGCGCGAGCGCAATGATCGGGCACTTGGACCGAGATCGCTGTCGAGTCGCGCCACGCTCTGCGCAATGCGAACCGAGCGTTCCTTCATCCAGTCGTCTAGGGTTGCCTCCTCAATTTGGCACATGGAATCGTGATTGAGAACAGGAGGCGCTTCTTCTGCGGCACGCTGCTCGTCCTCCTCTACAGGTGTGGATAGAACATCTTTTTCCTTTGTGCTCTCTGGAGCGCCCTGTTCATCGTCTTGCGCCTCATCGTCGACTTTTTGTGCAAGATAGCGGCCGCTATCAACGTACTCGGTTGCCTCTAACAACAGTTCCTCTGGAGCGGCATCGGCAATATCTTTCCACGCCGCTTGAAAGAATGCGATCCGTTCCAAAAGCTGTTTGTTGTGTTGCCGCAGCGTTGCAATGCGCTTTGCCTGCATTGCATTGGCGACTTCTTCGACCGACATGAGTTTGTCGCTGACCTTTCCGCCGCCACTGCTGCTGCTGGAAGCGCCGCCCTGTGTGCCCAAGGTTGTCGCAAGATTCTTTTCCATCCAACCATCGTCGTTGAGCATGTGGTGTGAACAGAAAAGCAGCCGTCGCATTTTTGTTTGAGACCCAATGCGAATCGACGAATAGATGGCGGTCTCAGCCTGTGTGAACACAACCGGCACGCGGTGCATACGCACCTCTGGCAGCGCGGCGTCAGACGTCGTCCCCGAGCAGCGCTCGACAAACTGCCGCCTATAGTCCCACCACGCCTGTACCAGTCGTGACGTCGATGATCCCCCGATCGACAACATTGGACCATAGCCACTGCTGCCACCGGCGTTTGATCTGTAAAACGCATCCGCCACTCCAAAGTTGGCCGTCGCCGTCACACAGTGCTTAAAATCGGCGACGAGCGAGCAGACGCCCCTCTCGAGAACGCGTGCACGAGTGCTCAACAGATGCGCTTCATCGACAACCAGTCGACGAAAGCAGATTGCGTGCAACAGTGCCATGCCAAACAGTTCGCCGGGCTCTGTGACACTCTTTTTTTCGGCTGCATCGCGCAAATTTCGTGAAGTTTTTCCCGACAGTGTGACCTCGATGTCATCGTCGCCGTCAGCGTCGTCGCACTTGGACATTGCGTCGCTTTCGCTGTCCACTGCGCTCCTAGTTCGCTTCCTACTGGCGCTGGCGGAACTGGTTGATGCCGCAGATTGCGGTTTCGATTGCTTGTCTGTTGTTGTCGTTGTTGGTGCTGTTGTTGTTGGTGCAGTCTCGTTCATGAAAGCCTCTGCCAATTTCTGCTCGTGCTGTCGGATAAGCTTTCGTTCGATGGACACCGCCTCCTTGACCCAACGATCTTGTTCGGCACAGACAAACAGACGCCGATTGGATGCATTGATGCCGCGCATTATTGCGCTCGGGGGAGACTGTTTAACCGCGGTTCGGTATCGCTTGGAGAACGTTGTGTACGCATCGCGATAGCGATCCGAGTTGAACAGTTTCACGTTGACAATGAGAACGTCTATGTTCTGGATGATCTCAGAGATTGTCAGCTGTCGGAGAGCGCGAATGTCACGCACGACTGCAATTTGCAAGAGAAGGTTGTCGTTCTCGTCGACAATCTCTCCGTACACACCGCCGTTTGTGATAGAACGGTTCGGGCCGGTTTTAGGGCGCTTTCGTGCCGTGCCACAGCCGATTGTCTTTTCATACTCGGAGAACCATTGTTCGACAACTTGCTCGGGACAGACAACGAGCGTGCAGTTTGCATAGTAGCGTCCGACGCGAACGTGGCACAGCGCGTCGTCGGCGTTTGTCTGCGGATTGCGCAAGTGTGGCGGCAAAGAGAGTGTGCGGCGTCGAGTCGGTAGCATTGCTTCAAACGAAGTCGTTTGCTCGGGATTGCGCTCAATGCGCACATCTTCGCCGAATGAATCCTCCCAGCGCTTTGTGATCCATTGCATAAGGATAATCATTGTCGTTTTTCCGCACCCTGTCTTGCCGCAAGATACTGCGGCGCGAAACAGGTCGGGGTTGCGTGCTATGCGAGTGTCGCTCGCGTTGCGCGAAAGGTAATCAAAGGCGCGCACGGATCGAGAAAGTGCCTCGATTTGCAAATGAGACGCACAAGCGGCGACGCCAGCGTCGAAATCCAGCCCCGTCGAAGAACTCTGTGGCGCAGGAACCGGACAACACTCGCCCGTGCACAATACCGCGGATTGTGCTCGTTGGCATTTGCAGGTATTGTTCTCGGAACTCGTTGACATGATACGATCAAAGTGTTTGACAAAATTGCCCGTAAAATTTTGCAGACGGGGGCCAATCGCATGCGGTTCACCATTGTTTCGGAACAGCGCTTCCGTAAGCATGTTGCGCACGGCAGGGTTGTGCAGCGCTTGGGTGGAAGCAATGCGCGGATAGACGTTTTGAATAAACGTCCGCTCCAATTGCGTACCAGCCTTTACCACGGTCAAAGAATGACCATGGCGTGGACCCAGCGTGTAGCGGAACAGATCAACGTCTCTGAGTGAAGGGCTCTTCTGAACCAAAATTGCTTCCGGAATACAAACTGCGTCGACATTTGCATCGGCAGCAATTTGACTCGAACTGGCGTTGGCGAGAGGATACGCTTCGTACATCAGCGTTTGCAACTCGCGTTTCAAAAGCCAATTGATCATGCGACGTTGATAGTCGTAGAGTAGAAAGCGAACATTGTGCGTTGTTGTGAGGACAGGAAACAGCGGTTCCTCTTCGATGAGCGGTGGGGCAAGCGAGACGTCGCGTCGATCATCGTGCAGCTTCTGTGCCGCCGCCAGCGCGGAGAAAACGCGTCTATTTTGTGCGGCGGCGTTCAGACTGTCGTTTGTTTTCTCATTCTTCTTCCCCGATATGGCAAAAGACCTTTCAGATAGTTTTGACATCATTGTCTGAAAGTCAGTGACCCCCGTGTCGTTCGTTTCGGTGCCAAGATCGCCAATCCATTCCCTTCTGATGCACTCTTCGACAATGTAGAGCGATATGCGCGAAAATAAAACCTCGCAATCACTGTCGACGATCGGGCCTCGCGAAACACTGCCGACATCAACGTCGTCAGATTCGCTTGCCGCGTACTCGTTTGCCTCGCGTGCCAAAACATGTGCTTTCTGCGCTTCGAGTTGCTCGACAAACACATTGCGCTTTGGTTGCAATGTAGAGTCGCCAATTGTGACATCTGCCGGCTGGTCTTCTGTTCGACGTCGCTTTTCCAAACGTTGGTCAGTCGTCGCAGAGTCGAGCGCTTCAGCGTCGGCAAACGACCGTGACCAACGATCGTCGATGCTTTGGTCGTCGATGCTTTGGTCGTCGATGCTTTGGTCGTCATCTTGGTCATCTTGGTCGTGCGAGTCTTGGCTGAGTGTTTCTTCTGTGGTGATCGATGTGGCCGATCGTTTGTTTTCTCGTTTGGTTGCGGTTTGCGGCGCGTCACCAGACGCTATCGCGTCTGTGCGTTCCAGCAGCCCCAAAAGTGCGGCATGCTCATCGAGCGTTCTGGCGCCGGCAATGGCGACGCTAGTGTTGCGGCGCACGTTTTGTATGCACACAACAGATGCCGGTGCACCACTGAAAAAGTCACGCTGCAGTGCCGACGATTGAAATTTCTCATTGATATCGTTGACGTCAGACTGGTCAAGCGTTGCGTACACACAGTCCTGGCAATCAGTGGCGCCGATGCGTCGCTCGTAGGTGGCGAGTTTTTCGTAGGTCTCGAATACCAAATAGCGTCCTTGTCGTCGATCAAATGCAAGCAAATAGTGATCGAGTGCAGCACAGACATCTGGGGCCACGTTGGCAGAGTATGCAAAGACACAGACGGTCGACGTCGCAAGTTTGCCAAAGACACTCTTCGGTGCGTGATAGCCGTAGATGGAGCGTCCCAATATGTCTGCTTTATCGACGATTGCGATCGGTTGTTTGAGCGCACATGGTGCGACTCTGTTGGCGTTCATTGTTGCTCGCAAAAACCGATGTGCGCGAGATTTTTTTCGTTGCTGTGTGTGTCGGTCGCCGTCTGCACATTGCCGCCCGCAAAGTTTTTTTCAACATGCGCAAGGCGACGAAAATAAAGAAACGCGGTTGGTCGGCCACACAAAAAAAAGTGATATTCGATAAACAAAAAAGCATCGTCCGTCGTCCCCAAACCATCGCACAAGAAGCGTTGAGTAGAGACATTCCCATCGCGCAAAAAAGGTCGCAGACAATAAGCCCGAGCGTTTTTTGAGAGTCTATGCAGCAAAGACACACAGCCTCGTCTATCTACGGCAAGCGCCGCACCGCTGCACAACTCGAAGATCCACAATTCAGTGAGCAACTGACACAGTATCGATCGAGTGGTGGACCGAAACCCTCTTCGGGGGCACAGCAACGTGCAGCCTTGCAGCAAGCAAGCGTTTCATCAGCAGCGCTTGGTCAACGCGCCACTGGCTCTAGCCGCGAGGCATTGCGTGGCGGCAGAGTGGACGGCACTGGCTCTTTCGGCGCATTTGGTCGTCGACCAGCTGCGCCAGCAGCGCCAGCTGCTCCAGCTGCTGCACCAGCCGCGTCTGCCAATCGGCCCTATCCCAAGGAGAATCGCTATGAACTCTACTATAGCCGATCGTTTGATTCGAGTCGACAGCGTGCTCGACAGATTCTCGTGGGCCTGGAAGAGTATTTTATGGACTCTTTCATTATGCAGCACGTTCGTGCCATTGACTTTGACAATCCCGACATGATTGGCCCAATCCACGATGTTATCTTGCGTTCACAGCGCTATATGGCGGCAATCAAGAGCGACTGTATTCTCGTCGATCGCTTCAACAGTTCGATCATCATGCCGGAACATGACATTTTCAAAGTGCTGAGGAACTATTGTCAGTCGCTGGTACCGCAGCAAACGAGTGCCGCTCCCGAAATCGCCAATGATCCGCAACGACAACACGCACTGGAGCAGCGTCGCGCGCAGCAGCATGAACAACATCGACAGCGGCAACAGCAACAGTACGAGCAACAACAACAGCAACATCGTTCTCCGCCAGGCTACGGGCAGTATCAACAGGCACCATCATCGCAGCAGCAGCCGCCGCTGTCGGCGGCGTCGGCGTGCGATGTGTCGCAGCAGCCGCCGCGATCGCTCCTCAGCACGTCCATGATCGTGAAGCAGGTTGGCGCTGATATCGAATCGCCGAAAGCAAATGTTGATCTCAACATTCGTGTCCCAGCGCGGGGCAACAGCATGATTACTGCCGAGACGCAGGAGGAGATGGCTAAGATTCCAAAGAGCGACGTCGCCGGCATCTATGGCAAGAAAAAATCAGTCACACTCGGCTATGGCGACAACACTGATCTGATTGAGAAAAACTTTATGGAGGCGCACAATGCCGCCAATCCTGAGACTCGCAAAATGTCTTTTCCGCAACAGCGCTCGAGAGCCGGCGGCTTTGCGTCTGCCGAACACGATGGGCAGAGCGGCAATATTCAGCGAGACTTTCAAACTCAGCAGCGCCAGCGCGTGAGCCAGCCACACACTAGCATGGCTCCTCCCAGCTGGGCGTCTGGGCAGCAACAGCAACCGCAGCACCCACAGCAACCGCAGTCGCAATTTCAACCGCAACATTTGCAGGGTCTCGCTCCAAACGATGGGCTTTTGAGCGCAGGTGTGGCTCGACCGATTGCGCAACGCGCACCGGCGCCCGGCAGTGCCGGTGGCGGCATGAGACACGCACCGAGCGAACAAATGGGCGGCAGCGAACAACTGGGCACGATCAAGCAAATCTCTTGCGGAAGAAAGAACAAGTGATTGTAAAGAGCACTGTCCCTCCCACCCCTAAAAAAACTCATCTTGTGAATTGACTGTGCCAGCTTTTTATTTCTTTCGTCCCGCGTAATGAGCCGCCACCAGCTTGCAAAACGTGGGCTTGTTTGGTTCTGTGTCTGCGTCGTACGCTCGCGAAGCTTCCGAATTGGCGGGCGAAGATGTGTTGGGCTCATTGAGCAGGGAGACGAGCGACGTAATGATCTGTCGAATCTTCATGATGGGTGACCATTGATTTCCAAGAATGTCAATGCAAATGTCGCCGCTTCTGTACACGTTGGCGTGAAACGGAATTTTGCCGACAAAGTTGACTTTGGGAGGTCGCGTGGGATAATCAACGCCCCTAAAATCAAGCTGCAGTTTGTAGGTCTGTCCATCGTACGGAGTGCCCTCTGCGCCAATCATCGTTGCACTCCACAGCAGTACATCATCTCCCACTGTTTCAACGACCCAGCGCTGTGCCTGGAGGTGTGCCTCTGAACCGCCTTCTTTTGCAATTTCCTTTTGCAGTCGTGCGTTCTCGCGCTGCAAACGAACAGTTTTTCTGTCGCTCATTGTTATTGATGATCACTTTTTTTTCTTTCTTCTTTCCCGTGCTTGTGTCTCCAAAGAAGACTTTTTTCACAGACGCCCGATTTTTTCTGTTTTTCGTTCCGACCAGCTTTTTTCCTGCAACGATCGAGCCGCGTCAGAACGAACCAACGCAGCGGGCAAAAAAAACTCTTGCACAAAAATGATTGTACGAAAAATTCAATTCACGATCGATCGTGCTTTCTGGCGAAATATAGTGTCGCTATCGCGCATGCTGTTGACCGGCGAGTGTTTTGACACAAAGGGCAACTGGATCCCATTTGACATGGTGCTGTGGAGTTTCAACGAATTTGTCGATCTCGAGCACCAGAGCATAGGAACGCGGCGTGCCATTCTCGAACGCTGCACACAAGATTGCCAGGTTCGCCGAGACTATGTTCAGGCCGGCGTCAGGCCAATGCCGACCGGAACAAACGACACAGAGCCTCTCGATTATGTTTGGCGTGGACGTGGCGACCCATTGCGAGACGTTGCGATGGCGCGTCACACGTGGTACGACGACTTTTCAACACATCCACTCGCCGATGCGCGAAAAACCTACCTGTGGGTGGCCGATGCATTTATCCAGTCGCAACTCGACTTTACGCTGTTTTCTGTGCGTGCGTACAATCACATCGCAGCGATCATGGGCCAAGTTTGTTATCCTCACAAAGAGAGCCGCACGTGGAGATTTGCGGTTGATCGAGACAAAGGAATGGTGAAGAGGCACATCGAAACGCTGGCCAAGCCACAGTTTTCAGAGGAGAGTGCAAGCGCCAAACGACAAGTTGAACAAGAACAGAGGCGCATGCAAGATGCGATAGAGGCGTGCGTTGGCCGCGCAGACGACACTCGCAACGCTGCCGTGGCATCGTCGTTGCGAAATCCGTCGACGGTCATTTCGATTCGCTTGCCAAATCCACCGCCGTCGCAAGTCCCCACACCAGGCGCACCAATTGTTTCACATTCAAAACTCGACGCACCCAAGAGGCAACGCAGCACAACAGTGCCACCGCTGCAGAAAATGCAGAAACCTCAACCCAGTGTTGCAACCAACGCATCGAAACGTCGTCGGGCGCTCAACTTTAATAGCACGGCAAAGATGAGCAAATTCTTGCAAACATCCACCAAGCAACCAACCGCCGTTTCGATTCCGTTGCCGTCGCGCAAACGAAAGGAGCGGAATTTCCAACGGTTGACACCGCTATCGAGTGGCAAGGAGTAAATGACAGAGATGTATGTGATCATTTTAATTACGTCGGCGTGTAGTGCGTCGCGCATTTTGTGTTGCCAACGCTCTTCCGTCGTCGCGACCGGTCTGCTCGGCATAGTATTTTCGTGCGAGGCGAACAGCCAACACAACCATCAGTATCAAGACGACTGCAACCGCAAATATAATCACTTGCAGAACAGCGCTGCTAATGCCAGTTTCGCTGCTGCTCTCCTCGACACGACGCTCACTCACAAATTCTCTCGGCGCCACACTGTCACTATCGGCCGATCTGTCACCATCGACCGATTCGACTGCAGCAGAGCACGGTCGACCGGCGCTGTCGCTGCCGTTTTGACAGTCGCTTGTTGACACGGGGTTGCGACCGATAAAATTGCCGGGCGGATTGTAGCGGCACGCCAGCAGTTCCGCATTGCGAAAGCCGATTGACTTTCCGTTTTGATCGACAACGTTTCCACACTTGGCGAGCGCACAACCAACCCGATCGGTGCTATTCCATAGTATCTGCGTCCAGTGTCCGCACTGGCCTTGCTTGCAGCGATTGTCGGCACAGGAGAAATTCGGCTCCTCCTCTAACCAGCCGTCGACGTTCACAGATCGTCCCATTGCGAGTGCAAGATTCTCTCCCTGTCCGGGCACACCCTTGCCGATTTCAGTCGCATGTGCCCAAATACATCGATCTGCGTGTACGGCAGCGTCGGCAGCGAGGCCCCAGTCCCATTTCAGGGGCTTTTGGCCGTAGCGTTTGCGGGCACAGTTGTGTTTGGCAAGAATTCGCTCGGCGTCACTCTTGCTCACGGCGCTCATTTGTTGGACAGTTGCTTTAGCATTTACAATGCAGAGATTTGATATTTGCAGCGCAGCTTGGTCACATTGAAACAGCCCAAAAAATGCCAATGTTTGGCTGATTGATTCCGTCCAGCAGTCCACTCACACTTGACAGTGTGTTGGCTGCGGGTTTTTATAGACGTATTGCTGAAAAGACATGTTTATCAGTATAAACACTATGAGCCACAATTAATCTTCCAATGCAGTTCCTTTAATGGCATCTGCGACACATACGGCGTCGAGCGACGGCCTCATGCCTCTGCTAAATGGGTAGCTGAGCGTAAAATAGCCATCGAATGTTCCGTGCTCGCCAATTGTAATGTCGTGCGAGGCCAAAAGCTTCAGAAGCTTTGTGGTGCTCGCCTTTCCCATTTTGAGGGCCAATGATCCGCCAACAAGCACAAATGTGGCACGGTCCAAGCGAAAACTCGCCTTAAAGATCGGCACAGAATCGAGTCGAAACGATCCATCAAATTCTTGCTCGGAAATGTGTGTCGGACGCCGAGGATGGTTGCCGTACAGCTGCCGCCCGCTCGCCGATTTCCCTGCGCGTACAAACTCTATCTTTGGAGCGTGTGGTTGTTGAGCGTTTTTTTTTTAAAAACCACTCGTCGTCGTGCACCACGCGCAAAAAATCCAACTGTGACTATCCATGTCGCGCACTCTGCTTCCACGTGCCGCGAAAAAGTCAACCGACTATCGGCGGCTGGCGCTTGTCGGCACCACTGGTGCACCGCAAGTGCGTATCAAAAAGAAGGTGTCGAAACGAAAGCCAAAAGTGGTGGCGGCGGCGTCGTCGACAAGTGGCACCAAAACAAAGTCGAGCGCGGTGAAAGCGCGCGTCTTTGATAGCACGACACCGGCAATCGCGACGCACTCTCGTGTCATTTGGCAATATGACGATTCCGGCTGGAAAAACTATGACGACGCGGCAAGCGACGTGGTCGAAGCGGCGTACCAAGACTGGCTGCAAAATCCGGCGACCGATGTTCGCGCAGTCAAGAGTGGCGAGTGGCAATATCAGGTCGATTTCAACCTGAAAGAGCAGGTCAACGTGCAGCATGAGCAACACACAGTGCGCAAGGTTCGTCGCACGGTTGTCGAATAAAAAAACAAACAATCAAAAATTCGAACGAGCACTCGCCAAAATGCACACGCACACGTACACACGCTCGCAAAAACAAACAAACAATGGGCATTGTGCACATTGTTTGCGCCATTGTAGCGATGCTAATTGTGATCGGCGTGGGCGCTTACTTTTCTGTTGCTGCGCTTGGCACGCGTTTCTCAGCCGAGAAGAAGACCTACTCATTCTGCAGCGAGCAGGACTTTGAGCATGTCAGGTTGGAACCGACGTTTCTCCTAAAGCTGCACCACTTGCTCTATGTGTCGGACAAGATTCTCACAGAAGCCAACGTTCGCTACTGTGCCATTGGTGGCACGCTGCTGAGCATGGAGCGCAGCGGCTATCTCACGCCGTGGGATGACGACGGCGATTTGGCTGTCTTTGAGAGTGACCTGAATGCACGGCGCACAAAAGTTGATGCTCTGCTGAAGGAGCACAAGGTCCACCTCACCGAGCCGTTTAGTTTCTTTGCCAATCTCGGTGTGTTTCACTTGCGACTCGACGACGACCACCCACTCAACAAGCGCTGGCCGAGTGATGACCAACCGTTTGTTGATTGGATGCTGTTTGCTCCGCTTGCTGGGCGCGTCGACAGCAAGTATCGCGAACCAATCCATCACTTTGCGCGCAAGGGAGAGCGAGACATTTTCCCCAAGTCCTATATTACTGAGCGACAGATGTTTCCGCTGCGTCGGCAGCCTCTCAAGGTATTCAGCGACAAACAAGAGGCACTGCTGGATCCCGAACTGGCAGTTGAGAATTGCACACTGTGGCTGGTCTCACCGGCCAACAATGCGCCGTTGCTCACACGCGAATACGGAACGGCCGCAGAACCGGAAATGTGGCGCACGTGCTACCTGGCGTCGTCGCATCGCTCGGCACTACTTTTCGTCAAACCGTGCCGGCTCACAGATGCGCAGATTGAAAAAATGTAGTTTTGTTGTGTGCAAAAAAACCCAGGTGACATCGCCACTCATTTTCTTGACTAGACTTTAGCACAACTGTGAACGATGAGCCTTGTTTTCGACCAAACACATGCTAAATATGTTGCAAAATCTCTCTCACAGGGATTGACATTTGTATGTGTTGTTCTTGTGGTACTCGGAGTGTACATTTTGCCAACTATCGTCGTGGCAATGTTTCGCGACGTACGCAGCGCATTGCCACCAATTATTGTCACCATACAGTGGATAGTTGCTCTGCTATTTTCTATAATAACCGCCGTGATTGTTGAGCAAACTGCTGAAGATATTCGACATAGATTTCTATGCAAGTTGGACAAGAACATAACTGTTGTGGCAGTTGGCTGGTTTGTCGTGATATGGCTGATTCAATCGGCCGCATCTGTGGCATTTGTGTTGGATTGGATAGACTTTCACCAATGGGTTGCATTCTTTCCATGGTCGTTTGTGGCAATGATTGCTGTGCACATTCTATCGTGGATCATTTTCGGTGTTCTTCGGTCTTGCTTTGTATGGAAAGAAGAAGAAGATGGTGCCACTGACGACAACCCAGATGTTTGAAGACCGCTATTCAGAACAGCACGCTATTCAGAACAACATAACACATTAAAGAAATATAAATATATACATTACTAGACGCATTATGCATATCATTGCAATATCTTCACTCTCCAATCATCGGTGCCGCAGGCGAGTCGAACCAAACGCTCGTTTCCCACGCAACCGCTTCTTCACAATCCGAGCCATGAATAACATTGTCGCGAAATCCGCACGCAAAGTCGTGTCGAATCGTCCCCGGCAGTCGACGTTCGATCTTGGAATCGCCGATCAGCGTGCGTGCCTGTGCAACAATGTCGGACGGTCCTGCCCAAACCATGCAGAGAACGTTCTTTCCGGCAATAGAGTCGACCAATTGCTTGAAAAACGGCTTTCCGCTGTGCTCGCGATAGTGCAGTTCAACCAAACCGCGTGCCGCGTGTGCAAGTCGAACTCTCTGCAATTGCAGACCCTTCTTTTCAAATCGAGCGATCACTTGGCCCATCAAGCCTCGCTCTACGCCATCGGGCTTGATCATAATAAACGTCTTTGTTTGCTTTTCTTCGCGATCGCTCATTGTTGCACAAGATTCTGGCGAGTTGTGTGCGTGTGCGTGCACTCGAAAAAAAATAGTCAACGATGCCCTACTATCCGCAGTTGAATCTATTGCACTTGCATTGTCCAAAAACCGGCGGCACGAGTTTGGAAAACACACTGCAAGCTGCGCTCGGCGAAAGGCTTTTTGATCAGGCGGAAAGCAAACGTCGTGCGTCAAACGGCGACACACGTTGGCAGCGTGAAAACATGTACGGGCACGCCGAAATTGACAAAGAATCGTTTGCGCTGCAACACATGACGTACACACAGATGCTCGAGTGGGGACACTTGTCGACGGACGATGATGATCGTCCCGAAAAGCCAATCGATATGATTGTCGCTGTGGTTCGCAATCCCTACTCTCGGATTGTGTCCGAATACTACTGGCAACGGCTGTTTGGGTTGCAGACTAGTTTCTCGGAATTTGTACACTATGTGCACGACAAAGAGGTCTACAAAAGTCGCCAGCACTATCAGCACCTGGTTCCGCAGGCAACCTTTGTTGATCAACTTGTCGGCGACGAGCGTTTGCACGTCGTTTACTTTGAGCACATCAACGAAGCAATGCCACTCGTCTTTGAAGAGATTGTTGCACGCTGCCCAGACGCAGTTGACAAGAAGAAACTCTGTTTGCGCAAGGACAATGTGCAGCGGCAGAAGAATGCAAGGCGACCGAGTTGGCAGGAGCACTATCAAACGGACACCGCGCTCGCCCAGCTTGTCTACAAAATGTACCGTTGTGATTTCGAGTTGTTTGGCTATGCGCGGAACATTTCGGCTGACGATTGAAAAACCACCAACCAAAAAACAAAAACAATGAAGCTTGAAGCTGCCGCTTGTGTGCTCTACATAGAGCCGACTGGCCCGCCAAGCGATCAGCCGGTTGACGACGATTTGACATCGCGATTTGAAACAATCTATGCGCGCAGCAGAGCCGGCACACCAAACGTCGGCGTTGTGATGAGCAACGGCGAATTCTTTGCTGGTTTGGCAACCATGGGCGTGCATCAATGCACGGGAGAGACCTGCAAAGTTGTCAGTGAAAATGCCGATTGTCTACTTGACAACGGAATTGCAACAAATTCGCTTGCGCTGCACTACTTGCGCTATCATCGTTCCGAGATTCCGCAGCACGATCTCGATCTTATTGAAAAACACTTTTGATCTGTGAATGAACAACCGACCGATTGAAATACATTGTAAAAATAATGATATCTGGTTGTTCTCTAAGCAAACACATTGTGTCGATCTGCAGAGCGCATTGTAAAAAACAATCGATGTGGAGAGTCTACAAAACACGATGGCTGCGTCGCTGTAAGTCAGTGGTTGAGCGCGGCACGGCGCTGGCCCAGCGAACCGTGTTTGGAAGCGCCGCCTCGACTTGTACCGACGATGGGGAGCACTGTTTGTCAGACGCTGGCAACCCGCCGCTCTCTGCACAATACAAAAAAGACTTTGCCGATTTCACAGAGCGCTACAGTTTGAAGAAAAAGATCGGTATTGGCAAATACGGCAATGTCTATCGATCTTTGGACCGTCTGGCCAACTCAAAAGACAACATGGTTGCCATCAAGATAATGTCTGTTGGTGAAGATGAGCCGGCAGAGCGCATAACAGCAATGAACTGCGAGGCGGTGCTTTGGGCGACACTTGTTCACGAAAACATCGTGCGGTTGGATTGTACATATAACCTTGCCAAAAATCGTCGGGCGTTTGTATGCCAACTTTGCAATAGCGAAGATCTATTCTCTCACATCTCTTATCTCCAGGCCAAATCTGGCAGCTGCAGGTTGCGACACAGGCGAGACAACTTGCATCTAATGCGCGGCCTTCTCGCCGCAATCGACTATATGCACAACACTGCAAAGATAGTCCATCGTGACATAAAACCGGAAAATATCATGATCCACTACGAGCAAGGGTGCTCCGACGTCGGACAGAGGGCGTTGCACGAGGCACGAATATTGCTGGGCGACTTTACGTTCTCGGAGAAGATTGGCAGTGTGACAGAGCGACCATTTCACGCAAAGGTTGGGACTCTTGTCTATGTGGCGCCAGAGATTTGGATGGGGCATCGCTATGGTGCGTCTGTCGACTGTTGGGCCGCCGGGGTGGTGCTCTACGAATGTCAAGAGGGCCGTCACCCTTGCTGGACTGATAATTTGGGCGAAGACGGAACGGTGCGCGACATTTCGAGGGCAATTTGTGAACACTACTTTGCCGATTTCAATCATACTCCTCTGCAAGAGCAGTTGTTGTTGGACGGCCTACTAACAAGCAGCGTTGCAGAGAGGATGGGCGCTGAGATGGCAAATGCTGCCGCCAAGTGCATTAGAGAGTGACCTGCTACACACTAAAATGCACAATTGTATATTCTTTTAATTCTGAGCCCACACAGTGATCTTCAGTCAATAATGCTGTTGTGCCCGCATAAAACGATCAATCAATCCTCTTTTCCGTTGGCCATCGCTTCCCACCACTGTCCAAATGGCTCGCGCTGATGCCACGGATAATCTGTGTGCGCAAAGTCAAATGGAAGAGCGCGTTTTGTGCGGCCCAAAATGAAGTAGTGGTAAAAGCCCATCGCTGCAATCACGGCGACAACAATTGCGGTGATGATAGTAAACGCGAGTACAATTCGTTTGGTAAACACCGTCTCCCATTCGTAGCGGCTCGCCGCAAAGGCAAGTCCGCTCAAAACTGCTGCGCCGATTACTGACCCGATGCCAAGCCTCAGCGCCTGCGATCTTTGTTCGCCCAGCACTTTTTCATAAGTCTTCTTGCGAGTCTCAGACACCTCGCGCGGCTCAAATCTCGTTTTTGTTCCGCACCCGGCAAAAGAGCGCGGACCGTACACTTTGGGCGGATAATTGTTGTTAAAATTTCGTTGTTTGTCGTGCACTGCCTGCGTAAACTCGAGCGCTTCTGCATACTTTCCAGCATCGTAGAGTCGCTCGAGTTGCGGATGCAAACGGCTGTTTTTCTTGGCATGCTCCACAGTGTCCTTCCATTGCGAAAGTTTCTTTGGCGACTCTAGCACCTTGGTAATGTCGTGGTGGTCTTCCAAATAGTTTATCACATTTCCATCGGTGTGAGCAAACGCCTCTTCGCAGTCGCTAAAGTACTTCTTGCCAATCTCGCGCTCGGCAATTGTGGGGCGTTGTAACGACATTTTGCGTTTACTGATATGTGTGTTGTCTTCCATAACGGCGCAAGAGTTTTTGTGAGGTTTCATTTTTCGTTGATCGCCAATCAAACAACTGTCAAACATCAAACATTCATTTCGCCTTGCGTGGTTTTGAATGCCCGGTCAAGTGCGCACTCAAAGTCTCGGCGCTCAAACAGATTGTTGTGCCCGGCATTTCTCAAAACTGTGCGGTGCACATTGGCATTGCGGCCGCACACGCTCGCCAGTGAAAGGCTTTGGTCTGCGGGAACCACGCCGTCTCTGTCACCGTGAATGATGTTCAGCTGGCAGGTGATGTCGCGCACAAACCTGTGATTGGGAAACATATCATAGAGTGCCGCCAGAAAAGGGGACACAATATGCGTGGCACTGTAAAACGGACTAATCAAAATAGCCTGCCGCGGCTTTTTCCCAGCCGCACACAATTGGCTGACCATATGCGTCGTAGGGCCGGTTCCGATTGATCGACCCACATATATCTGCAGACTTTCCGGCACGCCGAGGATAGTTGTCAAATAGTGGTGCGCCGTCGCAATGCTCATGTAACAGTTTTCTTCGCTCGGACTGGCAACATTGTCCGACAGTGACGAAAATTCTCCGCTATCACACGCGGTCGTGTGCGGATAACCTATGTACTCGTAGCACAGGACGTTTACATTGTAGAGTTGCGACCACCGCTCCAACGTTGGCACGCTGTACGCCATGCAGCCGCCATTTCCATGCGAAAAGACCACAGTCGGTCGCGACTTTAGCATTGCGGCGCTCGCAACAATGTAAATCGGAATTTCGTGTCGGCCGTCGAGTGTTTTAATCATGCGTGACCCGTTTGGCAGGCGGCCCGTATTTGTGGGCACGGGAAACGCAAACTTTGATGCGATGATTCCCATAGTTTCAGGAAAAAAACTCAAAGTGCGTCTGACAGTGTGTGTGTGTGTCTAATGGTTGCTAAATGTGTGTTTGTCCAAAGATAAATCAAAAAAATAAAACACACACCGCCCACCTTTCGGGAAAACATTGACCACTTTTTGTCTCTGATTTTCGCCGGTGTGTTTTGCCAACCAACCAACAAAAACACACACAAAAGCACGCACACACACCTAAATGTCTCACATACCGGCGAACAATGCAAATGAGCAGACCGTAGTGCGCTTGCCAGCTGCGAAACCAAACATTCCCGATATGCCGCCGATTGTGTGCCCTCGATCACCGCCGCCTGTGCCACCAGATTTGTGCCGGCCGACGACCGAGTCATTTCCAAGTCCAAACTGTCCAGAGTTTGAAGAAGACGCTGCGTTGCACATTGTGATAGTAGAAGACGATGAAGAAAGTCCACTTCCAGCAGACTGGGATGACACCGACACGCATGATGCATTTATTGTCGCAGAGCACAGCCACCGCCCAATGGTGGACGAGTTGGAGCACAAACAGTTTCTGCAAACCCTCAGCGATGATTTTAAGCGACTCTACTTTGCTCAGTGGCGCGAAGAACTCTGCCAACAGCGCCGACGCGGCAACGCATCTTTGACGATGGACACTGTACAGCGACGAGAAATAGAGTTTTTACAAAAACAATTGGACGATGAACGACAGCAACGCATCGAGTGGCTGAATCTTGTGCGAGAGAAACAAAAACTGCTCGACGAAACGATGGCAAGCCTAGTTGATGCATTAGACGCGGTTAGCGACCAGAACAATGCACTGACAACACGTGTGGCTCGCTTGCAAGACGCGATCAATCAATCGCTCACGCCGTGCTCAAGCTGTCCCGGCAGTCGCACTGCGAGTCGGTCAAATAGCCTGCGCAACAGCCAAAGCGATTTGTAAATAAGCGAATAAAAGCGAAAAATTGCACAAATCTTCAATCGGTGCGCTCAACACAGTGTGGGCCACGTGTGTGTGTCGACTCAGTTCTGCGATGCGGCGACGAGAGCAAGGTGTGTGGCAGCCGACTCGTTGTTGCCAAACGCAACGATTGTGACGCGAACCATGCCATCAGTCAAGACCTCAACAGTCTTTTTGGCAACAACGTCTGTCGGTGTGCTGCCTCTGGCATCAGGCGCCGGCGCTTCTTTGACAGCTGGCTTTTGTGAGAATCGAATCGGATTGTAGTGCTCGCAAACAATGGCGGCTGCCCACGGCGGAATGGTTTCAAATGTGGCCTTTGCCATGTGAAAAGCATCAGACGCGCAAAGTTCGCGCAGTACATCGTCATGGTGGCCAGCGCATGCTGCAACGAATGGCGAAACACCCCCTTTGCACACAATAGATGGGTTTGCGCCACTCTGCAGTAGAATCTTGACCAAATCTGCGCTGCCATGTCCCGCAGCAACAAACAGAGGGGTTAACCCAAACTCATCTCGCAAATTGGGATCGCCGTTGAGTGAAATGATCAAACGGACACTGTCAACGTCTTGTTCGGCAACGGCATAGTGTAGAGCAGTTTTTTGGTGGCGATCGACAACGTTGGGGTCACACATGTTGCTGACAATGAGCGTTTGAGCAGCGTACGAGTTCTTGGAACGCACAGCAAGGTGTAGGGGGGTACTCCCCTGTTTGTCTTGTGCGTTGAGGTCTGATTTTTCCATGATCACGTTCAAAAGAGATGAGCCACAAAGCGCTGCATAGTGAGCGAGCGTGCACCCGAGATCGTCCTTGTACGTCAACAGATCACGGCGTTTTTCGACCACAAATTCAACGAGGTGTGGCCGGTGGGCCACTATAAGTGACTGACAAGCAACAAACAGTACAGATGTCGGCCATTTGCTCGCGTCTTCATGAAAGACCGCGATGAAAGTCTTCATCAATTGTTTAGACACTTCCAGAGGGCAATTGCTCATTGGCGATGAAAGATACTTGTCCATGCTGTTTTTCAAAGTGTGGTTTGAGTTGGTGTTGTTTTGGTGGCTGTCAATGAAAGACATTGTTTGTTTCGCTTGAAATGAAGTGGTTTTTTTCTCAAATTCGCTCAGATGCGCGACCGCTCAAGCGCTCATCGGAACGAACGAAAAAAAGTTTTTGCCGTTGGCGTCGGCTCGCTACGAAAACGCTCAACTGTCAACAATGGATGCAGATTTTGTAGACAATTTGAACACTGATTTGTTCTCACGCGTCGAACACGACGAAATGCACCCTCTTTCGAAAAAGAATCGGTCGCTGTCTGTCACGCAGCCAGTGTTTCGCTCAGACAGCTGGCATCGGCAGGGCGATCAAACAGACAGCGCGACACAAGTCGGCAAAGCACGACAAGTGTCACATCACAAAGGCGAAAGCGTACACCACAAAGCGTCGGGCATCAGCAAGAGCCTCGACGCATTGCGTTCGCCGTCATTTGACGAATTCTTTCGTGGCGACGACCTGTTGCCGACAAATGATTTTGGGTTTGGCAGTCTTCGAGATGAATCGCTGTTTGATTCAAGCGATAATGACGATCAAATTACCGCCCTTGATGACGTGTCTGGCGTGCGCGCCCATTCTTTCGGCGGCACCGCTGCAACCGATCGCACGCATTCGTCAATAATGTCAAAATCAGACAATGCGCTCGATCTTGACAACACCATGCCGCTTGCTGGGGCGTTTGCAGAGCCAAACTTTGGGATGAGTGCTGTGACACATGGCGACAGGCTCTCTGCGCCACCGATGCCAATTCCACAACTCGACGATTTTCAACTCGCGCTGTGTGTGAAAAACGCAGCAAAGGATGTTGCTGAACGTCGCGAAGAAAAGAACAGCGGATTGGCGGACGTTCCCGGGCAACTGCCGACAACACCCGGTTTCGGCCAAGTTGCACAAGGCGGCATACAGACACCGGCGAATCGCACGTTTGCTTGGCGCGTTCAATTGGGGCGCGTTCAGCCGTCGAGCGAACAAACGGCCAAGCCCACATCGCGTGGCGCCAAGAGAAAAACCAAAAAAGCGAAATCGGCGAAACAACCCGGCGGCAAGCGAAAGAAACCCACCGCCAAAGCGACTTTGCCGCCGCCACAGCCGACTTTGACAACAGCACTCGACGAAGAAAATGCCGCCAAGCAAACAGAATTGGCTACGACCACTGTTGAGAAAGATGTCGTCGGCGATCAATCGCCGCGACATGTTGTCGAATCTCTGTCTGATGCAAAAACGACCGACGCGAATGACGTTTCGAGCACACAGAACGCTACCGTTGACCATTTGGTAACCAACGACAGTACCGTCCTCATGACGCCGACGTCATCAAACAGCTGCCGTCTGCCAACACAAACAAAGCCCGCGCTTTCGGTCACCACTGCGGCAAACGACAAGTCGTCGCAAAAAGAATCGACTCTGCGAGCCCAACCGCAACAACCGCTTTCATGTTTGTCCGCCGATTTTGTCGCAGAGCAACTGCTGCGAGCGAGCGCCAACAAAAATGGTGATCAAACAACAACAGACGAGGCACCGGTGGACAGAATACTAGAGTGGGACTTTTCCAAGATGAAAGTCGCTTTCGTGCGTGCCGCTGCGATATATATTGCACATGGCGGAACAAACTGCAGCGACGGAGATCGACCACACGTGCGCCGATGTATCGCCGAGGTGTTTGTCGCGCTGCGCGCCACACTGCAGCATACAATCGCCTATCGTTTCGTCAGCTTGCTCTTCCTTCGACACACAGACGAGCGCAGCAAGGCAATAGGTGCCAATGACTTTACGTCGATGCCTCTTGGCGAACTGCTGTCTATTGTTTTTGTTGTGCTCGGCGGCGGCAATGGTGTTTTCTCAGACACCTTTGTCGGCGACGTTGCTCGACAATTTGACGAGACCGATACGTGCAACTGTGGAACTGTCGACGTTGCCTATCAGAGTGCAGCCGATTTTGGCGCAACATTTCCAACGCTGCAGTCTGCGGCAATTCACAAGAAATGGTCACGTTGCAATGTGTCGCCAGAAAAACGCGTTCTATGGACGGTCACACTTTTGCAGAGTCCCATCCGTCTGTGCTATTCCACCGACGCGACTCTGCGTGCACTGGCTCTGTCTGCTCAGAGCGGAGATCTCTTTGAGAAACACTATTCGCTCCTCGTAACGAAACCTCATCGGCTGAACGAATTGTCGCGTCGTCGCGACGGTGTCTCTGAAAGACAGCCATCTCCGCCGCAGACGGTGCGCAATTTGGCGTTTGAACCGCAAAGTGTGCTGCACAAACTTCTCAAACTATGCAACGTCAACTGTTTGCCGAGTTTGGTTCTGTGTATGCAGAACCCTGCCATTGCGATGCACACGAGCGATCTGATTGAGCACTTTGTGTCTGGTGGGAGATTTATGGCGCTCGCAACTCTGCAGCGCGCAGTCTTCTCGATAGAGGATAGTGTGACCAAAGTGGCGCGGCGCACAGTGCACAACATGATTTCACGCACGTGTCTCGCAGATGATCCACAGAGCGTTTGCGATCAGAGTATCGCGATTTTGTGTCGCCTCTCTGCGAGCGATGATGCGGCTTCTCAAGGAATCCAGGCGATCTTGACCCTCTACGACGCGCTCGACACAACGCCGGCTCTCAATTCGACGCAAACGGCCACAAAGGACCGCTCCAAGACAGCGCTAATCGACATTCTCCTGACGGAAGACCATCAAAGTGCACCGCCGGCTGTGTTTGAATGGCTCGTGAACTTGATTCAGCGACGCTCTCTGCAAGCCGCGCAGCGAATTATCACCGATATATTCAGTTATCGGCAGCGCTCGTCGACCGACAATCTGGATGAACAGTATCGGTTCTATGAAGACGTTGTCGGCGATCAGCGTGCAGAAACGTCAGAAGGCGTTGCTATTGCAGCAGCCGGTGCGTGTGGAACCAAGGCGTTTGTAGAGTTGCCTGTACTCGCAAACTGCAACGGTGCTGTCTACGTCTACACCGGACGGCGTGATCAAGATGGGCGCGTACTGTTGGTAGACTTTGCTTGCAAACCGCATCGTCTGCTGGCCGTCGAAGAAGTGCTGTTTCGTCAGCTGGACACGCAAATCTACGTTCGTGTTGTCGATCAAGGTCGACAAATTATGTCGCAGCCGTTGTGGATATCGCCGGACGCGCTGGGAGTTGCGAGCGTGCTCGACAGCACGCCGTTTTTTGATACACGAGCCTCGGTGCCACACTATTGGGGAATCTTTTGCGGACTGCCTGTTGTGGAAGCAGTGTCGCACGATTCTTTCTCAAAGACGCCATCGCTTGCAGACAGTGGTGTTGGTCATCAAGAAGACATGCAGCGTGACGCACAAGCTTGTGCAGCAATGGTGCGCGTACAGTGCACCAATGTACACAATCAAGGGGGCTCCCGAAGCGTGCAGATACCAATCGATGCACTGTACAATTTTGCGGCACAATTATTTAGCATCGACCATGTCTGCAATGCAAAAGAGGCGGTTGACAAAGTGCTAGGAGAGAGCGACGGCAATCTGCTCTGCAGTCTGCCAATCTTTGGAACTCGTGCTGTTGCCAACGAAGAGCAGTGAGCCAGAGCATGACAAAGAAGAATGAAAATAAAATGAAAACTATCTGCATACAACGAAAGAGCGAAACAAGAAAAACACCTCTTCAGCAGGGTGAGCCTTTTTTTACGTGGGACAATCGTTGGAACAACCGGTCGACGGGTAGCCCTGATCAATTTCGTTTTTCCATTGCGCGAGTGTACGATAGATGATCAAATCACGAGCGGCGCCGTCGACGAGCAGGTGATGACGTTCCTGCTGCTGTTTGTAGCCGTCGATCCACTTTCCCTTGGAGGAGATAACATTGCGGCGAAATCTGTTGTGTGCCGGAACCTGCGGCGGACAGGGTTGAACGGCGGCTGTGCAGCCGGTGCATACCGTGTCAGAGCAGTTTGTGCACGAAACGTGTTGGCCTTGCATTGTTGAGTTGCCGCTGAGAAGATCGTGCGATGCGCACGCAGAAACGGCAGAGTGTTGGTCGCGACGATATCGACAAGCACGCTCCATGCAATAGTCTTCGTGCTGTTTCGGTCTCGCTGCGCGACGTCTATCCAGATCGCCATAGACCTTTTGTACGCCCGCACATTTGTTGGCGAGACAACAAAACAGTTCTTTGCTCACGATCCGGTTGGCGTGTGGTCGTGCATCTGTGCCAACGACCAGTGGTTTTGCGCGGCGAAAAGTTCCCGCCGGAGCGGTCAGCTGATTCACATCACTCGCTTTTACGCCCGCATCTCGTTGCCGCGCACGTTTCCGTTCGAGAGCACTATACATTTCTGGGCGGATAAGTAGCAAATATTCACAGAGAACCAAAGATTGGTGTATTTGCGTTCTTTGATTCTTATTTCAGTGCGCATGAAAATTCAACTGCCAACGCAAATACGCAAAATTCAAAAAAAAGATCAATAGAAATCGAAAACAACTTGTCAACAGAGCATTTTTCAATCAATTTGCACTGGTGTGGCGTCGTCGCCGTCATCGTTTCCATCCTCGGCAGTCTCATCCTCGGGTGTCCACTTGAATTTTTCACGAATGGCATCCTCCTGTTCTTTCGCCATGCGATCGGTGATGGCAAACATGGCGTCAAACTTTGCAACTCCGTTTTCCTTGTCCTTCATTGCGTCTTGAGCACGAAAGGCAAAAAAAAGTGCTGTTTGTGCAAAAAACCGCTTGTGGTTGAGGTGGTTGGCAGCGTTGATCAAGTTCACCAAAAGACGAGGATCTTCCTTTGTCGGCGTGAACAACTCGATTTCAAAGCTGCGCACAAGCAGGAACATTAGTTGGTGTGGGAACGTTTTTTGGTAACACAAGTCCTCACCGAGAGAAAGATTCCTTTTCCGTCTTGGGCTTGTTTTCAGCGTCCTCTGCATCTTCCTCTGCAGTGTCGTCTGTTTGTTCTCCTTCGACAATCGGATGCGCGGCATAGTGAGCAAGAAGTTGAAAAATCTTCACAGTCAGGTCATGATCCATCATGCTCGGAATGGCAGAATCTTCGTCCCCTGTGACGTCCTCGAGCATCTCTTTGAGAGTCACGCAAGTTTGGGCAAGAAACTTTGGCACAACGACGACGCGGTCGTCAGTGCACACGAGGTGAATTGGTGTCAAATCTCTGTCAGAGGTATCAACGCCTGGGGTGGCAATAATGGTGTTTGTTTGTTGTTGGCTCATTGTTTGGTTTCAGTTGCGTTTGGTGTGGTTTTGTCGCGCAAAAAAATTGTCACGTCGCCCATCTCGCGCGAAAAAAAATGTCACGTCTCCGACCTATCGTAACGAATGCAGGCAGGCAAGCGGGCAGGCAGGCAGGCACTGAGGCACAATTTGAACAGATACAACGGCTAGCGGCCGGGAACGAAAGTGAGTGAAACGTAAAGCGCACGTGAATTTCAGAGTTGGCTGGTAATGGTCTAATGGTGATATCTTTAGTCTTTGCTTTCTCTTTCATTCATAATGTCACTTTTTTCAGCACATTGCCGCTTATTAAGTGCAGTAGTCAAAGTGTTTTGCTTCCACTATTGCGTCGGCTATTTTCTGTGCCTTTAACTGTTCGTTGCGCAACTGCATCACCACGTCGACATAGTCATTGACCAAAACGGCGGAAATGGTTTCGCGCTGCTTCTTCAGCGCTGTGTGAATTAGATTTTCAACCTCAGACCTCGTAAATTCGGGCGCGCAGTCAGTTGGTGTGCCGCAACCTTCCGGTGTTTCGGGAAACCGGCGCTCGGCAAGTCGTGCACGCTTCGCGCTCTCTTCATCAATTGCCGGCGCTGCCGGTTGGGGAACAGGCGCAAGCGGCCGAAACGACAGCGCGATCGGCGCGGACGACGAAACGGCGGCTGTTGGTGGCGCAGCGTGCCTGCTGCGCACCTTTCCCGCGACAGATCTCTTTTTGCGTCGAATGAGCGATTGAGCAATGTCTTTTGTCAATGGTCCCTCTATTGTTCTGTACACGGCATCCAGCTGCGCGCGTTTGAGATTTTTCACACGAGAAATTTGCTCTGTTTCGCTCAAATCGAGGTCGATCACTTGATCGGGCAGCAAGCGTCGTTTCTTGCCGGAATGCAGCGAAGAATCTGTATAATGTAAAAACCCATCACGTTTTCTTGTCGCTGGCATTGGAGCCAAACATCCGGCGACGCTCATCTTTGACGGTCAATGGAAGGATTCAAATATGCGTCTGAATTTTTCAATGTGTTGCCTGGAACATCCAAACATCAAGAGTACTAAGCATATTCGTAACGAAAGATGTTGGAGCAAATTGTTTTCGGAATCATTGTCGGTCTGTTGCTGATGGGAATCTCGTGGGCGTTTTACGCTGCCCTCAAACCAAAGGTGGAACCTGAGACAGTCTACGTCCAAGTCCCGGGTGAACCGAAAGAGGGCCAAGAGGGCGAAGGAGGCGAGGGAGGTGAGGGGGGCGAAGGGGGTGAGGGGGGTGGCACGGAGAAGACGCCAGAACCGGAAGAACAGGGAGAACCGGTCGAGCACAAGGTGATCGATGAGAGCAACTTGTTTTTGCAAGGCGCCAAATTGCGACTCAAAACACCCGTTGCCAACAATGACAACATGTATGCTGCCATCTGTGGAGATTGCAATGCCAAGTTTGGTGCTTATGTCGGTATCCAAGACAAAAAGACCGACGAGGGTGTCTTCAAGGTTCACCGCATCGCCGGCGCAGCCGACACCATTGCACTTGAAGCCGCCGATGGCACGTTCCTCGGGCAATCGACAAAAGATCCGTCGCTTGGTTCGCATGCAACAGCGGTGATTCACCAAGGCTATACCGACTTGAGCGACACAAAAACACACCTGGTTGTCATGAAGGGCGCCGGTGGCAAGTATGCCTTTTACTTTGCCAATGGACAGCCGACCACCTACCTGGGTGTGTGCAACGGATGCGTTGGAAAGACTACCGCGGTGAACATGAACGCATGGAACAATGTGCAGGCCAAGTTGTCCAAACACGAGTGGACCGTCCTGTCGGCGTAAACAGTAAAAAGTTTGTTTATGCAAAGAATCTAGTGTAAAGTTAGATAAATCCAAAAGTGAACATTGCCATCACAATGGACAACCAAGCACACCCCCGCCCCGCCGCGCTCAGTGGCCTCGAAGAGCAGATGCATTGGTTGAAAGTTCTCGTCGGTGTGCGCGCCCGAGATCGCAGCGCACTGCTTGCCGGATTTGTCCCGCAACACTTGCACTTTATGGCCACATGCAAAAAAACACAGGTCGCACACGTTGTTGTCAAGCTTTTGTGCGATAGCACCGAGGAGCATCTGTTTGAATGGGCAGATCAAAGTCTTTGCGATGCAAATGATAACGGTGAACAATCGGGCGACTTTTGTGTAGCTACCGACGACTTGGCGGCTGCACAGACGCGAATGCAAGTCCTGCTCGAACCTTTCCGCGTCAATGTCGCGCAATGGTGGAAGCGCTATGTGCGCAGATCGCCGGTCGCGAGTGGAGATTTGCGACAAGCATACCGCTTTATATTGGGACATCGCCCCGATTTCTTTTCTCCATCACCCGACAGACCATTGGATCCCGATGATCAAAGCACAAATGCACACAACACCGACATAACTATTCAAACAAATGTGCCTGTGAGCGTCACGAATGAGCAAACGTCGGCGACAGTCCAGATTGTAAACAGGACGCGCGATCGCGCACCAACTGCGGCACCAGTGCACACCAAACCAGCCACGCGCACTTCCAACGTCGGTAGAAAAAAAGTCTACATGTGCAAAGTGTGCGGACGACCAAAGCGCGGTCACATGTGCCTCGGTGCACCGGCACCACCGCTGCCGCCGGACGAACCGGCACTGCTTGCGCCACCGCCTCTTCCGCCAAGCATCGTCGACTCTAGCAGAGATATCGAATGTGAAGATTTTGAATCGATTTTCTTTGAGGAAGAAGACCTGGGTACCCAAAGCAATGCAGCTGAAGATGCTGTGCAAAGTAGCAGTACTTATGTTGACACAACGAGAGTACGTCAAGACATTGCGGAACAACCAGAGCCCAAAAAGTCGCGGTTGGAAAAACTGTTTGGCAGTGGAAGTTTATCCGCCAGTCTATCGACCAGAGTCGAGAAGGAGCAACTGAAAACCAACTTTAAACTTTAAAAATGAGCATCTTGCGACAAACTAATTCTCTCATGTACGGGGATCGAGACCGCAGTGAGGACGATGCACGACTTGTTGCCGAGCACGGTCGACTCGTCGATATCAAGCCGCTGGCATACTTAGAGGCGATTGATAAACAAGAGTGCGTATTGGTGTTTGCAGACGGCTTCGAAACACCGGCCGTGCAAGATCGCAACACTGTGGAACAGATCGCGCGTGCACTCGCTGCACAACGAAATCAACTGTTCAATCCCCACGCAAAATTTGACACTGGTGTCCCACCGCCCCCAACGCGGTCCTATCAAAGCCACAACAATCAGCCGTCTCCGACGTTTCAGCGCACGTCGCACGATGACTATGCAGATCGCCTCAAACAATTGCAACGCACCAGAGGCAACAAAGCGCCGCAGCGTTCTGCGCAACAGTCTCTGAGCGACTTTGGCAAACAAAACACCGGCCGGAGCAAAATCCTGAATGGAAAGCTGTTCACAAAAGCGCTTCTCACAAAAACGCAGCGCGGTGCAGTTCCTGATGCGCTCAAGTAAACTTTAAGTGGTCTTTAATCTTTATCTCCAATTGTGTCACTCTCCACACATTGCTTGCACTTATGCGACTCTCCAGAGTTCCAATTGTACATTCTTAATGTAAGATGTACTGCTAAACGTGAGATAGTCAATGTCAATCTCGGTGACGCCAGACAGCGCAACATAAAAGAAGCCAGCCTCTGATGTGAAACCAGGTGTACTTCTGTCAGGTCCATTTGATGTCACCATTGTAGTTGTGTTGTCTATTTGCACGCGGTATTCGCCACCGCTGCTGGATCGCGATCGAAACGCAAGCGCCCAGCCGACTCTGTATGTGCCAGCCGGCAAATTGCCGGTCAACATTTGCAACTTTTCTTGATAACTTGTGCTCGTTGTGGAACTTTCGCTGACGCTCGATGCAGTGTGGCGTTCGCTACCAAACACGCCACTATTAAAGCCTTGATTACCGTAAAAACCCTGAATTCCATAATAGCCTTGTGGCCCGAGAGACCCGGTCGCACCAGTCGCACCAGTCGCACCGGTCGCACCAGTCGCACCGGTATCTCCAGTGATACCGACTTGGCCTTGGTTACCCAACATGCCCTGGTGTCCGTTGGTTCCCTGATGCCCGTTGGTGCCCTGATGGCCATTCGTTCCTTGGTGACCGTCGGTACCTTGATGGCCTTCAGTGCCCTGGTGTCCGTCGGTACCTTGGTTTCCGTCGGTACCTTGATGGCCATTCGTTCCTTGGTGTCCGTCGGTTCCTTGGTGACCCTCAGTGCCCTGGTGGCCATTCGTTCCTTGGTGTCCGTCGGTTCCTTGGTGACCCTCAGTGCCCTGGTGGCCATTCGTTCCTTGGTTTCCGTCGGTTCCTTGG
>Ga0193961_1000106_pt1 | contig 31541 bp, 34 predicted proteins | sample FB_4_MG_FD_140371 | JGI IMG/M metagenome (GOLD analysis project Ga0193961, IMG submission 140371) | Microbial mat bacterial communities from the Broadkill River, Lewes, Delaware, United States - FB_4_MG | ecosystem: Environmental > Aquatic > Freshwater > River > Microbial mats | place: USA...
ACATTAATTCAATTAAAAAGATAGGTATTTTAAATGGAGAACTTTTTACTTTTGTCAATACTTGGAGTACTTGCTATATATTTTTATAGTAGTATGAATGTGTATAAATCACTTTATCACAAAATAAGTGAAGAAAAGGCGATGATGGAAGAAAAAAATGATAATTTAGAAAAGTTAAAAGAGAAATTTGAACGACAAGTCAAATTTTCTCTTGAAACAATAGAAGACTCGCAAGATAGTTTAAAAAGTACACGAGAAGATGTGCAGGAATTAAAACTACAAAATACTGAACTGGAACATAGAAATAAACTTCTTAGAGAAAGAATCAATGAACTATATGCATCAGTTGGAACATTACAGTAAAATATGATTGATATGAAAAAAATATTTTTTATTTTATTAACACCATTATTATTATTTTCATTAGAAAATAAAACAATAGAATCACAACCTCAAATATTATTTGAACACAAAAAGCTAGAAGATAAACAAGAAAGACGAGAATTATTATTAAAATTTAATACTGCAGTATTATATTTAGAACAAGAAAAATATCTTCACGCAATACAACTACTGAAACAATCTTCAAAAATACTAAAAGTCCCTTCTTATCTAAATATCGGTATTGCATACTATAAACTCAAGTCAAATAATAATGCTTATCTTTATTTAAAAAAAATATATGATTTTAAAGAGTTACAATACAAAGATAAGTTTTCATATTTTAGTGCAGCATACTATTTATATAAAATTACAAATAATAAAGAATATATAGAAGAGATCACTAAGGTAAGTGATAAAGCAAAAAGATTGACGGAACATGAGAAACTACTCGTTGTAGATACATTAATATTGCAAAAAGATTATAAAAAAGCTTTGTCTATTGCAGAAGGAATTAAAAATATATCTCAATTAAAAGTTGCTATGTTATGTATAAAATTAAGAAATTATGATAAAGCAAAATTTTATTTGGAAAAAGCACTAAATACTGCAAAAGGTGACAAAGCAAAAAATGAAGTGATGTGGTTTAAGCTTTATCGAAATCTAAAGGCAAATGACATTGTTAATGTTACAGAAGACATACTAAAAATTGAAGAGAGAAAAAAAATATTTCATACAAACAAAAGGTTAGAACTAGAATTATTCTTTAACAAAGATAAATTTACTGCAAAAGAATATTTTGATAAGGTAACAAATCCATCATTTGATTTGAAACTAGATTTTGCATATTATTTTGCTCCATTTATTTTCGAAGATTATGATGTTATGAATGTAAATGAAACAAATGGATTTATAATTAAAAATAAAGATAGTATTCATGAATTAAATATGATGATTGATTATAATTCTAAATTTTTAAAAGTCATTAAAGAAGATCCTATTAAACGAGTTCAAATACTTCAAAATATGATAGATGAAAAATATGATACTAAGGCATACGAGTACTACAATTTAGGATTGTCGTATGCACAAGTTTATGATTATAATAATGCATATAAGTATTTTAAAAAAGCATATAATCTTGATCATGGAAATAAACTTTATTCTGTGATGACTTTAATCACAACAAAAAAATTTAATGTAAATGAAGATAAAGTATTTTTAGAATTTTTAGAAAAGAATATCATGAGCACAAATGGTACATACGAATATTTGTCAAAATATATGTATAAGGTTTTTGTAAATTCTGCAATAGAATTAGATAAAAATAAATTAAGCTTAAGACAAAAGAAATCAATATTTTTTAGAGCATTATATTTTATAGATAACTTAAAAGATGATGGGATAATGACAAGTTCTCCTTTATTAGTAGAATTTGCTAAAGATCCCTTAGTTCATTTATTTAAATTAATTGCTAGAGAAGAAAATGAAAATGAATATATTTATATCTCAAGGATTCAAGATGAATTACCAAGAATTTACAACAACATCTTTTTGAAAGGGAATTTAATAATAACAGACTATTATATTGATGTTTTAAAAGCTTTAGGAATATTTAATAGAACTGATTTTAACATAGAAAATAACAAAAGCCCATCTTATTTAAGAACAAAAGCGATAATTCAACTTTATAACGGTGTACCACTAGAGACAATTAAAATCATAGAATATTTACATAACGAATACAATTTACAAAGTATAGATTCATTTTATATCTTAATTGCAGCATTATTCAGTTCAGGAAATACGGAATTAGCATACGCAACTTTGACAGAAATAGAGTTCTTGTATAAAGACAAAGATGCAAAGTTTTTAAGTGGTATTAGATTGTTACAAGATATGAAGTTAAACAGCGCACCTCAGTATTTTAGAGATACATTAAAAGGAAAATTAGTTGATATACGATTAAAAAACTTTGATAGTTTTTTGGAAGAATTATAATATAAGAAAGAAATAGTAAAAAATTATAAACTTTATGTTATAATTATTTAATTATAATTAAGGAGGACGATATGCAACTAGGAAGACTTGAGGTTATGGACCAGTCACAGGTGGATTATGTATCTAAAATCTCTAAAATACAGGAAACAGATAAAAAAACAAAAGTGGATCCTGAAGAGCAGTATAAAAATGCTCAAAAAAAACCAGAAATAGCAGATAATGAAGTTATGCTTGACAATGTTAAATTTGGATATAACTCAGAAACTAAAGATTTTTTTGTAAGAATTACAAAAGGGGATGTTGAATACAAATATCCTACTGAAGATATGATGAATTTGAAAAAAAGTTTAATGGAAGCATATAGAAATAGACAATCTTAAAATAGGAAAAATAATTGGCATCTGATATATCAAATATAATAAAAAATGAAATTTCTAGTACTTTAGAAAGTTTATTATCTGCAAGCAGTAATGTTGAAGAAGTTGTACTAGTAACTTCTGAAGAACTAGATGATACTCAATGTGTAAATACATCTGTATCATTTGATTTTTCTGGTAAAAATTCAGAATGGAATTATTTTATACCAAAAGCTACTGCAACACAGTTTGAATATTTAATGCTGGGTGGAGTAACAGACTTAAAAGATAATATAGACGATGAAATTACAGATGCTGTTAAAGAGATAATTTCTACTATCTCAGGAAGTATTTGTACTAGTATAAACGCACAGGGATTTGGTGATATATCCAGTATAAAATCAACACTAGGGGATAGTTCAGTAATTCCAATTAATGGACGATCAAATAACAATAAGATATATAAATTTATTGTAAAATTAAATGATGATAACTTGGAAATGTACATATCATTTGATGATACTATTTTACCATTTGTTACTTTGTTAACAAATGATAAATCTAATGATGCAGATTCAGAAGACTTAAGTCTTAATAAGTCAACATCTATTATCAGTTCATTACTTGGTGAAGAATCTGTTGATAACTTACGATTATTATTTGATATAAAAATGAGACTAAGTGTTAGACTGGGAACTAAAGTATGTTTATTACGAGATGTAATAAGTTGGGATATAGGTGAAATAATAGAACTTTCTCAAATGACAAGTGAACCTTTAGATATATTGGTAAATGGTGTTGTAATTGGTACTGGAGAAGCAATTATTGTAGATGGTAAATTTGGTATTAAAATTAAACATATAGGTAAAATTAAATAAAAATGAGAAAAGATGGATAAAACAACAGCAGGTGGATTGGCAGGAGTATGGGGACTTGTTGCATTAGCTATTGTTCTTGGGGGTGCTGGATTTGGTGCTTATGTTGATATACCTTCTGTGATTATCGTTTTTGGTGGTACCGCATCTGTTACAATGGGTCAGTTTGAAGGTGATGCATTAAGTAGATTCGGTAAAGCTATAGGGGTTGCTATGAATCCTGTAAAAGTAGAGCCAATAGATGAGTTGATTGAGAAAATAATTATCTATGCAACAGATATAAAGAAAAATGGTGTTATGTCTGTTGAAAGTAAAATTCAAGAAGAATCAAATCCTTTTTTTAAAGAAGCATTTAATTTATTGGTTGATAATACAAAACCAGATGTTTTAGAAAATTTATTAGAGATTAAATTAGAACACATGGAAAATCGACATAAAACAATGATTGGAATGTTTTCATCTATCGGTGGAAGCGCCGGTTCTATGGGGATGATTGGGACACTTGTTGGACTTGTAGCAATGCTTGCTAACTTATCAGATCCATCTGCTGTTGGACCAGCAATGGCAGTTGCATTACTTACAACAATGTATGGAGCTTTAATAGGAACAGGATTCGCAGGTATTTTTGAGAGTAAGTTATCTGAGAAACATAATAAAGAGATGATAAGTTGTCAAATAATTATTCAAGGAGCACATATGATTGCATCTGAAGAATCAATAGGAAATGTAAAAATGAAACTTGGTGCAATTATGCCATCTGTTGAAGAGTAAGAAGTAGTTTTTAATGGCTAAACAAAAATGTCCAGAATGTCCTAAGTGTTTACCTGGTTGGTTGGTACAATTTGGTGATTTAATGTCTCTTTTACTTTGTTTTTTTATTCTTTTACTTTCTATGGCAACAATGGACAAGAAAAAAGTTGAAGAATACTTTGAAATAATGAGACGAAGTATGGGTTTTTTGGAAGGTGCACAAGATACAGCTGAAGCTGAAAAAGAGTCGTTATCTCAATATCATGCAGATAAAAGTGAATCTGGAAGTGGTGATGATGTTGGACAAGATAGTGAATCAGCAGATGTTGCGCAATTAATTGAAGAAGTTACACAAGAATTTAATGATACAAGTGATAAAGATAATCAGGAAGTTCAACTTACATTAAAAGGTAATAATGAATTTACTTTAGATATTCCATCAGCTCTGATGTTTGAAGAGGGTGAATATGAACTTGGTAATCCAAATGCAAAAAGATTTGTGACAAAAGTTTCAAAAATATTAAGAACAATGACTCAAGAATTTGATATAGAAGTGGCCGGACATACAGGTTCAAACTATCAAAGAGGTGATGGTATACCAAGAGATTCATGGGATATTTCAGCACTGCGGTCCATTGCAGTGGTAAAAGAATTTATTAAAAATAAAATAGATCCAGCAACTTTAAAAGTAAGTGCATTTGGTTCATATAGACCAAAAAGTGATGATGCTTTTGAAAACAGAAGAGTAGAATTGCGATTTGTTTCAACAAGTAAAGATAATAATAGAATGGCACAAGACGAAAGTTTTTTTGATAGAATAGAGGAATAAAAAGGTAATCACAATGGAAATAAATAATCAATTCTTAGATGTTAATAGTTTAAAACCTAATTCTTTAGACGGAATCACAAGTAAAAACCTAAAAACAGATAAATCACTTAAAGATGTATGCGATAATTTTGAATCATTTTTTATGAATCAAATACTTGAAACATCATTAAGGTCATCAAAAATGGCTGGTGAAGGTACTGGCTCTGATATAATAAAAGGAATGTATACTGATGCATTGTCTCAAAAATCTTCAGGTTCATTAGGGATAAGTGATATGTTATATAAATTTTTAAGTGAGAATAAATCATGATTGATATTACAGTATTAGAATTACAGAGTGTAACAAGTGAATTGAAAAAATCTATATTATTAGATATTAATGATGTAAAAAAAGCGAATCATGAAAGTTTAGTGACTCGAAATTCACATAAACTAACATTAATGGATAATTTATCTACATTAAAACAAAAATTGAATAATGAATTATCTAATGAATATAAAGATGGCAAGGATATTTCAATTTATAAAAATAATATTGATAACTTGGAGTTGGAATTAAGAGAACTTTACGAATTAAATGGAAAATTAGCATCGATAGTCTTGCCTGTTAAAGAGATGTATAAAGATATTATTGATGAAATAACAGAGAAAAATGGTGGTTCACTAGTAGAGGTAATGGCATAGTGATACAAAAATTATTATTGATAATGATTACGATATTGATTAGTGGACAAGCTAATGAGATACAAGTTATTCCATTATCAAATAATTCTATTAATTATCAGAGTAAAATTTATAGTCAATATACACGATTGATACAGGTTAACAATAATTATAAATGTGATGAGTATTTAGATGTTAACTTATTAAAAAGTAATAAATATTTTGCAAAACATTATATTGCTAAAAATAAGCCAATATGTTTAAAAGATGTTTATATCCCAAAAATTAATAAAGTCAAGTTTAGATTTGGAAATTTAGAAATTGAAAAAGAAGCAGAGTTAATAAGAGAAACTAAAAGTTATATAAAAATTAAGAATGTAGATGGTACAATAGAGAAAATCTATACTGATGGAAGAAAATACTAGATGAAAATGCTCTCGTTTTTAGGCGAAACACCTACAATAGCTTTACAAAATGCACAAAAAGAGTGTGGCTCTGATGCGGTTGTAGTATCAACGAAAAAAATATCATCAAAAGAAAAAAATAGTGTAAATATGTATGAAATCACTATTGCATTAGAAGAAGAATATGATAATAAAAAATCAATTTCAAAACAAAAAATAGTTTCAAAGAATGTTAATAACAAAAAAGTAGATGTACAATTTTATGATTTTAAAGATCAAATACTTAATATGCAAGAGTCTTTAGAAAAAGTACAAAAAACCTTATGGGAACCTAAAAGTCAATTATATGATTTAAATATACCACCAGAATTTATTGATATATACACACTATTTGAGCAAAACGAATTTGATCCAGAAATGACATATAGTATAATGAAAAAAACTATTGAACAATTACCTGTGGCAATGAAATCTAATCCTATAAAAATAAATAATTTTTTCAAACTTATTTTGCGAAGAATTATTGCTGTTAAACATGAAATACCATTGCGTACACACCAAAGAAAAATTATGATGTTCGTAGGTCCAACTGGAGTAGGAAAAACAACAACAATAGCAAAACTAGCAGCAAGATATGCGTATAAATTAGGAACAAATTATAAAGTTGGTATTATAACTTTGGATTCATTTAGGGTTGGAGCAGTAGAACAGCTAAAAGCATATACAAATATAATGAGATTACCACTTGAAGTTGTAAAGAAACCAGAAGAGTTAAGTGAGGCTATTGAAAGATTGAAAGATTGCCATTATATATTGATTGATACAGCAGGAGGAAGCCAATATGATATGGATAAAATTGAACTTATTAATCAATACCAGCAGCATTTGACAGAAACACCAATAGAAAAAATGCTTGTATTGCCGGCAAATGTAAAAACAACTGATTTATATGAAATTTATAATAGTTACTCCTCTTTACATATTCATAATTTAATTTTTACAAAACTTGATGAGACGATTAGTTATGGTAATTTGATCTCTTTTGCTCATAAAACAAAAAAATCTATTTGTTATATCTCTATAGGGCAAAATGTACCAGATGATCTTCATGAAGCTGATAGTAATTATTTAATTGATTGTTTTATGAATCGTCATGTATCTTAAATAAGTATTTAAATTGTTTGACAAAATTTCAACACAAGCTAATAAACTTGTTTCTTTAACTAAAAAAATTCATTCCAATTCGAAAACTAAAGTTATAGTTGTGACTTCTGGAAAAGGTGGAGTGGGTAAATCTACCTTAACTTCAAATATTGCCTATTTATTATCCCAAAAAAAGAAAAAAGTAGCAGTATTAGATGCAGATATAGGATTAGCCAATTTACAAGTGATCTTTAATCTAAAACCTAAAAAAACTTTTTTTGATTATCTTGAAGGTGAATGTAATTTAGAGGAGATACTTTTAACAACAAGTTATCATAATATTACACTAATTGCTGGTAAAAGTGGCTATCAGTACAGTCAAATTAACAATAGTATGCATTTTTCTAGATTAGTAGATGACATTGTGGCTTTGGATAAATATGATATTCTTATTATTGATACAGGTGCTGGATTAAATGAACAAGTGCAAGAATTTCTTGATTTGACAGATAATATTTTGGCTGTTACCACAACAGATCCAAGTGCATTAACAGATGTTTATGCATTAATGAAAATGATAAGTTTGAAAAAAAGTGAGCTTATGTTATGTTTTAATTTTACTTCAAAGTATGAAATTGGAGCAACAATAACCAAATCATTAAAAAATTTAGCATTAAAAAACAAACTTAATAGAAAATTTATGGTACAATATATAGGTAATATAAGTCAAGTTAATAGTGTTTCTACAACAGGTCGATTGAGAAAACTGTTTGCTAAAGAGTTAAAAATGGATATCGCATCATTAGAATTAGATGTAGTAGTAGAAAATTTATTAAAAAGTTTAAAGTGAGTTATCATGGTAATTGAAAAGTTTTCGAGAAAAATGCTAGAAAGTAGAATATTTAATACCTATGTTGCTACAGTATTCTTTTCAACACTCATTTTTTTTGTTATAAACTCGTCAGTTTTTACGCCGTTAGAGATGATGTTCGGAATTGTAACTGCGACAATACTTTTTAAAGGGGTTGCAAATATAATGTTGTCAATGACAATATCTTTAGTGAGTTTAGATAATGAACAAGATAGTGTTGCCTTTAAGAAAGAATCAGATAATTTAGAATCTTTGGTAAATGATTTAGCAATCCAAGAAGCAGCAATACAAAGTAATAAAAACAATAAAAACATATAAGTTAAAAAAGGATAAAAAATGAAATTATCAGAAATAACAAATACTTTTGGAAATATAAATAAAAATTCTTTATTAGATTCAGTGGGTCTAAAAACAGACTTATCTCAAAATAAAAATAAAGAACAATCTTTTTCTAATGTATTGAAAAATTCAATAGAAGAAGTAAATAAAACTCAAGTTGATGCTTATGATGCAATGAATGATATAGCGACTGGGAAAGTAGAAAATTTACAAGAAGCTGTAAAAAAGATCGAAGAAGCAGAACTTAGTTTAAAGCTTGGACTAGAAGTAAAAAACAAAGCTTTAGGTGCATACAAACAAGTTATGGCAATGCAAGTATAAAATAGCTAGTTAGAAAGGATAATTAATGGGTTTTTTTGATGGTTATAATGTAGCGACATCGGGTATGTCTGCTCAAAGAACAAGAATAAATATGGTAAGTGCAAATATTGCTAACGCCCAAACTACACATACAACTGATGGTGGTCCTTATAAGAAGCAAAATGTTGTGTTTCAAGAGATGTTGCTCGATTCGGTAAATAAAGAAAATAAAGATAAGCCATCAGATAAAATTGATCCATTAGCATTGAAAGGTGTAGGTGTAAAAGAGATAATTGATTCAAAAGATAAACCTATCTTAAAATATGAACCAGAACATCCAGATGCAAACAAAGATGGCTATGTAGCATATCCAAATATTAACCCGGTAATTGAGATGGTAGATTTAATTGAAGCCATGAGATCTTATGAAGCAAATGTATCAGCTTTTAAGACACAAAAAGATATGGATACAAAAACTCTCGATATAATAAAAATGTAAAAGATGACTTATGTCAACTGAATTATTAATAAATTTTGATAAAAATTCTCAAAAAACAACAACATCAGCTAATTCAAATTTAAATAAAAGTGATTTAAAAGAAAAAAAAGAAGGGATGTCTCTTTTTGATTCATTAATGAATGAAGCAAAATCAAATGAAACACAAACAGAAGAAAAAAGTAATAAAGAAAAATCTAACACTATAAACAAAGAAGATAAAGTTGTTGAGAAAGATACTAAAGGTTCTTTGAATAAAAACGAAAACAATAACAAAGAAAAATCAACTTCAAAAGAAGCTGGTACTGTCAAAATAACAACTACTGATACAATAAGTGAAGTAAGTGAAAAAAAAGATATTTCTTTAAAAAAACTTGTTGAAAAGTTAGTTGACATAGTTGTGAGTGCGGCAAAAGATATTTTTGATAAAAAAGACCCTAAAAATATAGATGTATCTGAAGTTAAAAATACTGTTGAAGAGCTTCTTAATAAAAAAATAGAAACAGTTGAAGATAAAGAAACTTTAAAGAAAATAGTTTCTCAAAAATTAGATATTGTTAAAAATAGTGTTGATAAGATAAAAAATGAAGTTGATAAAAATAATTTAGATAGACCTTCTCCTATAGATGAAAATACAAAAAAACAAATTGATAACACAAAAGAAACTATAAAAGATGAAGTAAAAATAATCAAAGAGAATGTCAAAAAGATTTATACAGATATAAGTGTTTTAAAAGATAATAAATCAACCGAAACTACAGATAATCAAAATAGTAAAATTAAAAATAATGTAGAAAATAGTTTAACTATAATAGATGAATCTTCTGATGAAATAAAAGATATAATATCTAAAATTAATGGTACAAGTAAAAAAGAGAATATTATAAAAGATGAATCTTCTGAGATAACTTATAAAAAGGAAAATATTAGTGATTTAAAGAAAGAGCCTGAAGTATTTTTAAATAAAGATACTAAACTCCCAGATGACTTAAATAAAACTACTAGTAAAATAGAACACAAAATTGAAATTATAAAGGAAGCTATTTCTAATATCAATGAAAAAGTCGCAGAAGTTATTATTGTAAAAACTACAGGTGAGGATTTAAAAAAGAAAGAGATAGTTACAAGTACAAAAAATATTATAAATTCTGAAAATAGTTCTCAAGATTCAGAAAAACCACTAATTGCATCAATGTTTTTAAACGCACAAAAGAACACAAAAAATCAAACATCACTTGAGCAAATTAAAGATGCAAAGTCAAATATTATTGATAAAAAAACTATTGAATCAGTTAAAGTAAGTGCTGAAAAACTGGATCTTAAACTAGACGATACCGAAGTTGCTCATGAAGAAGAGGTTGGTAAGAAACCTGTAACCTCAGAAAAAAAAGAGGAATTGAAAACAAATAATTTAATCAATAATAAGTTATTAAATAGAGTATTGATAGATCAAAAAATTGAAGCTAATAATCAAAATAAAGAACGAAATGTTATTTTAATGCAAAAAGAGCAAATTGTTACCGTTGATAATGAAATGAAAATTAATGAATCAATTGAGATGCATGTACCCAAAGAAATTGTTCCAAGTTTGCAAAATAAAATTATTGGAGCTCAACAAAAAATGGGTAGTTTTATGAGTGAAGTTGCAAGAAATATGTATTTAAATTATAAACCGCCAGTAACTGCATTTAGAGTAAATTTAAATCCTGCTAATTTAGGTTCCATTTCAATTATGATGAAAGCAAATAAAGTTGATAATAGTTTAACAGTAAGTATGAATTTAAGTAATTCCAATACAATGGAAGCATTCACTGAAAATAAAATTGCCCTTCAAAATGCAATTCAGAAACAGTTTAATGAAACTTCTAATGTATCTATTAACTTTAACTTAGATAATAAAAATTCAGAGAATCAATTTGGTCAAAATAGTGAAAATAACCAAAAAAATCAAAATAACAACAGTAACAGCAGTGATAATGAAGTTGAAGATATAGAAGAAAATGAGATAATTGCAACTAACGATTATATGTAAAAGGTAATACTGTGCAAGAATTAATATCATTATTAGATCAGCAGACAGTTTTTGCATTTTTATTATTGTTGGCAAGAATTTTAAGTTTTATGGCTTTTATGCCTATAGTAGGTCATAAAACAGTAAACCCTACAATTAGGATCGCTATATCTTTTTACCTAACTGTGTTTATCTTTCCTTTAATTGATTATAATGGAAGTTTAATTACACAAGATACTTTTTTATTGGCTTTAATTAGTGAAATTACTTTAGGTTTAGTTGCATCATTTTTAGTACAAATTATCTTTTCTGCAATACAAATTGTAGGAGATCTTATTGGTTATGCAACAGCTTTATCTATGGCCAATATGTTTGATCCTGCTACTGGAACACAGCAGGGTATAGTAAGTAGATTTTTATATATGATAATTCTTGTAATTTATTTAGAATCTGGTATGTATGAGGTTACAATTTATATGTTGGCTGGTAGTTTTGGACAAATTTCACTGGGTGCATTTGATTTGTTTTCTTATGATGGTATTTTGTATGCATCAAATGAAATTAATAGAATGTTTGCCTTTGCCTTTGCATTTGCATTTCCACTATTTTTTGTAGGTTTTATAATGGATGTTTATTATGCATATGGAACAAAATCAATGCCTGCTTTTTCCCCTTTTATTATAACTTTTCAAATTAAATTTGCACTTATATTTATTTTTATGATGTTAGGTTTAGATACATTTGTAGATAGTTTTAATAATTATTTTATTAGCAAATTTGAATACTAAAGGGTATATATTATGGCAGATGAAGCAGAAAAAACAGAAGAACCCACCAGTAAAAAGATTGAAGACTCAAAGGCTGAGGGAAATGTACCAAAATCAGCAGAAGTCCCAGGTGCAGCTATTTTATTTTTTTCATCCATTTATTTGTTATTTTTTGCAGGTTCAATGTTTAACGATATAGAGAAATTAATGTTTTATATTTATTCATTTATCGGATCTGAACTTAATGGACATACTTTTTATGAAATAACAATAAACATTATAACAACTATGTTAATAGGGATGTTACCTTTGTTTTTTTTAGTTTTATTTTTAGGTGTGATTTTTAATTTGATGCAATTTGGTTTTATTTTTACTCCATTACAAATCAAATTAGACAAAATAAATCCCGTAAGTGGATTTAAAAACATATTTAGCGCAAAAAAAGCAATTGAAGCATTAAAACTAACTGCAAAATTAATTTTAATTTTTATTGTAATGTTAGTTATTTTAGCAATAGTATGGGACAGTATTTTAGCAATGATGAATAAGGATGTTAGAGCGGCATTGGATTCAATGATCACTTTAACATTATATTTTTTGTTAACAATTTTATTGATTATTATCATTTTTGCTATCATTGATTTCTTTTTTACAAGACATTATTATTTTAAACAATTAAAAATGTCTAAACAAGAGATAAAAGATGAACACAAGCAAATGGAAGGTGATCCTTTAGTTAAGGGTAGAATCCGTCAAATACAAATGAAAATGTCAAAACAAAGAATGATGGCTGATGTTCCTGATGCAGATGTAGTAATAACAAATCCAACACAATACGCAGTTGCTTTAAAATATGATAAAGATAAATCAGAAGCACCAATTATCGTAGCTAAAGGTATAAATTATTTAGCGTTAAAAATTAAAGACATAGCACTAGAAAGCAAAATACCAATAGTTGAAGATCCTGCACTTGCTCGTGCATTATATGATCAGGTTGAAGTTGAACAAGAGATTCCAGAAACTTTCTACAAAGCTATTGCAGAAATATTTACTTTTGTGTATAATCTAAATAATAAATAAGGGATACATAATAAGATGAAGAATAAAATATTTTTTTTAATTTTAGTTTTTTTAGTCAATGCAAATGCTAAAAAAGACTTTTACTATAATTTTATTAATGAAGATTTAACTCAAATTTCACAAGATCAAAAAGAAAAAATTGTAGGTGCAAGTAATAAATTAAAAACAATTAGAAGATATGTTAAAGAGGGACAACTTGATTTAGCACTTAAAACAATAAATATATTTGTTAATACAAATAAAATTTCGATATTAGATTCAACTGCAATGTTATTAAAAAATGAAATACTATACAAATTAAATACAAAAAGTAAGTCTGATGAAGCAAATAAGTTATTGGAACAATCAATTAATACTTCAGTTATTAGTCAAGATGATTTATTAGAAGCATATAGATTATTGGTTTTAATAAAACTGCGAATAAATAAGCCAAAAGAAGCAGAATATTATGCAAAAGCAATTGAATATAGTTTTGATGACCCTTTATCTAAAGTATATGGTAAAGTAGCATATGCTCAAATATACATGAATAATAGAAATTACAATAAAGCGATTAAAATTTTAAGACAAGAGTTGGTTAATACAACAAGTTTAGAGGTTGCAACAATAATAGCAGATGAGTTATATGATGCTTATATTTTTAATAAACAAAGGGATGAGGCATATGCTTTAGTAAAAAAAGTTCTTAATAAAAATATTGATTATTATGCAAATGATAGTTACAAAGCATTAAAAAAAGTTGATAAATTAGTGACATCAAATATGTCAAAATTTGCAATTGATATCTTACAAAAACTTCTTGAAAATGCAAGTGAAAATGATAGTATAGATAGTTTTAAATTTAAATTAGCAAATACATATATGGAAATTGCAGGTTTTGAAAAAGAATATATGCCAAAGGCTAAAAAAATTTATGAAGAATTGATTCAAATAAAAGATAATAACCCCTACTTTAATAGATCCAAAATGTATTTAGACGAGATTATTATGCGTGAAGGTAAATTTGAACCAGCAATGATGGCTGCAAAATATAGTGCCTATGAATCAATGCAGTATAAAGCTATGATGCAAGAATTATTAAATGCAATAGAAGATGAAAAATACGAACAAATAATAAGAATGCGTAAAATTTATAATGGGATCTATAATCCAATTGTACGACGATTTGGATATGAAAGTATTGACCAAATATATAATATCGTAAATTCCAGAATGGTACAATTTTATTTAGAAACGAAACAGTGTAAACAACTTAATAGTGTAATAAAAGATGTATCTGATGATGTTTTGTTATTATTGATTGAAGATAAAAAAAATATTGATAGATTATTTAGTTGTATGATTGATGTACCTGAAGAACGAGCATATATTATTGCAAAAAATGCCTACGGAAAAGCACAGAACAGTGAAATATATTTCTATTTAGAAAAAATTGCAATAGCATTAAAGAGATTTGAAGATGCTGAGCGTTTTTCACAAAAACTAGATATGTTTAGTGACTCAAAACTTTTATCTGACGAATTTTTATATCGTTTTTTAATTAATGCACAAAAAAATAATCCTTTAAATATGCAAAACTTTTTTGCATATGCGCGTGCAAATCAAGAGTTTATAATCAATAATGAAAATAATCCTTTAATAATAGATTTTTATTATGAATTTTATTTATATCTATTAAAAGAAAATGAAGAGGAAGAAGCAATTTCTATTTTGAATAAATTGTATAAAAAACAAAATGAGATGAAAGCAAGAATTTATTCGCCATTTGTTGAAATAGAGCTAGCAAAATATGCAAAACTTGACGATGATTACGATACTGCACTTGGGTATTTGAAGTATGGATTAAATGTAAAAAGAATGAAAGACGGTAGAAGTATTGATAGGGAAATCGAATCTGACGATTTAGCCCATATTTATTATGAAATAGCAAAAATTTATGAATATCAAAATAAAGAGAATAGATACAAGGCAACTATAAAAAAGTGTAAAAATCTTAAAAATACTGAAAGTTTTTATAAAAAAATGTGTGATAAACTATAATGACACTAGATAATTTTTTAGATCAAATTGATGGAGATAATTTATATATACCATTTGGTAGAATTGTTAATATAAATTCAACTACCATAATTGCAAATGGACTTGATGTTGCAATAGGGGATACCGTTAACATAGAATCTGCTCAAAGGTCCTATAGTGTTTTGGGTATGGTTGCTTCCATTAGTGAAAATACATTTACTATAGTACCATTTTCTTTTATAGATGGTTTTAAAATTGGTGATAAGGTTTTTTTAAAAAAAGAGGGGTTAAGCGTAAAATGTGGTTATGGTCTGTTAGGAAGAGTTGTAAACGCATTGGGAGAACCAATTGATGATGCTGGCAAATTAAGAGATGTTAATACAAATTCATCAATTAACAAATCAACTATTTCTCCTTTAGATAGGGGTATAATAGATCAACAGTTTTCGACAGGTGTTAAAGCTATAGACTCAATGCTTACTTGTGGAAAAGGACAAAAAGTTGGTATTTTTGCAGGTTCGGGTGTTGGTAAATCTACACTAATGGGTATGATTGTAAAAGGAAGTGAAGCTAAAATAAAAGTAATTGCCTTAGTTGGAGAGAGAGGAAGAGAAATCCCTGAATTTATACATTATAATTTGGGAAATAATCTTGAAAATACGATTATTATTACAGCAACAAGTGATGAATCATCTTTAATGAGAAAATATGCCGCATTTACAGCAATGGCAATAGCTGAATTTTTTAGGGACGAAGGGCATGATGTTCTTTTAATGATGGATTCTGTTACAAGATTTGCAATGGCTCAACGAGAAATTGGATTAAGTACCGGTGAACCACCTACACAAAGAGGTTATCCGCCTTCAGTCTTTGCACTTTTACCACAGTTAATGGAAAGGGCAGGTTCAAATAAATTAGGGACAATTACAGCTTTTTTTACAGTACTTGTAGATGGAGATGATTTAAGTGATCCAATTGCTGATCAAAGTAGATCTATTCTTGATGGGCATATCGTTTTAACTAGAAAATTGACAGAAGAAGGTTTTTATCCCCCTATAGATCTTCTACAAAGTGCATCTAGGGTTATAGATAAGGTTGTATCAAAAGAACAGTATAATAGATTTTTAAAGTTAAAAAGGGTATTATCATTAATAAATGAAAATGAAGTACTGATTAGAATTGGTGCTTATAAAAAAGGTATGGATAAAGAACTAGATCACGCTTTACTTAAAAAAGAGAAAATAAAAGCTTTTTTATCTCAAGGCATGGATGAACTTTATACTTATGAATCAATAGTTAAGGGACTTATGGAGGTGACAAATGATTGATACAAGTAAAAATATGTTATATCATATTGGTAATTTAAATGCGGAAAATCAGAGAATTAGCTATCAAACAGCTACTGGTAAAAAGCTTAATAATGGTAGTGATGATGCACTTTTACATGCTAATTTAATTGACCTAGATGATAAATTAAGAGTTACCGAAGGTTTAAAACTTCAAATTTCAAAGACAAAAGTTATCAATGAAACTGCTGATACAAGTTTAGAGGAAATTAAGAGACTTTTAGGAACAGGCGAAAATACTGTACAAACCGACTTACTAAAGGGTTTAAACGCAGGTATGGACAGAAGTGATAAGCTGGCGCTTGCGACAAATCTCAGAGGTATTAGAGATAATATGTTTGATTTAGTTAATGTTAGAGTTGATGGAGAATATGTATTTACTGGTTCTGAGACTAATAAACAAACACTTGTAAAAGATGCCCAATTTGATTTAAATGGAAAAATTGAATATGGTGGAGATGGTTTTTTAAGAGAAGTTGCGGTACAACCAGGAAGCTACAGAGATAGAGGAGTAACTGCTTATGATGTGAGTTTTTATACCTCTAGTAAAGCTTATGCTGGTGATTCTTTTACATTTGAAGAGGGTGAAAGGATTATTGATGAAAATGGCTTTGAGTGGAAATTAAATACAGCAGGAACAGAACTGCAAAAATATGATTACAATGGAAATATTTATCATCCATTAAATGATAATATTGCAAATGGTGATGTAACAAAAATGGCAATAGATAGTGACACTAGTGCACTGAGAGATGATACAGCAGCAGCAGCAGGTACAGGACAATCTGTTAAAACAACATATACAATTAATGCCCTACCTACTGTACCAGCAGGAAGGGTTTTTGAAGCAAAACATAGTTATTTTGATGATTTAAATATAGTAATTAATGCACTTGAGGGAAAAGCAACAATGCTTGATGGAACTACAGGTGGAACTATTTCTGATGAACTCGTTCGTTCAACAGTAAGCAATGGTTTAGAACAAACAGCTAAACAATTTGATGCATCAAATATTGGACATGGTGAACTTGGTGGTAGAAATAATGTATTCAATATAGCATATGATAAATTAGAATCCCAAGAAACACATTATAATATATTAATACAAAAAACAGGTGCAGCAGATTTGGCTAAATTAGCTATGGAATCAAAAGCACTAGAGTTAACATATCAGTCATTGTATACAACAATCAGTAAAATGAATAAACTTTCATTACTTAATTACATAAATTAAAAAAGAATTTAATAATTTATGAATATCAGAGATATATTTTTTCGTAAAGAATATGTACTTATAGGATTTATTTTTGCAATGTTGGCAATTATTATTGTCCCATTGCCAAAAGGAATGCTAGATTTCTTTTTGATTTTATCTCTAACATCAGCGATATTAATTCTTTTAATATCTCTTTTTATCGAGCGTCCCACAGATTTATCAACATTTCCTACCCTTTTATTAATATTAGTACTTTTTCGGTTATCCTTAAATATTGCAACAACAAGGTCAATTTTAGGTGAAGGTCACAATGGACCAGAAGCAGTAAGTTCTATAATATCAGCTTTTGGTGAGTTTGTAGTTGGTGGAAATATGGTAATTGGTGTTATTATATTTATTATTCTTGTTCTGATTAATTTTATGGTTGTAACCAAAGGTGCAGGTAGAGTTGCCGAAGTACAAGCTAGATTTTCACTTGACTCACTACCTGGTAAACAAATGGCAATTGATGCAGATTTAAATGCTGGATTTATTGATGATATTCAAGCAAAACAAAGAAGAGAAGAGTTAGCAAGTGAAGTAAGTTTTTATGGTACGATGGATGGATCTGCAAAGTTCGTAAAAGGTGATGCCGTTGCAGGTATCATTATCACACTTGTAAATTTAATTGGTGGACTAATGATTGGTATTTTCCAACATGATTTATCTGCAGCTGAGAGTTCTGAAATATATACAATTTTAACAATTGGTGATGGTTTGGTAGCTCAAATTCCAGCATTAATAATCTCAACAGCGACAGCAATTATTATTACGCGATCAAACAACGATGAAGAGAAATTTGCAAGTGGTACAATAGCACAACTTGTAAATGATAGTAAGTCATTAGTAATTACAGGTGTTGCTTTACTATTATTTGGTTTAGTACCAGGTTTTCCAACTGGAATATTATTCTTTATGGGTACTTTACTTATTACAATTGGATATATTATATATATGGTTGAAGCTGAAAAAGACAATGCCTTTACTAGATTTATAAGAGGTAATGATAGCAGCGTAAAATCAAAACAAAAACAAGAGGAAGCTGAAAAAGAGAAACAAAAATCTAAACAACCTAATGTTTTAACAGAAGATCAAACTATTGACAAAACAATGAAGCTAGAAGTTCTCGAATTAAAATTAGGTGCACAATTACTAAGACTAGTTCAAGGAGATAGTGAATTATTAGATAAAATTAAAGGTATTAGAAATAAGATTGCTGGTGAACTAGGATTTGTAATTCCACAAATTAGAATTAGTGATGAATCAATGTTAAATATGAATGAATACTCTTTTAATTTAAAAAGGATTCCTATAGCTAAAGGTAATGTCGAATTAAATCAGTTACTTGCAATGGGTGGAATTGCTGGTGCTAAAATACAAGGAAAAAGAGTTAAAGAACCTGTATTTGGGCTTGATGCAACTTGGATATCACCCGAGAATAAAGATGATGCTTTAAATAGAGGATTTACAGTAGTTGACGCACCAACAATTATTTCAACTCATTTATCAGAATTGATTAAAAAACATGCCGAAGATATAATCACAAGACAAGATTTAGTAAATATGATTGATAGATTAAAAGAAGATTTTCCTATAATTGTAGAAGAGGCGATGAAAGTTACAACTTATGGTTCATTACTAAAGGTATGTAAAGATTTATTACATGAAAATATTCCACTTGTTGATATGATTACCATTTTAGAAGCGGTTTCTGATATAGCAGAATTGACAAAATCACCTGATATTTTACTGGAACATGTGCGGTCAAAATTATTTAGACTCATTACAAATAAATTTACTGCATCTGATGGTGCGTTACATATTATTACTATCAAATCTGAATTAGAACAAGAATTTATTGGAAAATTACAAGAGCAACATGGAGTGAGTCAATTGCTTTTAAGTATTGGTGAAATTAATAATCTTGTAACACACACAAGAGAATTAATTAATTCAATTGAAGCAAAAGGTGTGACAACAGTTTCTATGATTGTTGATCCTAGTTTAAGAAGAAGAATAGCTGAAATTTTTGAAAAATTTGGTTTACAAATTGCTGTATTAAGTCATGCAGAACTTGATGCAAAAGCGGAATTTACAATTGAAGGTACATTAGAGTTTTAAGTATCGTTTAGATAAAATACCGTCAAATTACATCTAAAGGATTACAAAATGAACAATGAATTACTAAGTTCACTTATGCCACTTGTCGTATTATTTGCGATATTCTACTTTCTGATTATCAGACCACAACAAAAACAACAAAAAGAACACAAAAATATGATAGAGTCACTTGCTAAAGGTGATAAAATTGTTACTAGTGGTGGGTTAATTGTTGAAATAACTAAAGTTGAAGAGTCATTCTTGACAGTAAAAAGTATTGATGGTGCTACATTAAGAATTGCAAGAACTTTTATTGCAAGTAAATGGGAAGACGCGTAACCTATAGAATCTTCAAAAGGATCAAAACTTGCAATTTTTAAATTATAGACTAGTGATTTTTTCACTAGTTACAATTTTTGGTATATTTTTTTCTATCCCCTCATTTTTACAAACGGACGAAGGGAAAAAAATATCATTAGGCCTTGACTTACAAGGTGGACTTCATATGCTATTAGGTGTAGAAACTCAAAAAGCAGTTGAAGGAAAAATAAAATCAATCGCAGCAACAGTAAAATATTATACAGATAATGAAGAGATGTTGATTGAAGACCTGACAATTGAAAAAGAACAATTACGCTTTATTTTATTAGATAGTGATGAATCTGCAAAATTTGATGCAATGTTAGCAGAAATAAAAGGTCTTGATATCACTAAAACGAAAGATTTAGTATATATTATCAAACTAACACCTATAGAAGTTGAAATAGTAAAAGATATGGCTGTGGGACAAGCAGTTGAAACAATTAGAAATAGACTTGATCAATTTGGATTAGCAGAACCTTCTGTTACAAGACAAGGTAAAGTGGATATTGTAGTTGAACTTCCTGGTATTAAAACTCCTGAAGAAGAGCAAAGAGCACGGGAGCTTATTGCAAAACCTGCTAACTTAGAACTTATGGAAGTAGATGAATTAAAATCAGACCAAGTATACAATCTTACTGATATAGAAGCTCAAGAGATGGGAAATCTTATCTTAGAAGACAGTAATAACCCTCAAATAAAATATCTAGTAAAACAAATTCCTATTTTGACTGGTTCTGAAGTTGTCGATGCTAAAGTAGCTTTTGATCAACAAACTAATTCTCCAATAATTAATTTTACATTAAGTACCTTTGGTGCTAAAGTATTTGGTGATTTTACTGCTAGAAGTATAGGTAAAAGACTTGCAGTAGTTCTTGATGGAAAAGTTTTTTCAGCACCTTCAATTCGAGAAAGAATTGGTGGAGGTAGCGGTCAAATAAGTGGAAATTTTACAGTTAATGAAGCAGGAAGTGTTGCTATTGCATTACGAAGTGGTGCGTTACCAGCTCCAGTAATTATGCTTGAAAAAAGAAGTGTTGGACCTAGCCTTGGTGCAGATAGTATTAATGCTTCAATGTTTGCATTAATATCAGGATTTGTTCTTGTTGTTTTTTTTATGATTCTTTATTATGGAAGAGCAGGAATGATTTCAAATGTGGCACTTATTACAAATTTATTTATTATCATTGCGGTTATGGCAATGTTTGGAGCAACTCTTACTCTTCCAGGAATGGCAGGTATTGTTTTAACGGTTGGTATGGCTGTTGATGCAAATGTTATTATTAATGAAAGAATTCGAGAGTTATTAAAACAAGGAAAAAGTATACATAAATCGATTGAAGATGGTTATAAAAATGCAATGAGCGCCATTTTGGATGCAAATATAACAACACTTCTTGTTGCGGTTATTTTGTATGTATATGGAACAGGACCAATAAAAGGTTTTGCAATTACTATTAGTATTGGTATCTTAGCCTCTATGATTACAGCAATACTTGGTACTCACGGTATATACGAAGCACTTTTACCAAAAATTGCTAAAGATAAAAACTTAAAAAAATGGTTTGGAGTGAACTAATGGAAATATTTAAATCAAATAAATCATATGATTTTATGGGTAAAAGATTACCATTTTTAGGTTTTTCTGCTTTTTTAGTAATAGCTTCTTTTGTATTGTTATTTACTAAAGGTTTAAATTTAGGAATAGATTTTTCTGGTGGAACATTGGTTCAGGTTCAATACACTAAAGTTGCGCCTATTAAAGATATTAGAGATATCTTACATAGTAATGTACAGTTTGAAAAATCAACAGTTACGGAATTTGGAAGACCTGAAGAGATTATTATAAAAATACCAACTACATCTACTTCTATTGAAAAAGATATTGGTGATGAAGTTAGAACTATTCTACAACCAACTGGAGATTTTGATGTTAGAAGAGTAGATATTGTTGGTCCTAAAGTTGGTGGTGCATTACAAGAAAAAGGTATTATGGCATTAAGCCTTGCCTTACTTGTTATTTTAATTTATGTATCATTTCGATTTGAATGGAGGTTTGCAGTAGCTTCTATTTTAGCATTAATCCATGATATCTCAATAGCTTTAGGTGCAATAGTACTTTTTAGTGTTGATGTTAACTTAGATATTTTAGCCGCTATTCTTACAATATTAGGATACTCATTAAATGATACTATTATTGTATTTGACAGAATTAGAGAAGGTGTTACAACTTCAAAAGAAAACGAATTAAATAAAGTTGTGAATGAATCAGTTTCAAACACATTAAGTAGAACTACTTTAACTTCTCTTACAACATTTTTTGTTGTATTAACATTATATCTATTTGGTGGAGAAATTATTAATGGTTTTAGTTTTACACTTTTAGTGGGTATTGTTGTTGGTACTTATAGTTCTATTTTTGTTGCTGCATCATTTTTAGTACAGCTTAATTTTTCTATCTCTAATTACAGAGAAAATGAGGCTTTAAAAGAAAAAAGATCAAAAGATAAAGATAAACTAAGAGCTCAATTTGAACAAGGAACAGTTTAGTTATGAAATTATTTGGTACAGATGGAGTAAGAGGAAAAGCAGGAACTTTTTTAGATGCTATGACAGCATTAAAACTAGCACAAGCTGCAGGTATTTACTTTAGAAAACACTCAAAAACGAAAAGAATTCTTCTTGGTAAAGATACTAGAAGAAGTGGATATATGATAGAAAATGCATTAGTGAGTGGATTTACAAGTGTTGGTTATGATGTTATTCAAATCGGACCTATGCCTACACCTGCAATTGCATATTTAACAGAATCTATGAGATGTGATGCAGGCATTATGCTTAGTGCTTCTCATAACTCTTTTGAAGATAATGGTGTAAAGTTTTTTAATTGTCATGGGGATAAGTTAAGTAATAAAATTGAGAAAGAGATTGAAGATATCTTTTTTAATAACGATTTAATTATCTCTTCTCAATGTACAGATAAAGAGATTGGAAAAGCGAAGAGAATAGATGATGTAATTGGACGATATATTGTTTCTATTAAAAGTTCATTTCCTAAAGAACTAACACTTAATAATATGAGAATTGTTTTAGATTGTGCAAATGGAGCAGCTTATAAAGTAGGACCAACGATTTTTGAAGAATTAGGTGCTGATGTAATTGTTATAAATAATAAACCTGATGGATTTAATATCAATGAAGAGTGTGGTGCATTACATCCTAAAGCTTTAGGAAAGCTTGTTGTTGATTATAGAGCAGATATTGGTATTGCTTTAGATGGTGATGCTGATAGACTTGTTATTGTTGATGAAAAAGGTGATGTAGTTGATGGGGATAAACTTATTGGAGCAATGGCTGTATACTTAAAAAATCATGATTTACTTAAAGGTGATGGTTGTGTTGCTACAGTGATGAGTAATAAAGCTTTAGAAGATTATTTGGAAGAAAATGGTATTACATTACACCGATCAAATGTTGGTGATAAATATGTTTTAGAGATTATGAAAAATGAAAATATAAATTTTGGTGGTGAACAAAGTGGTCACATTATTTTTTCAGATGTTGCTAAAACAGGAGACGGACTAGCATCTGCACTTCAAGTAATCGCTATGATTTTATGTAGTGGGAAAAAAGCGAGTGAAGTTTTAAATCCTTTTGAGTTGTATCCTCAAATTTTAAAAAATCTTATGGTTGAAGAAAAAATCCCTTTAGAAAATATAAAAGGTTTAGAAGTTCTACTTCAAAAGTTTAGAGAATTAGGATTAAGAGATCTGATTAGATATTCAGGAACTGAAAATAAAATCAGATTATTACTTGAAGGTAAAGATCAAGTATTAGTAGAAAAATCAATGGAAGAATTACAAAATTTAATAAAAAGTAATATATGTTAAAAAAGTTATTTGTTACTATATCTCTTTTTATTGTTTTAGTTTTACTTGATCAATATATAAAGTTTTTATTTGTTGATGGTTATGAGTATAAAGGTGAATGTATATCATTTATTTTAGTTTATAACTACGGTGTAGCCTTTTCAATGTTTTCATTTTTAGAGGGCAATTTAAAATATATTCAGATAGCTATTATGTTAGGGGGTATTATTTACTTAGTATTTAATAAAGATTTATTTAATGTATATTATTTCCCAACTGCCTTAATACTTGCAGGTGGGGTAAGTAATATCTACGATAGATTTATTCATGGTGGTGTAGTCGATTATGTTTACTGGCATTGTGGATTTGAGTTTGCTATATTTAATTTAGCTGATGTGATTATTGATATTGGAGTTGTTCTAATCCTAATTATAAATTATAGAGAATCTAAGAAATTAAAAGCTAAAACATCATAAATTTTGTTATAATATTTTATAGAGGTATGTAAGTATGAAAAATTTTTATAAAATATTACTAATTGAAGATAATTCAAAAGAGAGAAAATATATATTATCTTTTCTTAAGCAATTATTTACAGATATATTTTCAGTTCATGATACTGAAGAAGCCTTAGAAATAGTAAAACATAATACGATTGATATTTTAATAACTAGCCTTGGTAATGAGAATATTGATACTTTAAAGATAATAAATTATCTCAATAAAAATGTTAATTCTACTAGAACTATTGTGTTATTTCAAAAAGACAATATTGATCTTTTATTAGAAAGTTTAACATATGATGCAGATTCTTATATTCAAAAACCATTTACACTTGATAGTTTAAAAAGTAGTATAAATAAAGTCATTGGTACTTTAGAAAATAAAATAAAACTACAAAATACTCAAGAATATATAAATCAATATCAAAAAATAATTGAGCAAAGCAGTATTATTTCAAAAACTGATTGTGAAGGAATAATTACCTATGTCAATGATAAGTTTTGTAATATAAGTGGATATCAACAGAATGAATTAATAGGACAAAGTCATGGTATAATTCAAGATTCTGAAAATCCAAAATCATTTTACGAAAATATTTGGTATACAATTAAAAATCAAAAAAAATCTTGGGAAGGTGTCATTAAAAATAAAGCAAAAAATGGAAAGCCTTATTATATAAAATCAGTTATCTCTCCTTTATTTGATACAGAAGGTAGATTAATAGAATATCTATCTGTTAGTAATCCTTTACACTCTTCTATTGATGATAAAAAACATATGTTTAATAAAATAGAGGAAAATTTTTTATCCATATTAGTTTTATTACAAATAGACCAATTCGATATGCTGGAAAAGTTTTATAATATTGAAACTATTGATCAAGTAGAAAAAAGTTTTACTTATAATCTTCCTTCTTATTTACCTGCTGAATATCGTTCTTGTAATGTATATTTTTTAAGTAATGGTAGATTTGCTTTGCTAATGGAATATGATAGTTTTGAAAGAACAGGATTAAATATTAATCAATACCTATCTGATTTTATATTAAATGTGAAACAATCTACACTTAAATTTGATGAGATTGAATTTGATTTGAATATTACACTTAGTTATTCAATAGGAAAATATTTACTTTTTGAAGATGCTAAAGCAGGATTAGAAAATGCTTTAAAGAAAAAAACATCATTAAATTTTGCAAACGATTATTCAATGCATGTTACAAAAGAAGCTGAAAAGAATTTAGAAGTAATTAAAATGGTAAAAATTGCTTTAGATAATTTTAATATTGTTTCATATTTTCAACCTATAATTAATAATAAAACACAAGAAATAGAGAAATATGAATCTTTAGTAAGGCTCATTGATGAAAATGGGAATATAGTATCGCCTTATGAGTTTTTGGATATATCTAAACAAGGTAATTATTATAATAAGATTACAGATAGAGTACTCGAAAATTCATTTAAAATATTAGATAAAGTTAAAACAAAAATTTCTATTAATATTTCTGTAATTGACATAGAAAATGAACAAACGAATGAAACAATTTTTCGATTATTAGATGAATACAAAGATGAAAATAATCGAATAATTTTTGAGTTATTAGAAGATGAAAATGTAAAAGATTTCAAATTACTAAAAGAGTTTATTCACAAAGTTAAAAAAAGAGGTATTCAGATTGCAATAGATGATTTTGGAACAGGATATTCAAATTTTGAAAGACTTTTAGAATTTGAACCAGATATTTTAAAAATTGATGGATCTATCATTAAAAACATTAATAAAGATAAATTTAATAGAGATATTGTAGAAACAATTGTATCTTTTGCTAAATGCCAAAATATTGAAACTATTGCTGAATATGTAGAAAGTGAAGAGATATTTAATGTATTAAATGAAATAGGAGTTACTTATTCTCAAGGGTATTATTTTGGACAACCAAAATGTTTAAATAATAAAGAGGTTGAATCAATCTAATAGTATTTAATACTATTAGATTATACATTATTTTTGTAGTTCTTCTAGTTTTTCTCTTACTAAGTCTACATGTAAAACTTCAGTTGTTACACCTGCTTTTTTAGTTTTCTTTCGTACTGATACTTTATCCCAAATTGCAGCTATATTTCCCTCTGGATTAATAATAAAAGTAGTTCGTACAACACCCATACTTTCACGACCCATAAATTTTTTAAGTTGCCACACTCCATACGCTTCACAAGTGGTTTTTTCTGTATCTGCTAAAAGAGTAATCTCTAAATTTTGTTTAGCGATAAAATTTTGATGTTTTTTAGGAGTATCAGGACTAACTCCAAGAATTACGGCATCTAAGTCATCAAATTGGGGTAGAGCATCTGTAAAGTCACACGCTTGTGTTGTACAACCTGGTGTATTATCTCTTGGATAAAAGTATAAAACTATCCATTTTCCTTTTAGATCTCTTAAGCATATTTCAACTTCATCTTGATTTTGTATACAAAAAGCTGGGGCAGTATTTCCTATTTCTAACATTATAAATTTCCTTATTATTGAGTGATTAAATTTTTTTATTATAACTTATTTTTCATATAGTATAAACTTAAATATGAGATTAGTGCAATAATTGAAGAGTATAAAAAGAGATATTCTCCATAAAATTGTCCAGAGATAATAGCTCCTAGAAATCCACCTAATCCATACGCAATACCTAACATAAATTGTTGAGCAAGTTTTTTGTTTGAATAGAGCTGATAAAGATATAAAATTACTGCACTGTGATAGAGTCCAAAACTAAAAGCATGTAAACTTTGCGTAAAAAATGATATAGTCAGTGAGTCGGGATACAAGTAGAGTAAAAACCATCTAATTGATGTAATCGCAATAGAAAATTTAATCATGAACAGCAAGTTTCTTTTTAGCAATGGTGCTTGGAAATAGAATATTAAAACTTCACAAATTACACCAAATGCCCATAAATAACTCACCATCTCTAAACTAATACCATGATCAGTTTCATAAATAGTGAAGAAGTTATAAAATCCACCAAAACTTACTTGCATTAGAAAAAGACTCACCCAAAATGGCCAATATTTTAAAAGTGAAAATTTTTCGTCATTTTTGTTTGCCTCAAGTTCAACTTCATCATATTTAAGTAGACTATATGCACTTACAGCAGTTAGAAGAGTAGCTACAAGATAATAGTGCAGGGCAACTTCTGGTACAGTTAAATATTTTGCAAGAACCAATCCCACAAGCATAAATCCTATAGATCCATAAAGTCTCGATCGTCCATATTTGTCTTTTAGCTCTTTTATAGCAATAAGTTCTATATAAGGCAACAATAAACTTAAACAAACACCTAAAATAGCATTATTTAACATAAACAGATAAAATGATTCAATTGTTACATAGAATAGTGAAGCCGAAATAACAGATAAAAGTAAAACATACTTAAAAAGCTGCTGATCTAGCTTAACATGTTTTAAAAATAAAAAAGGTGTTAAAAATCTCATAAGAGGAGCTAGTGCTAAAACAATCCCAATATTAGTAGTAGTATACCCAATATCTAAAAGAACTTTAGGCAGAAATATAACATACACTCCAACGGCTGCAAAATAGAAAAAATAAAATGCAGAGAGTTTAAAAAATAGCATTAAACCTACTTTCTTTCTACTATAATTACTGAAGTATTCATAACTAAATCTTGAAATGTCTTTTTATCTTTTCTAAAAAATGGTAAAAGTACTCCAATGATACTTATTGCACTTACAATGAACATAAAATATCGTAACAATGCAGATATAAAACTAAGCGTTTGTTTTGTTTTATCATCAATTAGGATTAAATCATAGGCTTTAAATCCAGGTGTTTGACCTTTTTTTACCCATAACACAATTACTATTATTCCATAAACTCCCATGGTGATCCATCTAGCCATCTCACTTCCTTGAAATGAGTCTTTCCCATCAAGAATTATATAGGTAGTAATATACATAATAGGCATCATTATCATAAACATATCAGTTATAAATGCTTTGATTCTAAAAAGAGGTGATGCACACTGATTAGGAATCACATTTTGTTGTTCATTAGTATCTGTTTTTTTTGTGATATTACCTTTTTTAGTATCTCTCCATCTAGCCATCTACACTGCCTTTATTTAAAATTATAATTTTTAGTGGCATTATACAAATGTTTAACCAAATTTACACAATAAAGTTTGTAACTATTAAAGAATATTTGTATATAATCCGATTATGATAAAGATACAAGATATACACGAAGCAAAACAAAGATTAAATGGTATTGTAAGACATACTCCTGTGGCTTATGCTCCAATTTTGAGTAAAAAAAATAATGCAGATATTTATTTAAAAAAAGAAAACTTGCAGTTAACTGGAAGTTTTAAACTCAGAGGTGCATTTAATAAAATTGCAAAACTCACAAAATCTGAACGAGATAGAGGTGTAGTTGCTGCTAGTGCGGGTAATCATGCACAAGGTTTGGCATTTAGTGCACAACATTTTGGGTGCGATGCAACGATTGTTATGCCTGAAGCCACACCTCTTTTAAAAGTAAATGGTGTAAAAAGTTATGGTGCAAATGTTGTTTTACACGGTGCAAATTTTGATGAAGCATATAAATATGCAAATGAAATAGCTACAAAAGATAATAAAACATTTGTACATCCATTTGCAGATGATGATGTGATTGCCGGTCAAGGGACACTTGCTTTAGAAATTTTGGATGAGATTGATAATATCGATGTGATTATTATACCAATTGGTGGAGCTGGATTAATTTCTGGAATGGCTACAGCTATTAAACATATTAAGCCAAGCATTAAAATTATTGGAGTAGTTGCAAGTGGTGCAAACGCTATGAAAAATTCTTTCGAAGCAAAAAAACAAATAAATTCGCAATCAGTTAAAACTATTGCTGATGGTATAGCTGTTCGAGATGTAACACCTAAAATGCTTGATTATGTTTTAGATTTAGTTGACGAGGTGATAGAAGTAGATGATACTGAAGTAGCAGCTGCTATTTTATTTTTACTTGAGCAACATAAACTAGTTGTTGAAGGGGCAGGTGCGACTGGTGTTGCAGCTGTTATGCACAATAAAGTCAATATAGAAGGTAAAAAAGTTGTTTTGCCATTGAGTGGTGGAAATATTGATGTAACAATGTTAGCTCAGATTATCCAAAAAGGTTTAGTAAAATCTGCTAGAAAAATGAACCTTGTAATTACACTTATTGATAAACCTGGGTCTTTAAAAACATTAACTGCTATTTTTGAAAAAGTAAGTGCAAATATTGTTCAAATAGATTATGATAGAAACTCAGTATCTTTGGCATTTGGTGAAGCGAATATTACAATATCTATGGAAACAAAAGGTGAAGAGCACCAAGAAATGATAAGAGAAGAATTAAGTAAAGCAGGTTATAGATTTAAAGAGGTGTAAAATTAGGCTAAAGAGATTTTCTCTTTAGCAAAAATAGAACAATATATTATACAGAAATTACTGTTTCTTTGGACATTATCCAAGCAGTTAAAAGTTGGCCTGTATAAAAAACATTTATTCCGCAATTTTCTAACTCTTCAGCCACACCGATCTCTTGGGCACAATTTTTACACGCAATCACTTCAACACCATCATCTATCATAGCTTGTATTTTTTTTTGTATATCTTTATCTTGGCTTACCAAAGTTTGAGATGCTCCCCATATCAATATAGTAACCTTTCCTATCCATCCTTGTTTTTTGGCATTGTGAGCATAAAGGCAGATCATATTTAAAGCAGTATCTTTATTGTCTGTTGTCCATAGAATTTTTGCATGATTCTGCATGATCAAGCCCCTTGTTTTATTTTAAGTATATCTTACAATATTTTTTATAAAACCATTCCTGATAACATAAGCTCAAGATTTCCCTCTTCACTTATTTTTGTTTTATCCCAAGGTGGATCAAAAACTAAATCAACTGTACACTCATCTACTTCATCTACTGCTTCTACATATGATTTTACTTGTCCTAAAAGTGACTCTGCAACTGGACAAGCAGGGCTTGTTAGAGTCATTTTGATATTTACAAAAAGATAGTTATTTTTCTCTTCTAACTCTACATTATAAATAAGTCCTAGGTCGTAAATATTTATAGGTATCTCCGGGTCAAATACTTTTTTTAATTTTTCCTCAATAATTTTTTCTTTTATCTCTTTTGTGTTAAATATTCCCATTTTTAGAAACCTCCATTATTTTTTTAATCATCCCTTGTACACCACTTTGTCTATTTGGTGTAATAATCTCTGTCAATCCTAATTCACTTAAAATATTTATATCAAATGATTGTATCTCTTCTAAAGTTTTTTCATTAAATATTTCTAAAATAATATGAACTAATCCTTTAACAATAATCGCATCACTTGTACCGCTGAGATATAAGATATTGTCTTTTATAGTTGGTACTAACCATACTTGAGAGGTACAACCTTGTACTAAATATTCATCTTTTTTATCTTCATCATTAAAGGGTTTGAGTTTTTTCCCTAGGTCAATTATGAATTCATATTTATCTAACTCATCATCAAAAAATTCTAAATCATCTTTGATATTTTCTATAACTTCTTTTATGTTTGACATACACTAATCCTTTAGCATTTTTATAGCTCTTTTTAAAGCAACGATGAATTTATCAATATCATCAAAGTCATTGTAAAAAGCTAACGATATTCTTATTGTACCTTTTATTTCTAATTTGTCCATAATAGGCATCGCACAATGATGACCTACTCTTATAGCTATTTTTTGTTTATCTAAAAGAATCCCTATATCATCATGAATAAGAGC
>Ga0193961_1000108_pt1 | contig 31428 bp, 25 predicted proteins | sample FB_4_MG_FD_140371 | JGI IMG/M metagenome (GOLD analysis project Ga0193961, IMG submission 140371) | Microbial mat bacterial communities from the Broadkill River, Lewes, Delaware, United States - FB_4_MG | ecosystem: Environmental > Aquatic > Freshwater > River > Microbial mats | place: USA...
AGAAGAAGAGGAAGAGGACGTTGTCCTCTGCAATTCCGACGGCGATGACACAGACAGTTCCGATCACGGAAAAGACAAACATGTCGCCGTTGGTGGTGGCACAGTTCGTCGTCATTATGGACGTGAAGACTTTGACTACAGTATTTACGACAGTGACGATGACAGTGAGGATGACTGTGCTCGACGTGACGATGAAACCTTTGTCGCCTCTGACCAAGAAGATGAAAACGACGATTATGACGATGATGACGACGATGATAATGATGATGAAAGCAGCAGCGGCAAAGAAAAGGCTGTTTCGAGACTGCGACGCAGCAGTCGCAAAAGAAGGGCAAAGAAGGCGATCGGTGTCGCAACAGTCTCGCGAAAGAAGCGATCGTCGGTTCGTTTGTCCGAAAAGCAGCAGATTGTCAACGATGTCGATCGCATTATTATGCCAATGTCCACGACAATGCGTGACATTGCTGCTGTGGGCTGGCAAGACCGTTCCTATGGCCAAGAATGCTATGAAGTTCTTTGCGAATTTGCAGCCGCAAAAAACCAAACCGACCTGACAGCAGATCATTGGTATACGGCACTGCGTGCCGCACGCGACGTAGGCGATGTTGATCTGTTTTGGCGTATTCACGAGTGTCAAGGGTTTCCAAGAAACGAGATAATACGCGATTTCGCTTTCTCGTCGGAATTCCCCACCAATTATTTGCATTCCATAATTGACGACTTCACGACTTATGATAGCCGCTTTCATGGCAAGCTGCTCAAAGTGTGCAAACGCGACAGACCCATCGGCGACAAGTGCACTAGTTGCGAGTTTTTATTGAACAGAAAAGATGCAAATTGATTTGAAAGAAGCACATTCATGACCGAAAAAATGCACGCTGTGGCCGAAACTTTTTTTTCGCTCCGATCGATCGTTCGTCCAAAGTGGCGCGCGCCGTCGATCAGACGCGCGCCCCTCAACCTTTTGCCGCGCAACCAAAAATGATTCGCTTACCACGACTTTTGTCTTCGCTCACTGGTTGGCCGCACAAACTGATCGCCGATCTCGAATTGGCCAACCAGGCGAGCAACAACGACCGAGACGGGACGCTCGATTTTTCTGCCGATCAGCTGGCCTCTTTTGACATACTGCTCGAGCAGCGTGCAACACCCGACGATTTTCGTGTCACTCTGCAACACATTGCCGCAAGCATGTCTGCCAACGAAACCATGGTGTCGAGCAGCGTGCCGTCGCCGCCGCCATCAACGCTATTTCCGCCACCTGCCGCGGTCCCTGCGCTGCAACTTGCACTCATTGCCAACGTTTCCGATCATGCCATTCGTTTGGTTTGGGCACATGCATTGCGAACCGTATTTTTTAACTGCTGGGCGATAAACTTTGCGCCGACTTTCATTGTCAACGAGCATACTATTCTGTCGTATCGTGGGCAGGCGCGTGAAACAAAGTCTCTCCTCGACAGTGGCTACTTGGACTCGCTTCACGCCGATATGCAGGCCAAAGTCGACACGACGGACGAAACAGCCGATCGCACAATTGCAGACAATTTCAACACCATTGCTTTTCAATTGGTGTGGTCGTTTGCTGCTCTCGGCCGCTGTGGACTGTTGGCACACGTTGCAGATTCGGCAGAGCACGATGCAATGCTGCAAGATGCGATCATACAATACGGCCGTCAAGATTTCGATGTTGCCTGTTGTGACGATCATGCGATCTTTGTGCCGACGCCGACACTTCACGCTGCAACGACCGGTGCTTTTTTTGTGCCCGTACGCACTGCTTTCGTGGTGCTATGCAACACTCCAAAGAGCCTGTCTTGGTTTTCATCGCAGGAATTTCATGGCGGCAGTGGTGTCGATGGTGGCGACAGTGTTGTCGGCGGTGGTGATGGTGACGTCGGCGGCGGCGACAGTGGTGGTGGCGGCGGTGAAAATGTGTCGGTCGCGACGCTTTACATCGAACCGGCTCCCATGACGGCCGCCGCCGCCGATCCCGAGGTGTCGAGCAGCGATTCGTTCCTCTCTGACATGTCGCTTCGAATGCTCGAAGTTTTCTTCCCCGATGCCGGCCAAGTCGCTCCAAATAATGAGCGCTACGCCAATATTCATGCGCTTCTTGTACAACTGGTTGCGTGCAGAGAGCCCGGTAGCAGTAGTGCGGCGGCGGTTTTTATCGACAGTCCTTTTGCACAGTCTTTTTGGCGCCCGTTCGAGGAAAGTGTGCGTGCAGACATCATCTTGCGTCTGGAAGGCGAAGAAGCGCCGCCGGTGATTGTATTTCCCAATCCAATCTACCAGGAATACCAGGGAGGTTTAATTGCACCAGTTACAAAAGCGCGGAACGCCGCGTACGCCAGGTCTGCGTCGACCATTGCGTGGCGTGGATTCCCCAACATCAACAACAACTGCTTTCTCAACTCTGTTCTCTTTATGCTCATGTGCACTGGCAGCAACTACAACACATTTGTGGATGCAGTCTGTGATTATGCCGATGAATTTGGTCTTTTAGGAGAGGACCAGGTGGAACGCGACACACAACTGATTGCGACGATCGATCGGAAGATTGACGACTTGCGCGAGCGAGAGCGCTTTCGTATGGCGATTGCGCGTCGATTTTCGCATACACTCGTCACAGCGTTCTCGATATCAAACGGCTCGCCGATTGAGAGAGAAGAATTGGCCGAGGCAGACGACAACATCTACAGACTGTGCGAAACCCTCTTGCCGCTTCTCGACATGTGGTGCAAGGTCTACTCTGGCAACTATCTTATTGCACATGCCGGAGAATTTCAAGACGTGTCAGAGTGCATGCAATATCTGTGCGAACTCTTGTGCTTTGAGACGCACGTTGTGTCAAAACTGACGTTTAGCGAAGAATTTCGCACTCTGCCGTTCTCGAAAGTCGAAGAAGAACAATATGGTGTTCGAGAATTGGCGCAGCGATCCATTGCCGAGCGTCAGAACCCCATAGGTGTTCGCACGCGCTGCTCTGAGCAGTGGGGCATCTTGGCACCGAGCATCGATTGGACGGCGCACACGGCGCGAGAGCCGATCGACTTGCAAGCGGCGCTGAATGCAGCGAACATCGAGTGCTCCATTGTTCCGGCGCCGCTCACGACGGCACAAAAGGCGGCCGTACCGAAACCCGAGCCGTGCACGCGCATGTTGGTCACGCGCAACGTGTGGTCGAGCGGCGCGCGGATGATGATTATTTGCGTTCAGCGACGACCCTGGCCGGGCATGATCTATCGCAATCCGTTGCAATTTGGTGCCGCCGACGGCTGTTTGACAATTGGAGAGCAATCGATGCGCATTGGCGCACTGACGCTGTGGCAGCGTGGGCACTACACGTCACTTGTCTATCATAGTCAGGCTATTGACAACAATGCCGAGGACAGTGAGACGCCGATGGTCGGTTGGTATCACTACAATGATATTCAGCCGGCGGGACATCGGTTTGAGTTTTTCGGCGTCGATCTCGAGGCAGCGGTGGCGGTTATTGACCGACGTCGCCTTCTCGTCACAAGCCTATGCTGTGTGCGCCAACAGTGTCTGACCGACGACCAAGTTTTGTCGCATGCGTTCTCCCTCGAAATTCAAAAGCGGGCGACCGTTGCAGGCAACCGAATGGATGGCAAAATTATTCTCCTGCGAAAGGACGAGCAGTATCCGTCGCCGCTGCTGGCGGCCGAGCGTGCCGGCACGCGTGTCGAATTGCCGCGCAACTACCTCTACGGGCGTGACGATCCGAACCGCGACTTTTTCTTCGACGCCAGTTGGTACGCTGTCGACGGCAACGGCGAACCTGTCCCGTTTCGGAGTTACCAGAATCCGTTTAGCATCTTGCTCGGTGCTGGCATCTCGCTACCAAAGAGTCAACGAAATCGGGCTGTTTTTTCAGGAATGCCTATCTACGACGTGCTCGGAGATTCTTCGGTGCAAAGAATGTCGCAAGATTGCGCTCAGCAATGCATTGCCGCCGCTCGACGAATCGACAATGTTGCGGAACGACTCAACGACACGGCGATTAACCTCAGTCTCGCGACGTTTCTAATGCGACTCTGTGCCATGAATCCGCGTCAGTTTGTCGACGCCAACACATCGCGTGGCGTTTCTTTTGATCACCCAACTGCATCTCGCACATTTGCGCTCGATACGTTCTTCTATACTCTCCTGTGTCGTTCGGCGGATGCTGTGCGCGGATATACGCGCCGCAAGAGTGACGGAAAGGAGGTTAACCTGCTCAACTATGAGCGGCTGATTATTCCGATTCATTTGGCAGAGATCGACCACTGGGCGCTCGTGTGTGTCGAGCCTGCAAAGCGGCACATCACCTACTATGATTCTCTGGCGTACAACGGCCGGTCTTGCTGCAGTCGCATTTTGGCGTTTCTCGTTGAGAATCCCGCAGAGCGGCTGTTGTGGTCGACCGACAATATCTTTGCGTTGCCGATTCAAGCGCACGATGATTCTGTGTCGTGTGGCGTTTATGTTTTGCAATTTGCTGCTACGCTCATGGATATAACGGTCGCGACGCCCATCACTTTTACGCCGCTGTCTGACGAAGAACTGGCTCAATTGCGCGAGTACTTTGCCACTCTGCTGATCGACTTTGGTCATCTCGGCGACGGTGGCCTTTGACGCGAGCGCCGTTAAATGCCGAGATGATACGAGAAATAGGCGCGCTTTTCGAGAATAAAACCACAGACCACAGTTGGTTTATTTGACTCGACACAATCGGCTTTTCTTGGAGCAATGTGGCGTGTGCACGCTGCAGACAATTCTTTGGCATTTTGTGTGCACGTGTACAATCACATATTTTTTCGTGTCTTGGTGAAAAAACTCAAAAGAAGCGAGCGAGCGACGACATACACGCGACGCATTTCAGCCCGAATGTCAATCTTTGGAACACAATTTAGCAGTTGCGGACGCAAAAAGCCAGTTGGTAAAAAAGACTGCGCACCGTGTGGCAAAAATCGGCCATCAATGTCGTCATACGAATGCTGGGATGAGCCGCAGCTGTTGGACGGAAGTTGCCAACTGCGAACCTGCCCCGATGACGATTTGCTTTGCTGCCAAACCGCCGCGCCGATTAGCACCGCCACTGCGATTGTTGATGGTCGGCGCACGTTGCGGCCGTGGGCAACTGAAGACTGCGACCCGTGCTGCCCCAAACCGGTGCTGTGTGCCGACCCGCGCGAGTGCGACTATGCAAAGTCGCGCGTTATTGAGAGCCGAAAGACTCACTGCGACAGCGCCATTGTCAAGCTTTTGGTGAATGGTGGCCCGGCACAGAAATTGGTCCTCTTCCTCGAACTTCCACAGTGCGACTTTGCAAACTCTGAAGTTGCATTTCACGCGCGAAACATCACTGTCGGCGATGGCAAATGTCGTCGTACGTGCGACGTGCCGTGTGAATTTGTTGTTTTCAATGTTCTCGAACGCACACCATCGGGCATTAAGCTTCAAATCTGCTTCATTGAGAGTGAAGCGCCGGCTGCACTCTTGGAGACAGAGGGTCCGTGCGAGTGCTACGTGCCGTTTTGCATCGAATTCGAAACATGGCGACGCGAGTGCACCGAGTGCTGTCTCGATGTTGAGACCATTGTTGCGCCGCCATTGCCGCCCGGCGCCAGCGTAGAGTGCGAGTGCACAGAACCGTAACCATTAGTAAATAACATTTTAGTGATTGGTTTCCACTAGACAAAGTACATTATTTGTCTTTGCTTTTATTGTTCTTTTTCGACCTCTTTGATCGATGTCCACTCCAACGCCACACGCAATGCCGACCCGGTACACAGGTTGGACGTTTTCTGATTTTGTGACGCAAAAAGAGTGCGACTATCTAAACGCGCTGTACGATCAGCTTTGTGAAACGCACAAGACTGGCAAAACGGTCCAATTCATTCGCTCACTGAGCACACCGAGCGTCGTACAGGCCGACGATCGAGTTCAAAGTCACCATGCGCAAGAACTCAACCTGCGCTCAATTGTAGCCTCTATTGAAGAGCGCGTGCGACTCGCACTGCCGAGCACTGTGCTCAACGCTGCCGGTCAGGAATGCCGTTTCGTCGGCGTCGGTGAGAGTCTCACAGTCAGCGTCCACCGCGGTCCGAGCCGCGGCATTGGCCGACACGTCGATAGCCAAAAGCACACAGAGTTTAATTCGCTGCACGCTGCACGAGCCAATGCCGCGACAGCGAGCAACGACGACGCAGCAGCAGCAGCAGCAGCAGCAGCAGCAGCAGAAGCAGTCGACGGCAAAACAGATGCCAAAGCCAACGTGTATCCGATCGAGTGCCTGTACAAATTTGCCGTCTACTTGAGCAAAACCAGCAGCGCTGGCACTGCGTTTTATGAAAACAAGAAAGCAAAGCATCCAGCGTACGTCACCGATGGCACGGCGCGTTCTGCGATGATATTTGATATGCGCGAATGGCACAGCGGAACGGAAATTGCCGCTGGAACTGAGAAAAGGGTCTTTGGTCTGCGCCTCTTTTTTCAACGAATCTAGTCAGTCATTTATTTGCGACCACTGTCGACTGATTGACTTTTCTTTGTCTGTGGCCGTTGCCGACGGGTCGTTTGAAACGTCGATGAGACCTCGCTTCGGCCATCTTTGTTTTTCGTTGTCTGATGCTGGTGTTGGCAAATCGAGCAGCGAAAGTAAACAGACCCATCACGATCGTACAATTGAGATTCATACACTCGCTGTGCACAGCCACACATGTGGCACGCAATTAGTCGAATGTGCACCGGCATTGGCCTTAGTGTGTCAATGTCGCAATCAACACGATACGGCGCTGCACTATTTCGGGCACTCATCAGTCAAGCGACACAACAAAGACAACTCTAATCGTGACGAACGCTGACGTTGGTGTGCATTTTTTTGCTCCGTCTCTGACCGCTTGCGCGCACGAAAAAAATGTCGCGCGCTCACATGTCGAGGCAATGCGTGCGTGCCCTCAAAAAAACGAAATTGGCGACAACAATGAGCGCCAGCGAATGCAGTGAAAGCAGTCTATCCACAGCGGGTGCGCCGGCGTTGCTTGTTCAAAAATTGGACAGCGCCGCCCATCTGCCGGTTCGCGGCACCGCCAGTGCTGCGGGCTACGATCTCTCTGCGCTCGTCGAATGCACTGTTCCGGCGCACGGCAAAGCGCTGGTGAAAACCGGCCTTGCGATCGCTGTTCCTCCCGGTACGTACGGTCGCATTGCACCGAGGTCGAGTCTGGCCTGGAAGAAACACATTGATGTTGGCGCCGGCGTCATTGACGCCGATTACCGTGGTCCTGTCGGCATTGTTCTCTTCAATCATTCCGAGCACGACCTGAAGATTTTACCGGGTGAACGTGTTGCACAGCTGATCTTGGAGCGCATCTGCACACCACCGGTCACCCAGGTTGCATTTCTAGACACCACTGTGCGTGCCGCTGGCGGATTTGGTAGCACTGGAAAGTAAACAAAAACCCAATTTGCATTTATTTTCACAAACACCACAACAATGTCTCTACTGCCAGACTTTCGGAATATCGAACGAGACACGCGCGAAAACGCAGACTATCGTCGCGTTGTGTACACCTGCCCCGGAAAGATGCAGTTGGTCCTGATGAGTTTGCGCACGGGAGAAAACATTCCGCGCGAAACACACGCCGACGTCGCTCAATTTGTGCGGGTCGAGAGTGGCCGAGGAAAGGCAGTTGTTGGTCGCAAGACGTTTCAGCTGTCCGATGGATCGTCGCTGATTGTGCCACCCGGCACGCCGCACTACTTGGAAAACAACGCCAAAGACGGACGGCCGCTGCGACTGTACACCATCTACACGCCGGAAGAGCATGCCGATGGGCATATCGACAGGCGTCAGCCAAAGCCGCGCAATTGCGGCGGTAAACGAAAAGCACAGGCAGTGACGCGAGTAGCGCGCACTATGGGCACCCGTAAGAGTGCGCGTCTTGCCAAATAAAACATTGATTTTACTTTTTCACGAGGCGAAGTGGGTCTCGCGCATCTGTGATCTTTCTGTTCACATCATTGCGATGCAGACCATACTTTGATTCGCCACCGATGTAGAAGACTGTCACGTCAAGACTAGACAGACTAAAGTTGTCATCGCTCGTGCTAAAGACCGTAGCCTCACCGCTGCTCACTGCACGATCAAACGCTTCGACTGTTGCGGCACTGTCGAATCTAGCGAGATATGGAATCAACTTCTTGTTTGTGGAAAATTCTTTGGCAACAACTTGCTCGGGAATGCCAGCGAGCGGTGCCGCTATCGAAAGATTATATCCACCAGACTTGTTTGCTTCGCCACCGTGTCCTGTCACAAGCAACGAGAAAATCTTGCGTTCCGGTTTCGCTGCGGGCTTTGCAGCAGGCTTTGCAGCCGGTGCAGCCGGCGCGGCAGGCGCGGCAGGCGTAGATCCGCCACCCGCAGCTTTCTTTTCATCAGCGGCAGTTTTTGCGGCCGCAGCCTTTGTTTCGGCCGCCGTCGCTGTGGATCCGCCGCCCGGGTTTTCAACGATCACAATCTGCGGCTCAGTCTTGGTCTCGCTCGATTGGCGACCAAACAGGTTGATCGTTCCTGTCAACTCTAAGATTCCAAGAACAAGCAACGTGACCAGAAGAAAAACGACGAATCCAGCGATCAAGACTCCCGCTCCACTGCCGTTCTGCGGGCGCCGCCGTTGCATTGGATAATTCATAGCGTGTTGGTGTGAAATAAAGTTCAATGAATTTACTTGTGTAACACACCACATGAAACATATGATGGTGCGTTTGTTGAAAAGAAAAAAAGGAAAAAAACACCCGGGCCATCAAGTCTGGAATAAATCTAGAAAAAATACCAAATAATCTAATATTTGAGTTTGTAGAGTAGACATTGACCAACGATCGACCTAAAACTTTTTCCACAAATCTTTCTCAACATGCTCTGGGGCGGCCTTCAAACTGCCATCGCACACATCTACACTCGCGTCGTGATCGCTCCGCTGCAGCGACTCTACTTTCAGGGCCCGCGCCTCTTTGGCTATGGTTTTTGGAAAGGCGCGTCGCAACACGACATATGTGCCGCGCTCACCAACCACAACAGCGAATTTTGGGCACAACACAGTGACGCATGCGCACAAATAGTGCGGCGTGACTTTCAATCGCACGTGGTTCTCTTTGAAACGGCGGCGTACTTTTTCATTCTTTTTCTCGCTTTGCGTGCACTCGGCACAATGATCGTCTATCGGCGTCGTACAAGGTGGCGCCAACAAGAGAATTCAACGTAGCGCGCCCAAAATATAGCGGCGCCACTTTTGCAAGGGAAACACTTGCAAGAGACATCATTGCGTCTCATTAAATGACACTTTGTATATACAACACTCGCAGTCACATTCTTATTCTATACAGACAGCTTTTGCGTCGCCTCATAGTGTCCAGGTATGTAAATCATATCCAATACTGGCCGCTGATCGATTTCGCTGTGTGCAGGGTTCACACTATGTACCCCTTGCAGAGTGTGAATGTGCAAGTCAATATCAAACATCAAGCACGCAGCGTTTGCCACGGTTCCGTCTGCGTGCGTTCCATTGCGTCGCATAGCCTTTTGAAAGCATTCGCGCGTGCCATACTCGCACTCTATTGCCACGCTAAACTGTTCATAGTGCTTGTCTATATAGTCGCACACACTTTGTCGCATCTGCGCAAACGTCTGTGGCAGGCCGTTTGAACGTAACCCTTTTTGCCGACACAGACTCTCGAGTGCGTGAAAGAAACAATTTCCATCCCCACGCGTCTCTTGTCGCCGCAGTCCGAGACGTGCCAGCCGCTGCGGCAGTGTGAGCGGAGCGACGGCTATTTGTGAAGCGGCCGCTGGCGATGTGTTGTCCACATGCGCCGCGCGATCTTCAACAACAGAGTCGGCAGTTGCCTTTGACTGCTCTCTCAAACGGACAGATGCTTCTTGTGGTGGACGTGTGTCGTGGGTTTTGCGCGTGGCTATGGGCGAAACGCTGCCTTGGCGATACACTGTCCAATTGGGTGACAGCGAGAGACGCTGGCTGCTGTTGGCCTCGCGTAAGCGCTGCCGCGAGATGCTTTCTCGCGGATGGTATATGCCACGCGAATGCTGTCCATTGCTTTTCGTTATTCGCGCCGCGCGACAATTGCCGCACTGGCAATGGGCGTGTTTTTTAGCAACTATTTGCGTGTACCGACGCATTTGTTTGGCGGCTGACATTGGTTGGCTCGACAATAATATCAATCCAGTTGTCTTTGTGTCTCTGGTTGTTTTACACTTGGTCAAATTAGATGTACAAAAAAGCGATATCTGCGATTCATTCCTTCACTGTTGGGCACACTGCTCAAAAAACGCTGCTGCACTTTTGGCTGTCGCACGACACGCTGGATCGAGCGTGAGCAACTGTTCGAACAGGAATCTGCAAAACTCTGTTTGACCGTCGACGCAAAGCAGAATGCGACTTCTCAATGAGCGTGGTGTGTCGGCATTGTGGAATTTTGCCGGCCTTCGTTTGCGCCGTGCCACGCACGTGTACCAGACCGCTTGACGATGCTCTTCAGAGTGCAGGGTGTGCGCAAACTCTTGCCAATGACGCAGCGCGAGAGATTCCTCGCAGCTGTGACGCCTAAACGGCATGCTGCAGAGGCACAGTTCGCAGATGCATATCGCCAGAGACCACACATCTGCCGCCGGAGATGTCTCGTAGATACATCCGTTTGTTTCGCTCTCCTGCGCCAAATGCTCTGGAGAACGCCACCACAGTGTTGTTGCCTCGCCGCAAGGAACTGCGTGTTGTTTGTCGGCGTACAGGTGTACGCATGTACCAAAGTCTGACAAAACAATGTTTTGACCGTCGTCGCTGACGAGCATATTGTATGATTTGATATCGCGATGCATGAAGCCATGCGAGTGCAGCAGTGCAACAGACGCCGCCATTTGTGTTATCAGGCGGCACATGTGGCCGAAATTGGCGCACGCGTGTCGCGCCTGACTGCGCGCTCGACTCAAAAACGTGTGCAAGTCGCTGCGATACTGTGGCATACAAAGCAGCACTCTTGTTAGTTGCGTGCACTTGCTGTTCGATACGAACAATGTCATATCGCTTTGCACAGTTTGCTCGACGTTTGCACGGAGACGCGAAAAGTACCCGATTGTGTTGACCTCTTGTATGCAATCTGCCATCTCATTGAGCGAAAGAACTCGCGCCGAATCGTCAATTGCAAACTCACTGTCGCTCACAGAAAAGTAGGTCTTGACAGCGACGTACCCCTCGGCGCAGACCATGTTGCCGATCTTGGCACGCACCGCGTCTGCGTGTTTGTCGGTCGCCGGTGGTGCAGCGTGGCACCACTCGTTTCCGACATAATCGCGCAGTAGATTTGAAAACGCATCGATTGTCCCACGCAATGCCGACCGCGCGTCGACAATCCGATGTACACGAACGGCGCCAAAGCCGCCACTTCCCAGATCGGCTGCTTGGCCGACAATCGGCTCGATGATCTGCCGCAATTGGTCGGGTGAACATACCGCCGTGAGAGATCGATGTGATGTGGTTCGCGCACGTTTTCTCTTGTCACCGCTTGTCGCTGGCGACGCATGTCGGATGTCATCGCCGTCGCCCGGCTGCAATCTGCGCGCTGCAATGTGTTGATTCAAAATGCCGACCCGCTGCTGTCGCGCGCACCCTTTTGAAGACGCAAATGTGTGAAATAGTGTCCACAACTGCCACAGCCAGCGCATGCGCCAGCGTTTTTCAGAGTTGTTTTGATAGGCGAGCAATACATAACAGAGTCGCTCAAACATGCGCAGTGGAATGCCACACGCCGCACTGTCCCTACTACCGTCGCCACGCAATGTGCGGTGCGCATAGATAAGAGTGCAGTCGCAAAGGCAGTACATCCAGCAGCGCAGTGCGCGCTGTGACTTTTTCAGAGTTATCTTGTGAATGGCCTGCTTTGCGCGAGCATCGTCCGAGCACAGTGCCAACATGATGAGAGCCGATGTGCACTCGCTCATCAGCGCACATGTGTAGCGAGTGTAGAGCGCACGACACTGCTCAATTGACGTCAGCAGGCCCATACAAAACGTGTCGGAAATGTACGCGGCATAGTGGGCGTGATCCATCGCCACGGTGCGCAGCGTCTGCGCGACGCCGCTAGCGACGCATGGTGTGGCGCTCACGCATCCATCGCAGACTGTCATCCAGAGCGTGAAGCCAACCTTGCGAATGTAGTCGATTGCCGTCTGCCGGTCCAGCCCTCTGACATGTTTTGCCATCGATTCTTCCGTCACGATATAGTCGCCGCAGATTATGCTAGCGAGAATGAGAGCCGCGCAAGCGGTTGCACGCGTACACTGCCAAAGCAAGCGTTTATCGAACAATTCCGCGTCGTTTGACACGGCATAGGCGTCTCGCAGCATACTTTCTGCGCTATCTTCAAGTGCAAGGCGCATTGAAACTTTTCGCTTTGGCCAATGTGATCTACCGAGTGTTTTGTGGCGATCTGAGATATGCCAAGCGGCGCTAAAATTTGCACAACCGCGGTTAGCAAGTGCGATCGCCAAGTGTCGCGTCATGTGCGACACATGGCTCTCGTAAGATGTGACAAAATCGACCATTTCCATGTGCATTGAACAGAGCAGTTTTTGGTGTGCGCTCACGTCTTGCGCCAGCCAATCGGACGCACTGTGAGACTGCGTCTGGGTGTTCATAAAAAGGCAACTTTTTGGGTAGTATTAACAACTGTTACTTTAGACTAATAGACACTTTACAGCAGGATAAAAATAGATTAATTAGATGCTGCGCCCAGACGATCGACGTTTTAGTTTCTTGCGCGCTTGCTCCTCGCTCTCACAAAGATCGCCATTGGTGCTGCCTGTCGACGAACCAGTGCTGGGCGTCAGCTGAACGTCGTCGTTGTCAACCAGGCGGTTCACAGTCGACAAATATTGCGTACCAATAAGCCATGTTTGCATATTGTTGCAGTGTGACAAACTTGCCGACCAGCGTTCGGCGCACAAGATACGCAACATGGTTGTAAATGCTTCCTCGTCGTGCAAGAGATTGTTCAATGACAATTTCGACACACGGTGCCAACACAGTTCGGCTAAAGCTGACAGATACGATTGTCGCGATAGTGCCACTGCATTGTCTCCCTTTTCGCCGCGTGCAAAGTCTGGTCCGCGACGCACATGTCTCTTAAACTGCTCGAAGAACTGTCTACGCGCTTTGGTGAGACTCTTGGATTCCTGAGCCTGCTCAACGTGCGGTTTGTCTTTGCCAACAACAAACGACAGCTTGAATCGTGCTTTTTTGTTTTTGCTTGCAGCACGGCGCGTTGTCATCGCTGGCTTTTGTTGCAAACTTTGCAAAAGAGTGGCTGCACTTTTTCGGATGATCTTTTTTGCGCACTCATTGTTGCGTCCTCTTGATGTCGGTGACGATGCGCCACACAATGTGCAGAGGAAGCGACGTTTGTTTGGCAAAAAGTGGCCGCAAACTATTAAATATGGCAATTACCACAAGTGTGGGCAAATTGAGCGGTAAAAGATGTACAACAAGTGATATTAGGCGTTTTCTCTCCAATTGCCTCGCGCACGCAGCTATACGCTGATAATTGTGCATACCAGACCACGTGTGTGCGCCGTGTGTCAATAGAATGCCCACGACGGCTTCACCATGAGAACTCTGCGCAGCCTGTTCCAACGCCGACTTGGCTTGCCAATGCCCCGGCGTTCGATTGACGCTGGCGCCCCTCTCAAGCAACAGTGTCACAAGATCGACGTGCCCAAATCGCGCGGCTGTATTCAGTGCATAGCCAAAGTCACCGTTCACATTTGTGCCATTGTTCAGCAATAGGCGCGTCATTGCGGTCGACTTTTTCAAATAGTTGGCATCAGAGCAGACGGCCTCTTTCAACAGATAAAACTCATCTACATCAGCGCCATAGTCGATGAGCATTTCCGCGGCGGTCGCGTCACCGTTAACGATGGCAATGTGAAGCGGCGCCACATTGTCGCGATCTCGACCATCAACGTCTGCGCCGTTTTTCAATAGCAGTCGCATTGCGTCAATGTGTGAGTTTCGCGTTGCATCGCAAAGTGGCTGGCCGTTGTCATCGTCGGTCATACTCTGGCCACACCTGATCATTTCGGCGAGTACATCGCAGCGGCCGAGGCTCGCCGCGGCACATGCCGGGCGCTCCAGATAGTATTGGCGCTCAGACTGCGTCCAACTGTCATTCATGAGTGCGTGTAGAAGAGTGTACGTTGGGCGGTTTTTTAGTTTTTCAATTTTCACTCCTCTTCGTTTTCCAACAGCGGATCGACACACGGGTGAATCTCTGTGAGTTTCAGCAGCGCCGTGATGTAGCGATGTTTGTCGGCCTCTGACGCGTTTGCATCGAGCGCATAGACGTTGGTGTACGTGCAAAAGAGATCGGCAAAAAGACCGGTGTAGAGGTAGACCTTGATCGACGATTGGCCATCCGGCTGCTCCTGGTGTTTTTCGAAAAACACTTCACCCGAACTGCCGCAGCCAATGCGCACCTTGATGGCATGTCTGGCCATCTCTTTGGCTTCGGCACTTTTGTTGTCGGTGATCGCGCAGATCGACTGATGCAAGAGTTTCGCCGCTTCGCCGGCGTCAGAGATGCGCTCGATCTTTTCACTGTCGGCACGAACCGCGCACAAAAGGCGCATAAACTCTTGGAAAACCAGACGCGCACCGACAACGTATTCGCCGCTCTCGCCGACCTGCTTCTCAATGCGCGCGATGCGCTGCAAGTACGTCGTCTTGCCGCCGGGGCGCACCGTGCGCACCATGCCCAGTTGCTCTGAGCGACGCGCCAGACGATTGGCCAGGTCCACCAGCATGGTGTAGTTTTCGCGCGGCTTCTCTGCAATGCCGGCGTACAGCTGCCCGGCATAGGTCACGAGTGTCATGTTGAAAAATGGGCGCACTTTAGCGTCGGCATCGACGGCCAATTGGTGAGTTGCGATAGACATTGTTGTTGTTGGGTGTCAATGTTTATTTTATGTGCGCGGTGATGAGAATACTTTTGCGCTGTTCGTTCAGATGAGATTTTTTTTTCAGTCGACACAAAAAAGTGTTGTCTGTGCGAAATACTCAATTCGTGTAAGAAAAGAACGATGTCGTCTAGGAAGAGAAAAACACCCGCGACAAAGAAACCCGCCAAAGCCAGTCGCGAAAACGGCAACACGACGGCCGCTGTGCAACACATGGTGGAAAAGTGGGTGCGATTTGCAATCTTTAACAACAGTCCGATGAAAAAGAGGTGCGCCACGAAAAAGGCAGATCTCGCGCACGCATTCCACTACAGCCAATCGCCGGAACTAGCGAGTCGACTCAAATCTGTGCAGCAGCTGCGCACCGCTATTGCGAGAGGTCTCGAAAACGCCACGTCGTCTGTCGCCGACGTTGACGGCGATCAAGCGACCGCTGTCGCATCGCAGTGCAACGTTCGCAAAGAAGCGGCCCAGTCTTTTGCGCAGCGAATTGAGATGGTACTGTTTTGGACCTACTTTCCACTCAATCGGGCCGCCTACTATTCCAAGGTCTCTGAAATTGTTCACAACATGCGCGAAAACGCTATGCTGCTTTTGTCGCGCTACGGACCAGAACTCGTTTGCTTTCTCGGCGCCGAGTCGCTGGCCGACGGCACCACCGTTCAGCGCTGGCGCGACGGATACAAAGCGTTGCTTGTCACGCAGTTGACACGCAAACGGCCACAAAAGTGCGGCATCTACAGCTGTCCGAAATGTCGCAAGAACAACACTGACTACTTTGAACTGCAAACACGAAGTGCCGATGAACCGGCCACGATTTTTGTGACGTGCCTCGACTGCAATATTATGTTCAAGCGCGGCTAAAGGATCGACCAAAGGCGGCGTGGCAAAGTCAGACTTTAAAAAACCAACGTGTATTCATTTTACTGAAAGGTGGGAGTGCGGTCGAATGCGACGCTCAAAGGCCTCGGTCGATGAGGATCTTTTCCAGCGCAGATGCCTCGGCACGCGCTTTTTGCAGGCGCTCATGAATAGTAAAGTCGCTCTGGGAGTTTGTTTCCTGGTGCACTTTGCTTGCAAACGTCTGACCGACACCAAAAGACGGCGGCACAAACGGGCGCAGCGATGAGGGAAACGAAGCGCTCGTCTTTTGCGCTAAAATAGAGTGATCGACACTTCTCGACAGCTGATCCTTTGATTCAAAGTTTTCGTTGGGCGACGTCGACGCGCTGCCGCTGTTGCTGCTCGCCGACAGCGTACCGGTGCCGGCGCCGACACCCTGACGCATGCGCTCCATCTTTTTCTTTGTGTTTTCGACGAGCAGTCGCAACGCAACTTTTGTTCCGTCGCGGTGAACAACCGTATAGTCCCACCCGCTGATGTTGCTCTTTGGACTGATGATAACCATGCTGACCATGCGCTTCTTCACCCAGTCGGAAATGGATCGGAACGATTCGTTTGTGTAGCAGTCGATAAAGTTTTCGCCGTCAAATTCTGCCAACAATCGCTGATTGCCGTTTTTTTCACGCAGCGTGTCGGGATCGACGCGAATGTTCTCAATCAGGTCGCCGACGTGCAGGCACAGCTTGAGGTCACGTTTGCAGCAGCGCTTTGTCTTACTCGACTTTGGCGTCTTGTCGGCAGACATGTTCTTGCGCTTTTGGCCAGACGAACTCGCTTTCGCCTGCTGTGCTGCGAGCGGCTGCACAATAATGTTGCTGTCGGCAACTCGCTCGACATTATCGACAACAAGCGGCGAGAATGTTGTCTGCTTTCGCGCCTGAAGTGTGTCGTTGGACGTTGGCAATTGAATTCGATTGTCACTGCCTGCTTCTCCCGACGCACAGAGTTCGCGCTGTGTAGATCGTGTTTTGCGAGGCATAGTTGATTACTTTTTCTGGATTGTGTTGGTTTGTCGATGCACCACACGTGGTTTTTTGTTTACATTGTGAAATAAACGACAAGAAAAATTAGTTTATTTATACATTGGAATAGGGTTGGGTGAACACACGCGTGCTAAAACATAAAACAGTCTTGCGATACGGCGGCGCTATAAAGTCTGTGAAACTTCTACTCGGAGCGTTTTTCTCGCGCCATTTTTACATAGTCGCCAAATGACATTTCGTTGCTTCGTTTGATATCATCGCACGCGTCGCGGCGCACAGAGGTTGTCTCACTCGGCAAACTGGGCACAAATGTACCGCCGCTCGCAACGACATTATCCATTTCCATTCCATCGACGCTGGCCGGGTTGGAATGACGCGGCGGTTCATCGTCGAGCGACGACGTACCACAACAACAAACGTCGACAATAAAGCGATGGTAAAAGTCTCTCGCGTGACGTTTAATGTATGACGACATGTCTATTATGCTGTCAATTTCACTTTGGGGGTTCATTAAAAGACTGTTTACTCTTTTTCTCAGCGCACATGACAAATTATTGCATTTTTGGTGTGCATTTATGGTTTTGCCTGTGTCACTGCAGCGCCGCTTCGGGTCTGTGGTGATGCACACCAGACGCATCAAAGAGATTGTAAAACGCATCGATGCGTTCGGCGTGCATCTCTTTGGCCAATGTGACCGGAGTATCAACCCTTCTGCGCTTTTCGTTTTGCGTTGATGCGTGCGACTGTGGCGCAGTATCGCAGTCGTCAACGATGTTTGTTTGCGCGTATTTGCGACTCTGTGACTCGGCACCAAGCAATTTTGCCACTCGATCGAGGTCCTTTTCTGTCATACTCGACGCGCGTGACAATTCCGTGCCGCCAAATGCTGCAGACGACGATGTGTCTTTCGTCGGCTCGTCAATGCGTTCAACGTCGATGACCTGTGATGTAGACTCTCGCAGCCGCTCGTACTTTTGCAGAGAGATGTTGTCCTGCGAGAACATTGTTTTTTCACCATCGGCATCGCCGTTTGTCGCGGCAATATCTTCCCCATCACCGACGATTGTCGCCGATGAAGCGGCGCCCCCATCGGCACGGGCAGCGGTTCCCAGCGTCGTCGACTGCGTTGGAGCGTTGTCGCCGTCGGACGCATCGTCGGGTGCACCGCCGCCATCGACAATCGACTGATTGCGCACATAGCGATTGAGCAACTTTGCTTCCGATGTGTTGACAGAAACACAGTCAAACATTCCGTCGACCTGTTCAGTGTTGTTGAGATGATAGACACCGGCCGCAATTAGCAGCTGTTTGTTGTGTGCACTCAATTGTCGCTGGCACAGTTCCTCTGAGAACAGAATAGACTGAACCGCGGCAGGCAATGGACACGCCGCAGACTCAAATGTCTTGCACGGCGTGATGCGATCGACAGTTCCGCGGCACAAGCAGCGCTGAACAATGCCCGTTTTCTTGGTGATCTTAAAATAGACGTTCTTTTCGCACGTGTGCACTCGCTGCACATTGTGGCAATAGTTGGCGGTTTGACAGATGCCGTTATCGCTCACATCGATCAGATAATAGTAGTTGTTGTTGATTGAGCCGCGTCGAACACGCACAACGCTCGCGCTGTCGTAGACACGCAAATCGAGCACCGTGCCACCACGTTTTCGCTTTTGCGAACCGTCCATCTGTTGTTGGTCGAGCATGCGCGACAGTGTTGCATTCTGTTCGTTTGACGCCGACCACTTTTTGCGCGCCCGCTTGCCCGTGCCACTCGTCGGTCGGTCCGTGTTGCGCATCAGTGCGTCGTAAACGGCACCCGAGCAATTCTCAAAGAGATTCTGAATGGCCATAAACTCTTTGGTGTCGACCGATAGCGACTCGTGCCGATCCGACTCTGCGTAGATGCGCGTCGACGCCGCAATTTGGTGGCTGGTTTTGCGGTGCTGCGCCGCGCGCTGTTGCGCCTCTTCGACATTCTCGTCGACACTCGGCACAAAGCCGACGTAGCGTGGCGCAAGCGGAGGAATTTGCATTGTATGGTCGCTCTGCGCAAATCTGCGTTTGCGCACGAGATCGATGCGCTCTGGGTCGCGAATTGTGCAGTTGACGAGCATCACGTACGTGCTGTCGCGAAACGCAGTCTTGTACATATTTGTGAGTTCCCGGCCTGCAGCGTCCATAGTGCCCTGATACGTGTATATGCTGTTGCAGGCGATGCGACCGCTGCCGCGACATCTGCAGTGAAAGTTGTACGACGTGTACGCCTGCTGTTCGGCGCCACTCTTTGTTGCATTGGCGGCCGGCTTTGGTGGGCGTTTGGTCCCGTAGAGGCGCAGGTTGCGCTCCGTACACTCTGAGCAGGTGTCAAACTTATCGCAGCAGACCATTCGCATGCTGGCGATCGGCAGGTAGACGTTCTCGTCGACGACCGACTCCCAAGAATTGAGGCCGTCCCGATTGCGATTGTTCGGGTGCGTCTTGACCTGAAAACGTCGTGCCAGTGCCCGTAGAATTCCCTCGCGCAAGTGCAGCGCCTGTTCCATGGTGACGTAGATCTTTGGCCACACGAGATGCATGCCGAATTTGCGTGTGACGACGCGTTTCTCGCGCACATGTTGGCCATTCTCGTTTACAAACGAGCGCGTCTCGTATGTGAAGCGAGACGGTCGCCACATGCAGTGAACGTGAAAGAAGCAATCGGTGCCTTGGCCGACTTGTGGAAAGTACTCGGCGACTTTCTTTGCGATGCAGCTTGCTACCATCATGTTGTGCAGCCGACGACGTTCGAGTGGCTCCTCGGTGATTTCAATTGCCGGAAAATTCTCGGAACCGTTGCCGTTGTTTCCGGCGTTCTTGTTCTGCAGAACGGTACGCTTGGAGAACAACTGCACATCGTTTTCTTCGGTTGAGCGCGCATGGAAATCAAGATCTATAAACAACCGGTTGATTGGCGCAGCAATCTCGTTCCAGTCGGGCAGAAAGCCATTGTCAATGTCGTCTGCGAGTTCTGCGAGTGCCTCACAGTGCTTTTCAATGGGAATGTTGAGCACTCCGCCAGACATCAGAGTGTGTGAAAAGTTGACGTTGCTCGCATCACGCGTGCGCTCAATGAAACCGTTCTCGGTCACATACTTGAACCAGCGGGAATGTCTGCGCGACTTGGATTCATTCTTGTACATGTCTACAGAAACAATTAATTGATTGGTTGTTTGGCGGGTGGTCGCTCACTCAATGTTGTGTTTTTTTTGGCAGTGGTTGTCACAGACAGCGATCAAAAAATGTTTGTTTTGAAACTTTGTCGACAAGCAAAAAGTAAGCGGGCTCGCGCACACAATGCACGCAAATTATTCTCTGAGCAAAAAAGTTGTTCATTCGGTGACTGACCGCGCATGCGCGATTGGTTGGTTTAGAGAAATTGACTGCCAAAGGGCACGCCGAGAGTGTCGTCGGCAAACAGCGCGTCGAGAGATGTCGCCAACTCGGCTGTGCGTTCTGTAGACTCTGGAACAGCAGCCTTTTTCGTGCTGTCGACCGTGTCTGTGAGATAGTTCATAAAATCGTCCACCGACATATTGGTTGGGCCTGCCAACGGCTTTTGCAAACGACAATTGTCTCCCGGCAAAGCACCGTCTTTGACCTCTTCCTCTGCATTGGCAGACGACAATTTGGCCGTTCCATTTGCTGTTTGCGCCACAGGCTTTGCGCCGATGCGAGTGTCTCGCTCTTGCACACTTGCTTTCTTTCGCGACCGTGAATTGCGCACCGTATCCTTCTTCGACGCTCTTTCTCTACTCGTCGTCCGCTTTGTGCGCTTTTTGGGTTGCTCTTTATCGCGCACGCTGTCCGACAATGCTGCCGGCTGATCGACGACAATGTCGAGGGACCGTTTCTTTTTCGATGTGCGTGCGCGGCTTGTTTTCGGAACGCTTTTATCGACCTGCGTGATAAATCCATCGAGCGCCTGCACATGGAAATCCAGTTGTGCTGTGGCTTGCGCTTCTTCGTCCAAGAGCCGAGTAAAAGATCGCCGGATTGTGGGCTGCGTATAGTGATAGCTGGCTTTCATATTATCGTCTTTGTGGTCTGCCAACCAAGCGTTGTAAGCCGTTCGACGATCAATTGCAAGTGCATTGCTGGCTTTGTTTGTGCTGCGGCGAAACTCTTGGGCTCCAGTCAACTGCGGTACCGATGTAAGAACAATACCGCGCGAAATGCTGAACAAATATGCCGCTCTTTGCGCCATGTGAAGTGGGCAAATGGCCGAATAGGCGCTTGTCGGCAATCCGTTTGAGATCGCTATTTGTGAAAGCTGTTCCGCCAGGCGTGTGTGTGGCTTGTTCTGGTAGGACACCGGCAGTACAAGTGCGTTGTTTTGCGTGCCAGCCCAGTGCGGGATCCGACGATCAAAGACAAAGACGCTGCCGGGCTTTAGAGCGAGCGTGACCGACATCGAGGTGATCTTGTCAAAAAGTGTGTCTCCTGCCAACGCAGACATCGAGTTGCCATTGTATTTTGCCCAGCGGTTGTGAATCAGAGCAAAGTAGATGTGAAAGAAGCGCTGAAATCCCGGAATGATGTTGATTTCTGCACAATCACCTGCTCTGTCGTCGGCATTTCCGAGCACAACAAACGCCTCGACTCCAACCTCGAGAGAGGTCATTGTCACCACTTTTGCGGTAGACTCTGTGGTTGCAACCTGCGATGCGCTCTCCGACGGCTTCTGATTGTCGACAGCGCCTCCTTCCAATCCGCGCAACAGCCCGTCCATCACTAGTTTGTTGGTCGCGCGTTTCGCGCACGCAAGTCGACCTATCGTCGACACGAGATTGCTCTGTACACGCTGACACCATGCCTTGGTCATGCGGGCGCGGGCGGCTGCGACTTGCATCGACTCCGTCTCGACTCTGGGAAATGTCTCACAATAGTCGCTCCACTGTCCCATGAGCGTTTCGGCGTGTGCATCAAGATGATAGGCGGCGACCACACCCGGTTTGCGACGCCAGATCGGGTTGCAATTGAAAGTCGGCAGTGCGCGCGGCAGCAGAAGCACTGACTTGTTGAGGTCACTCTTTGACACATCGGTCGGTTGCACATTGCCCTTTTTGTCCGCCGAAAACCCCGTCACGACACTGACCCGCTCTATGGACGGTAGCAACCGATTTGGCGACACTCGGTCGCCAGAATTGCCGCTCAACATCTGCGCAAAAAAGTCGAGCAGATTGCCGCTTCCTCTGACGTCCCACGCCGCCTGTGAATGCGACAGAGCATCGGGCACAAAGTCTTGCAGCGTCGACTCGACGATTTTTTGAACAGCGCTGTCGGTTTTTTCGAGCGGCGCACAGCCATTGATCGGCGTCTGAGCCACCTTTGACGCGGTATTTCCGGTTTGGGGGACATCCTGATGAAGAAATGCAAACGCTTCGTGTCCACTCGGTGCATCTTCATGTGCCATACGCTCGACAGCGAGACAGGACTCGATGAACTTTTCGTCTTGGCTGCCGTCGAGACAGACAAACCCAAACTCGTTGAAAAAATCGAGCGCCGCGGCATACTTGCCACCGTGTGTCGACTTTTGACGCATTGAATCGTCGCCAACGCAGCCGGTTTGCTTCTCGGGTGAAGCGGGAGCCACGTTTCCTCCGAGGAGAGAAAACGACGGCACGCAAATCTTTCCATCGACAACCGCCATTTTCTCGACAGTCTCTGTCAGCTGTGCCAGCGCCGCGTTGATCGTTGCATCGCTTTGCGTCTGTTCGACAGCTTGTTCTTCGTCGTCGGTCGTTTTCGACGTTTCATTTGCATTTGTGGCAGCAACGTCGCTGCTATCCGTGCCAGTCTTGTTGTTTTCACTCATTGTGTGTCTGCGGGTGTGTTTGTGGGAAAAAATCTGACGGCAGTGGGCGGTGCACGACATTGCGTCAAAAAAATCGGTCAGCAAAACGCAAGATGAAAAATGTCTAGACTAGATTAATGTATATATTTAGTGCGTATTGTAAACTAAAGTAACACCAGCATCCAAGTCTCAAAGATGCTCAATCTTGTTTTGTTTGCCGTTGCTTCGGCCTACTATGTTCACTGCAATCTCGAAAGCATGGCCAAGAAAGTGATTCAGGCCGCCAAGGCAGTGCCGGCACTTGCCGCGCTGCCGGCGCTCGCCAAAGGCGAAGCGATTCTGCAAAATGAAATTCTTGCCAAACCGCTGTACCGCTCGTTTGCAGTGTGCGGCGTGTCGCTCTGCACCTACCCGCTCGTTGTGACCGGAAATGCGCTCCTGCAGTCGGCAATGTACATGATTTCGCTGCTCGCATGCGTCTACCTTTCGCTGCGCCAGAGCACTACGAGTCTGTCGTACGTTCAGCAGAAGCTGCTCAATGTACAGGCGTTTCTGCAGCAGCACGCGCCGCTCGCCTTTGCGCAACTCGATTTCGGCAAACTCTCTCTGGCCGATTCTGACGCCTATGCGCAAGAAGACGCCGCCACTGAACAACCGCCTGTACCAGAGGTCGTGGACACGCCGCCCAAAGAATGCGCTGAAGAGGGCGACGAGTGCAAGGGTGCCGAGCAATCGACGGCCGCAAGCACAGACATGTTTTACTCTGATCTCGGCTACACCGGTTCCCTTGATTGATTAAACTCGCAAAGATATTTTCTTTAATTTTTGTGCTGCGTTGCTACGTGGGTGGCGTGAACGGAATGTTCGAGTACATCTCGACAGCGGCGCTCATGGCCGCTGCGCGCGAGGTGGACACGGTTTTCAGCGCCAACTCTGTGTTTGTTTCGTTGAACGTCTCTCCGATGCGCGTGCTTCGTGCGTGTTTCTCGTACCAATATCTGTGCATTTCTCCGCTGCTTGTGTAGTAGCGTGCGTACCATTGGGCGCAGAGCGCGTGCTGGGTCTGCCAGAGAAGTGCGCGGCTGTAGTAGTGCAGACAGCGATCCAACGGCGTGAAGGTTGTGCGATGTCGACTCTCGGCATCGCGATGCGACTCGTAGACAACTTTCTCGGCAGCACACTTGCGGGCAATGTCCTGTGCAACTATTTCCAGGTGTGATGCGCGCTTGTGCCACATGTGCTTCTGCGCTCTGTCGCTTTCGAGCACGCGCTTGAAATCACGCGTTGCCAAGCGCATCGCGCCGAGGAGAAAGTTGGTTGGCAGTTGTTGAAAGATGTCCAACAGCACTGCTTCGCGATCTTCATTCGAAATTGCAATTTCTTGTGGGTGCTGCTGCTGCTGAGCGTCTGTGGCAGGTTGGCTCATTATTGACAGACGTGGGCGGTGTACGTTGTTTTTTTTCAGGTTTAAAAACTAACAGCCAGTTTCACACAAATCTTATTACGGTTATTAGGTAGGGTTGTTCATTGCACACTAAGACACTATCCAAACACCACCAACATTGTGTCGTGATGACAGAGCGAGTTGCAGCACCCACCAGCGTATTGACGCTGGAAGAACTCAGCGCTATGTGTGGGAAAGCAACCCGCCCGGCACGTGCACAACCCGCTTTGCCTTTGCCTGTCCTTCATCAAGAGCAAACTTCAATCGCCCAACAAGTTGATCCTTTTACATCACCTATTGATAGTGCTCCCCCGCCGCAAATTCTTTCTGTCCATGCGCGGGAATCGGTTATGCTGCCGCCAAAGTACACGTACAGAGTCGTACGAATCGATTTGCCAAATGGGACAAGCACCGATGCGTATCAGTGCCTTTTTAATGATTGTGTAGAGACGTTTGTGCATTGGAGAGACCTGTGCCAACACCGGTACACACATGACCCACAGGTAGTTTGTCACAAGTGCAATCAAGTGTTATTCCAATCGTCGTTTGACAGGCATTTCAAAAGGAAACACAAAAGCACAGAGATTGACACGCGCGCGTGCCAACTAGCCGAAACCGCGTGCAAATTGCGTTGCACTGTATGTCACAGATTGGTCGTGAGAATGCACATGGCGTTCCATCAAAGGCAGCATGACCTTGAATTTAAATGTTCCCAATGCCCATATTCCATACGAGACGAAAAAACACTCGCCAAACATGAGCGAAAGCATATTGGTGAAAAGTTTCTGTGTCAAATGTGCGACGAGGTACGCCCGACCTGGGCCACGATCTGCAAACATATCCGGGAGCAACATAAAACGCATGCCATTGTGCATAACAAAAGCTACAGGCGAGAGGTGTCTAAAAAAAGTCCAACGAAAAGAAGAAGACGCGACGAACCTGTGAAAGCCAAAAATACAACCGGTGCAGACAAACGGTGCTGTGTGCAATGTCGCTATTGTAAGAAGCACTTTCACCACTATGGTATGCGGCTGCGGCACGAGAAAAAAGAACATTTCAAAACCACCGCCCACTGCACAGCCGATTTGGAAAATTGCCGCGAAACATTCCCCACGCTGGCGGCAGCGCGATACCACTTGAAGACGCGTCATAGCGTTAAAAAGGAATTCCGTAAGTTTATAGAGGTATTTGACGGAGCAATTCCACACCTCTGCAAATTGCCCGCCACACCCTCTGTTGCCCAACCAGAGTGAGGTCAGTTTGATGGCGCCATTCCTCAATTTGCTGCAACAACAACCGAAAGTGACAAAAAAAAGAGACAAAGGCAGGCAGTGATTGATTAAATAACAGAATCAACCAAACTAGCAAGTCGGTTTTAGTTGGGGACTCTTGGTTGGGCGACGTTTAATCAAAAATGTCGGCGCTTTTGACCGCGCTGTGGTCGAGCGCTTTCGTCTCACGACGACGACCCGATTCGACGTTTCGTTGTTTTTTCTCGACGGCATGGTAGTATTTCTGAGCCAACTGCTCTGCGCGACTTGCAAGACTGCTGGCAGACTGATCGTCTGCGTCACCGAAAAGCGCGTGCGAGAGTGTTTGCTGATCATCGACGCTAGCATTGTCATCGGCAGAGAATTGATCTTGCGTATCTCTGCCGCCGTCCGCAGGCGCCTGTGGGCGCACCGCCGACATTATAGACGGACTAGTGCGGCTCGATTCCGTAGCCAAAACCACATGGTGCTGTTTTGTTGCAGCGTTTGCCACCGGTGCCACCGGTGCGCGCTGCAAAGGCGGCTGACGCAAGTTGGCTTGCTCAGCCTCGTAGTTTTGGTTTGTGCTGTCGCGAAGCGCTTTGGCGATTGTTTCGTTGACATCGCGCACAGCGTCTGGCGTCATTGGGCTTGCGCTCAGATCCACGTCGACATTGTGCAACGGCGATGTGCCATGGGCCAGCACTGCATCGTGCGTTGTCCCGCTGCTTGTTGTTGTGTGTTGCTGAGCATTGTGGTGACGCTCATCCAGGGACGCCTGGTCGCCATTTTGGCCGGCACTCATAAGCTGCAGAGGCGCATTCATATCGACGTTGGCACCGACAGCCGACAGCGCTGTCGCGTGTGAATCTGCCGCCGCCCGATCGTCAGCGTTTGCCGACGCATATGGAGACGCCGGATGCTTGAGGAACGGCTGTTGTGGTGACTGCATGGCGGTGCCAAACGTTGAGCCCGGCATTTGCATGGGAATTCCAAACGGATTATTCTGAGCAGTCGACTGTGTCGGTTGTTGTGGTGGGCGCGTCAATTGAGGTTGCCCGGCTGCATCGTTAGAGGCGCGTTGCATTTGCGACATGACGGCGTCGCTGTCGACGCGACGCAGCGTCTGCTCGGCAACGTGTCTGCGCAACGAAGCGTGTGCTGTGATGGCCACATCATTGATCGCAGAGCGCAGCGCACGCTTAACAATGTCCCGAATTTTGCAGCGGTTGTCGCGAAACACCGCCGATTTGACACGCCGAGAGAAGAGCGTCGGTTCGCTGTCCACAATTCGTGCCGCCTCGGCTGCGACACCAACAAACAGTTGCGTGGTGGTCATTGGGTCGCGAACATGAAAGCGCGGAGCATCTCTTGTGGCGCGAACCAATTGCACCAATTCTTGATCTCCCGCGGCCAAACTCTGCACAAGTGTTCGCAAAGTGAAGAGCAGATTCGTACCGAGGTGCTCTAAGCTGTGTTTGCCTCCACGCAAATGCTCGAGCAGGGTGTTGCGCGTCGCCTCGGGGCGCTCACGCACAAAATGTCGCAGCACCTGTTGAAATTCGCGTGGCACAATGCGCGGTTTCCCCGCCGCTGTTACCACCGCATCATTGTGCAGTTGTTCGAGAAACTGAACCAGCGGAATTTCGATCGCGCGCAGCAGATGATCAAAGTAGGTGTCAAAAATGAGACCGTTATTGGCCTGTGCCGCCTGTGCCTCCTCGTCTAGGTTGACATAGATTTCAATGTTTTCGTCGACAACAGACATGTTGCAGGTGGATTGTTTTCAGAGTATGCTTGTTTCTTTTGCAGCATGTGCACAGCAAAAAATGTTGTTTCGTTTTGTTTTCATGCTTTTGTCGTTTTTTGCGTGACGAGCAATCACATGGTCAATTTCATTTTATTCAGGTGATCGGCAAGCGAAGAATTTGCGCTGTGAGCGACCAGAAGATTGCGCATTCGGTCGGACAGCAACGCGTTATTTACAAAGAGCGCTGGCGCTGTGACAGTGTCGGTCGCAAGCAGCGATTCGACCAAATCGACTTTGTCGAGTATCGCGGCAATTTCCAAGGCGGTCGAGTTATTTACAGCTTTCACGCCTGCATCGGCACCATGGTACAAGAGCAGATCTACTATTACCGGCTGTTGCGATAGTATGGCAATGTGTAAAGCAGTGTGACCATCTTCGTCAGCGAGATCTATGATTCCGGTGCACTGTCTGAGCAGCATTGAGACCATTGCCGCCGCACGCCCGTGAGTCGCAAAGTGAAGTAAGCTGGCGTGCGGCCGCATTGGTGAGAGCACTGCCGGATCGACAGACTCTTCCAAAAGAAATTTCACAATTGCGCAGTGACCGTTGCGCGCGGCGCGATACAATGTTCCAAGAACCGTCGGCCGACCGTAGACAATCTCAGCACACGTCTCAAAGCCGCCGAATTGTGCACACAGATCAATAAACCCGTAAAAGTCGTTTCGGCGGCTGGCAAAGTCAAAGTGCTTCTGTGCCGCAACGTCACAGAGAACATCCAACAAAATGTCACTAATGCGATTACCATTGTTGCCATTGTCGCACCGAGATGGCTGTGTGCACATGATCGCTCTAATTTGCTCGAAAGCGGCGCGGTCACAGTACTCCTTGCACGTGAACACAAACAGCGTTTCGGCATTCATAGTTTTGACAACACAGTTTTATCTTTTAATTTTCCGCAATCTTATTGAAGAGGGAAGAACAGGAGCAAAAAAGGATTGCCCACTTTAGCTGACACAACAGACACATGCTTGCGCCCACAGAGTTTGTACGCTCCAACGCTCATCATTCTTTTGTGATCAAAAAATGTTTTCATTACGACAGTTCTCGCTGCTCGCGTTCGATTGTGCTCATAAATACGAGCGTTGTATAAGTGTCCAAAAAACAATCAAATGACGCGGCCTTGGTGTGAACCTCCTCCTGGGTCGTATTGTTGGAGCGCAACTGTGTCACGACAGCGGCAAGAGTTTGTTCAGAGATTGCTTTTTTCCTCGGATCTTCGAGCCCGAGAGTCAGTCTCTGCAAAAGTCTGCTGACTTGCACAGCTGCAAGCAGTGATTTTTTGAGCGGGTCAAACTTTTTCTGCAGCTTTTTGATTGTATTTCTATAGTCGCAAAAACTGTAAACATCTGTGTCGCGGTCCAGAACATAGCACAGTGGCGGCGCAGTGTTGCGCTGCAAGTTTCCGACGTCTACTTTAGCATTGTGGTGTGGACGAGGAAGGGTGAAGAGGTGCGCCCAAGCGGTCAAATCAATAGTGTGATATTTCTCGCTGTATGGCACTGGCCACGATTTGTCGCTGTCAAACCGCGCAGCTGAATCGACGCGCGGAAAGAATCCAATCTTGAGCGGCAATTGACCATCGCAAACGGCATCATTGATGCCGTACGCACAGGCGGCAACGTCGAGATGAATCTGCCGCTGTTGTCCGCTCTCTTTGCACATAAACGTCAGCATCAGCCAGTGCGAAGACCGATAGACGCAAGCGGAGGAATGTGCGTCCTGTTGAGATTGGTATGGGCATGTGGTAATGCAATTCGACGACCCAAGTACGCGACCGACAACGACGTCGACGGTATGCAGCACCCACAGACAGTCTTGATCATAAAAGACGGTGTCGTTGCGATCAATGTGTTGCTGAAGAATGGCAGCATACGACATATTGAGCGCCATCCCACTTGCTCTGCTCGAACACAGAATGGTGTACAAATTCTCCATGTGTGGTGTGAGAACGTTGCGCAGCGCACGTTTGTTGTCACTGCAATGCTCAGCGGTATGCAGTAGTGGTTCAAAAACCGATGCAGAAAGATTGCACGCATGCGCAGATGCCCTCTTTCCCGATAAAAGTTCTAGCCGATCGAGCATGATATAGACATGGTGCAACATGAGAATAGTTTCCGCGTCAAAATTCCCGGTCTGGTACACTGAAAACAGGTTGTCACACCACGCAGAAATGGTCTGGCCGTCCCACTCGCAGGCGGTACCGACTTTTACAATTTCGGCCTCTTTCTTTTGCGCGACGGTTGTCACCAAGCGCCAAAAAGACGCAAGTGTTGTCAAAAGAGAGACACTCATACGTTTCGTGGGATTGTGCAGGTTGGCGTTTCGGTCGATCGCCGATCGGCTCTGAACGAAAACGCCGCGCGGTCGGCCGATCATCGCTCAGACCGAAAAGTGATCGTCGATCACAAATGTTTTTCGCACCGACCAACATCACACACTGCCGCATTACAAGGTGAACGATAACCCATTAACCCTAATGGAAGAACAAATCAACTTCAAATGCGAACACTGCGATCGCACATTCAAAAGCAAAGGATCACTGACGTCACACGAACGACAGGCTCACAGTGATTTGAGATATCGCTGTCGCGTGGCAGGTTGCAGCTATACATTCAAGTCCAAAAACCTCGAACCGAGGCACTATTACACTGAGCACGCGACTCTTCAATGTGACCACCCGCAGTGCTTACACAATTCTGTTGTTTTCAGGTCGTGGAAGGCGATGCGTGGTCACTTGGCCAAATGTCATCCCTATATGTGCCACTCGCCGCCGAAAGGGTGGTCTAGGCGACACGTAGGTGACATATTGGCCATCATGGACACTGTGCAAAGAGAAATCGACCAATTGAGGATGGGCACGCATGTGGCGCACATTTATTGAAAAAACAAAAGAATTTGTGTAGATTCACGGATCTATCAGGTCATCGCGACGCGATCGCCGACATTGAAAACTTTTGATTTTGCAGTCCGCCAACTGCCAACCCTCTTCCCACAAACGGTGCGCAATTAAAACGAGGAAATTCAAGAATGAGTCTCGACAGTGTTGCGTCGTTTGAATTCACCGAGACGGCAACTGCGCCAATCGATGTGGCAAGAATAGTCGTTTCGATTTCTTGCGAGTGTGTTGATGAGGTTAAATATGCTGTTTTGCCGCTACTCAATGTGCCCTGCAAGCCGAACAATGACCCAGATTGCCCTGAATCGTCATTCAAGAACTGCCGGTCCTTGGATCTCGCGGTAGTGACAAACCATCTGTATCAAATAGTTGTTGTTGATCGAGAGCAACTTGCTGAAACATTGTGGCTCGTTGTGCAGGCTCTCGACACGTTTGCCAAGGCAGACGTTAGCATTCTGTACGTTGTCTTTCGGCCATCAATTGAACGATGGGAGATTTCGCTCGACAACGTCGGCGACATAATTCGCTACAAAGCGCATAAAGCCGCCGAAAAGCAGATGAAAGAGCGGCTCTTTACACACATGGTCGTATCAAACCACACCACGCTTCCCGGGTTTGGACCGTGCCACTATGAAGCGATCGATCGAGAGTTTACAGCTAAATCTCTCTCTAAACACGCCGAATTTGCTGTCTCAGAAACCGCAACAATTGATTATACATTTTTTTAGTGATTGAATACAATTTATGTTCTTTTAATTTTCGTGAAGAGATTCCATGCACAATAGCGCGACACCGCATCGGCATAGGGCGACCACAGGCTGTGCGATATCTTGTGCACAACAAGCACAGGCAAATCAAGCGGATGCAGTACGATAGCAACTTCAAATAGTCGACGCCACTCTAGAGCACGTGCAAGAATATCACGAGTGTTGGGTGTTGCGTTCAAGATCGCCTGACTGGTGATTGTTGCTCGTGCTGCAACCAATTGCCTGACTACTTTTTCGTCGTCTGTGCCCGCTGGCCGGAAAAGTATTGTATGGCCACGCTTGTTGACTTTGTCGACGGAAGCTTTTGCATCAAGCAATATCTTGACCACTTTTTCATGACCGACATGAGCAGCGCCAAAAAGCGCCGTTTCTCCCCAAATGTCGGCTCTTTCGACATCTGCGTTTGCCGCAAGCAGTACTTGAACAACTTTCTCATGGCCATTAATAGCGGCCAAATAAAGCGGCGTGTGTCCAGAACCGTTGGCCGTTCCAACATTGGCTTTGGCTGCAAGAA
>Ga0193961_1000110_pt1 | contig 31333 bp, 22 predicted proteins | sample FB_4_MG_FD_140371 | JGI IMG/M metagenome (GOLD analysis project Ga0193961, IMG submission 140371) | Microbial mat bacterial communities from the Broadkill River, Lewes, Delaware, United States - FB_4_MG | ecosystem: Environmental > Aquatic > Freshwater > River > Microbial mats | place: USA...
TGCCGTAAGACGTGGAATCGCGATGTGAATGCCGCACTGAATATGTTGCACCTGTTTCATTTCTCGCAAAGCAATGGTGGCAAGCGTGCATATCGCTTTTCGCGTGCGTGTCCAAAGAGCACGGACAAGCGCACACGGAAGCGCAAAGCAGCTACCGCCAAAACAACCAAGAAAAAGCGTAACACTGCCGACGTGAAACCGTTGCCAGCAGAGTTGCCAAACAACAATTTATTGCACGTGGGGGCGTCAGCCAAAAACACGTGTCAAACTCGGGCTGCTGTTTCGACGGCAGGGAAGCGTGACAGACTTTTCGAAGACTGCGACGGTTCAGATCGCAAACGAGTACATGGGGACGCGCAAAGTATTTCGAAATAATTTTTGCCCAACCCTAATGGTGGTTGATTCTCTTTCCCACATGGCTATTGTGCTTCCGCTGTCTAACCAGTGTTGCAAAGTGGAAAATTGGTGCCGAGTTGCGCGATGTGATATGAGACGCAAAAAACCTCGTGAACACTGTATGCTTTGGTAAAACAACTCAATTTGCAATCAATCTTACGAACGTCACAAAAAAGTATGTCTGATCCGCGCATTTGGGGGCGCGATATGTGGTTTAGCATGCACCGTGTGTCGCTGACGTATCCGCGGGAACAGCCGACTGACAAAGATCGCACTGCCGCGCGCCAGTTTTTCGAATCTGTCGGATCGCTCTTGCCGTGTCCTTCGTGTCGTGTGCACTACATGAAACATTTTGTTGCCACTTTTACCGACGAAACCACTGCCAATCGCGAAGCACTCTCGCGATGGGTCTACGATCTGCACGAGGCTGTCAACAAGCGTCTCGGCGTTGTCAGCGGCGTCAAGTTTGAGGATCTTCCGCAACTTGTCAATAGCTTTCCGACACGCTACGTTGATCTGGATACGGGAGACGTGCTGACGCGTGCGCGCTTTGTCGATCAGGGTGGTGTTTCGCAGCCGTCGGAGAAAGAGGCGCGAACTTGGTTGGTCGATAATCTCGGCCACGGCCTGGATGACCGCAGCGCGTTTGAAAAACTGTTTCAGCCGATCGGAGAAAAACAAACCGAGTTTGCACGGCGACTGATTCTGTTTTCCCTATTGTTTTTGGTCGCACTGTTGACAGCCGTCTTGTTATTCACGTGCAGCAGAGGTCGAAAAAACACTTCTTCCAACGTGCCTCCGCCGTCGGTAAGCGTCACTGATGCCAATGTTGGCGCCAAACCATTGCGAACGACTTGAAGTTTTACTGATCTCGCTGTCTGCATGCAGTGTGTACAGTGCACACGCACGACGCAAAAGTTGTCATGCCGTGCAAAAAAAATAAAACCAAAAAGGATTCACAAATGAGCAGCGTCACCAAACCGCGCTTTCGCAAGTTTCCAAGCATTGAACAGTTTCGCAAGGTTGTCAAGGAAGTGCGACGAACTGCACAAAACTATCTCGCCGAAGACGGCAGTTTTCGGCAAGACCCGTCGCGACCCAAGCCGACGCTTGTATTTCACGGCACAGTCAAGCTGCACGGGACCAATGCTGGCGTCGGATTCCACAGCGGCTTGTTGCCGTGGGCGCAATCGCGCACACGAATTCTCGGTCTCGGCAAAGCGCTTGACAACCTCGGTTTTTGTGCGTTTGTCAACGACAATGGCGACGCACTGCAAACTCTCTGTGATGAGATTCCGCATGTGGAAACAGACATTGTCTACATCTTTGGCGAATGGTGTGGCAAGGGAGTGCAAACCAAGGTGGCAATTGCCGAGTTGGACAAGCGATTTGTCACTTTTGCCGCTCTTGTTGTCCACACAGCCGACAATGATTCTGAAAGTTGGATTGTCGACCCAACACTCCTCGGCAAACTCGAAGCGCCAGAGCACAACATCTATTCAATCTACAATTTTGCGTCTCACACTGTCGAAATTGATTTTGAAACACCGCAGAGTGTCCAAACGCAGCTAGAGGAAATCACCGCTCTTGTTGAAGCAGAGTGCCCGGTCGGCAAGCATTTTGGCGTCAGCGGTGTTGGTGAGGGCGTCGTATGGACCTGCCAAAGTCAACAGCCAAAACTCTACACGGCGAGTGGCGCCCCATTGCGCTTCAAGGTCAAAGGCGACAAGCACGCTGTCACAAAATGTAAACGCGGCGCTGCAGTTGCACCAGATGTCCACCCGAGCATTCGAGCGTTTGTCGAGAGCGTTGTGACAGAGTCGCGGCTGGAGCAGGCACTCGGCCAAGTTTTTTCTGGCGACGAAAAGCCCAGCAAACGTGGCATGGGTCGGTTCATTGCATGGGTCGCCGATGATGTTGTCAAGGAGGAAAGTGACACAATGCAAGCAAGTGATTTGGATCAAACATGTGCGATCAAGTACGTGAAAAAGGCGGCGGCAGTTTGGTTGGTCAAAAAGACGACATCAGCAACTGATGACGCCTCGGCGAAAAAGACAGAGGAGACCAATGAATAAACGTACATGTGTGCGCACAAGCAGTCTCAGAGTATTTTGTCCGCGCGCGCGATTTTTCAATGACACAAAATAGTTTCCACAGTTGTCGCATTGCCAGCTTCCGAGTTTTTCCTGGCAATGTGCGCGCTTGCACGCGCCAATTCGTGACAGAATCTCTGTTTCACATCGGTCGAAGCTATCTGAAACGTCGATAGGGAATTGGAAGGATCACTGTGCGTCCAGATGCCGTCCACCACGTAAGCGATCAGAGCCTTGACATACAACAGCGACAATTCCACTTGGAGCATTGCGCGCACGAATTCAACAGCATAGTAAATGTAGCGCTGCATTTTTGATGCGTCGTCAGAGCCTATATCTGCGGTGGCAAGCGCGACAGCAGCACACAGCGCAAGTTTAAAGACCACCATCGAGGAAGCTGTGAGAACCGGCTTGCCAAATGCGTTTTTCCACAGTTGATCTTTTGAGGAGCCGCCCGCAATATCGATCGACGTGCGATACATCGCAAAGTGCACCCAACTGGCATTCAAGATTCCGGAACACAGTTCCTCGTGAAAGTCGTACGCTACGTGCAGTATTGCCTTTAGAGTCGAGAAATAGAATCGCGTCCACAGTTTGATCGTTCCGAGGGCGTTTGATGCGAGCCGTTCTGCTTTCGCAATCTCGCTTTCCTGTGCGGCGAGCAAGAGGTTTTGCGTCGATTGTTCTTGTTTCAAAAGACGCTCAAACGCGACTGTTTGCTTGGCAACCGACGATTCTGAAAGCGCCACCTTGATTTGCTTTCTCTGCATCGGCGACTGCATTTGTAGCTGTGTATCTTCTTGGCCAATCGAAACACTTTTCAGTGTGACAAAGTTCTTTGGCAAAGACTCGGCATTGGTTGCGCTGCCATGCACCGGTGTTTTCTTTCGCAGCCGAAAACGATGTTGGTTGACACGGCGCGTCGCACTTCTCACTGCACCTGCATAAAAATTGCCCAATTCTTGCACCCTGCTTCTGTGGTATAGCATCTGCATCAAATTTGTGATACGCACACACGTGCACATGCACGCCAACACTGCCCCGGGAAACCAATTATGCACCTTTGGTGGGCCGAGCGTTGCTATGCTTTGAATGTCGGGCACTTGATTGTCTCGATAGTAATCTGTTTTTGGAAACGTGCAGTCATTGGCGTAGAGAAAAGTGAGACACGAATCGACTGTTTTCCCGAGCAATGTCTTTGGCGAGACATCAATGACGCATGAGAGCGCTGTGTAGTTGTTGACGGCGATCACCAAATCAGCCGTTTTTTGCTGCGATAAGTTGATTCCCGGCGCACAAATAATCTGTACAACTTGTACAAACGCATTACATTCCCTCTGGAGACAGTGAAGCAACGCCGGTTTGTCGATGCTGGTCAACAAACGAGACGACGATTGCCGGTGCAATTTGAGATACTTTGCGGCACCAAAAATGACAGGAAGCGCCATAAACGCAAAAGGAACAAATGTGCACAACTGAAATAACGAGAGGTGGCACGACAACGCAATCAGCGCCAGACAAGTGATCATGAGGGACATAGTGTGTGCGTAAAACAACTCTTTCTGATGATCTTTGTGGTTTTGCAAAAGACTATCACAGTGTGTGCGGCAACAAGCGCATGGCACACACGATGTCGCGTCGTCACACTTGCCCGAGACATTGAGTCGTCTCATTTGTTGAAGCTTAAAATCGTAAATGCTGCCATCAATAGTGTGTGATGTGCGCTGCGCATTTGTGCAATTGCGGTTGTCCGATCGACTGGCAAAGCCATCTTCGTGGTCGCTTGGAACCGATTCGTCCATTTCCTGCCTATCGGCAGCGCTCTGTTGGTACTTTGTGACGGTTTGATGCGTACGACAGATTGGGCAGCGCATCAGCAAGCGTTTCGCTGACGCGGAAATGTCTCGCTGGTCTGTGGTGCCACTCGACCGCCTCGGCGCTTGATTTTCTTGCGGCATCGTGTACGGTTTGTGCAAAAAACTTGCATCAGCGTCAATCTTTTCGGCCGCAACAGCCGCACATTTTGCTTCAAACTCTCGCGCATACCGTCCGTTTGTTAGACCGCCTCTCTGCAATAGTTTGGCGTGGTCGCTGCGCAAAGCACCGTTCAGTTGCTGAGCAACTGCGGTATCTTGGACTAGAGTCGTCAAACTCTGACATGTGTTCCGCACAGATGTTCTTGTCGCCAAGCAGACGTCATCAATTGGCACAGTGACTAGTTTGCAACTGCGACGATTTTTGTGATCGCCTTGGCCAATCACAAAGTCGCTGAGCAATCGCACGCTGCTTCCCAAACCAAGCACATCGTAGAGCCAGCCGGCTGTCAAACTTCTCACCAGTGTCGCATCTGAAACATGTTGGTGAGCGTACGACGTTGCACAAAGTGCCAGCCGTTGGTTTGGATACAATTCTTTGAAAACGCACGCCCGCAGTGTCAAATTGGAGATCAGGCATGTGTGGCTTTGCTGTAAGACGGTGGAAATCTCTGTGGCACAGATCTGGCCGAATCCGGTGACAGCCTCTTCGCGCTGCGCTTCGTCCAACGACATGAGTGATTCGAGCATGTTGGTGAAAAAAGTCAGGGCGTCACCACGCGCATTGTTATGTTGTTCATTTTCGGAACCATCGCGTGGCGCTTCGTTTTGTAACGGCGGTGCTCCAGCGGCAGATTCCGGTGGCGATGCGGCGGCGATCAGTCGACTCAAACATTCGACACAGATTCGCGAGTCGTCACCAACGCAAGTAGTGCAGATCTTGAGCAGTGGTACACAAACACAACTCTCTGGCTGCTCCGCGCAGAGATCTGTGTGATTCGCCTGTAGACAAATTGCGCAGCGATTTGTCGCCTCTTCGGTGTCACTTTCACTCCCTGCCGCCGCACCATCACAATGTTGGTGCGTGTCTTGATCTGCAATTTGCCCGTTCAAGAAGGGTTCGGTCATTGTTTTTTGCTTGGTAAAAATGGCTGAAACAGAGAGTCTTCTGCTCGCCTATCGAAAGGTTTAACGCCACAAACAATTGAGCAATCAAACCGGCTGTGGCAACTGTGTTTGAAGAATTAAAAAAAATGTCGATCTGCTTTTTTGGCCGATGCGGCGTTTAAATAAATCTGTGCGGTGCAAAAAGCTTCACACATTCACAGAAGAGTCAAACACTGACTTGTTGTGCACAACCAACCCGAACCAATCAACACCGACTCTCAAATGCAAGCCGAACAACAACCGCAGGTGCCGACCATCAACACGTCTGACACGGCACTCGCCGATGCTTACGGGGTGAGCGGCGACAAGCGCTCACTTGACACCACTGCCGCCACAGAGCCGCCGCAAAAGCGCGCCAACACGGTCAAGGTGATTCTCGAGGACGACGACGAAGAGCCGCCCGTGGCAACGCAAAAGGTCGCCGCCAAGACGTCGACGCCGCAGGCTGTGCGTGGCACGGCCAACGAAGAGCCCGACACAAAGTTTGATTGGCGCAACCTGACCGACGAAGCGACGATGGAAGAGACAATCACCATGTCTGATGCTCTTTCCAAGGGAGGCGACTATCTGAATGTCAACCCCAACTCGGCGGCGTACAGTGCCAAGTTCAACAAGGTCGAATGCGGTTGGATTTTGCGGTTTCAGACTCCACCGCTTGTGTGCACAACTGGCTTGCGCAACAGTGACAAGTACCCGGGCAGTTGGTCTGCACTTTTGGCGGGCGGCGACAACTTTGCGCACACCACAGAAGTCGGCGACTTTATCGAGTTTTGCACGCGCTTTCAAAAGTTCCTCAACGACAAGATCATTGCCAATGGTGAGTCGATTTTTCTCAAGACTGCCGAGCGCGTGGACCAGGAAAATGCCAAGACGCTCGCCAAGAACCCCAACGCCAAGGTCAGCAACCCGTACAAGAATGTGCCGTTTGTTCAGAAGGGCCCGTCGAACCCGCAGTACAAGATGCTGTGGGACAATGGCGCCTACACGCGCGAGCAGTACAACGAAGAGATGCGCACAATTGCGGGAGAGTTTCTCACCTCGTACGAGGACAAGGTCTCTCTCAACACGCGTGCCTATCCGAAGAAGGACGCCAACGGCGTGCGCGACAACTACACGCCCGACGTCATCATCATCAGCCCCGAAGGTCAGGTTGAGGCGTTTAACCCGACCGCTCCGTACTGCCAAAAGGGCAAGACCTCGTGGGAGGCGATGCTCAAGGTGTCGATCAAGTGGTACGACGGCCAGTTTCGCCTCTACCTCGTCATTGAAGCGTTCCGCTACCTGCTCAACGGCGGTGGTCAGAGCAACGCCGGTCTTGTATTTTCCGACAAGGACGGAAACGTGACGCGTGTGACCAATGACTAAAAAGAAAGTTTGTTGACCACAATTTGCGCACGCACTTGCATCACATTCCCGGCAGAGATTGCTCGATTGAATAATCAATTTTTTAGCTTTTTTGGTTCTTTAATTCTTTAAATTCATGTGTTTGCTGCTCAGTCTCCCTCTGCTTCAAGCAACCGGCCGAAAACGCGCATCAGCTGTTTCAACTTTGCGTCGTCAATCGACGCGAGTGACGTCTTGCAGTACAGTCGCACCAAGTACTCTGTCGATTGCTCATTTTCGTAAAAGCAACTGGTGTGTCCATCTCTGTTGCACTCGATTGGGCCACTCTCTTGCGTATCGAGGTAGAAAACCGTCTCTTTCAGAGGATCGTTTGGTCCATTTCCCAGATCGTAGCGCGACGTGTGCACAAACAGTGAATCGGCATTGAAGATGCTGCGGTCGTTGCATCCGTATTCTTGTTCGTAAGCTGTAAGCACCGAGTCAATGGAGCAGACGCGCGACGTCGGTCTCTTTGTCTGCCGAAATGTCCTTCTCGCCACGACCGAGTAGAAATCGTGTGTCTGAATGCGTCGCGCCAGAGTCCACAACTGTCCGTTGCGATCGGCGTTGCGCAGCGTTGCCCAGGCGCTAAACACAGAGTCGTCGAGAAGAAGAAAGCGATCGACAGACTTGATTGCCTTTGTGATGCATTTGTCGTTTTCATCGTCAACCATGTGCAGCAGGTCCAAAAACATGCGCTCCACCGACACAACGCTGTCGTTGGTGTACACATTCTTGTACAGAGAAGCGCGCAAGTAGAGCAGTTCGTACAGCTGATTGCAAGAGCAAACATGGAAGCGCAAGTGTCCTTTGACGATGCGCACCGACTGGATAATGTGTTCGATGCGAACGCTGGCATTCACAGCGCCATAGACAGCGTGAACATCGCGCATCAAATAGTCCATTTTGTCGACGTCAATTCCGTGCTTTGTATTGTGCACAATCTCAAAGAGCCAGTATTTGTGCCGCGGCAAAAGCATAGCGGCATCGTCGACAGACACGCCCTGCACCATTGCGCGCAAAATTGCCAGGTTGATCCGAATTGTTTCCTCACGTGTGTGTTTCTCGGCAGGCACATTGGCGATTTGTTTCGACGATGAATGTGCACCAACCGCGGCACCACAGACGCTGAAATCTGTTGTCTCACAATCCTCGGTCTCGTCGTCGGCTGGAATATCGCTTTCAAATCCGCGTTCATAGGTGAACGGCTCGTTGCAAATAAATTCAAATTGGCCCGTCTTCATGGCGTTTTCGAGCAACCGCACCGACATCTCTTCGTGATCAAAGTCTTTTGCGTAGCGTTCAAATGCATGCGAATGCGGACCATGGCCGAGATCATGACACATGGCGGCAGTGACAACAAACATCTCCTCGAATGCACTGTACGTTTCGCGTTCGCTTTGGGCAACAACGTGTCGATACATGCGCTTGGCCAGATGCGCGACGCCAATAGAGTGTGAAAATCGTGTGTGGTGGGCGTTTGTAAACACATAGTGCGCGGCACCCATTTGCCGGAGTCCACGCAGACGACAAAAGTGCGGCGATTCAGCAATCGTCATTTGGTAGGGCTCTAGCGGAATTTCGCCATAGATGGGGTCCTGATGATGCTGTCGGCGATACTGGACAAGCCAGTTTGTGGCCGCTTTTGTTGACCCAGCTTTGTCGGCCAACTCGTCCGGTCGGCTGAGAAATGCATTGTAGCTGCGTTTTAAAGAGTTTTTCAGTGCACGTTGGCTCATTGTTGCCGTGAGAAAAATGCCGTGCTCAAAGATGGGCCAAAAAAACTGACCGATATTTTTTGAGCCGGCGGTAAGTGAATTGTCTAGATAAATTGTGGCGGTATTTTTGCTCGGTGGTCTTGTTGAGATTAGACAACACTGCTTTACAAAGCTGTTCCAACAAAATGAATCCGTGCTATTCGCCCTTGAAGATCTCTCTGGCCGTTCAACCGAGCGTGAGTGGACCGCCGCTCTTTACAGTGACGCTGTGCAACCGAACGCGTGCGCCAATTGAGCAGGTTCACGTGCGCGTACAGAGCGTCGCAACCGATGCGCCGGTGCCACTCGGACAATGCACTTTCCCGGCCGGACAGGTCCACGATGTTAGCACAGCAAGTGGCGTGCTGACTTTTACGTACAGTCGGACCATTGGTCCCGACGAGAGCGCTCAGATCCATTTTCATTGCTCAGTTCCCGAGGAAGCAGAGTTTCGCGCTCATCTCGAATCGTACGTCACCAATGATCAGCTGTGCAACTGCAAGAGCCGCTATCACAAGTGCGCGTCCGCTTCTGTGTGCAAGAAGCTGTGTAGCACGGCAAAGAGTTGTCGCGCAGTGTTTCCGCAGAATGATGCGCTTGGCGGAATTTTCGGAATTGTCTACGAGAAAACAGACGCAACAAACAGCTTTTATGAAGACGGCAGCGACAGCTTGTCGGCGGGCGCTACCGTCACGCTGTCACGTGCCGGCTCTGCTGATGTGACTGTGACAACTGACAGCAATGGTCAATTTCACTTTGCCAACGTGACTCCGGCCGACGACTATGTTATCTCGCTTGCGTCTGTTGCAATCAGCAACGCAGTGGTGTTGCCGGTGGCTCCGCTATACTATGAAAGCGTGACGGCGACATCGGTTGCGATTCAAGTGGCCGCCGGCGAACAAGTTGTCTTTGAAGCGGGTCAGGCAGGCGTCTTGGCGGCCGGTCAATATGAAACCGTGACACCGGCGTCGAGTTTCGGCGTCGCGTTCTACGGCTCAATGCACGGTTTTGTCCACTCGCTCAACTGCGTGCCCGACAACACTGTAATGCTGTCGCAAGATGCGCAGGTTGTGTACGGAGCGGTTGGCACTGGCGCTGAAAACGAATTTCACATCGACCAAATTCTTCCGGGCACATACACAATGAACGACAAGGACGCAACAGAGATCACGGTGTTGCCGCGACAGGAGATGGTGGCCAATGAGGGCCAAGCGGCGCTTGGTGTTGCGCCGTTTGATCCGCGCTCGGAACTCTGCACATCTGACATGTTTGTCATTCCGACAATCGATCATCCTGTCTTGGAATTCTCGGCCACAGGAGGCAATGTGCCAATCACAATCGATTCGACAGGCGCCGGGTCTCCGTCTCCGTCAGAGTTGACGGTGCCCAGTGTGGGCGCGATGGTCGGCCCGTTTCGCATTGAACTGTGCCTAGAGGGAATGCACACACGCGGTCTCGAACTCGAAATGCTGCTCGAAGCCCCCGACAGCGGCGGCGTCCCACTCGCGTTGCGCCTCGTGCCAATCAGCGTGTTGACAACTGCAGACTACAACGGCACATACATCTTCAGCGACCATGGACGACCGGAATACTTGTTCAAGACTGTCGACGGCGAACGAACGCTCGCTCCATTCACATATACGACTCGCGAATTCATTTGGAACAGCAGCACCGGTGGCTCATCGCCGCCCAACGGTCCGTACGTTGGCGACTTTTCCAAGCTGATCAACATCAATCCGGTTGGTGTGTGGCGCTTGTGGACGGGCGACAACGAACCGGGTGATAACGGTACTATTTCCGGTTGGTCGCTGCGCATTCAAGAGGCGTGTGTTGTGTAGCCGTAGCGAGTAAACAGAAATGAAAGACAGACAACAAAAACACACAAATAAATCATTTGGCATATGCCATTTTCTCAAAATTTTTGCACAGTCCCGAACGAAACGCCAGACAGAAAACAATCGTCCACAAGCAACGATGACCGATCAGCTGAACGATGGCACAAACCGGAGCGATTCAAAGCCACACGTGGTGGTTCTTGGGGCCTCTTGCAACCCGCCACACAGAGAGCACATCGTGGCGCTCTTTTCGGCGGTCCATGCCCTGCGTGCATGTGGGAAAGTTGTTCATTCGGTTTGCGTTGCACGTGAGACTCGCGCATTTAAACAATTAGATTGACTACCGTGGCTGTTTCTGACACGCATCTGTGTGCGCGCGGCCCAGTCGCTCTCGATTCGCACCTCGAGAAAAAAGTCGGACCGGCCGGTCTTGTTGTACATGCCGCCGAACGATCTGCGCTTGTTCAGTTGATCTTCCAAGAGTACGCAGAGATTGCACAGAGGAATTCTCTACTCCCAGAAGAGTTTCCACTGCCGACTGTGCAAGTCGGCGAGTTTGCGAGCAGTCTGGCCATGTACGCTGACCTGTCTTTGCGCGGCGTCGTGCCACCAGACGCACTGTTTGTCGACGTTGTTGGCGCTGATAAGGCTGTCGGCAAAAGTGGCGAAATTAAGCGCATCGCAGAGCGTCGTCGTGACGAATCACTCATGGTGGTCGTGTCGCGTGACGAAACAACGCAGCAGGTGCTGAAAGCGCTCGGCAAGAGCGTTGCAGAAATCAGAGACTTTGAAGTGACACCATACATGATTGTCGATGAGAAGAAACGCCTGATCGTTGTTCCGCTCGACAGCAAAAAGCGCCGCGGAACGGCCTCATCCACCGCAGTGCGCAAGGCGCTGGAGGGTTGCGACTTTGTAAAGCTGCGCACACTCATGCCCGACGACGCGCTAGAGTATCTCCTGAGCATACCAGACGTGGCACGCTACCGTGCATTGCATCGTGGCGCAGTCGAGTTGTGAGGCAGACGTGAAACGATGCGGCGATCGCTGTGGTTGTGGCGTTGCATAATATTTCGATGCGCGACGTTGGTAAATGTAAACAATATCATTGCTAGCTTTTTTTCGAGAAATGGCTCAAGACGATGAATCGTTTGATCGCGACACACTGCGCATTCCAAAGTTGCGCCTCAGTCGTCTGAGAACGTCTTGTCTCGTCGGTCTTGTCGCGCAAAAGGGCAGCGGAAAGTCCACGGTCGTGAAGCATCTGCTGTTCCACCGACAAAACACACCGGGCGGCGTTTGTTTCACACCGTCGGGTGAGTCAAACGGCGAATATCGCGGCATGTTTCCCGACATGTTTATGTACAGTTCTCTTGACTTGGCACAATTCGAAGAGATATTCAATTATCAAACAGAGAAAACGAAACGCTACAAGCGGCACTTTACACGTGAAGAGAAGGCAGACTTTCGTGATCGCGGCATCAACCCAGTCGACCTGCCGCTGCGAGAAAAGTATGTACGCGATCCGACAATCATCTTGGTTCTCGAAGACATGATGTCGGACAAAAAGGTGTTTAACAAGCCAATCATTCGTGCGCTGGCAATCAACGGTCGCCACCAGAACATCTTCGCCATTATCACGTGCCAGTACGTCATGGATTTGCCGCCGACGATTCGTCAGAACATTGACTATTGGTTTCTCTTCAAAGAAGACAACAGCAGCGTGCGACAAAAGCTGTTTGACATGTTTGCCAAAGTGCAACTCAAAACGCTGGCGCTCTTCAACGAGATGATGGACAGCGCAACTGCCGATCATCGCGTTTTGTTTGTCGATTCGCGCGTCGCGACAACAGATCCACGCAAAAAGTTTGCATGGTTCCGCGCCAATCACCTGCTACCGCCGTTTCGCATCGGTTGCGATCGCTACTGGCGCTTCTCCAAGAAAAACTTTCACAAACCAGAGTCGACAAACAAGCTTATCGCTCTCAAATACCGAAACCGCATTGGAAACACCGACTGCTCCGAGGCCGCAGAACTTGCAGACAGGGCCGCAGCCGCACAGGGTGGCACATACAATGCGAAACGCAAGCGCAATGGAGGTGCTGTGTCGAGTCGCAAAAAGACCAAAGCGATTGTGCTCGAAGATTCAGAGACAAGCGCACAAGACGGCGCCGATCAGGATGAAGGAGACGCGTCGCAAAGCGCTGCGCAACAAGAGGTCGATGACTTTAGCGATATGATCAATCCAATTGATTTCACAGAGCAACATCATTAAAGCCACCATTGAATTTTACTTTTTTGCGTTCAAAATCACGTGCTCAATCACTCGGCGGCGGCCTTGTTTGCTTCGAGAAGCTTCTTTAGGCCCGCTTCGCTAGCGCCGCGCAATTCGTCCACTTTGTTGCCGTTGGCGTACACGTGAAACGTCGGCATAGCACTGACGCCACACTCTTGTGCCACGCCGGCACAATCGTCGACGTCAACCTTGACAAACTTGTACTGACTGTAGACGTTGGAAAGAGTGTTGAAAAGCGGCGCAATGCGCTTGCACGGGCCACACCACACAGCAGAAAAGTCGACCACAACCTGAAAAAAAAACAGAGTCGCGATAAGTTGGGTGTTTCGCGTGCGTAGATCTGTGCTAACACACGCTAAGTTACCAAGCTGTTTTCACTAAGCAGTGTCGCCCATTCGTCGTCGTTTTCCAGAAAGTGTACGCTCATTCTCAGTGCTTCTTTGGTGATGTGCAATGTGCAAAAAAACCAACGGCCAGCGTTTTTTCTTTGCGCTTTTTTGTGTGCACATTTGATTGAACACATTTGCAAACGCATATTTAAAACATGACATCATTTGCGGCCTCGCCGGCACCGATCACAAAACAACGCGGCGACAGTCAAGAAGTGGCACAGGTTGGTGTGACCACCGGTGAAACTGAAACATGCGAGCGGCGGTTTCTCATGGTTCGTGCAAGCCAACCCAATGTACCAATCTTTTTGCCATCGCTGAATGCCCGCAATGCCGAAGCCGATACGTACAAATACTCTTATCAGTCAATGATAGTGCCCGAGATTGGGATCGTTTTCTTCAACTCGACATGGAGTGTGCCGTGGGAAGAACGTATGCGCTTCGGATCACACACATTCAATCAAACTGACCCAGGAGAATACGGCAGCTTTCTCTTTTCCAAAAGCAACCGTAGCGGCATTGACTATCGCGATGAGTCGTGTTTTGTTGCGTTTACAGATGACGAGGTTGCGATCATTCTCGACTCTATCGTGCCAAGTCTGCCAATCGACAAGACTGATGTCAAAGTGTGGGAAGCGCGCTTTCCTCTATTAGATATGCCGTGGAAAGGGCCTATCTATGAGCGAGCAAACAATACGACATCGACGAGATCATTCATTTCGCCACGCATCGATGGTCTTTTGGTATCCAACACGTCAGATAGACAAGCCGCCGGCTTTATCTTGCACAGTGGCCTCGTCGAACCCAAGCCAGATGTGTGGACGAGAACACACTTTCGTCACACAGAAATCACCGTCAAAGTTATTCCACGTCGTTTGTGGACCAAACGAAACAGCACACACCTCATGCACGTCAATCACGATCTCTCACACGAACCAACGACGCACAGTAAGTGCTGGGGTATTGTCAAAGTGACAGTGGCCGTCTGCGAGCGGCAGCGAGTTGCAAATAAGAACGATTTTCAGTAAACTGTTGAAAAAATGTATTTTACAATGTTTGGGCCGATCGGCAACACCATTCGGAGCGACCTATACTAGCACTGTTTGTGGCGCGCGCGCACACACGGCACATGAACGACAGACAGACCGCCGATGTTTGACTTTTGCAGGCAAAGCTTATCAAACGCACCGATGACGAGCGTATTGAGCAAACAGCGGCGAAATACAAGCGCTCCGAGCGCTCTATTGTTGTGGTCGACGTACGGCTCCTGATGTGTGCGCACTATAAGGAACAACAGCCGAGAGCATCTTTTCTTAAAGTCTGATGTGTAGAAATTGTTTGTCATAAATGTGCTCGCAACGACAGACGTCGCGGTAGCTGTCGCCGCCTGTGTCGCAGTTCTGCACAGTCGTTTTGCCAGTGCCGAGTCATTCTTCTGTAGTAGCTTTGTCCGTGCCTGGTACTCTTGCGGTGTGTCACAGCGAATCCACAGATTGCCCACACCGCAAATACCACTTCTGCGGTTGCTCACACTTCTGCGCAGGTTGCTGGCGATCAACGATGCGCGCGGCGTGGTGTATCGCGCCTTGGTTTTTTGATTCAACGGCGCAAATGTGCGCCTGAGCGCACTGAGCGACGCGCTGAGCGAATCGACCGGCTGTGCACAGAGCCGTTGAAAGTCCAAGAGCACAAAGTGCCACGCCGATGGAAGGGTCACTTGTCCGCAAACTGAATCAATGAATACGGCCATTGCGCGCTGCAGTTGTTGTCCGCTCTGCGCAAGGTCGGCTGCCGAAGCGACCGACAGTGAACTGTCGCTGTGCTGAGTCAGGTCAAATAGCAGAGTGTCAATGGAAACGTAAACGCGTTCGTAATAGCGAATTGCGATGTAGATTGCACACGCGCCAATCATTTGGACAGTTTGAAACTGCTCAACGTGTGGCACCATGTCGAGCGGAAAGTTGGCAATGCAGCGATCAAAATTGTAGAGCGCCGAGAACAGCGTTTGGTAGCGGCACTTTGTCTCGCATATTATCTTCATACACCAACCAAAGATGCTTCGTCTGTGTGCCAGCAGCGTCCACAGTCGCCGCTCGTATACGTTTCGTGAGTTGTCGGCTATTGAAGCGATTGAAGGGAACTCTAAGACACGACCACAATCTTTCGGAAAGGCACCGGCGCGCAAACCACGTTGAAATGCCCACCAGTGATAGTTTGAGTGTGGTCGCGGCATATCACAGTACTTGGGCAGTGTCCTCTGGATGTGCCCGTAGCCGACGCCGCCGCCGCCGCCAAGCACCGAGATTGGAGAGCGCGCGAGATCGCGCAGCCCCAGTGAAAGTATGAGCAGCGTTGAGCACTCGGTGAATGGCTTGACAAACGGATGTTGCAAGACCTGTTGGGCGCGCAGTCGCGTATGCGGATTTGGATCGAGCATGCGGGCGAGCAGGTTGAAAAACTCGTCACCGAGCGTCTCACAGACATTTTGTGCGACAATTGCATTGTCGTTGCGCGATTTTCGCGTAATGAGATGCGCGTAAATGCGATTTTTGATGCGCTTTTGCCGCACCTCGACAGACGAAATCCAATTGATTGCGCCGCTTGTGCTCTCAGAAGTCGCACTAAACGCCAACAATTCTTGAGTTCTGTCGATTGCACGTAACGGTTTGTGTTCGTTGCGACGCTCATCGTCGGCTGCAACGCCACTCATGCAGAATTGGTCGGCGGTTTGCTCGGACGACTGCTCTTCCTGCGCAGACGCCATGTCGGAATTGTCTTCGGCCGGTCCGCGACACGATCGACTGTTGTGCGGCTCTCTGTGAGCGGACGATTTGGTGTCTTGTTGCGACGAATTGGACGATGTTTGTGTACTGTCGCCACTGCCGCTCGATAAAAGTGATGTGAGCGAATCATAGACGCTGTGGAGATTTCGGCCGGGGAAGAGTGTCCTTCCCGTCACAATGTACGCCAGCGTGCACCCGAGTCCCCACACGTCAATTGTTTCATCGTAGGCAAGGTCCTCTTCGCGCTTCAAACTCACATCGTTTGAATCGGTGATCGATTCCAGCGTACTTTGTGTGCTGGTGTTGTTGGAAAATTGCAGCGATGACACGAGTCGTGCACGAAGTGCCGCCTCTGTCGGCCTCTGATTGCCAACAAACGCAGCGCCACTGTTTGGCGTGTTTGCATTGATTCCGCCGGTAGTCGTCGCTCCATTGTTGCAACCACCGATTGCTTGCCACGTTGTGCTTTTAGGAGTTGCCTGAAACGCAGTCGGATCAAAGAGTTCCGGCGCGCGATAATTTGACGTAACAATGTAAGGCGAATGGTGCGCTTTGTTCATGTGCTTTGAGAGACCAAAATCGCACAGTGACGCAAACGGCACGGCTTTTGATTGTCTAGCGATATCGCCACGCGATTGTTGCGCGAGCGGCGGTAGACAAGGTGCGCACTCAAAATGCGCTTTGCGCGACGACTGAGGCTCTTTTGTGGCGCTGCCAGAGTCGATGTTTCGCAAGTAGGGGTGCCGGGAGCGACTTGCGTGCTTTAAACTTGCATTGGCGCGGGGCGGCAAATTGGAAGAACCGTTAGTCGACGTAAATCCTCCGCTTGCTGCAGCCGGCGCACTGCCAAACAGCGAGTGGTCTGAGCGAGGCGGAAGTGTTGCTATTTTACCGTCGTCATGGCGCACCGCGCTGCGCTCGCCAGCAGGACGCGTGCGCGAGCCGCAAGAGTCGGCGTTATCGCACCATTCCTGGTCTCGCTTGGCCGCATTTGCTGTATCGATTGCGTCAGCAGACGTATTGCGACCAAATACACCGAGTGGGGCCGCCGATGCACTCTCGCAGCGCAATGGCTGTGTCTGTCTGTGCACTTGCCCCGGCTGCATTGTGTCGAGATCGCTGTCGCGCGCAACTTTCTTATGCAGGGTTGCCGTATACACAATCTTTGGGCGGCTATAATCGTCTGTGCTTGGTTCCACCTGTGTATGAAAGCACTCGCAATTGTGCGCCATCGGCAAGAACAACTTGCACATGGCACGTACGTGATTTCGCGCAGTGGAACCAGAGAGAGACAGATGTTGCACGGAACAGTGGTGATCCGGCGTCAATTCAACCCCGCGCGGTCGGTTGTTGAGCGCTTTGTGCAAGTGTCGTGCGTCAATCGACCACCCGTAAATCTCTGGGGCATTGTTGAGCAGAATATTTTCCGGTTTGATGTCACGATGTGCAATGCTGTTGTGTTCGAGGTACGCCAAATGCAACGTCAATTGCGCGCAGATAAATGGTAGCGCTTTGACGCGCGCATAGGCGCTCTTTTCACGAGCCACAAAATCGCTGAGAGAGTGCGACGCGAGTCTCAAAATGAGAAACGATTGCTTGGTCTCTGCGCCGAGCCAATAGTCAAACACTTCGACCGTTCCCGGGTAGTTTTTTGTGCGCATCAAGACGTCGATTTCACGAAGCAGCGACACCTGGTGCCAGAAACTGGGATCGTATTTTTGCACTTTGACCGCAAACAGCTGCTCCAGCGTAGTTGTGTCGATGGGAACACCGTTGTTGCGCAAGTAGGTGGCAAAACCGTCGGTTATTTTACAGTGGTATATACGCCCGTAGGCCCCGTGACCAAGTGTCTTGGTCGTATCAATAATGTATCGATCTGCCATTTGATGTATAAAATGCAAATGTCGTGTTGATACGCAAAATAGAGTAATATTATTGTTCTTCGAACGTGTCTGTCGACCGCACCAACTCGTAGAGTGTACGAGAGAAGAAGACAAGACCCAATGAGGTTTACTAGTGGTTTAGGTTGCACACAAAAGTAGCAGATGCCATTTAGTAAACAGTATATACAATATCACAACCAAAAATACAAACAAATTTTAACCCAATGAATTGCAAACGCAACCAATGAGCGACAACAATGACTCATGGGCAGTGGCGGCCACTTTTGGTGACGTAGCAACCATGAACCAATTAATTAAAACTTTGCACGACAAAGGCATAGATATCAACGATTATGATCATGGAATGTACTCTTTGCACGAGACAGCGCTACACTTGGCGGCAGAAAATGGACACGCAGAAATCGTAGATATTCTGATCAAAGCTGGCGCCGACGTCGATGCATTGGATCGCTGGGGCTGCACACCACTTCACGCTGCTGTGTGGAACGTCCAAAGTGTGATTGCAAAGAATCTTGTTAGGAACGGAGCAAATGTTCTGCACGCAAATGACGACTGCCAGGAAACAGCAATCTATTATGCGGCACTGCGCGGCCTTGATCCCGATTGCGTGACATTTTTGATTGAGAATGGTGCCGATGTGAATTGTGTCAACAACTTTGGCAGAACGCCTCTTCATACGGCCGCAAAACACGGCCACATGCGCATAGCCGAAATTCTCATCGAGCACGGTGCCAAGGTCAACGCGGCCGACATGCGTGGAGTGACACCGCTCGACTGCGCTATGACATTTGGCGCAGAGAAGACTGCGCGCTTTTTAAAAAACACAATGCTGCGGAGAGAACACGCGAAACTGATTTCAATTGCTCTGCGCCTACAGCCTCTTGCGTTGCCCGTTTTGGTTGTCTACACGATTTACACGTCTAAAGGTTGTTACCCAAAACATGCCGTACCGCGCTACAATGCGTGGAACGTGCTGAAAAGATTAAACCAGATGCGGTGAAATTTCTCGGCAGTCAGCACCTCTCGTCGTTGCCTGACTTTCGCTCTGACAAGGTAAAGATGAGCGCGCCGAGTTTGGCGCATCGCGCACAGCAACAAAGCGATGGGATTTCGGATGACTATGCCAGAGATTGTTCCAAAGCGTACACGGCCGCGCTCGCCGAGCCTTTCTGTGCCGATGCGCTCTACTACCGACGTGGCGCTCTGCAAAAGCGCGAGCATGCTCTCGGCATTCAGGTGGTACAGGAAACATTGCAAGATGTACTTTCCATTCCTGCACGGTGGTACACGGCAGAAGTTGCGGCGACGTATCTCTACGTCTACAAGGCGCTGCTTTGCTACTATGGTCGGATGCGTCATGAACCAGAAAACAGCACTCATGAACGCCAGCCAATCATCAACAAACATCAACTGGATGATATTGCAGCGCTGTGCGCTTACATCGATGCGTCCAAAAGAAATGCCGCGCAAACTCCGTGCCGATTTGATCACAATGTGGCCGTGTGCATAGACAATTACTTTTGCGATAGATCTCCAAAAGAACCATTAAATGTCAAGATGGCAATGTTTGGCTCTTCTTGATTTTTTCAAACACAAAACGTTGTGGCACACGCACACATTCCAAAGCAGAGATGTCTGCGCACGTTGGTTACGACAAACTATCGCACAATCCACCACAAAATGAGGTCACATTCACAATGTTTGACGCTGCTGTCATGAGCGACCATCAGCTGCCGAATCTGCATGCACTGTTTGTTTCGCTGGCACCGCGCCGCCACCTCACGTCACTCGCCGAAAAAGGCGAATCGGCGCTGAAACCAGCGCACGGTGTTGTGTGCCAGCCCGAAGCGACCGCACTTTGTCAAGATATCGCGATCCTCATGCAACTGTCTCTTTCCATGTGTGAGAAAAATCTTGATGCCATGATTCTAAACACAGCCATTCCGCGCCTGGTTCGCTTGGACGCTTTGTTGAATTTGGCATTTTTACAACGATCTCTGTTTGATGCGATCAACATCTTGACCAAAGGTATCAGCGACATGTTTGCCGATTCAGTCGATTCGCAAAGTCTCCCACTGAGAGATCTTCCGCTGTGTTACGCCGCTGTAGCATATTCTGTGCTGGAACTGTTGCAAATTCATCGACGTATCACTGCACGTGTGGATGATCAACAGCAAGCCACATCTGCCGTGCACGACAAAATCTTTCTGCGCACGAGACTCGGCGAAACCGCCGCTCAATGCGCTCTTTATCGTCAGTTGGGTGACTCACTTGTACTCTGGATGCTATCGCACATGCCGCTGCGCTGCAGCGCTGCTGGTCAGACGGTCGACGAATTTGTCGAGGGGACCATCAAAGCAAATGGTGCACCACTCGCAAACGCATCGCACCGGCAACGCACAACAACGTCTGTTCTACTCGCGCTGGCAAACATGACGTTGGCAATGCGACACTATCGCTGCAATCAGTTTGCAAAAGCAAAAGCATACGGTCGACCAACTGTGGTGCACATTGATGGGTTTTTCTCGCATCTGTGCAACGTGATCAAGTGTGCCAGGCTGGTGTGCACACGAGAGCGGACATTTACGCCGACAGATCTACCACTCTACAGCCAATCTGTTGATCCTATTATCGTGGTTCGGATGTACTGCCACGGAATTGCACAACAGTCACAGTTTGTCACAGACGACGCTCTTTGTTTTGTCGACACTCGGGTACATGATCGGCTCGTCCGAGAGTTATTTCTCGTTGCCGTTCTTTCTATTGCCGGGCACTGTTCCACGGATGAATCCTATCACACAGATAGAGCGCAATCGTTGCTACAAACACTCAAAAAGACAATTGCATCACTGCGGCAAAAGCCGCTGGGCGTTCTGTCGGCGCGAGCGCGTTGGTCGCAGCACTGGAAATGGCTGCACGATGGTGTTTACAAAGAGTTGGAGAGTCATAGCGCCGCGGAGCAATGAAAAGCACACAAAAAAGAAATTGCGGTGCATCTTGTGAATTTTCAAAGAGCGCGCGTCTGTTTTTTTGACTTTTCGGTGTGTTTTAAAAAACCTCGGCAAGCATGAGTTGCAACACCACTGACGCGAGCGCCGAATTGCCAGCAAGCGCAAAGCGCGCGCGCAAAGCGCTGTCAAGAGAACACGTTGAGAACCTCTTGCAAACCGACGACTGCTGGCCAATTCTGAAAAACTATTTTGAACGCAACGGCTTTGTTGGACACCACATTGCGTCGTTCAATCGCTTTCTGGAGAGCAGTGCGCAAAAGATCATTTCCGATCAACCAGACATGGAAATTGTGCTTGAGCCGCCCGAGTCACACGGCAACGCAGAGCAGCGCGAATCTGACACAGAAAGCGACGCCGATTGTGACGATAAACCGGAAAAAGAATCCAACACTGCTCAGTTTGTTCCGACAACTTACATTTTACAGTACGGGCAGATTCATATCAAGCTGCCACACACAAAAGAGGCCGATGGAACGCTCACAAAACTGATGCCCGCCGAAGCGCGTCTCCGCAGTCTGACCTATGCGGTGTCATTGTACGTCGACACGACGCTCGTCACTATTCATAACAGAGGAACACCCGAGGAAACGCGCACAGAGCAACTTGAGTCGCACATTTTGCTCGGCAGCATTCCGACGATGGTGCGCTCTCGCTTCTGCCACCTGCACGCAATGACCGACAGTCAACGAATTGCGGCGAAAGAGTGCCCATATGACGAGGGTGGCTATTTTATTGTCAATGGACACGAGAAGATCATCTTTGGCCAAATGAAGGTGCCAACCAATCCGATCTACGTCTATCCGACAAAGCGAAACCACGCCTATGTGCATTTGGCACAAATGCGATCGATCGGGGCACACACTAATCGATCGAGTGCGTCTTCGTTGCGCGTCGGCTGCACTCGCGGAGCGGGCCGCATCGAAGTGCTCATACCGCAGCTGCAGCAACCAATTCCTATTGTGATCATGTTTCGTGCACTCGGCATTGTGCAAGTGGACGATATGGTGCGCTTGATTGTCGGCGGGCTCGACTTTGCGCGCGACGAAGCGTCTAGCGAGCGCCTCGACGCACTGCTGCGCGCTGCTCTTGAACCGTCGCTTGCCGAACAGCATCTCGTGCGAAACCCGAAAATTGCACTCGACTATATCGGCAAACGCGCTGCAATCGCGCTCGGCACACAACAGAAGCGGATCGAGTCGGCACGACAAATCATCGAGCGGGAATTCATGCCGCATTTGAGCGGGCGAGCAGACCAAAGTGGGATCGACGAGACGCTCGACAAGGCGTGTCACCTCGGTATCATGGTGCAGCGCCTTCTTCTCGTTGCAGTCGGCGAAATAGAAGCAGACGATCGCGAGAACATTGGCGACACTCGCATAGAGGTCGAGTGCACGCTGCTCGAGTCGCTTTTCAAGCAGATTATGCGACAGATATTCGGTGACATTGGCAAAAGTGTGTACGGCAGCATTGCGAAACGAAAACCTGTGCACTTTGCCATTGCCGTCAAGCCAAATGTGCTGACCGGGCGCATGCGCAAGGCGTTTGCAACGGGCCAATGGGGCGTGCAGCGGCCGGGCGCAGCGACGGTTCGCTCTGGCGTCGCGCAGTCTCTCAATCGACACTCGCTGGCGTCGACGCAGGCGTTTTCGCGCCGCATCGACAATCCGCTTCCGCGTGAAACCAAACTGAGCAAGCCGCGGCAACTCCACAACACGCACTACGGTAGCATGTGTCCGTCAGAGACTCCGGAAGGTGGGCCGTGTGGTCTGTCAAAGAACCTCGGTATTTCAACAACGACGACAACCGAAGAGGATCCGACACAGATCATCGAACTGCTTTTTGAGAGTGGCGTCGTGCCGCTTGTGGTGCCCGATCCGGGAAACCCACGCTATGCGCGCATTGTGTCGGTCGACAATACGCGCGTTCTGGTCAACGGGCGGTGTGTGGGAACGACACATCGTGCCGAAGAGTTGGTTGCCATTTTGCGGGCCGGTCGCCGCTCTAACAATGTGCTGTCTTTTCAGACGTCGGTTGTTCATGTGCCGCAAGAAAGTCAGGTTCGAATCTACACCGATGCCGACCGATGTATTCGTCCGCTCTATGTTGTCGATGCAGCAACCGGCGCGCTGGCGCTCACGCGGAAGCATCTGGAGGACACGCTGCGCACACACCCGAGCACAGTGTGGGACGCGCTGCTGGCTGACGGCGTTCTCGAGTACCTGAGCGTTGAAGAGACGCGCAACGCAATCATTGCCGAGCGCGTCGAAGACGTTCACAACAACACGACCAACACGATCTACACACACTGCGAAATACACCCGTCGCTTTTGCTCGGCATTTCCGCTTCGCTCATCCCGTTTGCCAACCACAATCAATCGCCGCGCATCACCTATCAGTGTGCGATGGGCATTCAGTCGGTTTCTGCTCCGCAGTGCAACACACATCTGCGTATGGATGCGTCAAAACACGTGCTGCACTATGCTCAAGAGCCGCTCGTCAACACACGAATAGCCGAGATGGCCAAACAGAAAGAACAGCCGACGGGAATCAACGTTGTCGTGGCCATCATGTGTTACACCGGCTTTAATCAGGAAGATTCCATCCTCATGTCACAGTCGGCCATTGACCGCGGGCTTTTCCGCTCGACGTTTTTTAGAACCTACCAGGATCGTGAAAAAGTTGACAGTAAGGCGACTGGCAAACGCAACGCCATGCTGTTGGCAAGCAAGGATGCGGAAAAGCAAGAACGCAACGAGATGGGTATGGAAGTGCAGGCCGGCATCGACAATGCAACGTCGGTCAGCGGGTCAAAAAGAAACCGGGTGGACGATTGCGCAGATGGAACCGCGTCGCCGTGTGAGCCGAGCGTCGATGACGATTCGGCACGTGCTTCCGGAACCGACGTATGCCTGCAAGAGCAGTTTTGTCGACCCGATGCACACGACTGTCGCGGTACGCAGGATCGTGACTATTCGCACATTGGTGAAGACGGCATGCCAATGCTCGGCAGTTTTGTGAGTGGAAACGACGTGCTCATTGGTAAGGTGAGCAACATGATCCAGTATCGCGGAAAGAACAAGGATGACAGCGGTGAAAAGGCCGACGAGGTGCTGCGACGCGACAGCAGTATGCAACTGCGCGCCACCGAGAAGGGGCACATTGATCGCGTCATGCTGACAAACGCAATTGATGGTGCACGAATGGCAAAAGTACGCGTGCGCAATGAGCGTATACCAATGATTGGTGACAAGTTTTCATCGCGTCACGGTCAAAAAGGCACAGTTGGCATGACGTTCAACCAGGCCGATATGCCGTTCAACCCCGAAACTGGAATGTCGCCAGACATTATCATCAATCCGCACGCAATTCCCAGTCGCATGACGATTGGCCAGCTGATCGAATGTCTGCTGGGAAAGTCGGCGGCAATGTTTGGCGAGATCGGAGACGGAACGTCGTTTGGAAACCTGACAGTCGCGGAAATCGGCGACGCGCTGCACGCGGCCGGCTTTCAACGGCACGGGAAAGAGCAACTTTACTCGGGCTTTACGGGTGAGCCCCTGGAAACGCTCGTGTTCATGGGTCCAACGTACTATCAGAGGTTAAAGCACATGTCGGCCGACAAATCGCACGCTCGTGCGCGCGGTCCAAAAACGAGCCTGACACGGCAGCCGGTCGAGGGACGTGGTCGCGACGGAGGTCTGCGATTTGGCGAAATGGAACGAGATTGCGCAGCCGCACACGGTGCGTCTCAATTCACGGCAGATCGACTCCAATACTGCTCGGACAACTTTCCGGCACCAATCTGCAGGGAGTGTGGACTCTTGGCGATTGCCAATGCGCGGGAGGGAACGGTCTACTGCCAGCGTTGTGAGCGCAATGACACGGTCGACATTGTTGAGGTCCCGTATGCGCAAAAACTCCTCACGCAAGAGATGATGTCAATGGGCATTGCGTCGCGCTATGTACTTCCCAAAAAGTAAACTGAGTGACATGGTAGCCGTTTTCCTCGACCTCGGTGCCACAGTGACCGACGAAATGCTAATCGATCATCAATCAAAGATCTATAGTGATCTTTTTAAAGGCGCACTGCACAAGGCAGAGATCGAGCAGTGAAAGATTGTATTTTAACAACTCGCTCAAATCAGCGCAAAGATGAACAGCGAAGCAAAATTCTGGATTTGTTTGTCATGCTGTGTGGGCTTACGAGTATATTCGACGTTATCTCGACGAGAAGAAACCTATGAGGATCACAATAGAAACTGGGAGATACAATTTGAACTTGATCGTGTGTTGCTCGATGCAATTGGGCGTGGCGACTGCGATTCCGTTAAACAATCATTCGCGACGAACCACAACATTTTCAAGCCAGCCGTTTTAACAAAAGCGTTGGACTGTGGGCACCCAGATGTGCTTGACTTGGTTTTAGCGACAATGCGATTCAGCGAGGGGGAAGTTTTGCACCACCATACACTGCAAAACAAATGCAGCCACGCAGTTTACGTTCTTCTGCTAAAACATGGCTATTTGAACAGTAGAACTGTTCATAGATACTTGCACGTGGCTGTATGTGGCAGAGATGAGCCAGCTGTCAAGCTGTGCCTATCTGTGGCTCGTCAAACTGGGCATTTGAAAGCACCCGCAACTTTGATGCGTGCGTGCAGCAGCCATTCGCCACAGCTGGTCAAGCTACTTCTCGACGCTGACATTGATCTCCGTACGTCACGTGGCTCAATTTTAGACAGTGTCTCCAACCAGGGTTGGGGTGAAAAAACGGTGGCTGCTGATCTTGAAATTGTGCGCTTGTTGATGGAAGCACATTGTGGTGCAACGAGGCTGAAAAGACATCTTCACGCACCGAGCGTCGGTTGGGCACTTGCGAATCGCGTTTTGTTTGACGCGTTTTTGAGATATGGGCGAAACAGCATTGCTGTATGTAGGTTTGCTAAACGGGCGGCCGAAAGTAATCATCGTTACGCACTTGAGCGGGTGTTGATGTCATCAAACGATCCTCGCTTGCTGTGTCACATCCGAAAATCAGTGTCTGCTCAGTGTAAACCACTTTTGCGATTGTTGCATCATAGATTCGAGACAATCAGACTTGTCAACCTCGTTTTACTGCTGAAACCACTGCAAATGCCTGTGTTGGTAATTTATCATATCTACAAAACGCACCCTCTGTACTGTGTGAACAGTCTTGTACCTCGGTACGACGCATGGAACCTGATCAAATCAATCAGCCACAGAGATTCCGACAACGAAAAAATTGAAACAAAAATTAAGCATTGAACGTGAATGAAGCTTTCAGATTTCAATACGCACAAAGGTGTTGCTCACTGCAAAGTTTGAAAATATGTGTTTTTTTACGAAACGCAATTATTTCACCGCCCTCTCTCTCAAATGGTCACGGCAACGCCAGCCGAGTTGATGCAGCAGCGGCAAGCGGCGCCGCCAGTCGCGGTGACATCAGACACCGCGGGCTTGTGCATGACAATCTTGGTCGAACTTGTGTCGATGCGCACGCCCTGCGCAAGCGGCGCCTTGGCACCCTGCGAAAAGTCAACCTCGCACGCTTCGGCGGCGGCGTGCACACCGTCGATCGACACGCAGTTGACCTTGCCACCGTTGGACTGATACTGGAGCACCAGACCAAATGCCGAACCGTGAGCCGAATAGACGTCCTTGATGCAAACCTTGCTGATGTCAAACGTAGTCGCAGCCGAAACAACCACGCCGTACGAGTCGGCACCGCCGTATCCAAACATCGATCCTTGCGCCGGGTGACCGCCGTCTTCCGCCGACGTGTACGGTGTGCGTTGCAGCATGCTGTTGAGCGGCTGACCAGAATCGCCCAAATCGCAGCATTCATCATCGGGCTGAATAATCGTGCACTTGGACTCGTCGAGAATCTCGCACGGCAGCGGGCAGAAGCGGCCGCGCTCTCCGCAGTTGGCCACCTCGTTGATCTCAACGTTGCGCACGCAAAGAAGCGACACGCCTTGCCACAGGCCGCCAAACACACCCTTGTTCACGTGAAACATGCTGTCACCATTGCGCTTCCACACCAGATCGCCATTGGCAAACGGCAGTTGACTGCAAGCCAAGTCGAAATCAAGCAGCGCAAGAACTTCAGTCGGCACACGAGCAACTTCAAACGGAGCCAACGGTTCCTCGTTGGGCGTGATGGCTGCGCGCACTTCTTCACGCAACTTGACGATGTGCAGCTGCATGCGCAAAAGCATTGCCATGGTGTCGGCAAAATCGTTGGCAAAGTTGTCGATTCCAAAGAGTTCTTGTTCGCAGTCATAGTACGAAGAAAGTCGGATCAGAGCGCCGCTCGTGTCAACAATAGGTCCGGCCTGACCGTCGCGCGTATCAAAGAGAGCCGGAACTTCGTCGACGTTGGCAAAGGTCTTGTCAATCTTGGTGTCGACAATGAGAACCTGCTCAGAGTCGGGCATGTTGTCGTCGAGAGCGGACGCTTCCTCGTCGAAACCGTTCACGGCGACACCGCGGCTGTTGATGAGCACACCGTAGGCGTTTCCGTCAATCAGCCGAGCCTCGGTGCCATCGGGCAGCGTGCACGAGCCGTTGGCCAATGGCGATCGAGCATCCACAACACCGCTCTCAATGATCGGCTGCAAAATCGCCTCGACGCCGGCCGCCGCACTCGTGAGGTCGCCCGACGGCACGCTCTCCGAATCGGCAAGCACAATCAGCGCCTGTGCGTCCAAGAGACTAAAGATCGCAGAAGACAAAAGCGCATTGAACACAACTGCTTGATCAGTGCCCGTCATGTGGCAGTTGTTAATCGCCACGTTGGTCACGCCGTTGAGTGCAATGCCGCAGACCTCGTAGCGCTCAAAGACCACGTCCTCAATCAGCACGTTGCTGCACAGATTGCCGTGAATGCCGTGGTGCGACGAGTGACCGAGGGTGCCGTTGGCAACGACACTGTTCTTGGCCATCGCGACGCTCGAGCCAAAGTCACCAGGGCCCTGGCCACCGATGAACGGTTGGTCGGCCAACTCGATCACCGACTGAAAGCGTTGACGCACAACCGAAAAGTCAGAGTGCTCGAATGTGTGGCCGTTGAGATCGAGGAAGATCTCAGAACCTTCGATTGTGAGCGCCGCAAAAAAGCCGCGCGTGTAAGCGTCGCTCGAGTAGAGCGCACCCGGAGCGCGCTGCGCAGCGAGCGGCGCACGTCGGTCAAGCCAGTAGGGCGCCGAGGCATTCGGGTCAAACGAAATGTCTTCTTCGAGACGAAAATAGCCACCGGCACGCAAGCGGACAGTGCCCGACGCAAAATCGGCCTGTGTCAGCACAACAAAGCGATGCTCGTTGGCCTGCTGCGCAGCAAGCTGCTCGGCGTCGGTGTAGCTGTCCAGCGCACCGCCATTGAACTCGTCCCAGGTCAGCGACGGACCGGCCGAACGTGCGCGGTTCTCGATGCGCTCGCGCATCGCCTGCAAGTCGGACAGCTGACGCGGGTTGCACGCGCACTGCTCGCCGCGCTTGTCCTTGAGCGGCAACCACACTTGTTCATTGGGGCACTTCTTGCCCAGCTTTTCCCATTCCTCGATGGGCTTGTTGTTGCTCTTGTAGCACTTTCCCAAAACTTGGCCCTGACACGGCTCTGTCTCCTCGGACGGCTCCTCAGAGGAAGACATCGAGCGCGTGTTGGCGTCCTTCTTGGAAGACTTGGGTTGGTACGAGTGGGGGCAGCAGAGCGGAATCGACATTTTCGATGACGCAAGATAAAACAGACAGTGTTGAGTTTGTGTGCAAAGAGTGTGTGCTTGAGTTTTTTTTTGCACACATCGCCAAATCAATCACCTCGCATTTTTTTTAAATCGCCGCAATGCACCCGCAAAAAGATGTACGAGAGCACGACCACTCTCGGCCTTGTTTTACCGGCAAGGAAATAACACAAATCGACAAAAAGGTTTTACAAATGAATTTTGATCAGGTCACGTGTTTGACACCGCTGAAAGCTTTCCTAGCCGATGAAAACGACGAGACCAGTGCAACGTTTGTGCAATTGGCCAACGCCGTTGCTCCACAGATTGGCATCACAAAAGACTGGCGCGAACAGCGAAAGCACGAGCACTGGCCACAATTTGTACATGCCGTGCGTGACTTTGCCGCTTTTCTCGTCAAAACACACGAGCAGCGTTTGCAGCAACCCTAGCATAGAAAATACAATAAATGTACCTTGTTTGTCGTTTTTCGGTTCAACAAACAGTTGTCTGTTCGATCATTGCACTGCGTGTGTGTGTGTCTGTGTGTGTGTGTTGCAAAACTACAGGTTTCATTTGGAATGCTTAAAAAGGACTTGATTTATTATGCGTTTACACAACTACTCTGCGTTGAAGAGCCGACCTACGGGCGGACTTTGGCAGCGAGTTCGATGTCCTTGGGCTGGACGGTCACACGCTTGGCGTGGATCGCGCAAAGGTTGGCGTCCTCGAGAAGCGAGATCATGTAAGCCTCGGAAGCTTCCTGCAGGGCGGCGAGGGCAGACGCCTGGAAGCGCATGTCCGTCTTGAGGTCCTGTGTGATTTCACGAACGAGGCGCGAAAACGGCGCCTTGCGGATGAGGAGTTCAACCGACTTTTGGTACTTGCGGATCTCACGGAGCGCGACAGTGCCGGCCTTGAAACGGCGCGGCTTCTTCACCGGAGCGCCCACCGGGATCTTGCGGGCCGCCTTGGAGGCGATGTGTTTGCGCGGCGCTTTGCCACCGACCGACTTGCGTGCGTTTTGCTTGGTGCGAGCCATTTTGTTGTGAAAAGTTGTTTGACAAACGTGTGTGTTGGTTTGGAAATGAAAAGAATGTCACCAAAAAAAGCATCGGCGAAATGAACACTGCGCTGGCGCTACCACAAATTGTTCACTCTACACTTTTCTCGAAACCGGTGGTTTCGTGCCAGCGCAGTGTTTCGCACACTTTTTTCTATGCAAATTCCAAACATGTTGTGCAAAAAACGGTTTGCGTGATTGTTGGCTCACACAATTTGGCAGGGTTTTTCAAAAACCTATCGCCCGTCGCAAACGCGCAGCGCCACACACTTTCACACCCGACATATGTGTGCACAGAAAGTTGGCAAAGCGATAATCGAAATGCAGCTTTACTTGGAACTCTCACGATCGACACTGGTGGGAGACAGCACAGATGCGTCAGCTGACACCGCTTGGTCGACGCGCTTTGAACTGCGTCCCTGCACAGCTTTGCTCTTCTCGCGCCGACGCATGATTGCCTGGTAGAGAACCATAATAACCAGAGTTGTCACAAACAGGCCCGCTATCAGCATGATTGCACCGATCAAAATGTCAGAAACAAAAGACACAACAGACGGCGGCTCATCTTTGACCGCGGCGTCATCGGCACTGGTGCCGTCCGACACATCGAGGTTGCGTGCTGCGCTGTCGGCGTCGTCGATCCATTTCTGCAACTCTGCACCGCTTTCATGCGTTTCGAGCGCTGCGCGATCGTCACTGTCATCGGAAAAGTGACGCTGCAAGCGTTGTCGCTGAAGCATTCTGTCGACATTGTCAAGTCGATTGCGAGCGACGCGCGGTTCTACGTCGGGATAGACGTCACGCATTTCCGCATCGTCTGCCGCCTCGAGAATGTCTGCAACGGTATCGACAAGATCGCTGGCGGCATCACGATCAAGATTTGATGCGATTTTCTCTGCCCTCTGATAATCGCCTCCAAATCCACTGCCAACGTAGAGGTCAATTGCAGCCATTGCTTTTTCGGAGCGACGGCTCGCAGATAAACCGGTGTTGTCTTCGGGCATAATTGTTCTTTAGAAATCAATCGACAGACGAGTCGGATTTATCCCACGTGCCTTTTCGTTTGCGTATTCACAAGAAGAGAGATTCAAAAATCATGCGACTCTAGTCTAGTGTGTGCGCACAACTGTTAACAAATTTTGTTCGGTCCTCTGGTTCATTGTAAATACCTGCACACTTGTGAGTTTTGTTTTTGTCGTGCGATCCATTGAACACCCACCACCACACATGAACAGCAAACGCACCGGCGGACCAATCGATCCGAGCGATCACGGCGCACAGCTGGCCATTGACAACTTTGGCTACAGCGCCACAGAGCGGTTCAACGATGACACCCGCCTTGTCCGGTACATTGAGCGACACTACTCTCTACAATGCCGCGGTCAGTTGGTATCGACCAATGTCGACGCACTGGAGCATCCGGCGCGCAACAACCATCTCTACAAATGCCCCGAGTGTCCGACACTCGATCGAACAGATCCAAGTGCACCGCCGCAAACACACCGGTGCATTTCTTCGGCAACCTGCTGCGAGACGTACTGGCTCGTCTTTCAAAGCATCGCCGATAGTTGCAGTGAGGCGTGTGGTTCTCGCTGTGGACACGGCTGTCGTGGCAGTGGCGAGGCTGTCGGCGGCCAACAGATTGTCAAAGAGCAGCGTGGCTGCTGCACAGGCGTTGCCAAAACGTGTCGCGACATTTCGCA
>Ga0193961_1000111_pt1 | contig 31149 bp, 31 predicted proteins | sample FB_4_MG_FD_140371 | JGI IMG/M metagenome (GOLD analysis project Ga0193961, IMG submission 140371) | Microbial mat bacterial communities from the Broadkill River, Lewes, Delaware, United States - FB_4_MG | ecosystem: Environmental > Aquatic > Freshwater > River > Microbial mats | place: USA...
AATCGTTATTTCAAATGTTATTTTTGTATAAAATGACTAAATTATTTGGGAAGAATAAGATAAATAATCCTATTCTTAATTTTTACTTGGTTAGTTGTTGGAATTTGGTCGGATTGACCTTTATTTTATAGGACTTTTTTATACTTTAAGTTGTATTTATATTAGATTATGAGAAAATCAAAGATAAATAATAACTAAGGAATTTCTATTGAAATGGATACAAAAAATTTATTTTGGTATGCCAGGAACTGGTAAAAGTCATAAAGTGCATAACGATGTTATTAAAAATGAATTGAATATCATTGCTGATGAAAATATTATAAATACAGTATTTCATCCTGAATATAGTTATGGTGACTTTATGGGTAAACTTCTACCAATAACGAATGAACTTAAACAAGTTGAATACAACTATTATGAAGGCTTTTTCTTAAAAGCACTTGCACAAGCTTATAAAAATATATTGAACAATAAAGATGAAAATGTTGTTTTAGTAATTGATGAAATAAATAGAGGTAACTCATCTGCGATTTTTGGGTCAATCTTTCAATTATTAGATAGAGATGAAGATGGTTTGTCAAGTTATAGTATTAATATTTCTGATATGGAATTTAATAGACTAGTTGAATTAATGGGTTTAGAAAAAGACACTAAAAGTGAAAATTATAGATTAAATGACTCAACTGATGGATATAAAAGTCTTGTGGATTTATTTTCCGATACTGAATTAAAAGATTCCACTTTATTATCTAAACAAATACAAATTCCTGCCAATTTCTCAATCATTGGGACAATGAATACTAGTGATGAGTCTATATATTATATGGATAGTGCATTTAAAAGAAGATGGGATTGGGAATATATCAATAATTACTGGGGTAGAGATAAAGAATCTGAAGAGACTTGTCCTGAGAGTTCTAATGAACATACAAGAGCAGATGAAACAAATTATTTCATCTTAAAAGATTTAGATTCTTTTATTAATATTGAAACTACTCACAGATGGGTATCTTTTATAAATTCTGTTAATCAATTTCTAGTTCAAAATTCAGATATTATTAGAGGTATTGAAGATAAACAAATTGGTTATTGGTTTATAAAATCAGAATTTGAACCAATTGAGAAGATGCTGATTATTCCTAAAGATAAAATTAAAAATAAGTTAATGTTTTTTTTATGGGATAGTGTATTTAGTAGAGATAAAGAACCTTTAAATGAACTTTTATTGACTGATGAAACTACAAAATTAAGAACTTTTGGTGATTTTCAGGATAATACGGATAAGTTTATTGAAAAAGTAATGGAAAATTATTCAGATGATACATTCGAATAATTTTGAAATTATAAAATCACCTGAACAAAGAAAGAATACTACTTTCCCTATTTCCTTTGTAGGTATTTATCCTAATCAAAATGGAAAACCATATTTTGTTTTACCGCATGGTTTTGAATCTTTTGATGATGATAATTTGAGTAAATTTTTTATATCTTTATATAAAGTTTATAGAAACTATACAAATCTATTAGAAGATAAAACAAAATATAATAAAGACCAAAATACTGAAAAAGATAAAAGTGGTAAATATACAATTACCAAGGAAGAAGAAACGGCAATATTTTATTCAAAGTTAGATGGTATTGATAATATTGTGAATGCAGTCGAAGAAGAGTCCTTTATTGATTTTAATACAAAAATTGCTTTAGTTAAACCTTTTCAAATAAAATCGAGACATTTAGAAAATGCAATGTATCAAAACAACAATGTAATAATTGATGAAGCACTTGATAATAAAAGATTTGTTACACAGCAGCCAACAATAGATATTTTAAATATGCTTATATTTATTTATTCACAAATAAATGTTGAATTAAAAGAAAAAGAGAAGAATCAAAAATATAAAAGTTATTATGATAATTTTATTGAAAAGTTTAGATTAAATTACAATGATAATATTTTTGATAAAAACGCCAAGATAACAATAGAAAAATTAAAAGAAATTTTAGAAATTATCAATAAAAAGACATTTTATAAAGATAATACATATTATAAAATTTACGATGCTATAGAAAATTTCTTGTATTTCAATAAAACATTTAATAATCAAGATACAGTGTGGGGAATTGATAGTTTTTCTTTTGTGTGGGAAGATATGTATTTAAAATATATATTTGATGGAAATAAAAAAAACATTCTATTTGCTGACTCAGAGCGTTATGGAAATGTCAATATTTCTTTTGGCAGTGGAAGTAACAAATATTATATTAAGGATAAGAATCTGGAAACATATCCATTTTTTTTACAAATTCCAAAACAAAATAAAAAATATTTATATCCAGATTTAGTAAAAAGCAAGAAAGAACTAAATCAGATAAATTTTGATGATTTCTTTACTTATGATAAAAAGAAATATGGAGGATTTACAAATTATTACATTAAATTAAAAAAAGAGTATTCAAATAACAAATACTTAAAAAGTGTATTTAAAATAAAAGATTTAAGCTCTGAAACATACAAAGTAGTTGAGGAAGGTTATTTAGAGTGTAAAAATAAAAAGTTTAATGGAGAATTTCAAGGTTCTCTTACTATTACAAAAGCTAATATCCTTAAATACATTAATTCATTAGAAAATAAAGTAGAAGAAAATGATGACTATAATGAAATTTTTAGATATAAAACTAGGATTCAAATTGTAGATGTTAAATATTGTTCAAAAGAATTTTTAGAAACAGATGATGATAAAATAAAAACAGATACTGTAAAACAATTAATCTATGAATTAGCATTAAAAGAAGATGATAAGTATGAAAATATGAAAGTTTGTAATTATTTTGTAATACCAAAATTTATTGACAATTCGGATAAAACACAACGAAAAGTTACAATTGTTAATAACTTAATAAATGACAAAGAGATTTTTATCTATGAAATTAATTTTGATAAAATAATGAAAAACTATATAGGTGAATTATGAGTATTATATATCCACTAGATTATTTATGTAAAACAAAAATAGATTTTAGTAAAATAACAGATTTTGAAACAATGTATATTGTATTAGAATCATTAAAAGATGATGATTTTAAAGAATATCTTCAAAATTTGAATAAAAAGTTTAATTCATTTATTGCTCTTGATGATTATATTGTAAAAGAAATATTATGTAAGAAGAATATTTTTAAATATCAAAATGCACAATGGTTTTATGAAAATGTTTTTTCAGATATTACGAAAACTAATGGTAAAATTAATTTTAAAAAGAAAGTAATATATACACTTTGCGAGGATTGTAAAAATTTAGATAATAATCAAAGAACCATTAAATTAAATGGATTAGGAGTTTTACAAATTGAGTATATTAATATTTTAACTTTAGTTAGACTAGTTAAAGATTACAAAAATGAAAAATAGTATACTATATATCTAAGTGGTACTAGTAATACTATCAGAGATGAATTTATACACTAGAAAATAAATCACTTAGTTTTTCCTTTAATTCATCAAAATGTTCATGTTCAAAGTTAAATGGTTTATTAGGATAAGCATTTTTGTAGATAACATTAAAAATAGATTTATGACTATTTTTACCCTTAAATTCTGGACATTTTTCTAAAAATGATTTTATACAATTATCTTGTTCATCAGTTAGTGAAGATAAAATTAAAGACTCTAAATAACCTTCTTTAGTTTCAGTATTTTTATCATAAGCGATAAAATTATCACTTATATTATCAATATTAAGTTCTATTTGTATTTTATTGATTTCTCGTAAAGTATTCTCATATCCACCATATTTTTTTTCAGTTTCATAATCCGAATCAATAATAAATAAAATTTTATCTATCTCTTCAATCTCCAATAATAAATTTTCATAATTTATATTATCTCTTTTAAAAAAATTACTCTTTGTACCCATTCCATAAAATTCTACCTTATTAGAATCTTCTCCTATATCAGTTATTAAAAGTTTAAAAAAATCTTTATCTATACTTTTTCCTTCATGAAATATAACAATATTTTTCATCCTCTTACCTCATGCTCTTGTTCTAAGCTATTATCTAAAAGATTAGAATCTCTTACAATAGCTTTTATTTTTCCATCTTTTTGTTTTGTCATTTTAATATAACTAATATCATTATTAGGAAGTTTTTTAGATACTCGATTATAAGATTCTATACATTCTTTTGAATGTGTTGTAGCAAAAACCTGTACATCTTGATCATTAGATATTTTAAATACAATTTTCCATAATTTATCAAATAATGAGTAATGAATACCATTGTCTATTTCATCTAAATAAATCGTATTATCTTTATTTAGAAATAAAGCCAATACAACATTTAAAAAATGTTTTACTCCATCACCAAATTCTTTTAAAAGTCTAAATTCTTTTTCTTTTTTAATCATCACCTGATGTTTTATCACATCAATTTTTTTGATATCAAACAATTCACTTAATATAGTATTTAGTTCATCTTCATTATCTTCTAATTTAATTTCGTCTATACATTCAGATATAAAATCTTCTCGTATATTATTCATAGAGATAAACTCTTTATTCTGTATATTTAATGGCTTGTTTTTTCCAGTGTAAAATTGCATAATTTCTGAAATACCAGTATTATAGTTTTTTTTTATCTTATAATATAATCCATTCATCTCATCAAATAGATTCTCATCAAATGGATTCTCATTAATAGTCCTATACTCCCCATTAATCAAAATATCTGAATCTTCAAATTTAAAGTCAAAATTATTTGAATCTTCAATAATTTTAAACTCTTCTAAAGGATTACGGCTTAATTCTAAAACTATTAAAGCATGAAAAAATCTTTTTTCATCTTCTGTACTTTGTCCTAAATAGCATGCTTCCATTAAAGCAGTTTTACCGATATTATTTTTCCCACCTATTAGATTTATTCTTTTAAATCCATCGGCATTAAAGTCATCAAAACATTTAAAATTTTGTATCTTAATGCTTTTTATAAAATATTTATCCATCTTATTTACAACCTTTCTTAGTTATTTATCACACCTCTCTAAATCTATATCCAGCTTTAGTTAATTCTGTACGGATACTCATCTGGTGTTCTGTCCCTTTTGTTTCCATAGCGATTGTGATATTTGCTTCACCAAAGGCTAAAGAGACAGAATCTCTATCATAATCTATCTGTACGATATTTGCACCCACCTTTTCAAAAATAGCTGTAAGGAGTTTTAGACTCCCTGGTTTATCTATAAGTGTAATGATTAGTTTCATTTTTCGTGAAGACTTCACTAAACCTTTTTCGATAATTTGTGCCAACATCGTCACATCTATATTACCACCACTCAATGGAAGTACTACTTTTTTACCTTTGATATCAAGCTTGTTGTGCATCACAGCAGCGACACCAGTAGCCCCTGCACCCTCGACCACAAGCTTGTGTTGCTCTAACAAAAATAAGATAGCTGCTGCTATTTCTGTATCATCAACTTCGATAATATCATCAACCAAATCCAAAATATAATCCAACATTTTAGGAGTGACATCTCGTACAGCGATACCATCAGCGATAGTTTTGACTGAATCAGAATTGATCTGTTTTTTTGCTTCAAAAGAGTTTTTCATAGCTTTTGCACCAGAGGCAACAACACCGATGATTTTGATATTTGGTTTGATATGTTTGATTGCAGTAGCCATACCAGAGATGAGTCCACCGCCACCAATAGGTACAATAACCATATCTATATTATCAATCTCTTCCAAAATCTCCAAAGCCAATGTCCCTTGCCCTGAAATCACATCATCATCTGCAAAAGGGTGTACAAATGTTAGACTATTTTTAGCTGCTAATTCATTTGCATGTTTATAGGCTTCATCATAATTAGAGCCGTGTAAAACTACTTTTGCCCCATAACTTTTCACACCATTTACTTTTAATAAAGGTGTCGCTTCAGGCATCACAATGGTCGCCTCACACATAAAATGTTGCGCACTATAAGCCAAACCCTGTGCATGGTTACCAGCACTTGCAGCCACCACTCCACTATCTCTCTCTTTTTTTGAAAGTTTTGCTATCTTATTGAATGCTCCACGAAGTTTGAAACTTCCTGTGAGTTGTAAATTTTCCTTTTTCAAATAAACATCTGCACTACTATTTTGACTTAAAATAGGGGCATATCCTATAGGTGTATCTCTTACAATACCATCTAATCTTTGTTTTGCTTCTTGTATATCTTTTATATTTATCATGTCAGGATTATATACAAATAATCTTTAAGTATAAGAAACTAAATCATATTTTTTTCTTTTGGAATAAAAGCTTTACAAAATATAAATGATGAATTAAAATCATTGAATACTGCATTAGTTGCAACATACTTAGATATAATTAAGAAAAATTCTTAAGAGGTCACATGAAAAGTGTAAGGGAAAGACTTATCGATACTACAGCTAAGGAGGTATTTACAAAAAGTTTTAATACTACCTCTTTAGCTGATATACTTCATCGTGCTGAAGTAAAAAAGCGATGGTTTTAACTATGATAGATGAAATATTAACGAATTTAATCGAATATTTTACAGCACAAATAAAGAGCTAAGATCAATAAAACATATATAAACCAAAAACTCCCTTTTTTAGAACTCACTTTTAATTCAGACATTAATGGCTGTTCAAAAAGTCATATTCATGATACATTGGCGATCATAGCTTTAGATGTAGGTAAGATAAAACTGCATCTAAAAAATCATGATGTAGTATTAAAAGAGAAATTTTTAGCTGTAGTAAACCCTTTTGAGATACACCGTGCCTCAAAACAAAATACTCAAAGTAATGGTTTGTATGCTTTATATTTAGATAAAAACTGGATAGAAACATTGCAGTATGAACTATTTGAGATACAGACTTATATACCATTTTCAAAAACCATAATTGATGATAAAAGTCTATATCACTCTTTTATAGTTCTTTGTGAGGAGCTTTTTGAAGATAATTTTAGTTTTAATAAAGAGGAAAAGATCATCGAGTTTATTTCTGAACTGATGAACAAAAATACAAATAAACAAATCATAGAGTTACAAAATAAAAATATACTAGTAGATGATATAAAAGATTATATAGATAAAAATATCAAAGAAAATTTGAGTTTAGATCATATTGCAAAAGAGTTTCTAATCACATCTTTTCATCTTATACGAGTATTTAAAAAAGAGCTTTTTTTAACACCACACCAATATATTTTAAATAAGAAAGTCAATCTAGCCAAAGAGTTATTGTCACAAGATATCTCTATATCTGAGGTTGCGCTTACTATTGGATTTAATGATCAAAGTCATCTTTACAAATACTTTAAACAAACATTTTCTATCTCGCCTAAAGAATACCAAAAAAGTTTAATAAGCTAGTTTTTCATAAATATCAATTTTTTACAATACTATTTTTTTCATTTTAAATAAACTTGTAACATCTAAAAAAGGATCTAGGGATGAAAAAAGCACTTATTATCATAGATATGCAAAACGATTATTTTAAAAATGGTACTATGGAACTAAAAAGTATAAATGAGGCATTAGAGCAAACAAATAAACTGATAAAATACGCAAGAGAAAAAGAGTACAAAATATATTTTGTACAACACTTTGCTACAAAAGAAAATGCTACTTTTTTTGTACCAAATACACAAGGTGTAGAGTTACATAAAGATCTAAATATACAAAATAATACGATAATCAAAAAAAATTATCCAAACAGTTTTCGAGATACGACCTTACAAAAAGAGCTAAAAAATGAAAATATAAAACAGCTTATCATTTGTGGTGCTATGACTCACATGTGTATAGATACGACTGTACGGGCTGGTTTTGATTTGGGATATAAAATAGAGTTAGTAAGTGATGCTTGTGCTACAAAAGATTTAGTCTTTAAAGATGAAGTAGTAAAAGCAAAAGAGGTACAAAAGTCATATATGAGTGCATTGGGAAGTGTGTTTTGTGAAGTGAAAGATACAAATGAGATGCTCAATGATAAAAACTGATTAAGTATATCTAAAGCCAAAAGGCTTTAGACTTCCATATATTAAATACACTAAGGAGCAAAAATGAAAACTATTATTACACTTCACACTCAAAGAATGCTTCTTAAACTTTGGCAATAGCCTACTTATTTCTCCAAACCTGATAATTTTATCACTCTTTACAAATAACATTTAACTGTAATTAATCTTACAACACATTATATATATTTTATAGGAACTATAATGGAACTTACAATAGGTACATTCGTACTAATTAATTTTATTTTGGTAGTTAGCTCTATCTTACAAATGGTGACAGGGGTCACCGCAGGTATGATAATCGTACCTTTATTGGCGATGATTTCATACACACTTATACCAGTACCCATAGCATTTGCATCTTTGGCTTTAACTATTATGATGACATATAAAGGACGAAATCATATCGATACTACAAACATATTTCCTATAGCAGTAGGGATGGTAGCTGGAATCTTATTTTCGATATTTATTTTAAAAAATATTGAGTTGAAATATATGGGAGTTGTATTTGGAAGTGCTATTTTAATAGCTGTTTATTTTAGTATCAAAATTCCCACATTTATTTTAACCAAAAAGATAAGTTATGCAGGTGGATTTATAGCTGGAATTATGGGTGCAACTGCAGCAGTGGGGGGAAAAGTAATCGCTCTTTTATTTCAAAATCATCCTTTGGAGTCTTTAAAAGCCACTTTAGCTTTTTTATATACTTTATTTTCTCTTGTTATGTTACTGATATTTTTTGCATTTGGCGAGTTTTCTTCTTCTCAATTTATCTCTGGATTTTATATGATGCCAGGATTTATTATAGGTTTTTTTGTTGCACCTCTATTTTCAAAATATTTTAACCCTACATATAGTAAAACGGTTGTGCTTTTGATGGCTACACTAGGCTCACTAATTTTAATAGGGAAAAGTTTATCTCCTCTATTTTAATTGAGGAGTTTAATACCAATATTCTGGATAACTTATCTTTTTACTCAGGTTATTATAAAAGAGGGCTACAAGGACTAAAATAATAGAGCCTACCAAACAAGGAAATATTAGATACTCCCATGAAGCTCCAAGTAAAAAGACAATCAATGGATTTGAACCTGCTGGTGGATGAACTGTTCTTGTTGCTATCATAATCCCTAGTGCAAAAGCTAAAGCAAGTGCCATACTCCACCATTCATTCCCTACAAAGTGTAGAAAAAATAGTCCTATAAAAGTAGAAAATAGGTGACCAAAGATTACATTTCTAGGTTGAGAAAATGGACTTTTCGGAAAACCAAACAAAAGTACACAAGATGCACCAAATGAACCCATCACGAGTAAACTGTCATAACTTTTTGTGAGATAACCAATAATCACTATAGCTATAAATCCACCGAAACTTGAAAAGAGTATATTTTGAAACTTTACTTTTGGTGGTAAAGCTACACCTTGACCTTTAAATTTTTTTAAATAATTCATAATTTTTCCTTTTTTTACAAACAAACGACTGTTTGGATAAATATATCAAAAAAAAACACTACAATAATGCAGTGATTTTTTCTCCAACTTTGAGATAATCTGTATGTTTGTCATAAAGATTCATCATCATTATTGCACCTTGCGTGAGTGCTACATACTCTTTTGCTAATTCAACTGCTTTTATTTTCCCATATTTATCTTGTAGTATAAGAGATAGTGCATTTTCCCACGCATCAAAATAGCTTTTTATTTCATCTTTAAATAAACTATTTTCATACGATACTTCTAAAGCTAAATTACCCAGTAAACAACCACCTTCACTATTTAAAAAGTATTCATCAGTTTTTTTAACAAAAAGGGTTATCTTTTCTTTATTAGATAATTCTTCATTTTTAGATATACAATAGATGTTTTTTTCAAAATATTCATGTATATATCTTAAAGACTGGATTCCTATCTCATCTTTACTTTTAAAGTGATAATAAATACTCCCTTTTATCAATCCACAAGCATCAGCTATATTTGCCATAGAAGTGTTGTAATAACCTTTTTGTTTAAAAAGTTTGATTGACTCTTTGAGTATCTCTTCTTTTGATGTTTTTTTAATTGCCATATATTTATCCAAACGATTGTTTGGTAAAATAATATCGTGATATAACTTAAAAATAGCAAAAATTACATCTATATTAATTATGGCACAAAACTTATAAAATAAATTATTTATTGTAAATTAGTGTAGTAATATTTAAATCAAGTTTTCTAAAGCTTTCTTTTTAGGTTCAATTAATATAATTGTTACTATTTGGTTAAACATCTGTATAATACCATTCAAAATTCTAATTTATTATAAAGGTACATTATATGGCTCGATGGAGAGATACTAAAAAAAATAAAAACACTCAAAAAACGACTACTAAAAACAAAATTAAAGATATAATTCCTAACCAATCCGCTTCACCCCTATTTCGTTTTAAAGCATTTATCACTGATATGTTTATGATTATGATGCCTATTATGTATGTCACGACTTATATTATTTTGGATGGAAAAGATTCTTTTCAAGGGAGTGAGATAGCACGATGGCTTACTATGGGACTCTATGGTTTGATTGTGATTATTTTTTGGGTCAAAAAAGGTCAAACGCCAGGGTTCAAAGCATATGATTTGGTTTTGATTTCAGATAAAGACAAAAAAACCTTAGGTGTTATACCTGCAATATTACGATACTGCATGTTTATAATTAGTGCTATTAGTATCATTGGTTTTATCATACCATTTTTTAGAAAAGACAAAAAAACATTTCAAGACTTAGTCATGAATACATCTGTTATCATTGTAAAAAGAAAATAGTTACATACTATATGTTATTTTTTAAACTCTCAAGTTTTTACTTTTTTTATTTTGCCGCTGTTGGTGTCTATGTTATGTTTTTACCAAAAGTACTTTTGGATATAGGATATACTCCTACAAACATAGGTATTGTTTTGGCACTTGCTCCCCTTATGCGATTTTTGACTCCTTTTTTATTTTTAAAACATGTAAAACTCAACCAAAAACTTTTTAAATATGTATTACTTTTATCTGTATTCTCAGCTTTATTATTTTATGTCACTATAAATTCTTTCTATCTTTTTATGTTTAATAATGCCATTTTAGGAGTATGTTTAAGTTTGGTACTTCCCTATATCGAACTCATAGCCATTAAAGAACTCAAAAATAAATATGGAAAATCCAGACTCTATGGGTCTATTGGATTTATGTTAGTAGGTTTGGTTTTAGCACAAAATTTGACAGATCCTGAAGTAGCTTTACACTATTACCTGATTGCCACTTTACTTACAGCAGTGAGTGCTTTTAGTTTACTAAAATATGATGATATTTCGTTAGAAGCAAATAAAGATGATGAAAAATTCTCACTTCTAAAATACTGGCCATTTTGGGTAAGTATATTTTTAATGCAAGTGAGTTTTGGTGGTTTTTATAACTTTTTTACTATTTATGAAACATCCTATGGTATTAGTTTAGAGATGACCAGTTATTTATGGTCTTTTGGAGTTATATGTGAAATTTTAATATTTTATTATCAAGCTCCCTTACTCAAAAAGAATCTTTTACTTATAATACAATTTTCTATACTCATGACATCTTTTCGATGGTTACTATTATTTCTCTATCCAGAATCTTTAACTATCTCATTTTTTGCTCAAAGTTTACATGCCTTTAGTTTTGGACTCTATCATAGTGCTGTTATATTGTATCTTTATACTTTATATTCAAATAAAAAACTCGCCCAACAATTTATGCTAGGAGTTGCGTATGGATTGGGTGGATTTTTGGGTGCAATTATCTCAGGTCAAGCATATGGAGAATACTTATTTTTATACTCTTCAATCATCGCATTACTTTCATTTTTAAGTTTACTCTCTATGAAGAATAAGGTATAATACAAAAAAATTAATTACATAATCATAAGGAAATTTATATGTTAGAAATAGGTAATATTGCGCCCGCTTTTTGTATCCCAAATCAAGATGAAGTAGAAATATGTTTAAGAGACTTAAAAGGGAAATGGATAGTGTTATATTTTTATCCAAGAGATAATACTCCAGGATGTACTACTCAAGCGTGTGATTTTACTACAGCAATGCCAGAATATGAAAATTTAGATGCAGTTATATTAGGAGTAAGTCCAGATACACCTAAAAAACATCAAAACTTTATCGCTAAATATGATCTTGATATCACGCTTTTGGCAGATGTAGAAAAAACTGTTTGTGAAAATTATGGTGTATGGCAACTCAAGAAATTTATGGGTAAAGAAAGTATGGGCGTAGTAAGATCTACATTTATCATCAATCCTGAGGGAAATATAGCCGCTATTTGGGAAAAAGTATCCGTACGAAAAAAGACAAAAAAAGCTGGAGTTACTACAGAAGTTTTACATGTAGATGTAGTAAAAGAAGAGTTAGAAAGATTAGAAGCTAATTAGCTTCTAATCTTTAACTTCTCTTTTCTTTTACCATCTTTAAAATTTATAATAAGTATTAAAACAACTCCAATATCAATAATCACATCGGCAAAATTAAATACCGCAAAATCAAATCCACAATGCCAATAAACATAATCAACCACTCCACCGTGTATAAATCTATCAAATATATTACTCACCCCACCTGCAAGTATAAGCGCACTAGGGAGATAATAGAGTTTAAATATCTCTTTGTTAAAAAAGAGGTAGAAAATAATTGCTAGCATGATCACAATTTGAATATATTTTAGATTGTGTTCTAAAAAAGCAAACATTGAAAAAGCGACACCATAATTGTAAACTAAAATCAAAGAGATGCACTCCCCTTTTTGTTCAAATCCATCTACAAATAAGAATTTTATGTATTGATCTACACTAAATAAAACAACAAAAAGAGCCACTGCAATAAAAAACTTTTTTAACATATCTTACTTTTGATAAATTCTACCAATTCATCCATAGAGTTTTCTACAAGTGTTTGATCTTTTCCTTCAAGTAATAATCGTATTTTATTTTCTGTACCTGAGTATCGTATCAAATCTCGAAGACCTAATGCTCTTAGTTTTATGAGTAACTCTTCCAAACCTTTTATTTTATCAAGAGGTACTTTCTCTTCTACTATTAAATTTCTTAATATTTGAGGGTACAATTCAAAAGGATTAAGTACTTCACTAGCTTTCTTACCACTTGTTAAGATCATAGCGATCACTTGTAATGCCGAAGCTAAACCATCTCCTGTTTTGGCAACATCTGCAAAAATAATATGTCCACTTTGCTCACCACCAAAGTTGATCTTTTTATTTTTCATAATTTCTAAAACATGTTTATCACCCACATCAGAACGATGAAGTTCAATACCAGATAAAGCAAGATAATCTTCAAGTGCTTGATTACTCATAACTGTAGTTACACAGCCAGAACCTTGCAGGAGATCATTATTGTGTAGATATGTAGCCATAGCTCCTATGAGTTTATCACCATCAATCACATCACCATTTTCATCAACAACAACCAATCTATCGGCATCACCATCAAGTGCTATCCCTATATCGGCTCTTAAATCAGAGACAATTTTTCCAAGTGCTTTTGGGTATAAGGCTCCACATTTTTCATTGATATTAAAACCATCAGGTTTATCATTGAGTACAATAATCTCAGCACCCAACTCTTCAAATATAGTAGGTCCCACTTTATAAGCAGCTCCATTTGCACAGTCCAAAATAATTCGCATATTATTTAATGTCAAATCTTTTGGAAAAGAACTTTTGATAGAAACAATATATCGTCCTATTACATCATCTATTCTTTTGGCTTTTCCTATATTTGCATCTGTACATTGTGATTTTAAAAGCAATTTTTCATCAAAAAAGATATTTTCTATCTCTTTTTCTATTTCGGTGTTAAGTTTATCACCTTGTGAATTAAAAAATTTTACTCCATTATCTTCAAAAGAGTTATGGGAAGCACTCAACATAATTCCTGCATCACATCGCATTGATTCTGTTAAAAAAGCGATAGCAGGTGTGGGCATAGGACCTATTTGTATTACATCATATCCTACACTTGTAAATCCACTTACAAGTGCATTTTCGATCATATATCCACTTCGACGAGTATCTTTTCCCAAAAGAATTTTTTTTGTTTTGGAATGTTTTCTAAAATAGATACCTGCTGCTTGTGCCAACTTTAGTGCAGTAATAGCATCCAAAAAAGTTCCTGCTTTTCCTCTTACTCCATCAGTTCCAAATAATTTCATGATTATACTGTCCCTTGCTCAAATTGTGATCGTAATTTTTCTTTCTCTTTTGAGCGTTTCTCTTTGATCGCTTCATTTTCTCTATAACTTGAAATAGAAAAATTAAGCTGTACCAAAAATGATGCCGCTATAAAAATAGAACTATAAGTCCCCACTACGATTCCCACTAAAAGTGTAAAACTAAAACCACTGATAATCTCTCCACCAAATAGATATAATGTCAATACAACAAAAAATGTAGTCAGTGATGTAAGTGTTGTTCTACTTAATGTATTTGATACTGATTCGTTGACAACTATATTTAATTCATTCTCTTTTGAAGTGGTTACACCCTCTCTGATTCTATCAAAAACGATAATTGTATCATTTAAAGAGTATCCTAAGATAGTCAAAATAGCTGCTAAAATATCAAGATTTACATCTACGCTAAATAATACAATAGCACCCAAAGCAATAGAGATATCATGAATAAGTGCCAAAATAGAAGCGATAGCAAATCGCCACTCAAATCGAATTGAGACATAGATCAAGATAACTAAAAGTGCCAAACTCAAAGCCATTATCCCTTTTTCTTGTAAGGCATCTCCTACTTTTGGTCCTACCATATCTACTCTACGCACATCAAATTCACCAGTAGGTTGCAATATTACTCGTAAATCATCCCCAATATCATTCCCTATAGAAGTAGAGATCGTTGGTATTTTGATAATAATCTCTTCTAAAGATCCATATTCTGTTACACTCGCTTTTGCAAACTTTTCATTTTGATTTAAGATATCTCGAATATCTTGAATCGGTGCAGGTTTTGTATACTGCACTTGTACTAATGTCCCTCCTGAAAAATCGATACCTAAGTGCAAACCTTTTGTAAAAAGTAGTATAAAAGATGTTATTACCAATAGAGAAGAAAAAGCTAAAAATGGCAATCTTTTATCCATAAAATTATATGTTTTATTTGATTTAAATATTTCCATTAGTTCACTCCAAACCATTTTTTTAAGTTTTTATCTTTAGCAATTTTTGGTAAAAATGCCTCATAAATACCATGTGTTCCTAAAATAGCTGTAATCATAGAAGCTAAGATACCAATACTAATAGTAATAGCAAACCCTTTTATAGGACCTGTTCCATAAACATACAAAATAACAGCTACTAAAAGCGTAGTAACATTCGCATCCAAAATAGCACTCATTGCATTTTTGTATCCATCTTCAATAGATTTATGAACACTTTTACCTTGCTTTAACAGCTCCCGTATACGCTCATTAATAATAACATTTGCATCTACAGCCATACCAACTGTCAATACAATACCTGCCATTCCAGGGAGTGTTAATGTGGCTCCAAACATTGCCATAATGGCTATTATGATAAATAAATTGGTGACAAGTGCAATATTTGAAATAACACCTGCTCGTCCATAATATATAATCATAAAGAAAACTACGAGAAAAAAGCCAGAAGACAATGCCAACATAGAAGCATTGATACTATCTGCACCCAAACTAGGTCCTACACTTCTTTTTTCCAGCATCAATACAGGTGCTGGTAATGCTCCACTTCGTAATGCAATAGCCACATTTCCCGCTTCTTGTACTGTAAAGTTACCAGAGATCTGACCACTTCCACCACCAATTCTTTCACGAATTGAAGGTGCTGAAAATACTTTTCCATCAAGAACAACCGCTAATCTTTTCCCAATACTTCGAGAAGTGAAATCTCCAAATACTTTTGCTCCAAAGGTGCTCAAAGTAAAATTGATAATAGGTGAATTTGTTTGTTGATCAAAAGCAACTTTTGCATCAACCACTTCAGAACCTGTTAAGATAGGTATCTGTTTTACAAGATATTTGATATTTGGATTAGTCGTATCTTCTAAAATAAGATTACCCATATCTTTGGCTTCTTCAGGTGTCAGTTTATATACCTGATCTGATTTAAGCTCATCAACTTCCATTAGCTCTAAATTTGCAGGTTTTGCTATAAGTTCTCTTGCTCTTTGCTCCTCTTGTGGAGTTTTGATCCCTGGAAGTTCGACAACAATATCAACTTTTCCTTGTCTTGTCACAGATGGCTCTGCTAATCCAAATTGATCAAGTCTATTTCGTATCGTTTCTACAGCCTGTCCAACTGCCAAATCTTTTACTATTTCTGTTTCTATTGGTGTGAGTTTTATAGTATATACTAAGTCTGAGCCTTTATTAATATCAAGACCTTTTATCTCTGCTAACATAGTATCCAACTTGGAAGATTCATCACTATCAAGTAATATAAAGTTTAAGTTATCTTTGTGAATTGTTAAATCTTCGATAAGTATATCTTCATTATCTGAAAAATATTTAATAGTAGCTGCTAGAGATTTGATTTTCCCCTCGACTGCTTTTTGTGTTTCTACGCCTAAGAGCATATGAAGACCACCTTGCAAGTCAAGACCTAACGATATTTTTTTACCGTCATCTGTTTGTAAAAAAGATGGTATAGAAAATACTATACCAAAAATTGTGACTAGTGTAAAAATCACTAGTCTATAATTTAGAAATTGCAATATTGCATCCTTTTGAAGATTTTTAGATTATGCGTCTTCCCATTTACTTGATATAAATGTTCTTGCTACTCTTAATATAGCACCATCAACACTTTTTGTTGTTAAAAATGATTCTTCAACTTTAGTGATCTCTACAATAAGTCCACCATTTGTGACAATTTTATCACCTTTTGCAAGTGCATCAATCATATTTTTATGTTCTTTTTGTTGTTTTTGTTGTGGTCTGATAATCAGAAAATAGAATATCGCAAATAATACGACAAGGGGCATAAGTGAACTCAATAAATCGCTGTTCATGTGTCTAATCCTTTAGATGTTAAATTTAGCGCTATTTTATCTAAAGGATACTTAAAATTCTAATGTACCTTCGATTGTAAAATCTGCCTTTGAATCAAGCTCTGCATGACTCAAAACTGCGATGTGAAGACCAAATTTTTCAAATATTTCAGAAATTCTTCTCCGTATACTAGGATCAACTATCATAGCAATATTTGAGACACCTTTTGCTTCAACTTTAGCAATCAAATCTCTTGTATGTGTCACAAGATTATTAATCTCTCCAATACTCAATAACAATTGGCTCACACCGTGTTGCTCTTGAAGTTTTCCAATAAAACTTTGCTCTAATTCTGATTTTATAGTAATAATATGTAAAGAACCATCAGGGGCTGTAAACTTATTGGTAATAAGTCGAAATAGTTTTGACCGTACATGTTCGAGTAAAATATCAGGTGATTTTGTTAATTCAGCTATATCTGAAACAGCTTCAAGAATAGTAATCATATCAACCAAAGGTATATTTTCATGTAAGAGATCTTTACATACTTTGAGTAAAGAACCATATGTGGTGACTTTCATCGCTTCCTCTACAATAATAGGAAAATCTTCTTTCAATCTATCAATCATATTGAGCAGATCTTGTCTAGTGATAATATCTTCTGCATGTTTTTTGATCAATTCTGAAAGATGTGTGGAGATAATAGTAGGGGCATCAACTACAGTAAATCCTCTATTGAGAGCCTCATCTTTATTTTCAGGTGCTATCCATGTGGCATCAAGTCCAAAAACAGGTTCTTTGACCCTTTTTCCTCTGATTTTAGCACCTGCTATTCCACCCATAGCTAGAAGTTGATTGAGTTCTACATTTCCTTTAGCAATTGGTATTCTTTTTAGATTAAAAGAATATTCATTCATATTTAATGTAGTGTCATCGCTAATTCTGATTTGAGGAATCACAAAACCTAACTCACCTGCTATTTTATTTCTGATCCCTTTAATTTTATCTAAAAGTTCACTATCACCCTGTACAAGCCTTAATAATTGTGCTCCTAATTTCAACTCCAATACTTCAAGTTTCATTGTTTTATCAATAGTTTGTTCTTCTGTAAGAACAGGTGTTTTTTTCTTTTTCTGTTTATTTTTTTCAGCTTCAGCAAGTGTTTCTTTTGATTGTGCCTCTTTGACATCACTTTTAAGAAATCGAGTAAAAGCATTATCTTTTTCAGTTTCTATCATATAGATAATATACCCTATAGAGATAAGTAAAAGTCCCATCAAAAATAATATACCAGTAGGAAATCCTGGTACTAAACCAAATAATAAAAGAGCAATACCTGTAATAATAAGTGATTTACTATCATTTACAAGCTGTGCAATAGTTCCACTTGCAAATTTTTCTTTATCTCCATTAGAGCGTGTGATAATAATAGCTGTTGCTGTAGAGATAATCAAAGCAGGTATTTGGGCTACTAACCCATCTCCAATAGTTAAAATAGTATATATTTCTGAACTTTCAGCAGCACTTAGATCATGTTGAAAGATACCTATCATCAATCCACCCACTAAATTGACAAGGGTGATAATAATACCAGCAACAGCATCACCTTTTACAAATTTTGCAGAACCATCCATAGTACCATAAAAGCTCACTTCACTTGCTAACTCTTCTCTTCGTACTTTGGCTTGTTTATCATCAATAAATCCAGCATTGAGATCGGCATCGATAGCCATCTGTTTTCCAGGAAGTGAATCAAGTGAAAATCGTGCTTGCACTTCAGCAACCCTTCCTGCCCCTTTGGTGACAACCATAAAGTTAATAAGAACAAGAATAATAAATATAATCACACCAATAACCATATTTCCACCAACAACAAACTCACCAAAAGCAGAAATAATCGAACTTACTGCTTCAGGTCCATTGTGCCCTTCACCTAAAATAGATCGTGTGGTTGCAATATTTAGTGATAAACGAAAAAGTACTAAAATTAAGAGTAGAGTAGGAAATGTTGATAAATCAGTTGGTTTATCAATAAATAAAGATATAAGTAATATAAGGATAGCTGATGTCAATGATAGTATTAGAAAAAAATCCAATACCCCTTTTGGTAAAGGGACGATAATAATCGCTAACATTGAAAATACAAATCCTATAAGTACATACTCTTTACGGAAGAATATATCTCGAATGCTAGTCATTTATATACAAATGTCCCTATTAAAGATATTTAACTAAAGACATATCATTCATCTTTTTGATTGTAGAATACAAAGATTGATATGTCAAACTAAGTGCAGAAGATTCCATAGCTAATTGAGCAGTATCTGCACTTCCCCATTCCTCTATTAGAAGATCATAATGTGTTTCTTTAGTTTCAAGAGAGGTATAATTTGATTCAAATACAGCATTTCTTCCCCCTAGTACTCCATGTCCTTTATTGGTAGCATCATACTGTGTCGTTGTATTCGTAAGCATTGATTGTATAATATCATTAACTGCATTATCACTTACCTCTTGTCCTCTTGTCCCATTCAAATTTGTAGCATAACCATCCAAGGCATTTATCGCTATATTTAAATCATCAAAATAATTATGTTTTGCTAAAAACTGTGTCCCTTCATACTCTTCAGGAATATCAGCAATATAAGCATTTTGTGTCCCTTGCGTAGTTGCAGACTCCACTGAATTAGAAGCTGTCATCACATAGTTTGAGTCTCTATCATATATCTCTGCACCAAAGGTAGAACCATCATTTGAAGTGATTACAAGCTCTCCATCTAAAGATATAATAGCAGATATATCTGGAAAATCATTTGTTATATTAGCAGTTCTATCAGCAGCAGCAGCAGCAGAGTCTGTATTTATTGAAAGTACTAAAGCAGCAAGAACAGAAGCAGAAGTATCACCTGAACCTGTTGCAGTAGCTGTATCGATCACATATTCATCACCATCTTCATTGATTATTGTAATTCCATAATCACCTTTAAGATCACCACCATCACCATCTTCTACTTCACTTATAGCGAGTGTAACAACTGAAGTGGGTGCTAATTCTACACCAATTTCTACGAGTGGATCAATTAAAATGCCATTATAGTCATATTTTTGAAGTTTACTGCTATTATCATTAAATTTCCACTCATTACCATTACTATCAATAACTCTTTCACCTTCGCTAAAAGTTAATGATTCTCCTGCTTGTGCTGTGTCTGAATCATAAAAAGCAACATCATATGCTGTTACTCCTCTTTCTCTATAAGATCCAGATTCTACAGCAACCTCTCTTAAGAAACCATCGCCTTCAAATTCAAGTTGACCATTTATCTTATAATCTTCATCTTCTACCATTGTTATTTTTGTGGCATCTGAACCTGCAAATATATATTCACCATTTACTTGAGTATTTATTCTATCAAGTAAAGTTTCTCTCATCCCTTCTATATTTGAAGCAATTGCTGTTTTATCAGTTCTATCTGTCCCAGAATTTAAAGCTTTCATTAAGTCCGCTTTGATATCATCTAAAGACAATTTTATCTCACCAACATTTGTATCTGAAATATCATTAAATGCAATAGTTTTTTCTATCTGCTCTTTAAGGCCTTCTGTCACACGCAAATTGTCTTCTAAACTTATCAAATCTTTGTGAAGCATAGCATCTTCACTTCCATTTTCCATGCTTTTTCCACTTGCCATTTGATAAGTAATACGATGATTTTCACCATTTAAGTTACTCATATGATATAACATACTACTACTTGTATCAATCATTTGTCACCTCCATAAGTCCTTTGACTATTGATTCGTAAGAATAAAGTTCATCTACACCTTGCGATAAAAAAGCTCTAATTTTCTCTTTTTTACGCAATGCATTATCTAGTTCTTTATCCATGCCTTTTTTGTAAGCACCAATACGAATCAGTACTTCATTTTCATTTATCAATGATAATACCCTTTTTAACTTTAAAAATCTATTATATTGCTCTTTTGAGACCACTTTATCTATAACTCTTGAGGCACTTTGTAATAAATCGATAGGGGGATAAAAGCCTTGTTCTGTTAATTTTCTTGTAAGTACAATATGCCCATCCAAAATTGATCTACTTTGATCGGCTATAGGATCACTCAAATCATCACCATCTACAAGTACTGTAAAAAATGCCGTAATAGTCCCTAATTTATTCGATCCAGCTCGCTCCATAAGTTGTGGTAACAATGCAAACACTGAAGGTGGGTATCCTCTTTGTGTTGGTGGCTCACCAGTACTTAGTCCTATCTCTCTTTGTGCCATAGCAAACCGTGTCACACTATCCATCATCAATAATACATCTTGTCCTTGATCTCTAAAAAACTCAGCTATTGCCATCGCCGTAAAAGCGGCATATTTTCGCATCAAGGAAGACTCATCACTCGTAGCAGTTACGATTACTGTATTTTCAAGATTATTTCCTAGATTATAGTGAATAAATTCAGGAATTTCTCTTCCTCTTTCCCCTACAAGTGCTATCACTTTGATTTTTGCTTCACACCCTTTGACAATCATACCCATTAGTGTTGATTTTCCTACACCAGATCCTGCAAAAATACCAACTTTTTGACCTTTACCACAGGTGAGCATAGAATCAATAGGTTTAACACCTGTAGAAAATTGTTGATTTATAATTCCTCTATCCAAGGGAGATATTGCTTCTTTATTAATAGGAGCGTTAAACGCAACATCTCGTATTTTTCCAGCATTATCTATAGGCTCACCCAAAGCATTTACAACACGCCCCAAAAGTCCATTACCACACTTTATACTCAAACCTTCTTTTTGCAAAAAAACTTTATCTGCAATTTTGAACCCATCTATAAAAGAGAAAGGTACTATTGTAAAATTTATAGCACTTATAGATGCTACCATCCCCAAAACACTATACACGCGTGCTATTGATTCAATTTTGACAATATCACCAATAGCCACATCTAAACCATCAGCAATAATAGAAGTAGAGGTGATATTTGTAATTCTTCCAAAAGGAATATAAAGTTTTTCAGAATCTATCTGATCGAGTAGATTATCTATAGTCATTATAATTTATCACACATTGTTTTATAAAAACTTTTTGTATTTTTGAGATTTTTACATTTTTTAATCATCGATTTGTAACGATTCTTTTTTTCTTGAAATTCATATATTTTTGCTATCTCATAATAAATATGTGCCAAATCATCTTCATCTATTTTTCTATCGATACTTCGACCATCTTTCATTCTTTTGATATTTAATCCATATTTCAAATAACCCAAAGCTGTATCATAATCATCATCAAGTTTTGCATATTTAGCGAGTTCTATCTCTACAAAAGGGGAATAGATTCGAGCATTCATCTCATTTTGTTTCTCATACAATTTTACCAAAATACCAACAGCCTCCTCCTCTTCATTTTCTTTTAAAAGATACAAATAATATTCATAATAAAAATCTATAATCATAGGATTGTCTTGATTATTCAATACGAACTCTTGATTAGCTCGTGCATAGGCAAAAAAGTTTTGCATACTCAAAGGATTGTTTTTATGTATATTAATCAAAAATCGATACAAAAACTCATCAGATAATAGTTTTGAATCACTAAACATATCTAACTTTTGAGAAAAGTTTTCTGCATCTTTATATTTATCTAATAATATAGCAATCTTTTCTAAATAAAAATAAATTTCACTATTTTGTGATTTACCATAAGCATTTTTTGCTATTATATATGCACGCTCTTCTGGTATCTCCACCATACAACCAAAAAGATTTTCTACATTTTTTTTATCTTTAACAAGAAGCATTAATACATCATCAGTAACATCTTTTATTACACTATTGAGCTGTTTACACTGTTTTGTTTCGAGATAAAACTGTACCATTTTTGAGTTTACTATATTGTAAATTTGTTCTATACTCTCATACCCAAATCGTTTGACTATTGGAGGATATATTCCATTATAAATTTTTCGCATTCTTATAATTTGTTCATATTTTTCATCTTCTATAGAATTCAGAAGCTCTTGCATCATTGCTTTATATTGCATCGACTCAAAAGTACTATATTTAGCAGCCATCATAGCAGGCTCGAATTTCCCCTCACGCATAATAATCTCATCCAAAAACATTTTAGAGCGTGTAAAATAAGGATTGTTATCTTTGATTTGGATCAACTCTTCATATATAACTTTTGCTTGAGGCATATACTCTTTTTTGAACCCCGCTATCTCCATATAAGTATTTGCTAGCTTAAATTTAAAACTATCAATACTATCTGTTTCACTTGCATTTTCTAACAGCTTCTTTAAAATTTCTATCGCAAATTCTGACATATCTGACTGTACAAGTTTATTCACTTTTTTTAATGCTTTATAACTATCATTTGCATAATAATCAATGTTTTTATTTAACACTTTTTTGACCAAAGCATACGCTTCATCTCTCTCTTTATTGGCTATATAGGCATCAAATAACTCATCTGCAATAATAGTAGCCACTTCTAAACTTGTAGTATTTACTAACTCTTGCCTAAGAATCCTAATCGCTTTATCATATGATCTTTTACTCATATGTATTTGAGCAATGGCTACTTTACCATACACTTTCGAAAGAGGGTCATCAAAACTGTGTTCTATTGCTTTTGCATAATATAAAGCCTCATCTGGTTTACCTACTTTAACTTTTATTAATACCAAAAGTCTATACGCCTCAAGAAGATCATCTTGATTAATTTTGGAGTTATGTATTGCTGTTTCTAAAAGTACATTGACTTCATCAAATTTTGGTTTTGTATTGAGTTTATAGAGTATTTCACTATGTAATAGTACAGCAGTAGAATCAAGCATGGCTACCTTATTTGTATTTTCAAAGAGTAAAATTGTTTTCAAAGCAAGATCAAGCTGACCTTCTTTGACATATCTACGAATTGTTTTTAATTTATTATTCGCACCTACAATTTTTTCTTTTTGATCTTGTGATATTTGACTTAAATCTTCATTGATAAAATTATAATAAAAATCTTTTTTACCATAAAGTGTTGCTATAAAGATAAGTGTCAAAAAAAATATTTTATTTATCATGATAGTATTAATTCCTTATTTTTTATTATTGAGATTATACACAAAAGTAAATATTTCTGCAATAGTTTTGTAGAGTGTTTCAGGTATTTGCTGTTGCACTTCAACTTGATCATGTAAGGCACGTGCCAATGCAGGATCTTCTACAATAGGTATATCACTCAATCTAGCAATCTCTTTTATTCGTAATGCCAAAAAGTTAATCCCTTTTGCTATGACTACAGGTGCATCTGACTTTTCTGTATCATATTTCAAAGCAACTGCATAGTGTGTCGGGTTTGTAATTACAACATCCGCATCAGGTACATCTGCCATCATTCTTTCTTTTGACATTTTCATCTGTATCTGACGAATCCGACCTTTTACTAGAGGGTCCCCTTCGATTTGTTTATGTTCATCTTTTATCTCTTGCTTTGACATTTTTAATTGCTTAAAATAATAATGTCGTGTAAAAAAGAAGTCTATTGTAGCAAAAATAATTATAATTAACAAAATAGTTAACAAAAAATAGACCGTTAATGTAATCATTCCATTCAAAGAAGCTCTTACATCTTTGTCCATCATTGCCAAAATACTATCCCAAACAACCGCTAATATTATTAACATTACAATAAATATCAAAATTAATTTTGCTGTCAGTTTTAAAGCTTCAATCGCCTTTTTCATACTAAAAATATTTTTAAATCCACTAATAGGATTGATTTTTTCAAGTTTAAATTTTAAGGGGGTTGCAACAAAACCAAACTGCATTACATTAAAGATGACACCCATAAACAAAACCAAAAAAAACAAAGGAAACATTCCCCCTATAAGAGTATACAAGATCGAACTAGAAATCTCGTAATAGATGTGACCATTCATATCTGTACCTATAAAAGAATATATATAAATAATAGTTTTTTCTATCTCTTTAAAAAAAGATCCTGCAAAAAAAAGCAAATAAATAGACGAAAAAAATAGAATAGCAGCACCAGGTACTTCAGCAGATTTAGGGACATTTCCTTCTGCCTTGGAGTCATTTATCTTCTTGTCCGTGGGTTCTTCTGTCTTTTCTTCTTCATCAGCCATTTACAAAACCTTTAATATTCAAACTTACTTATAAAATAATGCGTAAAACTATCTACAAAAATATCCATACCAAATAATAAAAATATAAAAATCAGTGCAAATTTAATCTGAAATGTAATAACAAATGGGGAAAAGGCAGGCATAGATTTTGTCCCATAGGCATAATATATATCCATAATAAATGCAATAAAAAAAAGAGGAAAAGCAAAAGAAAAAGAAAATGCAAACATCCTGTTTATCTCATTTGCAGCATATGTCACCCCATCATAAGAAAACAAATCAAATGTTCCCAAAGATATTTGATCAAAACTTAAAGACAACATATAAATAGTTATCTCATACATTCCAGATTCTAAGTAGATTACCATAATAACCAAATACAAGAACCTACTAATAACACCTTGCTGGGTACCTGTTGCAGGATCAAACATATTTGCCATAGACAAAGCAGTTGCATAGCCTACAAGGTCTCCAGTTATTTGTACTGCCGAAAATATTATTTGTACCAAAAAAGAGGCTACCAAACCCAAAGTTATTTCACTAATTAAAGCCAATATAAATGTATCTTCAGAGAGTATACTTTTATCATAACTTATCAAAGGAAATAAAAAAACTGTCAGATAAAAAGAGATAGCAATTCGAATAGTAGGGTTCACCATTTTGTGTCCCACTATCGGTAAAAAGGCCATAAAACTCAAAACTCGTGCAAGTAGTAATAAAAATGCAAAGACAGATTGTTGATCTATTAAAGATAGTAACTCTTGCATATAGTATTACCTTTTACATATAATCGTTATGTTCAATTATCTCTGTTTCTTCTACATTTTCATCACTTCTATTTGTGGACTGAGTATTATTATTTTCTTGTTGTTTATTTTGTTCTTGTTGTGACTGATTAAAACTATTTTCAGAACTTTGGTCATGCATTCCAAAATTAATTGATACATTAGGAGTATCATTAAATTGTCTTAAAATAGCATTTTGGAGTACGGCTTTATTTTCTGTAAATGCTTCCATTGTATTTGAATTACTCAAATTCATACTTACAGATAAAGTATTATCAACTTTATTTGATTTCATGATTATAGAGATAGAGCCTAAATTTGCTGGATTAAGATTAACTCTAAATGCAGTCACAGGTGGTTTATAATTAAGATACATATTTCTAGCAACATCACTCATAAAACTACTTACTTTTTGTTGTGCACCTATTATCTTTGTTTGCAAAATTTCAGCGGTATCTTTAGGCACCACAATCTCCACAGTATCAACTACTTTTTCATCTGCAACAGTAGAAAGAGTACTTTTAAAAATAATTTCTTGTTGTGCTACCGCTAAAGATTGCTCTTTTATCAATTGCTTTGACTCTATTTTCTGATTAAATAATACTTGACTTAATGATCTATTATTCATCAAATTTGTATTAGGAGTAGCCTCTTTTGAAGTTGCTGTACTATCTATTTTTTTACCACTCTCCTTTGTACTATCAACATTTACCTCTTCTATATTAAGGTCAAGTTTTTGCCCACTCTCTTTCACAGACTGTATTGTTTTCTTTTCTAATATAATATTTTTAGCATCGTTGATTTGAACCATAGATGTTTTTTCTTGTAAATTTTTTTGAGTATTTAAGTATACAGAAGCTAAAAAAGGAGTTTTTGAATCATCTATATTTGTAGTCCCCTGTGCTAAAATATTTATTGTGTTATTTGAAGTAGGTTTTTTGTCATTGTAAGATCCAGTTTGATCACTTTGAATATCTGTTGTCCTTACGACCACAATATTGGTGATATCTTCTTTTATATCAGAAAGAACCTCTTTGATAATTTCAACTTTATCTTCTATTTTTATAGGATTGTTTTCACTATTTCTATTATTATCATTTGAAACTAACGACTTTGTATCAACTATATTTTTTATCTCATCAACAGAATCCTCAATAAGGATTGTTTTTTCTGTAATTGTCTCCACAATTTTCGTATTATTTTGATGGAGTTCCTCAATATCTTTTTTTGGAACTCCATTCACATTTTTAAGATCTTTAACACTATACAGAGTTTCATTAAGTTCATTTTTAATCTTTCCTACAGCATCTTTAATAACTATAACTTCTTGTACAATATTACTTTTGAATGCCTCTGTACTATTATCAGTAAATTTTTTTATAAGTGCATCAATTTGAAAATCATTTTTTATACTTTGAGTATCTGAATCCAAATTATTAACAATATTTTTTACATCAGTACTAATATTCTCAACACTTTTTTCTATTACTGATACATTTTCATTTAAAGATTTTTGCGTAGTTTTTGTTTGTATCGGATCAACTATTTCACTTTTTTGTAACTCAATAGGAGAATTATTTTGAGATATTTTATTTTCAATTTTTATTGGTATATTACTTTGTAAAGTCTCTCTTATATTACTTGTAGTAGTTCGTATCTTAGGGTTATTGTTTAACTCTATTGGATTTTTTTCACTTACTATCTCACTTTTACTTGTAAGATCTTTATTGTTTGTATCTACAGATAATTTTTCTGTTTTTACTTCATCTGCAGTAGTTTCTTTTATCGTACTTAATGTATTTGAATTTATAGAAGTTTTGTCACTTTTAACTTCATTATTTGATATAGCTGGAGACTTTTCAGGTTTAGCTTCATCATTTATCGAAATATTACTTTGTAAAGTTTCTCTTATATTACTTGTAGTGGTCACTATCTTACGGTTACTATTTAGCTCTACTGGTGTCTTTTCACTTTCTACCTCATTATTTTTTTGAGAATTATTTTGTAAAGTTTCTCTTATGTTAGTAGTTGTAGTAGTTACTTTTTTACTGTTATTATGTAATTCTATTGGTCTTTTTTCACTTACCATCTCACTTTTACTTGTAAGATCTTTACTGTTTGTATCTACAGATAATTTTTCTGTTTTTACTTCATCTGCAGTAGTTTTTTTTATCGTACTTAATGTATTTGAATTTATAGAAGTTTTGTCACTTTTAACTTCATTATTTGATATAGCTGGAGACTTTTCAGGTTTAGCTTCATCATTTATCGAAGTATTACTTTGTAAAGTTTCTCTTATATTACTTGTAGTGGTCACTATCTTACGGTTACTATTTAGCTCTACTGGTGTCTTTTCACTTGTTATCTCACTTTTATTTGTGAAATTTTTACTATTTATATCTACAGATGATTTTTCTGTTTTTACTTCATTTACTTCATTTTCTTTAGAAAAATTTGATCTATTTATACTTATAAAAGTTTTATCACTTTTAACTTCATTATTTTTTTCTATAAATGTATCACTTTTATTTTTTTGTACTTCTTTTACTTGATCAACTACTTTATTTACTAAGTTATCTACTAGCTTTTTATTCAGATCTTGGGTTGTTCCATTAGTAAGAGGAGTAGTTGCTTGTGATTGGGTTTTTGTACTATTTTTTTCTTGTATAGAAGAAAGATTTTGACTGTCATTTTTATTTTGATTTTTAGGATCTTCTTTATTTACAGTTTGCTGAGCAGTTGTCAAACTCCTTGTAGTAGTATCTTTTGATAAAGAATCAGTTTTAGCTTCATTCATCAAAGATTCAAATAAGGAGCCTCCTTCTTTTTTTTCAAATTTTGCAGTTGGAGCTGTATCTGTACCTATTTTTTTAGATGCTGTTTTATCAAAATTTAATAATGTTCCATTAGGCATAATAGCTCCTTACATTTATGATTTGATGATATCTAAAGTTTTTGTATCCATATCTTTTTGTGTTGTAAAAGAGGATACATTTGCTTCATATGATCTCATAGCTTCTATTAAATCAACCATCTCAATAACTGGATTTATATTTGGATATGCCACATAACCATCTTCATTTGCATCTGGATGCTCAGGCTCAAACTTCATAATAGGTTCATCTTTAGCGTCAATAATCTCTCTGACTCCTACACCACGTAAAGATAAAGGATCTATAGTTTCAGATGAGTTTTCTTTTTTGTTCTTATTACTAGCTTCTAAAAGAACCTCTTCAAAAATAACATTTTGTTTTTTATAAGGTCCACCATCAGTTGAATGAGTAGTTTGTGCATTTGCAATATTTGAACTTACTACATTTATTCTTGATCTTTGTGCTGACATACCAGAAGTAGCCACATTGTAGCCATCAAAAAATCCCATTTTTAACCCCTTTTTTCTAGCTTATCAAAAGCTATATTTGCATTGCCATTATTTGTTTATAGGCACCTAATGCTTTCGTTTTAACTTCAAGACCAAGCTTCAATGTCAATTCTGCTTCTTCAATCTTTTGAACAGCTTCTTGTAAATTTTCTACTTTACCTGATGCTATATCATTCATAGCATCATACGCATTTACTTGAGTATTATTTACTTCTGTCATTGATTTTTTTAAAAAATTAGAAAAAGTTTCAGATTTTTCTTTGTTATCAGACATGTTTGCTTGTGATTGCATAGAATCTAATAAAGAGTTTTTATTTAGACTGCTTACTGAATTTGTTATTTCTGATAGTTTCATATTTTACCCTTTGTTATCCATTTTTATTGTTTTATTACTTTTTATTGCTGCTTCTTGTATTGCTAAATCATTTACCAAAGCGTCTAATTCATCAGAGGACTTTTTGAAGTCAAGTTTATCTTGCTGATTATCTAAATCTACGAGAGAGATAGTCATCGATAACATCATATTTGCAACTCCTTTAAAAACAATAGTTGAAAACACTATCCCAATCATCATCTCTGTAGGGGTAAACCATGATGCATTTAATACAAAAAATATAACTGAAGCAAAAAAAACTGCAGCCACATATGTATCAAAAATACCAGTTCGTAATATTTCTCTCGTAAATTTTTCAATTATCATAATAACTCATTTCATATTTCTCATTAAATTTTCAACTATCTGATTTAATTGAGATGAAACAATATCACCTTTAAATTCTTTAGTAAACAACTTTCTTAATCTTCCTGTCGTAGATATACTATCCATCTTACTTATATTACCAACATATTGTATCATAAATTTACTATTAAGTTTATTCTTTAGAGCCAAACTCTTCAATGATTTTGTAATAGATGCTCCAACTTCATATTTTCCAGTAAAATTGAAACATAACATCAATTTATCTTTACGTAGACTCATCATTTTCATCAATGCGTAAGCATCTGTTAAAGCACTAGGATCTGTAGTAGTTATAGCCAAAATATTATTGGTTAATTCCAAAAACTCTTGTACCTGTTCATTGAGACCAGCACCTGTATCGATCAATAAAATATCGTATTTATCTAAAGCAACAATATCTTCGACTAATCTCGTAAAATGCATACTATTATTGATCTTACTATATTGAAATCCACTTTTACCAGCAATAAGAGTAATATTATGATAACTTGTTTTTAATAATATATCTTCTATCTCACATGTCCCTTGCACATAATCAAAAAAAGTTTTTTTAGGTTTTAAATTAAACATCACTTGTAAATTTGCCAAACCAATATCTGCATCCAAAACAGCAATTTTTTTATTTTTCTGAGATAATATATATGCAATATTAGAAGTTATAGTAGATTTTCCCACTCCACCTTTCCCAGAAGTTATTACTACAACTTTTGTTTTTGAGGGAACATGGGATTTACTTGTTAATGACACAAGACGACTGGCTTGCTCTGATATTTTTTCAAACACTATAGCTACTTACATTTACGATACATGTCTATTCATAAAACAATCTATAATATAATTACTATTAGCTTCATGAAGATCATCAGGGACATTTTGACCAATAGAGATATAACAAATAGACTTTTTTGTTTTATGTGCAAATGAGATAAGATTTCCATAACTAATTGTCTCATCCAACTTTGTAAAAATAAGATTATGAATATGTAAAGAG
>Ga0193961_1000112_pt1 | contig 31146 bp, 27 predicted proteins | sample FB_4_MG_FD_140371 | JGI IMG/M metagenome (GOLD analysis project Ga0193961, IMG submission 140371) | Microbial mat bacterial communities from the Broadkill River, Lewes, Delaware, United States - FB_4_MG | ecosystem: Environmental > Aquatic > Freshwater > River > Microbial mats | place: USA...
GATATAGAAGAGGCTCGTATAAAATCAGAAGAAGCAGAACTCTCAAAATCAAATTTTTTGGCAAATATGAGTCATGAAATACGAACTCCTATGAATGCAATTTTGGGTTTTTCTCAACTTCTCATAGGAACCTCTTTAGATGCAAAACAGCTTAAATATGTGAGTTTGATTAAAAATTCAAGTATTACATTGATTGAAATTATTAATGATATTTTGGATTTTTCAAAACTAGAAAGTGGACAAATTGATTTGGAACTTATCAAAGTGAACCCTTTTATGGCATTTGAAGAGACATTTTTACTCTTATCTCAAGATGCAAAAGCAAAAGAGATTTCGTATATGATCAAAATTGACCATAGGATAGAAGAGTGTATAAAAATAGATAGTTTTCATGTAAAACAAATTTTGATCAATCTTATTGGAAATGCTATTAAATTTACACCAAATCAAGGGACTATTGATGTAAGAATCAAAAAAATATTTAATACTAAAGGGCATAAAATAATGAGATTTTCTGTACAAGATACAGGAATAGGAATACCTCAAGAGAGACAAAAAAAGATATTTGAACCATTTTCACAAGCAGATAGCTCAACAACACGAGAGTTTGGTGGAACTGGACTAGGTTTGAGTATATCGAACAGTTTAGTAAATATGATGGGAAGTAAACTCGAATTAAAAAGTGAAGTAGGGAAAGGGAGTAAATTTTATTTTGATGTGCATTATGAAAGTTGTGATAGTGAAAATACTTTAAAACAGCATCTTCGCACTTATAATCTATACTTATATGAATTGAGTAAACAGATGCAAATGTGTATCTCTTTACAACTTAAATCATATGATATTAAACACACGAAAATAACTCATTTTGATCCATCTATTGATACGCAACAATCCATAATAATCACTACTAATGAAGAGATTAAAAATGATATTAAAAATGCTAATATTATTTTACTTTCTAAAACAAGTGAAGATTTAGCAGATGGAAGACAGACAAATATTGATATGTTTGAAGAGTTCCCTTCAATTATATACAATGAATTGATGCGGATGAAAATAATTAAATCAGAAATAAAATCTATAAAAAATGCTCACAACTTAAATCTTAAGATTTTGGTTGCTGAAGACTATGATATTAATAGAATTCTTATTACAGAGTTGTTAGGGCAGTTTGCTATTGAACATGATTTTGCATACAACGGAAAAGAAGCTGTTGAGATGGTACAAAAAAAGAGTTATGATTTGATTTTGATGGATATTAACATGCCAATTCTAAATGGAATAGATGCTACAAAAGTTATTATTAATGAATTAAAAATAGATATACCTATAGTAGCACTTACTGCTAATGCGTTAGAAGGTGATAAAGAAAAATTTATGAGTATTGGTATGGTGGATTATCTAAGCAAACCTATTGATATTGAGGCATTTGAAAATTTACTCATAAAATATAACAATAACATAAGTAGTCAGAGCGTAAAAACTGAAAATATAATAGATCAATTAAAGGTAGATCAACAACAAAAAGTTGTAGATTCACAAAAAATAATTTTTGATATTCAATCATCTTTAGAAATTGCTTCAAAAAGAATGCAGCTTCCATCAGCCATTATGGATAAGATTTTCAATTCATTTTTCAATTCTATTGAAGATATACGAAAGAAGATGAAAGCAGCAATAGCATCATCAGATTATACCACTATAGAGATGACAGCACATAATCTGAAAAGTAGTTCTGCAACATTTGTTTTTGATGAGATGTCAAAGTATGCGCAAGAGTTAGAAAAAAATGCAAAACAAAAAAATAAAGATTTTGAATTTGAAAAGACTTTTCACACAATAGAATTGTATCTAAATATGGTAATAGAGTATAAAAATAATTTATAGAGTATTAACATTTCATTAACATTTTTGAAGTATACTTATACTATATAAAAAAAGAGGAAAATAATGAAATACATATATATTGCAAATTATTTACGAATATCGGCGGAACAAAAGAGTAAATTTTTAAATTTAATGAATCGATGTAAAGATTTTAAAGTTTCAAATAGTGATATTGCTTTTTCAAAAGATGCTTTGGTACTTGGATTTTTGAAAGATTCTAATGTTCAAAAAGCGTGTGAGTATTTTAAAATTCTTTTTAAAGATGTAAAAGATGTGCATATCGATTTGGTTAATAAAAGCTTTACATCAAATAATCAAATGATTTTGACTTTTAATAATTCTAATAAACAGATAAGATTGTAACTAAGATTTAAGTAATATTTTTTAATTAAAGAGTATTATAACAAAAAAGGAGTATTTAATGAGAATAGAATATGCAGGTCCTAGACCAATGATTTCAGAACATGGTGTTGAATTTAAAGAGGGGAAAGAGGATAAATATGTCTATCTTATGATATCTATACAGATACTTCAAGCAATAGATAAAGATTATGAAGGTCATAAATCATATAGTTATGATACAAAATCAACAAGATTTACTAATGATGAGATTCATGCTATTTTAGATTCATATTCTACTACACTTGAAAAAGATGTAGAAAATGAAGAGATATTTTATGCAAAAAAAATCGAAGAAGAGATTGACCATATAAGAAAAAGAACAAATTTAAAAGAATCAGAAAAACAAGCTTGGGTAAACAATCTGAAAATAATGAAAAATTATAGAATCCAAAGAGCAGTCAATAAAATTTATTATATGCATAGTATTGCATTGATTCGAGATATTATTCTACGAGAAAATATTAAAGAGATAGATACCCCTTTTTATGAAAAATACTGGCATGTATTACAAACTATTCAAGGAGCTGTTGAAGAGGGACGAAACTCTAAACATACAAAATTAGAAATACAAAAAATTGATGATTCTAATAATATGGTGGCAAAACTATTTTTTGATCATTAAGAAGCCTTTGTAACTATTTTGTAACTACAATGTACTACTATACTCGTATATTTTTAGTATAAAGGGTTGTTTTGTTAGATAAAAAATGGGAAAAAATTTTAGCAAAGTTAGAGTTTGCTTTTCAACCAATTGTGAATGTAAAAACAGGAAATTTATTTGCAGTAGAAGCATTATTAAGAAATTATGAAGAAGCAGGTAATTTTCATTCTATATTTAATGTTTTTGATGATGCTTTTCATGAGGGTATTTTATATCAGCTTGATCTATCATTACGACAAAAAGCATTAGAAAAATTTTCAAAATTAAAAATTGAGAATTTGCAGCTTTTTTATAATTTGGATCATAGATTGATGTATATGCCCGATTTTAGTCATGGGAATACCTCTTTGATATTAGAAAGTTTAGGTCTTGATAAAAATTCAATCTGTTTTGAATTAAGTGAGCGAGGAACATTGCAAGATCCTAGCTCCATTACAACAATGGTCAACAAGTATAAGCAAGAGGGATATGATATTGCTATTGATGATTTTGGTACAGGTATTGCTGGATTACAATTACTTTATTATGCTGAAGCTAATTTTATAAAAATAGATCGATTTTTTATTAATAATATTCAAATAGATGCAAAAAAGCGATTATTTTGTAGCTCAATTATTAATATGGCACATATCATGGGAATGAGAGTAATAGCGGAGGGTATCGAAACAAAAGAAGAGTATTATACATGTAAAGATTTAGGTGTCGATTTATTGCAAGGTTATCTAATACAAAAACCAAAAATAGAACTCTCAAAAATAAAAAGTACTTACGAAGAGATATCTCATCTATTTAAAAATGATAAAAGATATTCTTCTACAAATCTTTTGGATAAAGGAAAAATAGAGATAATTAAACCTTTGCGTAATGATACAAATCTCCATGACTTATTTATCTATTTTAAAGAAAATTCTGAAAACTCTTTTGTGCCAATTGTTGATAATCTTAATAATTTATCTGGAGTTATATATGAAAAAGATATTAAAAAGATCTCATATTCTCAATTTGGAATTGCATTAGCAAAGAATGATAACGATCAAACAAAAATCAAAAGATTTATAGAGCATGTTGTTTCTGCTGAAATTACATGGGGAGTTGATAAGATACTTGAGATTTATAATATGAATAAATTTAATTCAAATGGAATTTATATCACTAAAAATAATAAATATTTTGGATTTTTATCTGTAAATGATCTGTTAGATATCTCATACAATAGAAACTTAGAGATGGCAGAAGATCAAAATCCTTTGAGTAAATTACCTGGAAATAGACGCATAGAAAAATATATGAAAAATGCTTTGAAATCTGAAGATATGACTTATATCGTTTATTTTGATTTTAATGATTTTAAACCTTTTAATGATCATTATGGTTTTCGTCAAGGAGATAGAGCAATTTTACTTTTTGCAGGACTCCTTAAAGAGATATCTACAACAAAATTGTTTATAGCACATATAGGTGGAGATGACTTTTTTCTTGGATTTAGAGAGAGTGAATATGAGCATATTTATAGTAAAATAGCTGAGATACAATACTCTTTTTATTTAAAAGTACAAGAACTCTACTCAAAAGAAGATCGAAAACAAGGGTATATTAGTGCAAAAGATAGATTTGGGATAGAGCGAAAATTTAATCTTTTGGGTGTAGCTTCGGCAATTGTAGGAATTAGTTCTAAAATTGATAAAAATAATTTTGATTATATGATAGGAAAGATAAAAAAAGACTCTAAAAGAATAGATACACCTTTGGGAGTCTCTATCTTATAAAGCATCAAAGAAAAGAGTTTATCTCTTTTCTTGACAGATAAATGTATATTTAACATCCAAAGACTGGGTAAGCCCTTTTTTTATAGGTGTTGTTATAGATGTAGAAGAGTCTTCTTGTATACGAACACTTTTTCGTAACATATACGGTCGAGGTGATGGTCGATGAAAATTCAAAACATCAATAAGCTCAACTTTACAGTTTCGAAAATATTTATGTAATTCGTGAATATATTCATTTGCATATTGAAAAGAGATTTGTTCTAGTTCTTTGCTTTTATCTTTTGCTAGGATATTGATTTTATTTTGAGTAAGTTGTATATCTCTTACTTTTTTAACTTTGTCTATAAGATCCTCATAATTTTCTTGATCTTGAAAGGTACATTCAAAAGATACATTACCTTGATAACCATCTTTTTTACGCTCAGAGTTCTTATATACATAATGTGGTGAAATTGTATATTTCCCACCTGTACATATGTCTGACCTCTTTGATAATCTTATAATTTTATTAAATGTAGATTCTATTCTATGTGAAGTTTTTGCCTTTGAGGCTATTCGAAAAGATGTTTGAAAATTTTCTTGTTCACTTTGGATCGTAAATGTTTTGTTTTTGTTGATCTCAATAGCATTTAAAGATACGGTACTTAAAAAAATCAAAAGTGTGCTTTTTAAAATATTTGTATTTTTATTCATAATATAGTTTTGAAGTTTAGAGCTTTTTAGCATAAACTTCTTTATCTCCTTTTTCTTTTAATGTGATATTTTTTTCAAGATGCATACCTAGATTTGTAAGGATACTTTTTGATAGTTCATTTTGTGGGTCGATCAAAGCATACACCATTTTTTGTCTAAGTACTTTTTTGGTAAATATTAACTGTGCTTGAGCTACCTCTTTTGCATAGCCATTTTTTCTATATCTTTCTGCAATAATAAAACTTAATTCATAATGATTTTTTCCCAAAGTTTCATTTTTTGATACACCAGCTATCCCAATGAGATTCCCACTCTTTTTTTCAAATAAGGGTGCTAGACCAACATTTGCATTGTTTTTACAAAAATTTTTATAAATAAACTTTTTTGTTTCCTCTAAAGTAAAGGCTTTTTGAGAAAATAAATATTGCATTGTTTCTTCATTGGAAAAGATAGTATCGTACAAAATCTGCGAATCTTCTTTTTCTATTGTTTTTAAATATAATCTCGTTGTTTCTAATATAATCATTGTTACTCTTATTGTGTATAAATTTTATCTGTATTATATCTGTAATATGCTAAATAGTTTTTATCTATTTCTAAATATCTCAGCATTTTCAAAAAGTATGGTTACTTTTTTCTTAGAAAGATTTATATTAAAATCATTTAAAAGAATTTTATTTAATTGTTTAGCACTCATTATATTTGATCTCTTTGTATTGTTTTTAGATATTTTGTGATAACAATTATTTCTTAAGGAGAGTGTCTTATGTTTCATCTTTTTAGATACGACAAAATTATTCACAAAAACAGCCTTTGGGTGACTACAAGAATAAAAATTACCCATAATACAGTCAGCTTCTAAATATGTAACCGTATTAAACTTGTAAAGCGTAAAAAAATCATCTTTTTTTTGTATCTCAAGTACAAAATCTTTGCTGCTATTTTGTGATATTTTATAATCATTATTTATTATCTCTTTTGTAGAAAATTCTAAAGGGAGAGTAGGGGTCATAGCACCAAATCCTACATCGATTAAATATTCTTTTCCTTTTAATTTTACCAAAGTGACACGATGTGTTCTTGGAGAATCCACTTTAAGATTATTTAATACACGAGCTATAGCGATACGCACATCAAAACCCAAAGATAACAATGCATCATGCATAAGTTTATTGTGTTCAAAACAATAACCACCAAGATTTTGAGTAACGATTTTATCTAAAATATCATCTATATCTAGTGATATGGGTCTATCTAATAACACAGCAATATTATTAAAACTAAAAGTAGCAAGATGTTTTTTTTGTATCTTGGCAAGTAATTTTAAAGAAAGTTTTTTGGGTTTTATATTCAATTTTTTAAAATATGAATGAAATTTTGTAGTTTTTTTGATGGGTTGTCCTTTTAATGTTTGTTGTTGTGGGAAATGCTTATGAATAACTTTCAAAAGCAGCTAAAATTATGTCTTTTGAAAATTCTTCATCTTCTGACTCAATAGTTAAATCATTTAAAAAAACTTCAAAATTATCTTTAACATATTTTCTGATGAGTGAATATGGATATTGTTTATCTGATTTCTCACAAAATTTTATTATTGTTGATTTGAAAAATTCTAGACACAGATTAAAATTATTTTCATCAAAATGATTATCAAAAGATGTTAAGTGTATTTTTAAATCATTTACAAAGTCATCGACTATATCTTGTCTTTCTTTTGCTAAGTTAGGTCTATTTAAGTCACAAATTTTAACTGTATACAGAACTCTTTCATTTGTTGAACAAATTTCACCTTTATCATCAAAATTTATTTTATCCTCAAATGTATCATATTCAGGATGTATTAGTTTTGGTTTTTCTAAGTCATTGTATTCTTTTGTTGTGTAGTGTAAATCTTTTAATTCAGTTTCCTCAATATAAGAAACTCTTTCTCCTTCTATATCAAAACAATTTGTTTTTTTACCATTACATCTATTACAAGAAGGAAGTAAATTGTCCCAGCTAAAAGCTAACCAATAATAAGAGTATGTATTATCACACTTCTTAATTTTATCTTCATTTCCATTTTTTGGTCTAAAATGTTCTATATCTCCAAAATCATTCGTTATATCTGATTCACAAAAAGCACATTTATTATGATATATTTGTTTCAGAGTCCATTTTAAGCTATCAATATTATCTGTTTTACCATCATTATAGGCACTTCCACTCGAGTGTTTTTGATCATCTATATTTTGAGAAAAAGCTTTTTTAACATGTTCACTTTCTAAATGAGAATGGATTATTTTTCGTAAGTCTGATCTTATCTCTCTCATCTTTTTCTCAGTTTTGCCAATCTTTTTTTTAACTCTTCTTTTACTTTTGCTTTTACTTTTTCATCCAAAGAACTAGGGTTATTTTTCATATACTCTCTGACTGATTTGTGAATCTCACTATAAATATAGTCATCACTTCCAAGTCGTTCATCTTTAAAACCTCTTACAGTTACACTATCTAAATCAAATAGAGGAGAAGTTGTCAAAATATTTGCAGTATAGTTAGATATATCATCTATCTGATGAGTCACTCTCGTAACACCATCTTCTTTATATATCTTATAAAACACAGCATCCTCACTAGCACCTAAAACAGTCACTACACTATGAGTGGTCATAATGAACTGAATACCTTCAAATACCTTTCTTAGATTGCTCATAACGTCATATTTCCATTTTGGATGGAGATACAAATCAACTTCATCAATTAAAACTATCGCTTCAAAATCTTCTAAAGATTCAATCCCTTCTTGATTTTCCATAAGTCTTGAGAGTAAATCACAAAGCCAAATAATAGTACTTTTATAACCCTCTGAGAGCATATCAAAATCAATATTTTCTCCACCAACTTCTTTAAATTTTATTTCAACTTTATCTTTTTCTATAACTTTTAAAATTTCTAGCTTGTCACCCATTAGATTTTCTAATTTTTGAATAAAAGTATCAATAATTTTAGATTCTTTTTTTAAAAATAGTTCTGGTTCTCTTAAATATGTTGTACGATTTTCACTTGGTGTATCAAATAGTGCAGAATATCCTTTTCCTTCTTTACTTAGTTTTTCGCTTATCTTATTTCTATTGATACCATAAGCAAAAATATTTTTAACTTTTTTATACTTTTTATACTCTTGATTGTATTTAGTATCTATAGTAGATAATTGCATTTTATCTTTTTCTTTTCCAAGATAAAATTCCGCTAAAGCAGAATACTCATCACCTTTAAGTGCCAAAAGTATAGCTTGAAGCAGTACTGTTTTACCATCTCCATTTTCACCTACAAAATATATCTCTTTTTTACCTTTTAAGTCATCTATCTCCATATCTTTTATAGAAAAATAGTCTTTTATTTTTATAGCTTCAAGATATGTAGACTCCACCTCAGGTTTTATCTCTTTCTCTTTTATTACTATTTGTTTTTCGAGTGATATATTTATATTTTCAAAGAGTTCTACAATATTATTAAAACTATTTGCATTTGTTACATTTTTCTTTAAACTATTTCTGACTTGGATACTTTTGAGATTTGTTTTATTGAGTTTTACTTCAAATTTATGAAAGAAAAAAGACAAAAATTTATTTTCTATTTTTTCATAGAGTGTATCTGTAAAATTTTCTATATTGTCACCGATGATAACTATTTGTATATCACTATTTTTTATCTCAGATTCTAAGTTTTCACTTTTTAAATCTAAAAAAATTAGATTATAGATTTTACTATATTTTTCTACTAATTTGTTTTTTATCTCTGAAAATTTATCATCATAGATAAAGAGTATATTTATATCTATCATTTTAGTTTCGTTAATTTCATTTTTTTAAATCCTTTTTCAGCAAGTAGTTTATTTAATTCATCTATTTGTTTATTTATAGACATTTTTTGAGTTCCTTGGAGTTTTAGAAATCTTTTTGTTTCATTTATATCATAAAAACTATTTTCTATATCTGTAATATTGATAGGTGATAATTCTAAATTTAACCGCATTTTTAAAGATAAATAATGGTTCTTAAATGATTGGGAATATTTTTTCCAACTGGAATATAAAGTTCCCAAATTATTATAAGTTGAAGCTAAAGCAGGATGATTTGAGTCTAAAGTATTAATTTTTACTTCTAAAGACTCTTTGTATAAGTCTTCTGCTTTTTCATACTCTTTTAATTCTTTATATACAAGTGCCAAATTATGATATACTGTAGCTATAGATGGATGACTTTTTTTATAAATAGTTTTCTTTAAATCGAGGGATTTATAATAGTATTCTATCGCAATATCATATTGTTTCATTTCAAAATATAAAGAAGCTATGTTTCCATAAATAGCGGATTGAGTCATTTTTGAAGATGATAAGTCTTTTATATCTTTATATGTTTTTTCTGCTTCGTCATAATTTTCATTTAATTGTAAAGTCATTGCATATTGTAAATATATAATAGTTTTATCATTATGTTTAATATCCGTGTATTCAATTAAATCTATTGCTTTTATGATACTAGTTAATGTATCTTTTTTATGTTCACTAATGCTATAGATATATGCAGAAATAGAAGTATATAAATATACTTTGGCTTCATTTATATTTAAACTTTCCCATTTTTTAAAAATAAAATCGATATGTCCTTTAGTTTGATTAAAATAACTTCCATATTTTGAATCACGCAATGAATCCACAAACCAATGAAATATAGCCAAAGAAAGTTTCGTGATAAGCTCTACTTGATGAGATTTTTCATTTTCAAAATACTCCACTCTTATCGCTTCTTGAAGTAATCTATGCATAGAATAGTTACTGTTAGATTTTTTGATATAAGAGAATTTTTCTAAATCTTTTAGACAAAGAACTCTATCAAAATCAGATATATCCAAATCATCCATGAGATACTTTTCTATTATATTTTTATCTATAGGTTCTGGTGAGATGAGTGCAAATATTTTTAGTATATCTAAAGAGTTTTTGTTGTTAATGATTTTGTCGTTTATTTTTAATGTTGCTCTTAAGTTTTCTAAATGAAACTGTGGGTTATAGTCATCTAATTTATCGAAAAGTTTTAGACTCTTTTTTTTGAACTCTGCTAGATATACTTTGACATCCATTCCTGAATCTGAAAGAAAATTTGCTGTTATCTCTAAAGCAAGTGGAAGTTTTCCTAGGTGTTCGAAAAGCTCTTTTAAAGTCTCTTTTTCATTAGAGAGATACTCTCGTGTAGAGTTGAGTAAAAACATCTCCAAAGCATCATCTATCTTTTGAAATACTTCTAATTCGATAGAGTGAATATCGAGTGTGGGAATGATTTCTCTTGATGTGATGATGATATCGAGTTGTTTATATTTGTTTGAAAATTTACTTAACTCTTGTAGACTATTTTCATTTTCATATTTATCAAAGTTATCAAATATCACCAAAGAGTTTGGATGCTCACCTATAAAGTCATCAAACTTTCTATCATAATACTCTTTACCTTGTTTACCATCATCTGTATTGCTTACTAGATAGGAGATAGTGAAAGTTTGTAGCTCTTTATCTATACCATTTTGTACATCAAGCCAGATAACATAGTCATGTATGTTGTTTGATAAAGATTGTACGGCGTACTCTATAGCTAAAGCAGTTTTGCCTACACCACCTAGACCATTTATCAGAGAGATTCTTTTTTCTCTTCTTAAAAAGTTATCTACTTTTCGTAAGTTATTATCATGGTCAAAAAACTTAGCACCTTTTGTTCTACTTAAAACAGAAGTATTAATCTTGGAGTGGTTTGTTTTGTGGAGTATATCCAAAAGAGATTCTTTTAAATTGAGTGCGATTTTATCTTTTAAATCTCTTATCTCTTCAAATTCGTTGTATATATCTATATTTGTTTCTAGCTCGTCTTTGAATTCTATACGATCATATATATCATCATCAATTTCATCAATATCTACACTAATATCTTGAAAATAAAAGAAGAGAAACTTAAGCTTGTTGTTTTGATATTTATCATAAAATTCTTTATCAAATTGACCTAAATTTTCACGGATTAAAGAGATAACTATCTGCGTTTTATTGGATAACTTATCTACAAAATCCATCTCAATTTTTGCATCTGATTTTTCAGCATTATCTTGAATAAATGTTTTTAGTTCTTCTTTTTCTTGAAGTAAAAACGGGGGAAGATACAATAAAATTTCAATATTAAATTTGTCTAACAATTATAAACCCTTATGTAAAATTGATAAAAGATTGTATCATATTAAATTTGATTTGTCCTTATTTTAAAGTTTTAAAATTTATGCTAATTTTCAGATAATAAGTAGATTATTTTGATATTATAGTTTATAAATTATAAAGGATATACAATTGGATCAAATTTTTAAAATATTAGGAAATAAACTTGCTAACTTTTTTACACGCTCTGTTGCTCCTTCTTCTGCTTTTTTTGTATTATTTTTTGTAAATGATATGATTTTTAATAATTATGAAATATTTAGATATTTGAAGAAAATTGCAGATGTCATTAAAAGTACAGATTTAAATTTATTATATTTATCAATTATAATTATCTTCTTATGTTATGGATATCTAAATCAGCTTTTATCTCAATTACAAGATGAATTTATCAAAGCTAATTATTCAAAAAATACTGAATATGTAGCTCTTCGAGATAAAGTATTGACTTCTTTATCTGATAATATACGAGGACTAGTAAATCAAATTGGTTACAATGATTATAATTTATATCAAATTTTAGGAAAAGATATAGAAGATAAAAAAACAAATATAAAAGGAATTAATATTGCAAAATGAACTAATAGAACAATTTATTAAATACAATAAAAAAGAGTTATACCAATGGCTAAGTATTTCTATGATTCATCCATCAAATCAAAAATTTGGAATTAGATATGAGTTACTTATTCATACTCTTATAGCAATTAGCGAAGATAAATTTTCAGATAAAATATTGACAAAAGAAATATTCGAAGAAATCATATCTTGGTTTGAAAAAGAATATTCAAATAATTTTATAATGATGGAAGATTTTGAACCATTTAAACAGACTAAATTAATACCACTTTTTTTAGATGGTAAAAAATATTATTTTTTTTATGGTTCAAGTGAGCGACCTTATGAGGCTTTAAAACAATTTTTTGAAATCATTTTTCCTGTAAATATTGAAGAGTTAAATAATATTAAATCAGAATTTTTATTTTCATTGCAACGACAAACAGATATTTTGACTGATTTAGTTCGTGACAATGAAGCTCAACTTGAAAATACTTCTATGTATATACCGAGTTTGGATTTTTTTAATAAATATAAGCTTTTCTTTGAAGTTAAAAGAATAAATAGAAACTATTTACACAATTCAAAAAATCTCCCACCCTTAACGGAAGTAGAAAAGATGTTTGATTATGGTATTGATAGTAACATTAGTAATACGAATATTCCTCAATTAGATATTGATGATATAGAACTAGAAGACTCTTTAAATTTTTATGAAATGGGTATGAATAATTTTAATGGATTATATACAGAGATAGATAATCAATTTTTTATTATTCCTTTTGAATCACATATAGAAACAATCTATACTCTAACAGCAAAAATAATATATGGTGAAAACTTTCAATCCTTGAATCTTATTAATAATTCTATGAAACAAAGAATAATACAATTGCTTTCTTATTTTTTTACTCCTCCAAATAGAATAGATGGACTAATAGATATGTCAAAAAATATTCATTCAAAATACTTTGATACCTTAACACAAATTGATGCAGATAAAGTTATTTTATTTACATTTATTCCTCATTCAAATGATTTGCAAAATTCAATAGACGATGTTGCGATAAAATCATTTGAAGAGTTAGAGAAAATGAAATTAGTAGATAAACTTTTTATGTTTCGTTTTGAGAGAGAAAAGAATATGGTTAATATGAATCAGATACCTATTGATATGTCTGAAATTAAAGTTATTATTATTTTTGAAAAATTAACTTTAAATTATATGCTTGGTTTTCAAGATGATTGGAAAGAAAAAAATATCTTTATTTATAATTCTTTAGATATTAAACCTATTTTAGAATTACTTAGTGAAAAAGAGTCAGATAACAATATAACACTTTGGCAATATCTAGAAGCAGAGAAAAGACAATCTTCCCATAATAACAATCCTTTTCAAATGGATATACTTGACAGTTTTGCAATTTATTATAAAAATGAATCTTTTGCAATAATGGGAAAACAACCTGATTTGATGATGTTTGATACTCATTCATGGAGTGATTTTTATCATGAATATCTTTATGAAAAATATCAAGACAATATTTATGAACTAATAGAATTGAGTTATCCAAATAAATTTAATAGAATTACTCATCTTAATAATTCTACTTATGAATATATTGATACCTCTGTGTTAGATAGTGGTCAATGTATAAAGTATAAGAATAAACTTATATGGATATCTTATCTTTCAAATGGATTTAGTTTTAAAGAAGAAGAAATAAAAGTATCTAAGTTTATGACTGAATTTTTTAGTTTTTATATAGATAGATATAAAGAGAGTATTTATAGATTTTTAAAGGCATTCAAGTTTGATATTACTACTCAAGATTTAATGATAGTTATTTTCCCTGATACTGTAGTAAAACAAAATGAGAATATGGAATATTTGCTACCTTATGTAAATAAAATCAATGATAATGAACCAATTATTTTTAATTCATATATTAGAAAAGAGATTTATAATGAAATGTTTGTAGGAGTATTTTGTTCTTCTAGTTTATATAAATTAGAAAATACTTTTGGATGTAATGATAAATATAACCCTGAAATATATATATTTGAAAAGCTTATAAATTCATTATTACAAGCACTTAATATTCAACCTCCTAAAGAATTAGTACCTTTATTTATAAAAGGCATTTGGAACTTAAAGGAGCGAGCCTTTGTTATAAAAAGTAGTCAGACAAATAATTCAAGATTAAGCGAATATCAAAAACCATTAACTATACAACCTTCCTTTATTGCAAATGTTAATCAAGAAATGGTAAATTATTTGAAAGACATAAAAGTTGAGATTAAAGAGCATTGGGAAGATGATGCAAAAAAACTTAATAATCAAATATTTGAATTTTTACAACAAAAATTAGAAAATATAATCAGTAAATTAAATAATTCTATTTTAGTATATGCATATAAACAAATAGAGTATATAGAAGGAGAAAGAGAAAATAATAAAACTCAAATGGAATTTGATGTTCAAAAATACATTGCATTTGATATTCATGAAAGGCATAATAAAGAGAGATTAGAGGTTTCGGAACTAGCAGTTTCTGCTAAACATATCTTACATACTGTTTTAAAAGTGAATCCAAAAGGTACTAAAAATATTTCTGAGCAAGACTGGTATTATTTAATGGCATTTTCAACAATAATCAATGAAACAATACACAGAAGTGACCAACTACATTATCGTTTAGTTAAATCAGGTATTAAAATTACGCACTCTTATGAATTAATTGATATAGATGAATCTTCTGAGATTGATTTACATGAACATTATAAGCAGACTACAAATTCACAAATTATTTTATCTAAAAATAAATCAACTACTAAAGATTCACAAAAAGTAGAAAAAACCACTAATACTTCATCTCTTTTTGAGGAACAATTAAATGTAGCTTGGAAAAAAGAATATAAATTTTATTTAGAAGATATGATAAAAGTAATGATGACTTTAGGACAATTTGAAATGAAAAAAGATTCATATTTTCCATTATCCTTTTTACCAGTAGAAGATATATTTCAGTATTTAAAAAATATTTTTAAAGAGACTATATCATTTAATGATGTAGAAAAGATATTAGATTTTTTATCATTAAGCTTTGATACATATACTGAGTATCAATTTATTGATTATAGTATCGATAGATTAATGAAAAAAAAGGAAAGATTAAATTTATCTCCATTTATAAAAATAGAAAATAAATATCTTTTTGGTCATCAATTACTTTTAAATTCTATAAATGGTTGGTTTCATCCATTAGTTGAAGGAGATATTCCTTTTTTTATTGATGAAACAAGCTTAGTTAAAAAAGAGTTAACCAAAATTCATACTAAACTAGATAAAAAGTTAGAAGTATTAGCATATGAAGAAGCAGTGAAAGCTGTTGGTAAAGAATTTGTTAGGATGACTATTAATAAATTTCAAACACTTTCTAAAAATTTTCCACAAAAACCACCCTGTGGAGAAATAGACTTACTCGTTGTTAATAGAAATATAAAAATTATATTTGTTTTAGATGCCAAAAATGTAAATAAAAGGTTTCATACATCAGCAATAGATAGAGAGTTAAATAAATTTCTTAAAGGAAAAAAATCTTATTTAGTTAAGTTAAATAAAAAATTTGATTTTATTAAAGAAAATAAAGATGAAATTTTAAATCATTTTCAAATAGAAGATAAAAGTGGATGGAAAATAAAAAAAGGTTTTGTAGTTAATATGTTACATGTTTCTGCATTTTATAAAGAGAAAGTAGATTTTATTTTGATTGATGATTTAGCTAGTTTTTTACAAGATAATGAAAATTACATGTACTTATAATTTAATGATGCTAATAAATTAAATCACGAGTAATGCAATTTTAATATAGATAAAGAATTTATTAAAAAAGAATCTTTCACAATAAGTATTTTTTAAATACAAATAATTTTGATATACATTTTGCAAAAAAGATGAGAAAATTCTCACAAAGAGGTCTAATCGTAGAAACAAATCCATCATCAAATGTATATATAGCCCATATACATGAGTACGAAAATCATCCGATATTTAGATGGAATCCTATCGAATGTGAAGATCTCAATGGTGACATAGCAGAAGCAAAATTTAATAGATTTGGGATACGAAAATCAAGACTAAAAGTATGTGTCAATACAGATGACCCAGCTATCATGCCTACAACACTACGAAATGAGTTTGATTTATTGGAAAGAATGGCATATAAAACACATAGTAATAGTAAAGAAAAGATAGAAAAATGGTCAGATGATATACGAAAATTTGGAGTTGAGATATTTGATTTTGACCATCAACGATGTGAATTTACGAAAGTGTAGGCTGTGATTAATTATACGAAACGATAGATACTATTATCGCTTGTAATGCTAAAAGTCCCCAAATGATATGGCTTCTATAATTATCGTATATATAATCGAACTTTTTTTTAATATTCAAAATTTGGAAATCTATGCGTAGCAAAAGTTGAATGACATTTTATACATGTGTTTGTCATTTGGGTGAAGTATTTGTTTACTTCTTGTATATCTTCGAATTCTGCTGCATTTGCTAGTTTGCCAGCAGTTGCATGAAATGTTTTATCCAATGTTATAAATTCATTTGAGACATTTGAATGTAATTCTATTTTTTGTTCTTTTGTAAGTTTTTTCTTTAAAATAAAACTATTTTGGATACCGATAGCCTCTTTTGATAACTCTTCGAAATTTGCCGAAATCATATGATGAAAAATATTTTTCATACTTTTATCAACAGCAATCATCTCTTGTGTTAAAAGATTTTTGAGTCCAGTAGATAAATTTTTTATTTCATCATTTTTATCAGATGCAAATAACCCAAGAGATAATACAAATATAAGTACAACTTTTTTCATTTTTAGCCTTTTTGTAAATGGTTGTATTTTACTATAAACTACTTTAAAAGAATTATTTTACTATATAAATCATATATATTTGTATTTATAGGTCTATATAGGATATAATTACAAATATAAGCGAGTAAGGAACTAGATGAAACAAAAGATATCAATATATTTATTTAATAAACACATAGCAGATATGTATCAAAATGATGATAGTATCTATCTGTTACAAGTGGATGATTTGTGCTATAAAGCTAGTCCTATTTCATTGGCTAAAGATATAAAAGAGATAGAAACTACTCCTCTTTTATTTTTAGAAAAAGTAGCTGGATTTATTAGTGACTCTTTACCTGGTAATTTTGGTAATGAAATACTACAAAATTTCTTTTTAACAAATCAAAATAAATATCCTACAGTAAGTGATAAGTTACTTTTTATAGGTAATCGTGGACTAGGAGCATTAACTTTTCATCCATCTATAGAATATGATAATAATATGCAAGAAACACTTGCATTAAAAGATATGTTTTCTAAGGTGAAAGAACTGCAAAAAGGTGGTGATTATCACTCTTTACAGAGTGCATTTTTAGTTTCAGCTCATTCTTTTGTAGGAGGGGCTAGAAGTAAAGCGGTTTGTGGAATCAATCTTGATACAAAAGAAGTTTTTTTAGGGAATAGAACAAAGCCTTTAAAAGATGGCTTTATCCATGCTATTGTAAAATATGATGATACTGCAAATGGCAATGAAAATAAATCAACCTATTCAAAAATAGAATACGTATATTATTTGTTGGCAAAAAAATCTGGTATAAATATGATGGATTGTTTTTTATTAGAATCAAATGGAAAACATCATTTTGTAACTAAACGATTTGATATAGAGTCAAATGGTAAAAGATATCATGTACATTCATTAGCTGGATTATTACATATTGATTATAATATTCCACGAACTATAGGGTATGAAGACCTCCTGCGAACTGCTGTAAAATTAGGAGCTACAAAGAGTTTAAAACAGCTCTTTTTACAAATGATATTTAATTATATGTTTGTAAATCAAGATGATCATAGTCGAAATTTCTCTTTTATGTGTGATGAAGATTTTAAATGGGAAGCTACACCGGCATACGATATCACATTTGCAAAAGGAGAAAAACAAACAGTAGAACATCAGCTATCACTTTATGGTAAAGCACTCTCTAAAATAACAATAGATGATATCACTCGCTTGGCTTTAGAGTTTTCTATTTCATTAGAATTTGTAGCGAATATTTTAGAAATGATGAATGATTTAAGACATGTAGCGTTACCGAATTTATTAAATGAATATGATATAAGTTCATCAAAACAAATTCGCCTACTTCAAGCTGTTAATACAAGAGATTTACAAGGCGTATTGAATGAATAGTACACTTTTGGAAAAATTAAAACAGTCTGCAAAAAGTATAAAAATAAAAGATAAGCTGAATACTAATAGCAATTTTAATACACTTACTGATGAAGAGATAGCCTTAGTATTGGCATTAAGAGCTAAAAAGTTAAGGGTTACCCAGAATAAGAAACAGAAAGAATTTAGTGAAGAATCAAATTTAAGCTCTGTTACAAGCTACTCAAATTTTGAACAAAAAGGGACTATATCTCTTTTAAACTTCATAAAAATTATGCGAAATTTTGGAAGAATGAATGAATTGGAAAATCTATTAAAATCAACTGTTTTACAAAATATAGAAGAGTTTGAAAATACCAAAATGAGAGTTAGGAAATAGATTGTTTAAGATTAGAAAACTTATGTGTAGAAAAAAGATATAGATATATGATAAACTACAAGAGATAAACAAAAGGTGTGAATATGAATATACAATTAAACTGTGATATGGGTGAGAGTTTTGGTATATATGAGATGGGTCAAGATGCTTTGATTATGCCGTTTATAGATATGGCAAATCTTGCTTGTGGTTTTCATAGTGGTGATGCTTTGACTATGAATGAGTCAGTTTCTATGGCAAAAAAAGAGGGTGTAACTATAGGCGCACATCCTGCATATCAAGATTTGGTAGGATTTGGAAGACGAAGTATGTCATGTACTAGTGATGAGGTAAAATCCATCGTTTTATATCAAATAGGTGCATTGAGTGCATTTTGTGCAGTTCATAATACTGGTATATCTTATGTAAAACCACATGGCGCATTGTACAATGATATGATGAAAGATGAAAAGATATTTCGAGCTATTTTAGAGGCTATCTCTTCTTTTGATATAAATATAAAATTGATGATATTATCAACACCTAACAACGAATTATTTGAAAATATTGCTTTGAAGTATAATATAAAACTTATATATGAAGTATTTGCAGATAGAAACTACAACGATGATGGAAGTTTAGTAGCTAGATCAAATGAAAATGCAGTTATTCATGATGTAAAATTAGTAAAAGAAAGAATCTCTACTTTACAAGAGAATGGATATCTTACTAGTATAAATGATAAAAAACTTTATATCCAAGCCGATACGATATGTGTACATGGTGACAATGAACAAGCATTGGAGTTTATCAAACTTCTAAAAAATTTACTGAAAAAATAGAGTAAAATATGAGATTTAAAATAGCTTCTGTAGATTCACTAATTATATACTTTGGCGATGAGATAAGTGAAGAGATTTCAGCTAAAGTAAAACAGGCGTATAAAAGTATACAAAGTTTGGATATGGATGAGATTATAGAGATGATTCCTTCTTATAGTTCTATATTTATTACTTACGATATATTTAAATATGATTATGATTCTATAAAAGAAAAACTACAAAATTCTATCGATCTTGGTAGTATGGAAGTAGAAGATGAAAAGATAATAAGTATCGATGTATATTATGGGATAGATGTTGGACTCGACTTAGAAGATATGTCAGAAAAAACATCTTTAAGTATCCCAGAAATTATAGAGATACATTCACAAAAAGTGTATGATGTCTATGCCATAGGATTTTTACCTGGTTTCGCTTATCTTGCGAGTGTGGATGAAAAAATAGCGATGAACCGACTCTCATCTCCTCGAAAAATTATACCAAAAGGTTCTGTAGCTATTGCAGATACACAAACGGCTGTGTATCCACAAGACTCACCTGGTGGATGGAATATCATCGGTCGAACGACTATGGAACTTTTTGATAAAAACTTAGACACATTATCACCTTTAAGTGTAGGGTATAAAGTAAAATTCAATCCTATTTCAAAAGAACAGTTTTTTAAACAAGGTGGAAAGATATGAGTTTAGAAGTATTAAATTTGCAAATATTTACTTTGGTACAAGATAAGGGTCGGTTTTCATATAGTTCTATAGGGGTGACTAGCTCAGGTGTGATAGATGAATATGCCTATCTCATACTCAATAAACTTTTGGATAATCCACAAAATACAAATGTATTGGAGATCTCATTTTCAAATAATAGTTTTAAAGTAGATAAAGATACTCTCATCGCTGTTACTGGAGCATATTGTGAATTTTTTATAAATGATATAGCTTTAGATACTTGGCAAACATATACAGTAAAAGTAGGGGATATACTCAAAGTAGGGAAGATAAAAAGTGGTACGAAAGTATATCTAGGTGTAAAAAATGGTTTTGATATCAAAAAAGAATTTGGAAGTAACTCCACGACTATAAAAGAAAATCTTGGTGGACTCAATGGTGATAAACTTAAAAAAGGTGATGTGTTAGAATATAAAGAATTTTTAAATACGCATATTCTTATAAAACGACTTCATAGTAAATATTTGCCAAAATATGAAGATAAATTAACAATAAGAGTTATACTTTCTTATCAAGACGACTTTTTTAAACAAGAAGAAAAAGATAAGTTTTTTTCAAGTGCATATACCATCACAAATGAGTTCAACAGAATGGGATGCAAACTCCAAGGGGAAGCCATACGATGTGATATAGATGGCATCATCTCAGAGGGGATATCTTTCGGAGCTATCCAAATACCAAAAGATGGACAACCTATCATCTTACTAAAAGATAGACAAACTATAGGTGGGTATCCAAAAATTGGTTCTGTATTGAGTATAGATTGTTTTAAACTCTCACAATGTAAGCCAAATACAAAAATAGACTTTATTACTATATCTTTGGAAGAGGGACAAAATAAAGTGAAAGAATTTTATAGGAGTTTATCATGATAACAAATAGCATAAAGCTATTTTGCGATGGGAGTGTAAATCCACAGAAAAAGATTGGTTTTGGTTCATATTTTTTATATTGTAATCAAGATACAATAGAATCAGTAAAAAAAAATATAAAAACAAAAAAGTTTGAAGATACATCATCGACAAAATTAGAGCTAGAAGTGTTACTTTGGGCATTGGAAGATAAAGAACTTATAGGAAAAGATATCATAGTATATACAGACTGCCAAAATATCTTGGGACTTGAAAATAGAAGAGAAAAAATAGAAGTAAATAACTACAAAACATCAAGTGGAAAGATACTTAAAAATCATATTTTATATAAAGAATTTTACAAAAAAATAGATGAGGTAGAGTGTACTTTTATAAAAGTAAAAGGTCATAAACCTTCACAAAAAAAAGATATGATAGATGATTTGTTTACTTTGGTAGATAGGGGATCTAGGGATGCTTTGAGGGCTGAAAATAGTTAATTCTTAACTATTCTTTTTCATATACTTAGCCACTAAATGATTGATAGTATTTAATTTAGAATTTGTAGTAGCTAATGAAATGAGATTTTCTTCATTGATATTCGATATAAAACCATTGGCACTTTTGGATATCTCAAAACATTTTAAGTTTTTTAAATTATTTTTAAATTTATCGCATGGTACTTTAGTATTTTTAAGTAAATTTATCTTATTTTTACATTCACCACAAGTACAAAAATCTATCAATGAACTTTCAAAACAAGGCTCAGAAACTATAAGTGTATTATCTATATCAATATTTATGAGTGCTTTTTCAAAATACTCTTGCACTTTATTACCTTTATCCTCATCTGCATCAAATAATACAATAAGAGAATCAAAAATACTTAAATCTGATTTATACATTTCAAATGCACTAACAGCTTGAAAAGGCAATGTTTCACTTCCACTATTACCACCTTCAAAGGTACACCCTTTTTTTGTTTCTTTGACGATATTAATATTTGGAGTAAATTTTTTACCCCAAGCAATTTTAATATAATTTTCAGATAGATTGAAACAATCTTTATGTTGTGTAGAATTGATATATCCATTTAATTTAAACATTTTAGTTATATATCTAAACTCTGTATCACCTTCAATGATACATAATATTTTATTTTTTTGAGGACTACTTTCTTCTATGGGTCTATTTGGTAATAGTGAATCTAAAAACATTAAAAGATCTTGGTAATAATATTTTCAATACTTGGCATACCACCTAAGTGTCCATTTTCATAGTGCGTTAATAAGTTTTCAAATCCTTTAATGTTGGGATTATTTTTTACTGCTTTGATTACCGTTTTATGATTTGTATCTTTTTCTATTAAAAATATTTCATCATTTTGAAGAAATTTCATATTATAAATATTGTGGGTTGAATATATAATTTGTATATCATTTTTAATTAATAAATTAATAAGTATAGGCGTAAGCATAGGATGGATGATAGAATCTAATTCATCTATTATTAAAATACTATCAGTATGTTTCATAACGAAAATATCCAGTAATATTTTCATTAACATTTGTGTTCCATCTGATTCAAATTTAAACTCTAACGGTTCTAAATCATCGATTTTATGATATATATCTATCCCAATGAAATTATTATTTTCTATTTCATTATTAAATTTAGGCTCAATTTTTTCAATATCTAAACCTATTGAGTTAAAAAATGATAATAAAAAGATAGTTAATTCATTTTTGATAGGATTTTCTGTAGTATTTTTTAAGGCTTTTCCAATTAATAGCTCATCTTCTTCATTTGTGCCTAATTGCGTTTTATGAATATTTATATTTGATGTAGCAGAAATGTACTTAAAAAGTTTTTTTGTTACTTTGATTATTCCAGTTTCTTCAAATTTCTCGAATTCTGTAAAAAAAGACTTAGAATTGTTTAAATCAGCAAAGATATTCTTTTTTATATTATTTGCTACATTTTCAATTATATTTTGACTTCTATCAAAAATAATAACTTCTTCTTTATTAGTTATTTTAAATAAACTTTCATTGTTAATTCCAATATTTTCAAACTCATCTGATTTAAAATTTATTTTATATTTAAATTCATTGAAGCTATTCTCAAGTTCAATAATAAAAGTAACCTCTATTTCACTTTGTGATGTAATATCTGCAAATTTATTTTTGAATGATATTGGAAAATTATCTGTTTGTTCATTGTTAATAACATTAGATAAAAAGACTAATGCTTTTAATATACTAGTTTTACCAGATGCATTTGCTCCATAGAATGAAATAACTTTATTATAGTAGTTGTCATTAAAAAGAAATAATCTATCTTTATTATTATCAATATTGTATTGAGTAGCTTTAAAATCAACATTTATTTCATCTTTTATTGAATAAAAGTTCTTTATTTTAATACTTGTTATAAAATTCATTTGTTTGCCTATTTTTAGTTTGAAATTTTATTGATTTTACCATATTAGGATAAAGCTTAAATAAACATGGTATTTATTTCACTTTAAAATTCTTCCGTTATCATATCTGAGTATATAAAAATAAAAGGGTAACAATTGAAAAATAACGCATTTACACTTTTTGAAGTACTTATTTCATTGGTTATATTGAGTGTTATGCTCCTTGCTTTGAGTCGGATATTTACAAAAGATGATTCGATTGAGATTTATTATGAATTGCAAGAAATAGAAAATAATTATATAGAAAATAAAACCATTATGAGTACTGAAAACATAAAGTTAAATCACAACTAAATCAGTTATACTTCTGCTCATGAAAACAATACAATCTGCTACTTTTATAGACTATTTTTTACTTGTGTTACTCTCCGCTATTTGGGGGAGTGCTTTTGTGGGCATTGAGTTTGCTCTTACGGGATTCGATCCTTTTTTTGTGGCTTTTATACGGATATTTTTTGCTTCGTTATTTTTACTTACGATTATATTTTTTAAAAAACTCTCTTTTCCAAAAGACTGGAAAACACTGAGAATGCTTATACTTATAGGACTACTGAATAATGCAATGCCTTTTTATCTTATATCATGGGGACAACAGTATATTAGTGCAGGGACATCCTCTGTGATGCTGGCTATGGGTCCATTTGTCGCTTTGATAGTTTCTCACTATATAACAGAAGATGAAAAAATCACTTTTTTTAAAGTAGTAGGGGTGATATTTGGTTTTATTGGCGTTTTTATCCTTTTGGGAGATGATTTTTTAAAGGGTGATATTCATAGTTTGTATGGGAAAATCGCTTTACTTATAGCTGTATTAGGATACATAAGTTCAGGATTTTTGATACGGAAGATGGCTCATGTACATACGCTTGTGTGTTCTACTTCTATGTTTACATCGGCTTGGATACTTATGAGTCCTTTTTTATTTTTTATGGAATATGAATCGTTTGATATGATGAGTTTGCCATTTTTAACTATAGTCTATCTAGCAATTGTACCTACTGCTTTAGCTTCGTTGATGAGGATTACTCTTGTGCGTAAAACAGGAGTGCAATTTATGTCACAAGTCTCTTATCTTATCCCTTTATGTACAATTTTTATTGCATGGATTATTTTTGATGTGACACCTCCTATGGTAGTGTATACTGCGATGATATTTATATTTGCAGGGTTATTTATCCGTAAATTGAGATTTTGAGGAGTTTATATGAAGAATAATTATAAAAAAAATATAAAAGTATTGTATGTTGAAGATGATGATATTGCTAGAGAAAATGGTATAGAGTATTTAGAGAATTATTTTGATACTATTTACGATGCCTCAAATGGACTCGATGCTTTATCTTTATATGAGAAACATACGCCAGAAATTATTATTACAGATATAGAGATGCCAAAAATAGATGGGCTTGAATTGGTGCAAAAAATACGTGAAAAAGATAAAAAAACCCAAATCATAATCACCACAGCTTATAGTCATAAAGAGTATCTTTTACGAGCTATAGAGTTAACTCTCGTAAAATATCTTATCAAACCTATAACACAAGAGGCATTTGATTTGGCAATTGATCTATGTATACACAATATTATGGATGACCAAAGTTCTTCTAATATTATTAAAATATCTGAAAATACTTTTTTTGATAGTTATAATAAAACATTGGTAACAGATAATACTCTTATTAAACTTCGTACAAAAGAGTTGGATTTACTTGTTTTATTACTTAAAAACAAGACAAGATTTGTGACCTATAATGAGATAGAAAATGAAATATGGCTCGATTCTGTTATGACAAAAGATGCTTTAAAAACTGTAATCAAAAATTTAAAATCCAAACTTCCTCTTGATACTATCTCTAACTTATCTGGTACTGGGTATAAAATTGAATTATGATTTGACTATAATTCTTGCTTATGGGATAACATTTGGGATATTAATAATGACTATTATTTATACATTTATCCGTTTTGTTGCTTCTCGAGAAATTCTTTATATTGCGTATTGTTGTATGCAGATATTTTCTTTGGGTTATATAGTTTTATATAGTCAACTGTTTTATACACATCTTATAGCACAAGATATTTGTTTGGTTTTTGCTTCATTGAGTGCGATTATATTTGGATTGTCATTTTATGAGGGGAAGTTATTTCCTGTTATTTCGAATACACGAGAACTTATTATCAATACTATTTTACTGAATGTAGTTATTTTGACATCTTTTTATCATTATATGCTATTTGAATATTTACCCTATACGATTATATACAGTATTTTATTTTTGTCTGTGATATTTAATATAAAAGATGGATTTAGACCAACAATTGTATATGTAATAGGCTGGTCAATTTTTTGTTTTGTACTTTTTACATTTAATATTAAACAAGTTTATATAAACAATCAATACCTTGATATAGTTCTCTTATCTTTTGCAATAGAAGCTATTTTATTTACTATATCAGTTTCCTATAAATATGGTAGCTTAAAGAAACAAACCCAAAACTATGAAGATATGCTTATTCAACAATCCAAAATGGCACAAAGTGGTGAGATGATAGGAAATATTACACATCAGTTTCGGCAGCCATTAAATAATATTTCCTATATAATGATCAATATTAAAAAACGGTTTGAAAATAAAAAACTAGATGCACTGTATTTTTATAAAAAACTCACGCAAGTTGATGAACAATTACAGTTTTTATCTACAACGATAGATCATTTTAAAGATTTTTATACCCCCTCAAAACAAAAAGAAGATTTTTATTTAAAAGATGCCATAGAGAGTAGTATAACGGTGCTTAGTGCCAATTTAAAAAAACGAAATATCACTTTGGAGCAGAACTATAAAATAAATCAAGATATCAAAATTTTTGGAATCCAAAATGAACTTTCACAAGTAATACTTTCTATTCTTTCAAATGCTTCAGATGCCTTAAGAGATAGAGAAAATCCTCTAATTACAATAGATATTGATGCAAATGAAGCTGAAATAATTCTCTCTATATCAAACAATGGAAAACAAATAGAAAAACGAGTTTTTAATAAAATATTTGAACCTTATTTTTCTACTAAAAAAGAGGGGTCAGGAATAGGTCTCTATTTATCAAAGATAATTATAAATAAAAGTTTTGATGGAGACCTACAAGTAAAAAATATAAAAGAGGGAGTTCGATTCACTCTTTTATTTGATAGGACTAGTTAAAGGCATCATTTCTAGGATAAATAAAAGAGAGCTCTTTTGTTATATGTAACTCAGGATTTTCTTTTGTATAAATTTTTGCATTTATTTTTAAGGTACTTACTTTGCTATTTGATAATTTTAGTCTTGTTTTTGATGCAATGATAAGTATAATTTTTGCTTGTTTATTTGCTTTGATTTTTTGAGTGCTAAATCTTTTGACAAAAAATCTATCATCATCAAGTTTTATCTCATAACTATAGGGAACATTCTGATTATTTCTAAGTGTAAGTATATAGTTATTTGTCACGATGCCACTATTTTTTATACTATAAAGTTTCGTTGTTTTATTTATTTGTGCTAAAATTGGTTCTTGTTTTTTTGCATAAAATACTGTAAATGAAACAGATATAATCAGAGCAACAATATACATAATATTTTTTTGATTAAAGAATTTTGTTTTTATTTTATTTAAAACTGTGTTTGTACTTCCCCAATTTATGAGTGATTTTTTGCCTAGTTTTCCCATAACAGTTGAGCAAGCATCAGAACACTCTAGGCAATTTATACATTCAAACTGAAAACCCTTTCTGATATCTATATGCGTTGGACATACTTTTACACAGGCTTCACAAGTAGTACACTCTTCATTTGATGACCATTCTTTTATATTGAATATTGATTTTTCACCTTGTGTATAGATATCTCCACCTCTATTTGTATCGTATACTACTTGTTTGGTATCATCATCATACAAAACTGATTGTACTCTTGAATAAGGACAAATATATTGGCAAAAATTTTCTTTTATGATTAAAATATCAAAGACTAAAAATCCTGCAATACTTAAAATGAATAGTATCATAAAAATATGCTCACTAGGATTTTGCATAGAAACAAAAAAATCTTCACTTGGTATAAAGTATAAAATAAAGTTTATAGATATAATGATAGATATAATTGACCATAATGTGATAGCTACAATTTTTCTTAGTAAGTTTTTTGGTTTTGAAAAATCTGCAAATTTTTGTTTGTTTTTTACTTTTGTAAGGTCAAGAAAAGAACCTTCTATTAAGTCTCTATAAATCACTCTAAAAATAGTCTGAGGACATGCCCAACCACACCAAACTCTTCCAAACATTGAAGTAATTGCAAAGATACCTATAAATAAAAGCATCAGTAAAAATGGCATGATAAATAATTCATTGACATTAAAAACATATCCTATAAAATGAAACTGTAATCTTTCGAAAGATAAAAGTAAAAGATGATTCCCATCTATAGTGATAAATGGTACTCCCATAATAAAAACTGTGATTAAAAAATAGGTCAAATACCTTTTTTGTACATAACTCATAATAGTTCCTTTTGTTAATTTAAGAAACTATAATATTTAAAAGTGTCTTTTTGGTGGTATGAGTAATAAATTCATATTTTCAGTCCCATTTAGATAAAATACAAAATTAAATACTACTCAAGGAATACTCACAAATATGGATAATATATACTCGCTTAATATAGAAAGAGCCGTACTTAGCTCAATACTTTTTGATTATGAAATCATAGAAGATATACTAGGAGTACTCAAACCAGGCGATTTTTATCTGCCTGCGCATCAAAAAGTATTTGCTGTTATGGAAGCTTTAAATAATGCGGACATGCCAATAGACGAAGACTTTATACGCAAAAGACTTGATAGTAAAGAGGTGAGTGATAGTATACTCATCGAAATATTATCTGCCAATCCTATCTCAAATACGATGGCATATGTACGAGAGATAAAAGATGGTGCAGTTAAAAGAGAGCTGACATCTTTAGCTACAAATATCAAAAAACTTACTTTGGAAGAGAATGTAACCGCATTGGAAGCTGTTGATAAAGTACAAAATGATTTGTATAATATCACTATGGATAGTGCGAGTAGTGAACTTAAAGATATGGAAACTATCATCGCTACGACTCGTGAGCATATACGCACAATGCAAGAGCGTGGAGTGAGTTATCTTACTGGTCAAACGACAGGATTTTATGATTTGGATGTAAAAACGACTGGATTTAATCCTGGTGATTTAGTGATCATAGCTGCTCGTCCTGCTATGGGAAAAACATCGTTGGTACTCAATACAACATTACAAAATCTTGAAAAGGGTGATGGGGTAATATTTTTCTCTTTAGAAATGCCAGAAACTCAGCTCATGACTAGGCTTGTATCTGCAAAAACAGGTGTACCATTACAAAATCTTAGAAAAGGTGAGCTTGATCCTACACAATCGAAACAAATTGATGAAGCATTTAAAGATCTAGCAGATAAAAAACTTTTTGTGGATGATGGTGGAAATATAAATATCAACCAACTTCGAGCGCGTTCACGAAAAATAGCACAAAATGAGAAAAATAATATAAAAATGATTATTGTGGATTATTTGCAATTGATGAGTGGAACAGGTGGAAGTGATAGACGACTGACTGTCGATGAAATATCAAGGGGTCTCAAACTACTTGCTCGTGAGATGGAAGTACCTATTGTTGCACTTTCTCAGCTCAATAGAGGGCTGGAGGGGAGACCTGATAAGCGTCCTATGTTGAGTGATATTCGTGAATCTGGAGCTATTGAGCAAGATGCGGATATTATTATGTTTGTGTATAGAGATGATATATATAAAGAGAGAGATGAGCAAAGAAAAGAGAAAGAGTCTATGGATAAAGGGGAACAACCTCCTTATAAAAGCGCATTTATAGACAAAGCAGTAGAAGAAGCAGAGATCATCATAGGTAAACAAAGAAATGGTTCTATGGGTACGGTAAAACTTGATTTTCATAAAGAGCTTACAAAATTTGTGGATAAGGAGTCGTTTGAGGGGCGACGCCCAGAAATCACTACATTTGAATATGAAAATAATTCTATGGTAGTAGATATTCCTGATGATATGATGCCACCTATGGAAAATAGTTCCTATGAAGATTTTTCTTCAGATGCTCCTGATATAGATGTAGATATACCAGATATTTTTTAACGCAAGAAAAGTCCAAAAATAAGTACAATTACATAAATACTCCATCCTAGGATATGTAAACTTCTTGGAGCTTCTTTTTTGATATAAAGGTACGGAAAATAGGCTACCATAAGTGGAAAAATACTTGTTGTATCTAATCGTAACATATATAAAACAACCATCATAGCAATAAGTGCAATTGTCCCTAAAACAACTTGAAGTGCAATATATTTTATATAATCAATTTTTTCTTTTTCTGGTTCAGGATTGTTGATAGCTTCAGTTTGAGCCTTTTTTATTTTATGTTTTTCTATATCTTTTGGTTTGATTTTTTTCATTATAGTCCTTCAAAATGTCTTAAAATGATACAATTTCTGTACTTATTTTTTGTTGAAAGTGAAAGAATTAGAATAATAATAAAAAAAGTTTTTAAATTTAACATATTTTGTAACTTATAAGTTGTATAATATATTAAATAAACGGTATTGGCTTTTATAATATTAAATTATTTGTTTGACTTTTTTTAACAAATTAAATTTAATACAAACATAAATAATATATAACTTTTATTTTTTTTAGTGATAAAAATTGATAAATGTATTGTAACAGGAATGAAAATGAATTTAATAACAAAAGATGTAAGTGGTATAGTTAGAGAAATTGAAGTTGTAAAAGATATGAATTTAGATGTAAATATTGGGGAACAAATGTTCTTTACAGGGGCAGCATCTACATCTTTCGTAGTATCTGAAAATAATAAAGATCTTCAATTAACATTAGTTGATAATAATGGTGAGAGTACTGTAATAGGTATACCTAAAATAGCAGAATATATTAGTTTAAATGATTCCTCAGATTCGTCTGCTTTACAAACTACTTTAGGGGTCTCTACTACAGAAGATAGTGATATTGAAATCAAAGAAATAATGGATAATTCTTCTTTGAAAATTGCTGACATGATTAGTCAATTAAAAGACGCATTAACTCGCAATAGTGTAGATTCAGATAACAAAGGTATTTTTATTGATAGTTCTGGATCATTAGAGGATATTTCTATTACTAAAATACAAGAAGAATCAGCAGAAGAAAATACTACTGTATTCCAAACTACAGAAGAACCAGATGCAATAATAGATGATATAGAACAAGTAGCCTATTTTGATGGGACTATTAATACAAGTTTATCAGTAGCAGATGCTGTTAATATGAATGGTTCAACAAAAATGGAAGTTTCATTTAATATGGATTCA
>Ga0193961_1000113_pt1 | contig 31130 bp, 28 predicted proteins | sample FB_4_MG_FD_140371 | JGI IMG/M metagenome (GOLD analysis project Ga0193961, IMG submission 140371) | Microbial mat bacterial communities from the Broadkill River, Lewes, Delaware, United States - FB_4_MG | ecosystem: Environmental > Aquatic > Freshwater > River > Microbial mats | place: USA...
AAACTAGTCAAAACATCAACTGATATATTGCGCATTGTTACCTATATTTCAGGTGGGGATATTTCTCTAGCGAAAAATACATCGTTTAAATCATTACCTCGATCTATGCGTAAAATATTGGTTGCTTTACTTGAAAATGTGATTAATGAAGAGGATATAGGACGGCATAAAAATAAGTGGGTAAGATTATTTCATGCATTGCACGTAGGCGATTATTCTAAAAAAGTTTACACGATCGCAAAGAAAGCGAGAAATAATCTACAACTTAAAAGCTTTAACGGAACAATCGAATACTACCTTTCAATACCTGATATAGCACGTGCTGTAGATTTATTAAGGACCCGGCCAGGAGAGTTTGGAAGAAGATTGGACCAGCTTTTACGGCTAGCCCATAATATTAATAACCCTTCTATAGTAGTGGACGGCTTTTTATCGATTAGTGAAAATATACCTACAAGAAACCTATTACAATTAATAGGGCATCTTTATCGGCGTAAAAACGACATAGAAAAGCGTGTCGTTTTTCCAAAGGGTAATGTACAAAAAGCCGTTATTATCCGTAGGTCTATTAAAGGTTTAGACCCTATCATCATTAATGATATTATCAAAAATATTCGACGGGTATTAGTGAAACGTTTTAGTCATCAGCCATCACTTGGAAAAGTATGGATCGACCCAAATTTAATCGACTGTCCTTTACCATCACAACAACGAAGCGCTTCAAATGCGTTATTTAATGTTGCACGAGGTACCCGGCTACCTATAGGAGAAAAAGCAACATTGCGCTTTTTTATTTATTGGATTGGGCGCGATATTGATTTAAGTGCAACACTTCATGCCGATGATTTCAGTATTGTAGAGCATATTAGTTATACTAATCTTCGCTCTCACCATTACTGTGCTTACCATAGTGGCGATATAACCTCTGCCCCCAATGGCGCTAGTGAGTTTATCGATATCACATTGGATGGCTTATATAAAAAGGGTATACGTTTTATCACTATGAACGTTCTTGTTTATAATGGCCCTACGTTTGCTGAGCATCAAACCTGTTACGCAGGCTGGATGACTCGGGACAAACCTAACTGTAATGAAATATATGACCCCAAAACAGTCGCACAAAAAATTGATGTGCGCTCTGGCTGTAAGAATGTTATACCCGTGGTGTTTGATGTACGCGATAGAAAAGCTATTTGGGTCGATGTGGCCACCTCTAGCCAATCCTGGTGTGGCGGGAATAATATTGAATCAAACAGTGCGTCTATTCAAGAAAAGCTAGAGGCCGTAACGAGTCTCGATCAAAAGATTTCACTGTATGAGCTGTTCGACCTTCATACTCAAGCACGGGGAGAGCAGGTATCCACCCCAGAGGAAGCGGATACAGTATTTAGTATTACCCAAGGCATTACGCCTTATCATATCAATGATATTAATGCGGATTATTTGCAGTGAGGGAGTTGTAAAATATTCAGCTTATATGTATTAGTCTGATTACTAAGGGGTTATGTCGGAGTGAAATACCACAGTCTTTAACCGGCTACGCTCTAATGCAACACTCACCCAGTTTCGCCACGCTGCTCGATAATGGGCTGCGCCTAAAAAATAAGGGTAGTGTTTAGTTATTGTTAAATTCTATATTACTGATGAGCTTTTTAAATTCATCCTCGGATATCCCTCTGGTAAAGTACCGAATATACCTGTCTTTTTTGCCGTAGATAATTGGTATAATTGCCTCAAAGAAAGGCCCTGATGTATATCCGATTCCGTGCTGAGTTTCATAAAAATATACTGTAATTTCTCTTTTTTTAACTTTAAAAATTTTTGTCTCTTTTGGTGTTTCAAAACTACCGTCACTATCCGAAAAACTAACATTGATTGCTTGTTTATCGCCATAGTGATAAATGTTAAAAAAAGAATTTTTGCTGATTGTTATTGTAGAGCTGATATCAGTTATATCACCAAAGAGAGGTATTTTTACATCACTGTCACTCAAAGTGCGATGAATTACTTTACGCGATGATGTGCGTAGAAAATAAACATGTAGAAAAGATAGCTATTCCAAGAAGCTTAATAACCATAATCAACTGCTATTTTGTAATGTGTGATTTGTCGACTTCATTGTCGATATTATTCTCTTTTAATATTTTGTTAAGACGATCAATTTCTAACTGTTTGTAATAATCGTCTTTTGCAAAACTTATGACAGTAAAAGCAGAAATTATGATAAAAACAACAGGTATAGTGTTTGTTTTTGGCATGTAAAATACAGCCCAAAAGATAAAGAACATCGCAAAAATACCCGCTATCGAAAGAGCGTAAACGCGTATAAAATGCCACCACTTATTAATTTTAATGTTGAGCTCTTTTTTAATCATAAAACCGTGATGATCGCGCATTTGATTTTCTTCTGTCCACTTCTTTTTGTGTGTGGCCATGTTGTTTGTTTTGGAGATAAACGAAGGTGGCAGACAATACAAACATTGCTACGCCGCGTGTGAACTTTCTCTCTTTGATAATTTCTTTGATCGCATCCTTAAATGATAGGGCTGTAAGCCCAAGTCCTACTGTACTCATCAGGCTTTTAAGGCTGTCTTGGCTTCTGAATTTTTCTTCAAGCTCTTCTGTTGTCAATGACCAAAGCCACCACTCAGGTTGAATTAAGGGGTCAATACAAAATACCTTTAATTCATCATGATCAGCCCTATGGATATGATTTTCATCCTGTATCATTTCAATAACTTTCATTTTTTGATGACGGCCAAGGTGACGGTAAAGAATAATACCTGTTAATGTGGCGAGTGTGTACTCGTCTTTTTTAGTTTGGTGAAATATCTTAAAGCGCATAATGCTCGCTAAAGCATCCACCAATTCCGGTATTGTTTTGGGTAGTTTATCGGGATGATACGGCAAATCTGTTATTGTCGGCATATCGGAAGCCATCGTGATCTCCCTTGATTATAATTTTTTATTGACTGCTGTATCAAAGCCCAATGCGATAGTGGCAAGCGGCTCATTGTCTTCATCATACGGAATATACTTAGTCTCTATTGGCTCAGGAGACCAGTTTTTAAAAACATGGAAAAGAGGGTATAGCCGTGAAAAAATAAGCTTTTCACAGATACAAAAAGGCAATAGTTTTTGTGCTATTTATCTTTCACTTGTTTCGACAGAGTTCGGCATAGACAATATAAGAAGAGATGTTCGAAGATTAAGGAACTGGTTAGAATCAAGAAATATAGAGTCTATATCTAAGTGAGAATCTAACTATAGCTCTTGCGATATTACTTTCAATTAAAAACTCATCTGACTGCTTACAAGTAATTTATACATGCTATAGTTTTAGCTTTTATGGGAGAGCTAGTACTAATGTTATTATCCTTTAAAGCTGAGCTAAACAAATAGATCTTGCGGCAAAACTAACTGGCCTTGACCGATCGGAATACCTTCACCAAGCTGTTGAGCTTCAAAATCGCTACATATTGGATAAACGTATTAAAAATTTATCTAATAAGTTATCAAAACGCCATCTAGCAGAAAACAACCTATATGGCTCTTCTACAAAAGACGGACTGTAGAAACTTATATTTTAAGCAAACACTTAATATATAGTTATTATCTATAAAAATATAACTTTTGATTATTTATTGTAATATAAAATAAAACTTGACCCTTCAGTCCACTAATTAGCAGACGTCAGGGCACAAATGTGGAATTTCAGGTCACTAATTACGAAATCCCACACAGTGTTTTATAAGTTTTAAACATCCAAATTCTCAACAGTTAACGCATTGGCCTCAATAAAATCGCGTCGAGGTTCTACTTGGTCACCCATTAAGGTGGTAAATATCTGGTCGGCGGCAATGGCGTCATTAATCGTCACTTTTAACATACGGCGCGTTTCTGGATCCATTGTTGTCTCCCATAGCTGTTCCGGGTTCATTTCACCCAGTCCCTTATAGCGCTGAATATTGTAGCCTTTGCGCGACTCTTGCATTAGCCACTCTAGGGCACCTTTAAAGCTATCAACTTCCTGTATTTTTTCACCACGTTTTATATAGGCACCATCTTCAATTAACCCCTGTAATTTATCACCTAAACTCGTGATTGATTGATACTCTCCGGAGGCAAAAAAGTCGTGGCTAAAAGGGTAGTCGTGGTTTAAGCCGTGAGCAAACATTTCAATATGAGGAAGATAGATATGGCGCTCAGCATCTTCCTTTGTCGATATGCTATAGCGATGACTACCACTAGTTTCTTCACCTTCAACCTTTTCCTGCAACTGCTCGCACCAGCGGGTTACCGTATTTTGATCAGCTAGCTGCTCGATACTTAACTTTGGCATGTAAATCATATGCTCTAGCACATCAGCAGGATATAGACGCGATAGGCGATCAATAGTCGCCATTACCTGCCGATAGTCTTTTACGAGCGATTCTAGGGCGCTACCATTGATAGCGGGTGCTTCTGGGTTAATAAATAAACTCGCGTTTTCCAATGCACCATTAGTTAAAAAGTCGCTCAGGGCAGGGTCGTCTTTAAGGTATTGCTCTTGTTTGCCTTTACTGATTTTATACAATGGTGGCTGGGCGATATAAATGTGGCCTCGCTCAATGAGCTCACGGGTCTGACGAAAGAAAAATGTCAGCAGTAGGGTGCGAATATGAGAGCCATCAACATCGGCATCGGTCATGATAATAATGCGATGGTAGCGCAGTTTATCTGCATTAAACTCTTCAGAGCCTATACCACAGCCTAGTGCTGTAATGAGCGTACCTACCTCAGCACTAGAAAGCATTTTGTCAAAACGGGCCTTCTCAACATTGAGAATCTTACCTTTTAAAGGAAGAATTGCCTGGGTTTTTCTATCACGCCCTTGTTTTGCTGAACCACCGGCTGAATCACCCTCCACTAGGTATACCTCAGATAGGGCGGGGTCCTTTTCTTGACAGTCGGCGAGTTTTCCGGGTAACCCTGCAATATCGAGAGCCCCTTTACGACGGGTCATTTCCCGAGCCTTACGAGCGGCTTCGCGGGCTTTAGCTGCCTCCATCATTTTGGTGACGATAGAGCGTGCTTCTTGTGGGTTCTCTAGTAGGTAGTCGGTAAATGCTTGTCCCATCTCTTGCTCAACCGCTGTTTTAACCTCTGAGGAGACAAGCTTATCTTTAGTTTGAGAAGAGAACTTAGGGTCGGGGACTTTAACCGAGATAATTGCTGTTAAGCCTTCTCGTGCATCATCACCTGTAGTAGATACTTTATCTTTTTTAAATAAGCCTTCTTTTTCGATATAGCTATTTAAACCCCGAGTCAGTGATGCACGAAAACCGGCAAGATGAGTACCACCATCGCGCTGAGGGATATTATTGGTATAACAAAAGATATTTTCTTGGAAGCTATCGTTCCACTGAAGAGATACTTCAACACTGATACCATCGTCGCGATTGCCATTATTAAAATGCATTAACTGATTGATAGGGTTTTTATTTTGATTGAGGTATTCGACAAAAGCCTTCAAACCACCTTCATATTCATAGGTCTCTTCTTTACCCGAGCGCTCATCTTTTAAGACAATTTTAACGCCTGAGTTGAGGAAGGATAGTTCGCGTAAGCGCTTTGCAAGGTATTCAAAGTGAAACTCAATGTTAGTAAATGTATCACTTGAAGGCTTAAAGTGAACCTCTGTACCACTAGTTTCAGTATCACCAACAATAGCCAATGGGTTCTGAGGAACACCATGATGATAAATCTGTTCATGAATTTTACCTTCACGGCGAATGGTCATTTTTAACTCTGAAGAGAGGGCATTAACAACAGAGACACCGACACCGTGTAGGCCACCAGATACTTTATACGTATTATCGTCAAATTTGCCACCGGCATGCAAAACAGTCATGATAACTTCAGCAGCAGAAACCCCTTCTTCATGGATTTCTGTTGGAATACCGCGACCATTGTCAGACACAGACACTGATTCATCTGGGTGGATAACAACACGGATTTCAGAACAATGTCCGGCTAGCGCCTCATCGATGGAGTTATCAACGATCTCAAAGACCATATGATGTAGGCCAGTACCATCATCCGTGTCCCCAATATACATTCCTGGTCGCTTACGAACGGCATCAAGGCCCTTGAGTACTTTAATACTTGAGGAATCATAGTTATTTTCTTCTGACATATTCACCTTTCCAGAGAGGGGTTATCATCGCTGCTTCGTATAGCTGATGTAATACTATTTGTGTTAGCCGCTCTTATGCTTCTGTTGAGATTGGCTATCGTTATCTTGCTTAATCTCACCTTGTTTCACGTGAAACAGGGTAATCTGTTTGTTTTCATTACTCCATGCATTAATCAAATCTTGTTTTTCAACACCAGTAACAAATACCTGCCCATTAAGAGAAGAAAGCCACTTTGCCAATAATGCCCTATGCTTAGTATCCAGTTCTGATGGCAGATCATCGACTAAGAATACACATTGCTCTCCAATAGCGCGTTGATACAGCATAGCCTGGGCAATATGTAACGCACACACAAGTGACTTTTCTTGTCCACGACTTAGTACATCTGAGGCTATCTTCCCTTCAATATTGAAGGCTATATTGGCCCGTTGAGGCCCATAATGCGTATAGCCATCACGCTTATCTCTTTCAAACGAGTCTTCAAGGACCTCATTAAATGGAACACTGGTATCCCAACCAGCCAAATAGCTTAAGAGTATATTGTTATGCCCTAAAAACTCTTCAGATAAAACCCCAAAGCACTCCTTGAGATCTGTGAAGGTTTCTTGCCGCATTGTGTGTATATCAAGCGCTAGGCGAACAAATTCTTTATCCCAGTGGGTAAACTCTGCATAGTCTATTTTATCACGTCTGAGTAATGTATTGCGGTGTTTAAGCACCTTTTGTAAATCTTTCCACACTACAATAAAATTGGGTTTCACGTGAAACACCAACCAATCTAAAAACTGCCGGCGTTGCCCTGGTGCCCCTTCTATAAGTTGAAAGGAGTTCGCATTGATGATTTGTAAAGGAAGCTGTTTTGCCAATGTAGCGGCTGCTTTCACTACATTGCCTTCAAGCTTAATATTGGTAGAGCCAGACCTTTCTTTTTGCAGTCCAAGAGGAAGAGGGTTCAGTGAACCCTGTGTATTTAACAGCGCAAATACAACCAACTGCTTTTGATTATGAGCGATAAGAGAACGGGTTTTATGACTTCTAAAAGAACGCCCTAGACCAAGCAGTGCAATTGATTCTAATAAGCTTGTTTTTCCACTGCCATTATCCCCATAAAAGATATTGATAGTAGGGGATAATTCTAGTGTTACTTCACTAAGATTGCGCACATGTGAAACAGAAAGTCGTGATAGGGAGGCGATAGGCGTTACTCCCTATCTATGCGTTTAAACAGCATAATAATAATGGTAGCCAGCACTATTAAAAATGATTGCCTACCTATATCAAAGCCTCATTGGCATAACAACATAAACAGAATCGCTAGCTTCAGGCTCTTCAAGCAATGCACTGCTATTAGCATCAGATAGTGTGATCTTAATGTTTTCAGTGTTTAATGTATTCGCAACATCCTGTAGATAACTCACATTAAAGCCAATTTCAATATTGTCACCACTATAGTCAATAACGACTTGTTCTTCAGCTTCTTCTTGCTCGGGGTTATTGGCTACGATAGTCAATAAGCCATCACCGAAATTTAATCTAACACCCCGGTACTTTTCATTAGATAAGATTGCTGTACGCGCAAAGGCTTCTTTTAGCTCTTGCCGGCTTCCTATTACTATATTATGCCCACCTTTAGGCAACACACGTTCATAGTCTGGAAACTTACCGTCAACCAGCTTAGAGGTAAAAGTATAATCTGTGGCTTCAATGCGAATATGATGTGAGCCCAGTGTAAGCTGAACAGTTGTCTCGCTATCATCGAGCAAGCGTGAAAGCTCTATAACACCTTTACGAGGTAATATAGCCTGAGTTTTTGTGGGAATATCCACATCAATATCACGGGTACACATAGCTAACCGATGCCCATCTGTGGCAACACATCGTAGTTGGTTACCTTCAACCTCCCACAACATACCATTGAGATAGTAGCGTACGTCTTGCTGAGCCATCGCAAAAGACGTTCGATCAATTAAGCGTTTTAATAAAAACTGTGCACAGGCAAACTCAAAGTCAGCTTCACTTTTTTCAGTAGCAGGGAAATCACTAGCCGGTAGTGTCGATAGGCTAAAGCGGCTGCGGCCACTTTTAACAAGAAGCTTTTGATCATCTTCTAATATGAATTCGATCGTTGCACCGTCTGACAGTGAACGGCAAATATCAACCAGCTTCTTAGCGGGAACAGTAATCTCACCGGGCTCTGATACATTATCTAACGGCAGGCGGCCAACAATTTCTACTTCTAAATCTGTACCTGTTAACGAGAGTTTATCCTGTTCGAGTACAAGTAGTACATTAGCCAGCACAGGTAGTGTTTGGCGGCGTTCAACAACACCGGCAACTAGCTGTAATGGTTTAAGTAAGGCTTCACGAGCTACTGTGAATTTCATGTGCTTTTTTTCCATGGTCAAACCCGTATGTTTTTAACTACATACTGCGGCGGCGTTTTAATGAAAAAGAATTCTTGAAAAAATTAACTCACTATTGTATCAGCTATGATGTCAAAAGGCGTTGCAAGTTTTTCAAATCTTGTTGAATATCGGTGTCACTGTCGCTTAGCTCTTTAATTTTTCGACAAGCATGTAACACTGTTGTATGGTCTCGACCACCAAACGCATCTCCAATTTCAGGCAAGCTATGATTAGTTAATTCTTTCGCTAATGACATAGCGACCTGCCTTGGTCGTGCTACCGAGCGACTACGACGCTTCGATAAAAAATCACCCACTTTAACTTTATAATATTCACCCACTACACGTTGAATATTGGTAATGCTGACTTGCTTATCTTGAAGTGCCAATAAATCTTTCAACGCTTCTTTGATAAGATCTATAGATATAGGGCGGTTAGTGAACTGTGAATTAGCGATAACCCGCTTTAAGGCGCCTTCTAACTCACGCACATTAGAACGAATTTTTTGCGCAATAAAAAAGGCAGCATCATGGGGTAGGGGAATATCAACCTCAGCCGCTTTTTTCATTAAGATTGCAGCGCGAGTTTCTAGTTCTGGTGGCTCAACTTCAACAGTAAGCCCCCAGCCAAATCTTGATTTCAACCGTTCTTCTAAATTGTTAATCACTTTAGGGTAGCGATCACAAGTAAGAATAATCTGCTGGTTACCTTCTAGTAGTGCATTAAATGTATGAAAGAATTCTTCTTGTGACCGATCTTTTCCCGCAAAGAATTGAATATCATCAATGAGTAATGCATCAACAGAGCGGTAGTAGCGTTTAAAATCATTAATTGCATTAAGTTGAAGTGCTTTTACCATATCAGCAACAAACCGCTCAGAATGCAGGTATACAATTTTAGCATTGGCATTACGCTTCACCATTTCATTACCCACCGCGTGCATCAGGTGAGTCTTGCCAAGCCCAACACCACCATAAATAAATAGAGGGTTGTAAGCTCCACCAGGGTTTTCGGCAATCTGTTGTGCCGCAGCCAAGCCCATTTGGTTTGACTTACCTTCAACAAATGTTTTAAACGTAAACAGTTTATTTAAGCTGGTTTTATGCTTTAAAGCACCATCGACTTGTACTTGTGGCGCTTCAGTAGTAGGTCTTATATCAGCGCGATGAGCACCACTTCTTTGCCCGTAAGACTCTCTTAGCATCGCTGGGTTAGCATCATTACTATAAGGCTGGGCTACAACAGGGGGCTCAGGTTTACGCTCTAACCCCTCAACAGCTAGCGGCATGTCAGCCACAGACGGAGAAATAGGTACCCGTGGTACATCAGTCATAGATAGATTATGACTATAATCAGCAGGGGCAGGGTCCACACGATTATTAATGGGTGGCTCAACTGCACGTGAAGTTTGTCGATAAGATTGAAAACCGGTCTGTTGACCAGTAACTGTAGAAACCGTTACATCCAGCAAATGTTCATGGCCTTCATCTAAAAGGTACTGGCTCACAAGCTCTTTAATACGATGTAAAAAGCGGTCATTCACCCAGTCAAGAATAAATCGATTAGGTGCTAGTAGGCGAAACTCTGAAACAGGAGCAACAGGATCAACCGTTAGAGGTCGAATCCATGTATTAAATTGTTGTGATGGTAGTTCTTGCTGTAACGAATCAACACATTTTTCCCAAATATTTGTTGATGTTGCCATCTTTTCTCCAGTGTAACTTAAAATGTGTGACAAAAAATAGAAAGGCGTACATAGCTTATAAAACCGTACTTCGGCAGCGTTAGATGCACAGTGGTCTTATTATTACTTCTGCTAACAACCGGCTATTATCTATCGCAGGCTGTTCATTAAACACAGGAGTTAGTGACTAACATCAACAATAGATAAGTCTTTAATGAATAAAGAGCTAGTGCCTTAAACATAATTATAAGGGGCCTGTGGCGACTATTATTAGCTTAATTATTGTATCGAGCATAATAGTTGTTTAGGCCACCACTTTAGCAAACGCAGCATTTAATTTAAAAACCACCTGTAATAGCTTTTAACTAAATAAAGAGGAGCAGCCATCGTTCGCGTTCAATTCTAAGCGTAACTTAATTGGGCAGTCATTCTTGTATCCTTGCCGAGGAGAAGGATTCTACTCTCCTGTGAGCATCATATCCAGAGTTATCCACAAAAAATTTAAATTTTTTATTCAATTTTTACCTTTTAAAAATATATCAATAAAATCAATACCCTAGATTAAAAAAAATCATATCACTTGCAATAACTGAAGCGGCTTTAATTATTTTTTACGCAGCAACCTGTGGATAAATCTGTTGACAACAAAGGTATAAACACTGTAAAAACTGGCCATAAGATGGGTATATATAGCTACAGGTATTATAATAAAAGGGATAGTTAAAATAATGCAGCCTTTCGACATAAAACTGTTATTTTTGATTGATTTTAAAGCTTTAATTCTTTAGAATCGCGCCTCTTCTGCTGGTGACGCTATTCACGCAGTAGAATGTAACTATTAAAGCTTCCTCTATTTGGCAGGTACCCGATGAAAAGAACCTTTCAACCCAGTGTTTTAAAGCGTAAACGTACTCATGGTTTTCGTGCCAGAATGGCCACCAAAGGTGGACGTAAAATACTTGCTCGTCGTCGAGCCAAAGGTCGCAGAGTACTAGCAGCCTAATTGAGTTCTTCTCTAAATAAGGTCGCTGGAGTGATCTGTTTACCATTTGGTAAGTCTCAGCGCTTGCTTAACTCCAGCGACTTTACTTCGGTGTTCACAGATCCCCCTTTTCGTGCATCTCACAAGCACCTGCTTATTCTTGCAAAACCGACAAATAATGCCTCAGGCAGGCTGGGTTTAGTCATTGCTAAGAAGAATATACGCAAGGCTGTCGATCGAAACCGCATAAAGCGTTTAATTCGCGAAAGTTTTCGCCATCAGCAGCACTATCTTGCAGGAATAGATGCTATAGTGCTGGCCCGTAGAGACCTTGATAAACTCGATAACCAACAACTATTTGCGACCCTGAATCAACAATGGCTAAAAATTCAGAAAAAGGCTCGCCAGCACCAAGAAGTATAGCTGGCAGAGCGGCCATCATACTGATACGACTGTATCGTTACTTGGCTAGCCCTTGGATAGGCCACCAGTGTCGCTTTTACCCTACCTGTTCGCACTACACCGAAGAAGCAATTATTCGATTTGGCTTTATTAAAGGAAGCTATCTCGGCGTCTGCCGCCTATTAAAATGTCACCCATGGCACAAAGGCGGCATTGATGAAGTGCCTGAAAAAACAACACGTCGTAAACCCAACAATAAATGGCTGTACTAAATATGGATTGGCAAAGAACCCTTTTTATCACTGCGATTCTCGCACTTTCATTTACATTGCTCATTGAATGGAATGCCTTTCAAGAGAAGCATACCGCTAGTATTGTGGAAGAAACAACTATTGCTGATGAGCGTGCAACACTGCCAACACTCGCAGCAACTCCAGCATCAACAGGTGATATAGCATCACCAACGGCACAGGCCAGCAACGATATCCCAACGGCTAGTACACCAGAACAGACCGTACCCAGTATTAATACTGCATCAAAACAAAGCAGCTCTCTTATTCAAGTGACAACCGATGTTTTAGAAATCCTGATTGACCCTTATGGCGGCGATATTGTAAAAGTGGCACTACCCCAGCATCAACAAGTATTAGGTGCTACCAATAAGCCCTATATTTTATTAAATAAAACAGCATCAACCACTTATGTTGCACAAAGTGGCTTAATTGGCACTAACGGAACAGATACCGCAGAAGGTAGACCTGTATTTAGTAGTGCGCAACAGCAATACACATTAAGTGATAGTGAAGATGAGTTAGTGATTGATCTACAGCTACAACAAGGTGAAGCACTCATTACTAAACGTTTTACTTTTGCTCGCGGTGATCACTTAATCGATGTTCGCTATCTGGTCGATAATAAAAGTAGTGAGCCCTGGAGTGCCAGCTTGTTTGGGCAAATAAAAAGAGATAGTCATCAACCACTCGCTGCTGGTGACTCAGGTCTAGGGGTTAACCCATACCTTGGTGCGGCAATAACGACCAGTGAAGAAAACTATAAAAAATTAAACTTTGATGACATTAGAGAAGAAACAACAAAAACGACACTTGAAGGCGGTTGGGTTGCTATGGTGCAACATTACTTTTTAAGTGCCTGGATACCTAATGGTGAACAAAAGAACGAATACACCTTGCGAAAACTTAACAGCCAGGATATTTATTTATTGAGCTTTACAGGGCCGGCTGTAACGATTGCCCCCAATAGCCAGGGAAGTTTAGGCGCTAAGTTTTATGTTGGGCCTAAAGATATCGACCGCTTAGAAGCTATTTCGGAACACCTTGATCTCACTATTGATTTTGGGTGGTTGTGGTGGATTGCGAAACCACTGTTTCATGTACTGAAATGGATACACAGCTTTTTAGGGAATTGGGGCTGGGCAATCATTGTATTAACCATGCTTATAAAAGCGGGCTTTTTCCACTTATCCGCAACCAGTTATCGTTCAATGGCTAACATGCGTAAGATCGGCCCTAAGATGCAAGAGCTTAAAGAGCGCTTCGGGGATGACCGCCAACGCTTATCTCAAGAAATGATGAAACTTTATAAGACAGAAAAAGTGAACCCAATGAGTGGTTGTTTACCTATCATTGTGCAAATGCCTGTCTTTATATCACTGTATTGGGTGCTAATGGAAAGTGTTGAGCTTCGCCATGCACCGTTTGCATTATGGATTGCTGACTTATCGGTAAAAGACCCTTATTTTATATTGCCGCTATTAATGGGCGCGACCATGTTTATCCAACAAAAATTGAACCCAACGCCTCCCGACCCCATGCAGGCTAAAATTATGCAGTGGATGCCCGTTGGTTTTACAGTAATGTTTTTGTGGTTTCCAGCTGGACTAGTATTGTACTGGGTTGTGAATAACAGCTTATCTATTTTGCAGCAATATATTATCACTCGTAACATTGAGAAAGCAGACTAAGGGCTAATGGGAAGTACTCAGCCAGCAACTATTGCCGCTATTGCGACACCACCAGGTCGCGGCGGCGTTGGCATTGTACGTGTCTCGGGCCCTAACGCTGCTTTCATCGCCAGACATATTACCGGACAAACCTTATCTCCTCGCTACGCACACTACGGCCCATTTTACGGGTGCCACGCAGAACAACCTACAATCATTGATCAAGGTATTGCACTGTTTTTCTCAGGCCCTCATTCATTCACCGGTGAAGATATACTGGAGTTGCAAGGCCATGGTGGACCGGTTGTTTTAGACCAGCTGCTACAAACAACAATCGCTCTTGGTGCTGTAATAGCCAAACCCGGTGAATTTTCTGAACGCGCATTTTTAAACGATAAAATAGATCTCGCACAGGCAGAGGCCATTGCAGATCTCATTGATGCAACCTCCGAGCAGGCTGCACGCAATGCGGTTAATTCACTGCAGGGAGTGTTTTCAGAAAAGATCAATGAACTTGTCTTTCAACTGACCCAATTGCGTATTTATGTTGAAGCCGCGATAGATTTTCCAGAAGAAGAAATAGACTTTCTCAATGATGGTAAAGTCGGCCAACAACTCAGTACTATTCAACAGCAACTCCAACAAGTGTTTGCGACAGCTAAACAGGGTGTGATTACAACGGAAGGGATGAAAGTCGTCATCGCAGGAAAACCCAACGCCGGAAAGTCTAGCCTGCTCAATGCACTCTCAGGAAGAGACAGCGCCATAGTCACAGATATAGCAGGCACCACACGCGATGTGCTGCGTGAGCATATTCATATCGATGGCCTGCCTTTACATATTATTGATACTGCCGGTCTGCGTGAAAGTCCAGATACAGTAGAGAAAATAGGTATCGAGAGAGCATTAACAGAAATACAACAGGCGGATCGAATATTACTGATTATCGATAGTCACGAGTTAAGCGCATATGAACGCTCAGACAGCCGTACTCAACCACTGTGGCAAACACTGTTGCCAGCAACCAGCCTGGAGCATATCGACTACTCTCGGCTATCCGTTATTTATAACAAAATTGACCAACAACAACTTGAGCCACATATAGCGCTTGAGGACAATATCCCAACACTCTATCTATCGGCAAAAACAGGCGAAGGGCTGGATATTCTATGCCAGCACCTAACAACATCGATAGGCTATGAGGGCACAAATGAAGGTGGATTTACGGCTCGTAGACGTCACCTTGATGCACTAAGCAACGCTGAACACTCACTACAGCAAGCTAACGAGCAGCTCTTGTGCGGTGCTGGCGAACTACTAGCTGATGACCTGCGACAGTGTCAGGGCTACCTCGGGCAAATTACAGGCCAGCTCTCGGCAGATGATTTATTAGGTAAGATATTTTCCAGCTTCTGTATTGGTAAATAGCGCCCACTTCATAATGGTAAACCTCTTCGCTTTAACGGATAAACCCGCTATTGTCTCCCTCGATCTCACTAAATATCACAGCGATAAATGTATCACACGCCTTGCGAGGAGTATTATTTAGTACTTTTCGCCATAAACCCTACCTCAAATAACACCAAAACCCTTATTTCGATATTTTTTTACATTATTTTTTCCCTTAATTTTAACTTTTTATGGCCCCGCGGGAAAAATAGTTCACCAATAAATAAAGGCTTACCCCTTGAAAACCCCCAACTTATCCACAGACTTACCCCTTTACAAGTCGCCATAATAGCCAGCGGTGACACTTATCCACATTTACCCACAGGTTAAACCCAAAAAATTGACTTTTTCATACATTAAGAGGGACGAATTTAATTCAACTGAATAAACATGTGGATTACTATTACAAAAAGCTATGAATAAGATGGGGTTAAAATAGTGGTTAATTTTCACACTAATTCTATCCACAATCCCTCCAACGGTTATAAGAGGCTTACTGAGGCGTTAAACAGCGGTAAACGCTATGCTTACTATTACTATAAGTTATTGATATTTAAAATTTTTATTGGCTTATCAACAGAAATAGAGCTGCTTAATAATAACATCAATAATAAATATACTATCTTTAAAAAAAACATATTAATTAATTATCTATTTATGTGATTAAAGAACAAAAATAAAGCTCTGAACAACTTTTGCCCAAACGCAATAACATCCCTATAATGATCGCCCTTTTCCTGTAATACGGTTCTTTGAAGGCTAAACTATGGATTATCCCCATCGTTATGATGTGATTGTGATTGGCGGAGGTCATGCAGGTACAGAAGCATGCTTGGCCGCAGCCCGTATGGGCTGTCGAACGCTATTGCTGACGCATAATATTGAAACCTTGGGGCAGATGTCGTGTAACCCCGCAATTGGCGGTATTGGCAAAAGCCACCTCGTTAAAGAGATCGATGCCCTCGGTGGTGCTATGGCCATAGCGACAGATAAAGCGGGGATTCAATTTAGAACACTCAACGCACGTAAAGGCCCCGCCGTAAGAGCAACCCGTGCTCAGGCAGACCGCGCACTTTACAAAGCAGCAGTACGTGAAATACTTGAAAATCAACCTGATTTACATATTTTTCAACAGTCTGTAGATGACCTTATCGTTGAGGGTGATACTGCTACAGGCGTAGTTACTCAAATGGGGCTCAAGTTTTATGCTTCCAGCATTGTGCTGACAGTAGGCACTTTTTTGGGGGGCAAAATTCACATAGGACTTGAAAATCACTCTGGTGGGCGAGCCGGAGACCCTCCTTCCATTGCGCTTGCACACCGATTACGTGAGCTGCCTTTGCGTGTTGACCGGCTTAAAACGGGAACCCCTCCGCGTATTGATGCAAAAAGTGTCGATTTTAGTGTGATGCAAGAGCAGTGGGGAGATACTCCATTGCCTGTGATGTCCTACCTTGGGTCGGTGCAAGAGCACCCCGAACAAGTGTGCTGCTGGATTACTCACACTAATCAGCAAACACACGATATTATTCGTAGTGGCATGGATCGCTCACCAATGTATACCGGTGTTATTGAAGGTGTTGGGCCACGTTATTGCCCATCGGTTGAAGACAAAGTGAATCGGTTTGCTGATAAGGATTCGCATCAAATCTTTGTTGAACCCGAGGGGCTTAATACTCACGAGCTTTACCCTAATGGCATCTCAACCAGTTTGCCATTTGATGTACAGCTGGATTTGGTACGCTCCATCAAAGGGTTTGAAAATGCCCATATAACACGGCCTGGGTATGCTATCGAATACGACTATTTTAATCCGCAAGATTTAAAACCCAGCCTTGAAACGCGCTGCATTAACGGGCTGTTTTTTGCCGGTCAAATCAATGGCACTACTGGTTATGAAGAGGCCGGTGCACAAGGCTTATTGGCTGGGCTCAATGCGGGCAGGCTTGCCAAAGAAGAGTCCCCTTGGACTCCTCTTCGTGATCAAGCCTATACCGGGGTGTTGGTTGATGATCTCATAACACTGGGAACTCAAGAGCCTTATCGAATGTTCACTAGCCGTGCTGAATATCGATTGCTGCTGCGTGAAGATAATGCAGATATGCGGTTGACTGAAATTGGGCGAAAATTAGGTTTGGTGGATGATAAGCGCTGGCAACATTTCAGTGAAAAGCGAGAGTCAGTCGCAATTGAAGAACAGCGCATGCGCAATACGTGGGTGCAGGCAAATAGCCGAGAAGCCGAGATACTAGCCACAACGCTAAAGTCCCCACTAACGCGCGAATATAGCCACTACGATTTACTCAAGCGCCCTGAAATTAATTATAATGATCTTCTGGCCTTGTCGCCTGAACATAATATCACCGCCTCTGTTGCTGAGCAGGTTGAAATAAGTGCTAAATATGCCGGTTATATCAGTCGGCAAGAGGAAGATGTTAAACGGCTACGCGATCATGAACAAACGCCTATACCGGAAGCTTTTGATTATTCTACAGTTGAAGGGCTATCGAACGAGATGAAGCAAAAGCTTCAGGCGCTGCGCCCTGACAATTTAGGCCGGGCAGCGCGAATTCCTGGCGTTACTCCAGCGGCAATATCTCTGCTGTTGATTTATTTAAAAAAGCGCGGCATGCTCAAAAAGCAGCGGATAAGCATTTAGTGAATATACAAAACGCCTGTGAAACATTACTGGTCGATGGTCTTAAAGCCATGAAGATCAGTCTCGATCCCCGTGCAATCGAGCAACTTATCATTTATTTAATGGAATTGAATAAATGGAATAAAGCGTACAATTTATCAGCCATAAGGGATCCTTTAGCAATGGTTGGTCGGCATTTGCTCGATAGCTTGGCGCTATTGCCTATGCTCAGACAAGCCAACGCAGAGAATGCATCACTAACAATGGTCGATGTAGGCACTGGTGCAGGGCTCCCAGGGCTTCCGCTGGCTATCTGCTGTCCTGATATCCCGGTCACATTACTCGATAGCAACGGTAAAAAAACCCGATTTTTATTTCAAGTGAAAACGGCATTAGCGCTTGATAATGTTACGATTGAACACTGCCGTGCGGAACAATTCTATCCTGCTGATGCATTTTCTATTGTCGTCAGCCGAGCGTTTGCCAGTATTGGCGACATGATTAGTTATACTGAACATCTCTGTCAGCCTAATGGACGGTTTTGGGCTATGAAGGGGATTTATCCTAAAGACGAGTTGAGCGAAGTAGCAAAACACTATATTGTCGACAACAGTTACCCGTTATCAATCCCTAAATGCGATGGTGAGCGTCATCTATTGGTCATTGCTCGAGCAACCAATGCTTAGTATGGTGATCACTATTAAAGCCCATATAATTTATAAGGTTGCAGTCCGATTAAAATAAAGCATCTAGAAGGAAACCCTTGTGAGTAAAATCTACGCAGTGACCAATCAAAAAGGCGGAGTGGGCAAAACTACTACCTGTGTAAATTTGGCCGCATCACTTGTGGCAACTAAAAAAAAGGTGCTATTGATTGATCTTGATCCGCAAGGTAATGCCACTATGGGCAGTGGTGTTGATAAGTCTAATTTAGCGCACTCTATCTACGATGTATTGGTTGGGGAATGTACCCCATCTCAAGCCCTGCATTTTTCTGACAGCGGTAAATACCACGTATTGCCCGCTAATGGTGATTTAACCGCTGCCGAGGTTCAGTTGTTAGAACTGGATAACAAAGAATCCCGCCTGCGGGTAGCACTTGATAGTCTGAGCGCTGATTATGACTACTGCTTAATCGATTGCCCGCCGTCACTCAATATGCTCACTGTGAATGCACTTGTAGCTTGCCATGGCGTTATTATTCCGATGCAATGTGAGTATTATGCCCTAGAGGGACTCTCTGCGCTGGTCAATACCATTACACAGATTCAGCAACATTTAAATCCGACTCTTATTATTGAGGGTATTCTGCGTACTATGTATGACCCGCGCAGTAGTTTAACAACAGAAGTATCACAACAATTAGCCGAGCATTTTGGTGATCGCTTATTTCGAACGTGTATACCTCGCAATGTGCGCTTGGCTGAAGCTCCAAGCTTTGGGCAACCCGCATTAATTTATGATCGCCAATCGAAAGGGGCGATTGCTTATCTAGCATTGGCTGGTGAATTTATACGCCGTGGTGAGCTACAAGAACAACATGTTGCTCAAGTGTAGGTGCGTGCCTAACCCGTATTCAGTGCCAATTTACGCGAAAAATATCAGGTAGAGACATTACTATTATGGCAACAAAACGCAAAGGTTTAGGTCGGGGTCTCGATGCATTGTTGGGCGCAAATACGGCCGTTAATAATACGCCTACAAGCAATGATGATGGGAGTGCTAATAACGAGCAACTAAAGCATGTTCCCGTTGAGTTTATTCAGCGTGGAAAATACCAGCCCCGACGTGATATGCACCCAGAAGCCCTAGAAGAGCTCGCGGAGTCCATTAAGGCTCAAGGCGTTATGCAGCCTATTGTCATTCGACCTATTGCGGCTGATAAGTATGAAATTATTGCGGGAGAGCGCCGCTGGCGCGCGACACAATTAGCCGGTCTTGATAGTATTCCTGCGGTTATTCGCGATGTGCCTGATGAGGCAGCAATCGCGATGGCACTGATTGAGAATATTCAGCGTGAAGACCTCAACCCCATAGAAGAGGCTGTTGCCTTAAAGCGATTACAAGATGAGTTTGAATTAACACATCAAGAAGTTGCCGCTGCGGTAGGAAAGTCCCGTACAGCTGTCACTAATCTTCTGCGTTTAATATCGTTAGATGAGGATGTTAAAAAACTACTTGAGCACGGCGATCTGGAGATGGGGCATGCCCGTGCGCTTCTGAGCTTAACTGTCAGCGAACAGCGCTCGACAGCTCGCCAAGTGGTTGCTAAAAATCTATCAGTGAGACAAACCGAAGCGTTGGTGCGCCGTTTGCAACAGCAGCAAACAGAGGTTGTTACAGAGAATAAAGTAGATCCAGACTTAAAGAAACTCGAAGAGGGGTTGTCTGAAAAAGTAGGTGTACCCGTCGCGCTTCAACATGGAGCAAAAGGCAAAGGGAGACTAGTGTTAAAATATAATAGCTTAGATGAGCTGGATGGTATTTTAAGCCATTTAGGTTACAAGCAGTAACTCGGTATTACTTTGGGGAGTATTGGGAGTAGTTGAATAGCTGTCTCTACAGTGCAGTAGCTGAGAGTTTACCGTATTTGCTATTGCCTATCCCTTTAAAAAATACACGTGTCGTTTATTATTGTCTCAAACGGTCTCGGTGTTAATTGCATGTACTTTAGTCTTTGCCCCTTGGTGGATTCACTTGCCCCTCTTTTTTATCGATTAAACCCTTAGCGCAAAGGCTATCGTAAATTTATAAGCACAGCGACTTTGTGGCTATAGCAATAAACTCGGTAGCTAAAATGGTGGCTTGCTAAAGATCTCTTGAGTCGAGGTATAGTATCTTGCTAGCCACTACTGCCCAGTTAATCCTACCAACATATTCGTTAACTTTTTCATTATATATCAGATATTATCACTAAAATTGCTTAATTAAGCGACAAAAAACTATCGGTTGCTCATAGCTCGCAATACTCGTTGACTCCAGAGTAAAGCCATATATAATTGAGTTAGCTTGAAAGTACGTCCTATATTTATGTTGCCTTATCGAAGTTCGATTTTTGCAACTCGTCCGGTTTTTCATAAGTAATAGCAACACTTCCAGCAAACCAGGCCTTACGAGGGCTTCAATTACTCTTGAATAAATAGGATATGACTATGTCTAAGAAAACCGGCACCGTTAAATGGTTTAATGAATCTAAAGGTTTTGGCTTTATTGAACAAGAAGAAGGTCCAGATGTATTTGCGCACTTCAGTGCAATCGTTGGCGAAGGCTTCAAAACACTTACTGAGGGCCAAAAAGTTGAGTTCAATGTAACTCAAGGACAAAAAGGTCCACAAGCAGAAGATATTGTTGCTGTCTAAAACACACTTTAGCCGTTGTTAACTACAGTCTAGGTATTACTGAATCCTGAATAGATATCTTCTATAGAGATTATCTATAAAGTTTAAGTAGCTAGTAGTTTTAGTGTGCAAAAGCAATATAAAAAAGGGCAAGGCCATAGGTCTTGCCTTTTTTTATATGTGATTGATTAAGTTTATTAGAAACTGGTAATCTTGTTTTTGAAAAATCATTAAAAGAGTTGGTGATATAGTCAAATGAAAATATGGGTTGATGCTGATGCATGCCCCGTGGTGATTAAAGATATTCTCTATCGGGCAGCTGAGCGCACCCAGGTAGCGCTAACTCTTGTCGCTAATCAGCCACTGCGGGTCCCTTCGTTACCGACAGTTTCTTTTCTGCAAGTAGCCAGTGGTTTTGATGTTGCTGATAATGAAATTGTGGCGCGGGTAAACAGTGGTGACTTAGTTATTACCAGCGATATTCCACTCGCGGCAGAAGTGATTGAAAAGGGCGGGTTGGCATTGAGCCCCCGTGGTGAACGCTATACGAAAGATAATATTAAAGCGCGCCTTAATATGCGTGATTTTCTAGATACACTTCGCTCAAGTGGTGTTAATACTGGAGGCCCGTCGGCACTGTCACAAAGTGATCGCCAAGTATTTGCCAATAGCCTTGATAAGCTACTGGCAAAACATTTAAAAAGCCGTTCCTGATTTATTTATTCGTTCTAATCCATTATGAAATATAAAGAGATTGCGGTAAATTAACCCTGGTTTTAATAAGAGTTATTTTGAGTCTCTCTCGTGCATCCAAACACAGGGGCTTTTAATATGAGTAGTAATGCAGCCTTGCTTATTATTGATGTTCAACAGGGGTTTGATGACCCTTGCTGGGGACAGCGAAATAATATTGGCGCAGAAAATAATATTGGGCAATTGTTACATCATTGGCGAGCTCACTCTCGTTCAATTATTCATATACAGCACAGTTCTACAGAAAAAGGCTCGCCCTTAGAAAGAGGGCAACCTGGATTTGAATATAAAGAAATAGCACAACCCACTTCAGATGAACCTTGCTTTTGTAAAAGTACCAACAGTGCCTTTGTGGGAACAGGGTTAAAAGATTACTTAAAACGGCAAAAAATAGAGTCGTTAGTGATTGCAGGGCTAACAACAGATCACTGTGTTTCGACAACGGTTAGGGTTGCTGCCAACAATGGGTTGAATGTCATATTGGCAGAGGACGCAACCGCAACCTTTGGTCGCACAGATCACAATGGCATTTATTATAGTGCACAGACTATACATGCAGTTAATGTGGCTAGCCTACAGGGAGAGTTTTGTCGTGTATCAACGACTGCAGAGCTATTACTGGTGTAGCTACTGCTATCCACAAGCAGTAGTTAGAAAATTAGGCTATTAATTTATTGTTGTAGGGATGAGTTTACTGTGTTTGCCGGCAAGAGCGGATAGACGTTATGCACTAAACGGGGCCTTTTATCGCCGGTGTGGGCACATAAGGTAGAAAAAGATTATATTTATAGAGCTATTAGTGAAAAAGTATTTAAAATACGCAAAATTCGGTAAAAAACACCAAATAACAACCTAAAATCTATTTAGTAATAAAAAATAACGATAAATACTAGAAAATAAGCTGTGGTCGCTAAGTGTCAGTATTCAATGAGTTTTGTGATGTACCGTGGTCTACGTAAAGGTATGACCAATATTGTTTCGGTATTATACCTTAGCCTTATACTAGAGTAGGTATTGAATCATTATCGGCTTAACTCTATAATCCTGCTCGCCCAGTTGGCCACTTAGAAGCCAACAGTGGCGGGAGTTAAGAGCAGATAGAGCAAACTTACCTATGCTAGAGGTCAAAAATAGAGTGTTAGCGGGTAAGCAGGGTTAATCAATTGATAGTTAAACCGGTATTACGGTTATGGTTACTTCAGCTTGGTGTTGTAGTTGTTATTGCAACACTGCTTTGGTGGTTTAACCACACCGTAGCCTATTCAGTACTTTTTGGCGGTTTAATCTACATAGTCCCCAATGTCTATTTTGCGCTTTATGCATTTCGTTATCGTGGCGCACGTTCGGCCTCGTTGATGGTAAATGGTTTTTACCGTGGCGAAAAAGGCAAATTCCTCCTGTCATGCATTGGTTTTGCGGTAGTGTTTACATGGGTAAACCCCCTTAACCCGGCTGCTTTGTTTATTACTTATTTAAGTTTAACTGTCTTACAGTGGGTGGTTTTATCTAAGGTTGTTTAATGTTCAGCTTTAGAAATAGCTGCCGGTGCGCTGGTGTCTTAATAGAGATACAAGAGAGTTAACTACTGTTTTAAGGGTAGATTAACAAAACGGTCAACCGCGTGTGTTTTATTGGTTTATTGATAGTAAAGGTATCTCAATTGATATTGAGTATCCCTATCAGTAAATAAACTTGTAACTTGTTAAGTAACGTAATAAAAGTCTGCAACAGTACTTAGTAAAAAGGGCGCTTAAACAGTATGGCTGGTTCACAAACATCAACCGAATATATACAGCATCACCTTCAGAATTGGACCTATGGTAAATTGCCTGCCGGTTATACTCGCGACACTGGCGAGGTATTAACAGCAGATACCTGGACCTCAGCACACACCGCTCAAGAAGCGGCCGATATGGGTTTTTCAGCAGTACATGTTGACACCCTTGGGTGGTCTATTTTCCTAGGTGCACTATTTTGTTTTTTCTTTTCGCGCATGGCTAACAGGGCCTCTGCGGAAGTTCCTAAAGGCTTTCAGAGCTTTGTCGAGCTAGTCGTCAGCTTTGTTGATACCACCGTAAAAGATACCTTTCATTACTCTAACCGACTGATAGCACCGATGGCGTTGACTATATTTTGTTGGGTATTTTTGATGAACCTCATGGATTTAATACCTGTAGACTGGTTGCCGCTTGCAGCGCAGAGCGTCGCAGGTGATTCACACTTCTTCTTTAAAGTTGTACCCACTACAGATCCTAATGCAACGCTAGGCATGGCCATTGGGGTTTTCTTGTTGATGATATTTTTCAGTATTCAGCAAAAAGGGTTTATTGGTTTTATTAAAGAGTTAACATTTCACCCCTTTGCACCACCGACTAAAGGTGTCGCAATATTACTAGCGCCAATAATGATAGCGATTAACTTTATTTTAGAGTTCGTCTCTCTTATTGCTAAACCTATATCGTTAGGCCTGCGTTTATTCGGTAACTTGTATGCTGGTGAAATGATCTTTATTTTGATTGCACTAATGTTTAGCGCTGGCCTCATCATGGGTATATTTGGCGGTGTTTTACAGTGGGCTTGGGCAGTGTTTCATATTCTTGTTATTGCTCTGCAAGCATTTGTATTCATGGTGTTATCGACTGTATATATGGCGATGGCGCACGATGTTCACGACGAACATTAATTTGATAACGATTTACTTTTTTAATTTACTTTTTAACTTTTAAAACTCTAGGAGAAGATAATGGCGGCAAGTTTAATTTACATCGCGAGCGCTTTGTTAATTGGTTTAGGTGCATTAGGTACTGCAATTGGTTTTGGTACTTTAGGTGGTAAGCTACTCGAAGGTGCTGCGCGTCAGCCAGAGCAAGCACCAGCACTTCAAGGTAAAATGTTCTTAATGGCTGGTCTACTCGATGCGGTTCCAATGATCGGTGTAGGTATCGGTATGTACTTGATCTTCGTTGTTGCACCTGGTGCTTAATAGGAAGCAATTCTGCTTTATTTTATTAACTATTAAGCAAGAGGTGTTGGTATGAATATCAACCAAACGTTAATCGGTCAAACGATTACTTTTTTCATTTTTGTATTGTTTTGTAAAAAGTATGTGTGGCCCGCGCTGATCGCTGTAATGGAAGCGCGCGAAAAGAAAATTGCTGAGGGTCTTGAGGCTGCTGAACGTGCCGATAAGGATCTAGAGCTAGCCCAACAAAAAGTGGGCGAGCAACTGCGTGAAGCAAAAGAGCAGGCGGCGACTATTCTTGAGTCTGCTAACAAACGTGCTGCTCAGATTGTTGACGAAGCAAAAGAGCAGGCCCGTGTAGAAGGCGAGCGTATTTTAACAGCGGCAAAAGCAGATATTGAGCAAGAAGCCAATCGAGCTAAAGAAGAGTTGCGTGGAAAAGTTGCAACACTGGCCTTAGCAGGTGCTGAAAAAGTATTGGGCTCTTCTATTGATGCTAATGCTCACAACGACCTAGTCACTAAATTAGCGGCTGAACTTTAAGCGAGGATACTATGGCTGAATTAACCACCCTCGCGCGTCCCTATGCGAAAGCGGCGTTTGAGTATGCGCGTTCGTCGACGCAAGAGCTAAAGTCATGGTCAGAGGCGCTTGCGCTAATGGCGCAAGTTTGTGAGCAGTCTGTGGTAAAAAAAGTACTCGCATCACCGAAACTAACCTCAGCTGAAAAAGCAGATGCGTTAATCGGTGTGTGTGGCGATAAGCTTAACGATAATATTAAGCAGTTTGTCAATGTACTGGCAGAGAATAAGCGCTTAGGTCTTCTCGATGAAATCTATCGTGTGTATGAAGATTTAAAATCACAACTGGAAAAGTTTGTCGATATCGATGTACAGACCGCTTTTGAACTACCTGCTGATATCCAAAAAAATCTAGCTGAAAAGTTAGGCCAAAAACTCAGCAGTGAAGTTTCTTTGCAAACAACCATAGATAAGTCTCTTCTTGGCGGTATTGTTATACGCGCCGGAGATACCGTAATTGATGGTTCTGTCCGTGGCCGCTTGGCCAAACTCGCCGAAACAATAGGCATGTAATGTTTACTATAAACATACATTGTCGGATAGGACACAAATAGATACCTTAAAAAGGGTAGGAACAGAGCATGCAGCAACTGAATCCTTCAGAAATCAGTGAAATTATAAAACAGCGCATCGACTCGCTCGATGTCAGCAGCGAAGCCCAAAACGAAGGCACCGTTGTTTCAGTAACCGACGGTATTATACGTATCCACGGTCTTGCCGATGTAATGTACGGTGAGATGATCGAGTTTGATGGTGGCGTTTATGGTATGGCGCTTAACCTTGAACGCGACTCCGTTGGTGCGGTTATTCTTGGTGATTACTATGGTGTTGCCGAAGGGCAAACCTGTAAGTGTACAGGCCGTATTCTAGAAGTACCCGTTGGCCCTGAGTTACAAGGTCGAGTGGTCGATGCCTTAGGCACGCCTATCGATGGAAAAGGCCCTGTCGGTACTAAGATGACCGATGCAATCGAAAAAATTGCACCCGGTGTAATTGCCCGTCAATCAGTTGATCAACCCGTACAATTAGGCTTGAAAGCAATTGATGCAATGGTACCTATTGGTCGTGGACAGCGTGAGCTAATTATTGGTGACCGCCAGACAGGTAAAACAGCAATTGCAGTTGATGCGATCATCAACCAAAAAGATAAAGGCATTAAGTGTATTTATGTTGCCGTAGGTCAAAAGGCTTCTTCAATTGCGGCAGTTGTGCGTAAGTTAGAAGAGCACGGTGCGATGGATCATACCATTGTTGTTGCCGCTGCTGCCTCAGACCCTGCCGCGATGCAGTTTTTAGCACCGTTTGCCGGTTGTACTATGGGCGAATACTACCGCGACCGCGGTGAAGATGCGTTAATTATCTATGATGATTTAACCAAGCAAGCAATTGCTTACCGTCAAATCTCATTGTTACTACGCCGCCCACCCGGTCGTGAAGCTTATCCTGGTGATGTTTTCTATTTGCATTCTCGTCTGCTTGAGCGCGCGTCTCGTGTTAGCGCTAAGTATGTTGAAGACTTCACTAAAGGTGAAGTAAAAGGCCAAACGGGATCATTAACAGCACTACCTGTTATTGAAACACAAGCCGGCGATGTATCAGCGTTTGTTCCAACGAACGTTATCTCAATTACCGATGGTCAGATCTTCCTCGATACTGATTTATTTAAATCAGGTATTCGTCCTTCAATGGATGCTGGTATTTCTGTATCGCGTGTTGGTGGTGCTGCTCAGACTAAAGTTGTTAAGAAACTCTCTGGTGGTATTCGTACCGCATTAGCGCAGTATCGAGAGCTGGCGGCATTCTCACAGTTTGCGTCTGATCTCGATGATGCAACAAAAGCGCAGCTTGATCACGGTGAACGTGTAACCGAATTGATGAAGCAAAAACAATATGCACCACTGTCTGTTGCCGAAATGGGCGTTATTCTTTTCGCTGCTAACGAAGGCTTTTTGAAAGACGTTGAAGTGGAAAAAATTGGTGACTTTGAAGCGGCATTACTTTCTTATATGAGTAATGAGCACGGTGAACTAATGCAGAAAATCAATGATACCGGCGATTATAACGGTGATATTGAAAAGACCTTTAAGTCTGCAATGGAAACCTTCAAGTCAACCCAGACTTGGTAGTGACGCTATGAGCTGGGTGAAAAATTTCCCCAGCTAATTATTCATCAGAAAATATTCGAGGGCCTTATGGCAGTCGGAAAAGAAATACGTACTAAGATCACGAGTATTAAAAGTACGCAAAAAATTACTAGCGCAATGGAAATGGTTGCTGCGAGTAAAATGCGTAAAGCTCAAGATCGAATGGAATTAGGCAAACCCTATGCACAGCGTATTCGCAGTGTTGTTGGGCATATTGCCAGCGCTAACCCTGAATACCATCATCTGTACTTACAAGAGCGTGAAATAAAACGTGTTGGTTTTATTATCGTTTCTTCTGATCGTGGTTTGTGTGGTGGTTTAAATACGAATGTATTTAAAGCCGCTGTACAATCAATGAAAGAGTGGTCAGATAAGGATATTGGTATCGATTTATGCCTGATTGGTGCTAAAGCCGGTGGCTTTTTTGCCAGCCATGGCGGCAATGTTTTAGGCTCTGTTCGCGATATTGGCGAAGCGCCATCACTATCTGACCTCATTGGTTCAGTTAAAGTGATGTTGGATGCTTATAGCGAAGGCAAAGTCGATCGTCTGTTCCTGGTTAGTAATGATTTTGTTAACACGATGACCCAAACCCCAGTCATTAATCAGCTCTTGCCCTTGCAACCTGATAGTGACGACAAACTGAAGCACTCTTGGGATTATTTGTACGAGCCAGATGCTAAAGCCATTCTCGATGGCCTTTTAGTTCGCTACATTGAATCACAAGTGTATCAAGCTGTTGTCGAAAACGCAGCCTGTGAACAGGCCGCGCGGATGTTGGCGATGAAAAATGCCACTGACAATGCGGGTGATATTATTGATGAGTTGCAACTGGTTTATAACAAAGCTCGTCAAGCGGCAATTACTCAAGAGCTTTCAGAAATTGTGAGTGGTGCAGCAGCTGTATAACAGTATTAGCTGCCGTGTTAAAAGAATTTTAATCGTTTTTAAATTTTAGTTTTTTAGAGGAACCGGAAATGAGTAGCGGACGTATCGTACAAATTATTGGTGCCGTTATCGACGTGGAATTTCCCCGTGATTCAGTGCCTAAAGTCTATGATGCCCTTGTCGTTGGTGACAAAGGTTTAACCCTGGAAGTACAGCAACAGTTAGGCGATGGCGTTGTGCGCACAATCGCGATGGGTTCTTCTGAAGGCGTTAAGCGTGGATTGAATGTCGATAATACCAAAGCACCTGTCTCTGTGCCTGTAGGTAAAGAAACCCTCGGTCGCATTATGGATGTTTTAGGTAATCCTATTGACGAATGTGGTCCTATTGGCGGGCCAGATCAAGAACATATGCCTATTCACCGTAAAGCACCGGCTTATGATGAGTTGTCAGCATCAGATGAGTTGCTTGAAACAGGCATTAAAGTTATCGATTTAGTATGCCCATTTGCCAAGGGTGGTAAAGTGGGTTTGTTCGGTGGTGCGGGTGTTGGTAAAACCGTTAACATGATGGAATTGATTAACAATATTGCCTTGCAACACAGTGGTTTATCTGTGTTTGCGGGTGTGGGTGAACGTACTCGTGAAGGTAATGACTTCTATCACGAAATGCAGGAATCCGGCGTTGTTAACGTTGAGAACTTTACCGAATCTAAAGTAGCCATGGTTTATGGTCAGATGAATGAGCCACCCGGTAACCGTCTACGTGTTGCCCTAACAGGTCTGACTATGGCGGAGAAATTCCGTGATGAAGGTCGTGATGTACTATTATTCGTCGATAACATTTATCGTTATACCTTGGCGGGTACTGAAGTATCAGCACTGCTAGGCCGTATGCCATCAGCGGTGGGTTATCAGCCAACACTGGCTGAGGAAATGGGTGTACTACAAGAACGCATTACCTCAACAAAAGTAGGTTCTATTACCTCTGTACAGGCAGTATATGTACCTGCCGATGACTTAACCGATCCATCACCTGCAACAACCTTCGCACATTTGGATTCTACCGTTGTATTGAGTCGTGATATTGCCGCTAAAGGTATTTACCCTGCGGTTGATCCATTGGATTCAACATCGCGTCAGCTCGATCCATTGATCATCGGTAACGAGCACTACAACACTGCCCGTGGTGTACAGGCTGTATTGCAGCGCTATAAAGAACTTAAAGATATTATTGCTATCTTGGGTATGGATGAATTATCAGAAGACGATAAGCAAGTGGTTAGTCGCGCACGTAAAATTGAGCGCTTCTTGTCACAGCCTTTCCATGTAGCAGAAATCTTTACCGGTTCACCGGGTAAGTATGTTTCGCTTAAAGAAACAATCAGTGGTTTCCAAGGTATTCTCAATGGTGAGTATGACCATATGCCAGAACAGGCATTTTACATGGTAGGTACTATTGAAGAAGCCATCGAAAAAGCGAAAACCATGTAATACTCATGGGGCTTCAGTGATCGTTGCTTGAAGCCCTGTGATCTGTAGATCAGGTAGAAGTATTTGATCCACTGGGTAAAGTGAGGGTAAATTATGACGATGACCGTTCATTGCGACATCGTAAGTGCAGAACAACAAATCTTTTCTGGCCTTGCCGAAATGGTAATAGCTGCCGGCAGCGAAGGTGATTTGGGTATTGCTTATGGCCATGCACCGTTACTGACAGGTTTAAAACCTGGTCCTATTCGTATTGTTAAGCAAGGTGGAGAAGAAGAGATTTATTATATCTCTGGTGGTTATGCTGAGATTCAGCCTTATCATATCACTGTGCTTGCCGATACTGCCCTACGGGCTGACGACATGGATGAAACAGCTGCCTTACAAGCAAAAACAGAAGCTGAACAAAATATGGCTGATCGTGGTGGTGAGTTTGATTATTCCTCTGCGGCGGTACAATTAGCAGAAGCAACGGCACAGCTGCGCACATTACAAGCGATTCGTAAGAAGATGGGCAAATAAAAATGACCGCTGATTAACCGCTGTAATGATAAATACTATAAAAAAGGGTAGCATAGGCTACCCTTTTTTTATGATGGCATAATAATGGGCCAGGAAGAGCCTCTCCTTGCGGAAGACTCTATCGGTGAGAATAAGCCCAGAGGCACTCAACAGCATGATAAATATCCTTATTCTTGCAGCGGGTAAAGGTACCCGAATGCAGTCTGAGCGACCCAAAGTACTTCATACCCTAGCGGGAAAACCACTCCTCCAGCATGTACTGGATACAGCCGCGACACTAACATCAACCCTCCCTACCGTTATTGTTGGTCATGGTGCTGAGGCAGTTAAAGCCACGCTTGCAGAGAATAGCGCTAATTTTGTAACCCAAGAGCAACAACTCGGTACTGGCCATGCGGTAGCTCAAGCGCTGCCTTATGTGGATGATGAGGCACCGGTATTGATTCTGTGTGGTGATGTTCCGCTAATTCAAGCCACTACCTTGCAGAGTCTGATGAAGCTGGTGAGTGATACACAAATGGGGCTGTTAACTATCAATCTTGAGAACCCAGATGGTTATGGTCGTATACTGCGTGATCAAAATAATCGCGTAGTTAGTATTGTTGAGCAAAAGGATGCGACACAAGAGCAATGCAGTATTACAGAAATCAACACGGGTATTATGGCGATTAAAGGCGAGCACCTTAAACGCTGGATACCTAAATTAAGTAACGATAATGCACAACAAGAATATTATTTAACCGATATTATTGC
>Ga0193961_1000114_pt1 | contig 31071 bp, 51 predicted proteins | sample FB_4_MG_FD_140371 | JGI IMG/M metagenome (GOLD analysis project Ga0193961, IMG submission 140371) | Microbial mat bacterial communities from the Broadkill River, Lewes, Delaware, United States - FB_4_MG | ecosystem: Environmental > Aquatic > Freshwater > River > Microbial mats | place: USA...
GCTAAGGCGCTGAATCCAATGCCGTTTTTAAATAAGTATGATCCGCCGACTTGGTTTAGTGTGAAATTAAAGCTTCCCTTATCACCCCAATTCATAGCAACCTTGGAGGCCTTAGACTCCAGCTGCCATTCAGCATGGGATATGCTTGAAATAAGTAATAGTGAGATAAGTAATGTTTTCATTTGTTACGCTCCGTGTGTTTGTGTAACTAAATATACACCACACAGGAGCGATAACAAGTTGAAGTTTTCGATAGGTTTGTCGGGTTATTTATCGGCTAGGGCGATCAATACTAGGCACTCGCCGATGGCGCGGAGTGGGTTGTTGTTTTCTGCATCGTTATCCATGTAGATTGCAAAACCATCGCCGGCCTGAATATCTGTACCTGCCCAGAATTTTCCGTGGTTATCTTTTATTACTGTAATGCCATATTTAAATGCCAATGGCATAGTTAGGTTGTAGTCTTCTAAGTAGTCATAGCCCATGTATTCATCGTAGTAACCATTGTAGTTACTTTTATCAGGATAGAGCCAAATAATAGCTCTATTCAGCTCATTGTCACTTAGCGAGCTTACTTGTTCTGGTGTCATTTCAATCTCTCCAACTCTTCACGCGTCATCTTCACGCCGTTAATGTAATACGTCCATTTGCCGTTTATGCGGGCGGCTTTCATAATTTAACTAACTCCATAGAATAGTCATTATCATTCTTTATGTTATGTCCATTTAGTTTTATCAGCTTGTTATTCTTAAATGGCCTGTAGTCAACGTGATGGTGCCACCTATTAAACCTCCACACAACACTAGCAACGTCTGGATGTAGATCAGCAAGCATCTTAGATTTTGGTAGCGTACCCTCCTTACTGTAAAACTCCTTAGTGTTTCCTCCTTTCATTCTTTGAGTTGTTACTTTCCCGCATAAAAAAGCATTAAATTGTATTGTACATAGTCCATCCTTTAGCACTCTCAGGGATAAGTCTGTATCCTCGTTATACCTACCTCTCCACCTGTATCCTGAATTATTATCAATCAATAAGCATGAATAGATTCTAGTATTTAAAACAAATGGCGGAACCTTGTCAGTTTTCTTACAAAAAGAATAATAATTTAACCCTGCAACAGGCACGTTTGAGTATCTATCGACAAAATCCTCTGCTGCGAGCAATGTGGCTCCTGTTTCCACCTCGTATTTTTCGTTATTAGTTAGGCGATGAAACGCATCTAAATTGTCGTCCATCACCCAATGGCGATTAAACCCCATGGCCAGCGAGTGGTCTAAGCAGAAATTACGCGCAGCACCTGGGCCTTTGCTTCTAGAATTGCCGATATTATCACAAGTGTCATAATCATCTAAGTAACCTTGAGGCAAAATTAGTATCTTTGCACTTGTGTTTTTTTTGTACTGATCATATTCACTACGCTCAACTACAATATAATGATCGACACCCATCTTATTAAGCGCTTTTGTTGTAAGGCCGTTGTTGGCACGACCTTTTGACACAATGTAAACCGGATATCTAGGTGAGACCTTTTCTTTTGTTCTCCATCTTAGTTTTTCAAGTCCCCAGTGGGACTTGTACGGAAACCAAATAGATTTTGTTTTCTTTGTTATCTTCTGTTTTGCGGCTTTTGCTAGATCCTCTCTATTATTAAAATAGAAATCTTTGCCATCATAATACTGGCCAAATCCACAATTTTTAAAATCATCTTCTTTATCAAACCTAATAAAAAGGTGGGTTCCATCATTTTCTATAAGAACCTTGCACTTCTTAAAAGGCTCTTTCTTCTCCTGCTTAAATTCAGGCATTCCAACCCAGTGTTTGGTGTAGTCGCTCATATTATCCAAACCTATTAAAAGTTACTGACTTGCCATAATCATTAGAAGGCAATGCTATGTTTTCACGGGTAGTGCGAGCTTTTGGCTTCTCTCGCAACTGGGCAGACATAAAAGCCGCCTTCAAATCCGTGTCGTTGCTTGGCGTTTGCATGATTACGCGCCCAGTGCCAACTAAGCCAAAGCCTGCAAGCTCTTTGCCGCAGTGGATAACTTGGACTGTATAGCTAGGCTCAGTTAAGCCGTGTTCAGCCTGTAGCGCTTGTGAGAAGTCGCTCAGGTGCATTGTTAGGGTTAGTGGTTTCATTTCGATTGCTCCAAAAAATAAATATCAGGGCGCTTTGGAAAACTAGAAAACCCGTATTTTCTAGCCTTGTATAGTGTGACGTATATCGTGCGACGGGTGACTCCATAAATGTCGGCCATGTCTTCACCAGATACACCCAGCTCTTTCATTTCAAACATTTTTGCAATGTCTTCTGCATACCAGCGGCGATGCCCTTGGCTCGCATCCGTTTTAAAGTCTGGGTAAACTTTTTTGATTCGACCAAAAACCGCGCCCTTTGTTAGCCCTAGATTCTTTGCGGCCTCATTATAGCCAAGAACCTTACAAAGTTCGTAAACTTCATCGAATCCATGGGATGATTTCATCACTCAACCTCCGGATTAATCAGCACAATATAATGATCTGGCAGTACTTCCCATGAGTCCGTGGTCATTGCAATTGCGCGGCCGTTGCTTGTGCAGCCGTATGCGATGTAATCCTTGCCTAGCGATTGGTTGGCTTCTTTTAGGTTGGTTGGTTTGTTTGTGTCTATGTCGAATAAGATCATTTTTTTTGCTCCTCTTTATACGGTCGGTCACAAAGCTTAACCCATAAATGGTCGCCAGTTTTAACTAAATCACCATCAATGCAGCCGTCTCTAGTTACAAAAATAACATCGCCAATCGAACATTCTAGCCCTATCCAATTTGGGCCAGTTGTGTACGCCTGCGTGTAGTAACCCCTAATATTTTTGTTCCACCATTCTGGATCTTTTAATTGCTCAGTTGTTGGTTTCATCTTTCCCGCTCCTTTTGTTTACCTGCCTATTAAGATAGACGCTGGCCTAGTGTTTTGCAAGTAGTTTTTTAACATATTCTCGTAATCGTGTATTTGCGGCGCGTCTGGCCTTGTTGCTTTTCATGTGGTCGATAGGCTCCGCGTCGTACGCCTCCTTAAAAACCCTTTTATACCCTTCTATTGCCGCCTTCCTGTTTTCGAATGGGATTAGATTGAGCTGTTGCTTTATCCATTGCTGGTCTAGTTTGTGCGGCTCCATTCCTCGAATGCCTCCATAGCTGCTTCCCAGCCTAGTGCTACACAACCATAAAAACCTAGCTGGTTAATAACTTCAAGGTACTCTATTTGCTCGGGCGCTATCTTGCTTTTTGTATGGTCTTTGCGCTTTAGCTCGCAATAAAATCCGCCCACGATAATATCACTAGCACCTTTAGTCATGCCTTCGGCTTTTTCACGTCTAGCCTGCTGCACTGTCTTTTTGCCTTCATTCCTTATGTGGGTGGCAATCCGGCCCCATGTTTTTGGATATTTACGGCGAATCTCATTAAAAAATGTGACCTGTTCCGCAGTTTCGCTAGGGCAGTCGCCACGGTATTTAGTGTCCCCAAATACGGGGACGGTTTTAGGTAGTTTCATTTACTCAATCTCCCATACACTAATACCGGCTTCCTTTGCTAGCTTAACCATTCCTTTTGTGCCTATTCCGCCACTAAAAGCAACGACACAATCAGGATTTCCAAATTTAATCATGTCCTTATTTCTTTTTGGCCCAGCATACTTCCCATGGTGGCTCCAATTAGCATGGAATGTGCACAATGGTATACCGTTCTCTTTTGCATATTTAGCACCCAAAGAGTCAGCACCCTTTGCACCTCCTTCTATAATTAAGTCTATCCCATGCTTTTTTGAAACTTGGTTTAAGCATCCAACTACCCTTTCAAAGTCGCTGTAGTCTCGACCTCCACACACTAATACTTTCATTTTACTGGCTCCACATCTACTGGCTGATTATGTGCAAAAACATTCCAGTATTTTTTACCGGCCTGCCTTTGGTAAGTGATTGTTTTTGGTGGTATTCCTTTGTCGCGATGCTCAAAAAACGTCGCTATATCTGGCGCAACTTTGCCAAAAAAGTATGCCTTGCTGAAATCTTCGTACAGTCCACGGTATTTAGATACCTTGCTATCTGGGTTATACCACACGTCAAATTTAGCATAATCCGTAACGTAGTGAACCTTTATTGTGAGATTGCCCGCTTTGCTCATGTGCTGCTGCATAGAGAACGCGCGAACATAGTCAGTGCTAACCTTTAGCGGATCAGCCTTCATGCGGTGGAACTCAACGGCAAGACGCTCGTTAGGATCAATCAATTCCTCTTTGCATGACTCACAGAACCGAGCCGCTATATCGTTTTCATGCTCGCACTCATGGCAGGGTTTTGACGACCAGCGGTGCTCACATCGTACAGATTGGCCAGCAACAATAGACTGACCGAAGCAACGGCGGCCAAAATGGGCGGGCATTGGCTGATCATCAACCATTACTTTGTTGCCGGTTAAGTCTGTAAAATCACCGTCTTGATCAATTGGCAACTCGTCTGGGTTAGGGCGTAAACTAAACTCATTCACCGCATTGCAAAGCGGGCAGCAAACGTCGATAGGTTCACCCTTGTTTTTCTTGCGTGCTTTTATCTGTGGAGAGAATAGGTCGTTTTCTAGTTGGTGGCGCTCTATATTTTCAGCATAGTCTAGTACTAGGCAATCTTGCTTTTCTGGATGGATACGGAGGCCACGGCCAATGATTTGCAATAATAAGCTGGCGGATTCCGTGGCGCGCAATATCGCTATAACGTCAACGTGCGGCGCGTCAAAGCCAGTGGTAAGCACACCGATATTAACTAGGTATTTGAATTTGCGTGCTTTGTAATCAGCTATGATTTGCTTACGTTCACCTGCTGGCGTTTCCCCTGTCACCATGCGGCTGTTTTCAGGTGGTAGGCTTTCCATACACTCGATAGCGTGGTTTTTGGTTGCTGCGAATATCATCACGCCCATGCGCCCGTGGGTGTGCCTTACAACGTCTGCGATGATCTCAGCGGTTTTACGGCCTCGTCCCTCGAATGCTTGTTCGTATTCTTTTTGCGTGTGGCGGCTAATATTTGATACGTCATAGCTTGCGGCGTGATCAGGATCGGCGTGCGGTTGAGTCAAATAGCCCATGCTAATCAGCTCAGGCCCAGTTATACGGTACAGGCATGTATTGTAAAATGGTTCGAGCGTTTGATCTTCTGGCACTGGGTTGCCGTGTTCGTCATAGGCGTAAATATAACCGCCGCCCATTGTATAGGGCGTGGCAGTCAATCCAATGACGCGCACCTTTGGATTAAATTCTTTTATCTTTTCGATAATCATGCGGATTGTCGGCGTTGTTTTGTGGCATTCATCCACGATAATGGCCGCCGTGTCTTTGAACCCGTTAATGTTGCCCTTAACAGTGCCAGGCGTTCCAAACACAACATGATGACGCAGCGATTTTGCACCCGCGCTAGACGAATAGATGGAAGCTTCTAGGTCGTAGCTGGTGTATTTCTCGTGGTTTTGTTTTGTTAGCTCAGCAGATGGCTGCAAACAAAGCACACGCTTTCCGCTTGTGCTATGAACAAAATCAGCAACCTTGGCCACAATTATTGATTTGCCCGCGCCTGTGACTGCCTCAATCATGCAAGGTTCGAAGCTTTTTTTTATCCAGTCTAGGATCGCATCAATAGCATCCTGCTGGTACGGTCTAGGATCGTACATAGAAAAACCTTAGCCGCGCATTGGCGGCTGTTAAGGGGTTATTTTAATGACCAGTAAGAGCTAGGCTTCTTGCGGTACTGCTCAAGGTCTACGCCTTTTAATTCTGGCACCTTGGCATATTCAATAGAACCTTTTCGCTCTACTTTAGTAAGTTTATGGCCGTTGATCTCGCTTTGACGCTCGCCGCATCGCTCGACAATTTCGCTTAAGAGGTCTTTTTTCATTACTTCCATGGCTTTTATCTGTTCGCTCAAGTCGCTGTAGCGAGTAACCAAATCAACCACGAAAGAATCGTCCTGCTCTTTGTGCTTTGGCTCAAGATAGCGCTGTGCGTTTGGCATTTCACGTTCGACTAAATACGAGTCATAAAAAGCCTTTAACTTTGGTAGCGCATCGTCAAACCATGATTGACTAAAAGCGTGTTCTTCAATTGCTTCACCGTTTGGTGACCACTGGTAAAACTTAGCCCATGTTCTACCAGTACAAGCCATCTCAAGCTGTACTTGTGCGAAGTAGTGCGGCTGATCTGTTAGCGATTTGAACTCTGGCACGTCTTTGCCTCGCTGGCCAAACGGGCATTTGATTTCCGCTATGCCGTCTTCACCGATTAACCCGTCAGGGCTTGCGCCTAGCCAGTCGTGCTCAGGGTGAACGTGAAAGCCGGTTTCCTCAACCGGCTGGTCGAGGTGAAACATTTCAAGGGATGAAATGGCGGTTTGCTCGTTTGCCGTGCCGTAATCCGTTGCAATGTTGCCTTTGAACTCTCGCTCTGCTCCGTGATAATCACGAACCATGTTACGCATTACGTCAGCTGGCTTCATATACGGATTCAGGCCTAGCACTGCCCCTGCTATGCTTCCGGTAATGCGGCCTTTGCGGGCCTCAAACCATTCTTTTGATCGTTGTTCCATTGTCAAACTCCCTTAAGCAAATACGCAACAACAAGCATAAGACCATACTTTATCGAGGTTGCCATAAGTATGTCGCTTATATTTTTTTGTTTTACATCTAAAATGTACTGATAATTAAAAAGACTAAATATAGTGCCTATCATATAGGCTTGAACCCAAGATATTCTTGGCAGACCGAACAATTCCATTAAGTGCCATTCATAAATGCAAATTAAAACATAGGGTTGCAAGACAGCAAGAATTATAAAAAGCAAAAAACCAAATAAAAATTTCATATTAACTCCTTATTTTAAGAAAAGGCTAAAGCTAAAATAGCAATAGCCTTTATTTTACCTTATGGTTACTAGAACGGAATATCGTCGCCTTTTGCGTTATCGTCAGTATTCGCAGGCTGCGTCGCTGGCGTTGCATTGCGAGCCGCTACGGATGATACCCAGTTGCCAGACTTGTCGTTAATTTCCCAAATCTGCACCTTAATCATCATCGGCTTAGCACACAATGCCGCAGGCATATTGTGATCCCCTGGTGCTTCACCTGATGCCGCTAGTTTGCCACCGCAGTTATGGTCAATTGCCATTAGCATACGCTTAGCTTTATCTGCTTTTGTTGGGTCAGCATCGAACACACGCACCTTTTGAAAAATCTTGCGATTCTTGTACTGCTCTGGCGCTTGCACAGTCCAGCGAAGGCTAATATAAGTATCGTCTTCGTAGCTGTCGAGCTTCGCTTCGTCAATCAATGCTAGCAGCTCCGTACCGTTAGGGATTGGCTCCATATTGCCGCCGCCCATATCCATAGAGCCGTTTGATTCTGCTTTGTTACCGTCTGAAAGATCCCAGAATGAAGTCATGTTGTTTTCCTTTTATTGGTTTTTGGTTTGGTTGAAAAATGGAATGTAAGAAAGCAAAGGGTTCTCGCCTTCCGTGAATTTAATTTCTTGCGGCATTTTGTAGCGCGTTTTTGCGTCAACATAACCCACAGTGCCATCGGACGATGTAATCAAAATACGGTCGCCGGTTGTTGTAACCCGTGCGGCTTTCGTTTGATTGCCTTTTTTGTCTTGCTCGCCGCCCATAACGAACTGCTCTTTTTTAATGTAGATTACAGCGTCGCTTTTATCAATATAGATTTTGCGGCTGCGCTCGTGCATTGCTAAAGAATAGGTACTGTATTCACTGGTTTCATCTGGTTGGTTTTTAACCTTGTTTAGACCAGTGTGCGCCAAGAAAACGATTGTCATGTTGCGCTTGCTGCGGATGTATTCACAAGCTCGCACCACGTTGGCGTGCATCCCCATAGATACATCGTAGCCTTTATGGTATCCGCCGGCAGCGTTGCCGATAGATTCGGTTTTTTTGCCGTTGTTCGGATCGTCAAATTCGACCACTTCCTGTTCAAACAAGGCATTAAGCGATGTCACAGAGTCGATCACTAGAGTCTGGTAGTCGTGTTCTTCTTGCAAGATCATACGCAGCTTACTCATAACCTCTTTAGAGGTATGAACTTGATTTGCCTTGGATGGCGCAGGCAAGTGCTTCAAGAACGCTGGTTTATTATCGCCTTCGACAGACTCAAATACAGTCTTGGCGTTTTCCGCTTGAATAAAGATTGATTTTGGGAATAGTCCAGCGAGCGACGTTTTACCCGCCCCAGGGAATCCCACTATTGTGATCATTGGCGCTTGTGGCGCTGATGATTCTAATTCATCTAATAAGCTCATTGGCTTAGCTCCTTTTGGTTTGTTTTTACTGGTTTGTGTTAGCCAGTGGTGAGCAGATTAAAGTATCAAAAATGAAAAGTAAACACTTTTTTAAACTTTTTTTGTGTGTTATTGTTCAGCCACTTACATAGGAGATCACAAAATGACATACGCAGAAAAAATAAAACAGCAGCAAAAGGACAAGCTAACATGTTTAGTTAGCTACTTTGGCGGGCAATCTCAATTAGCCAGTGAGATGGGCGTTTCAAGCCAAGCAGTTTTTAACTGGATTGCCCGTGGCCGTATTAGTGCAAAATGTGCAATCTTAGCAGAAATAAAAACAGACGGGGATTTCAAAAGGGAAGATCTAAGACCGGATGTTATTTCATGGGAAAATAAGGAGCAAAAATAGAATGAACTACCAAGATTTTCACGACGCAGGGCTGAAGGTTTTCGGACTACATGGTGTGACAGATGACGGGTTTTGTCAGTGTGGCTATCCCAAATGCCAAGCCTTGTATAAGCACCCTAGAACTAGTGCTTGGCAACATACGCCTCATTGGTCTGACGAGCAAATGGAGGTCTTCGAGGATATTGGGAGTTTTAGCACTGGGTACGGTGTTTTGCTTCATGGGCTTCTGGTTATTGATGTTGACGAGAGAAATGGAGGGCATGAGTCTTACGCAAAGTTATGTGATTTAATCCCAGAGGTTATGCAGGCTGGATTGATAGTCAAGACTGGGAGCGGGGGCCAATCAAAGCATCTATACTTTTCAATAGATGGCGGTATCCCTATTTGTACTCAACATAAGAGCTTCAAAGGTATTGATTTTAAATCTGGGAACGGCTTTACGGTTGGCCCCGGATCTATGCATATATCAGGAAACCTATATGAGGTCATTGCAGGCGACCCGTCCGACATCACCCCTGCCCCGCAGGCATTGATCGAACTACTAAAGAAACCGGAATTCCACCGCGCCGTGGTAGACGGCCAAACCGTTGATGTATCAGACGCTGATTTGCGAGATATGCTAGCGTGCATTAATCCATCGTGCGGCCATGAAGAATGGATTCGTATTGGCATGGCCCTGCACCACGCTACGCAAGGTAGCGGGTTTAACTTATGGGACGATTGGAGTGCCGGCGGGGATACTTACCCATCATCTAGCGAGCTAGACAAGCGCTGGCAGTCATTCGGCAAATCGAGCAATCCAGTATCACTAGGCACTCTTGTACACTACGCCCGCGAAGGCGGCTATGTAGAATCGGTCCAATTTACGCCAAGCGTCACATTCGACATGCCAGAGGACACAACGCCGCAGGACATTGACCTTTTGCGCCCGCCTGGCTTTGTTGGCCAGTTGGCAGACTGGATCAATTCGCAATCACTATATCCGCGTGAATCTTTAGCGGTTGCCGCGGCATTAACCGCAATTAGCAATATCGCTGGTATGCGTTACCGCGACGAAATGGACGGCATGACACCTAACATTATTGCGTTCTGCGTGGCTGGTTCCGGCACCGGTAAAGAGGCCGTGGGCAAGGCGTTTGCGGAGATCATGCGTGTGTGTGATTTGTCGCCAGCATTATACGGTGCGTTCAAGTCCGAACAGGAGCTATACAGAAACCTGTTGCGCCACCAAGCTGCGTTCTATTCAGTTGATGAGCTAGGCATTCAGTTGACCAAGGTTAAAAACGCTATGACCCGCGGTGGGGCTTCGTACCTTGAGGGCTTGCTAGGCGCGGTTATGTCGGTGTATTCAAAAGCAGATTCGTTTTTGCCTATCACTGGCGACCTTAAAGAAGAGATCAGGGGTGTGCTAAGCAAAGAATATGCGGCAATCAATAAACAGCTAGACGATGGCCGCAGTTCCGACTTGCTTGAACGGAAGCTAAAAACGGTCGAGCGCCAGTTGTCGACGATTGATCAGGGGATTGATTCGCCGTACCTATCCATTATCGGCTACACAACACCAACGACGTTCGACGGGTTGTTTGATTATGAGCAGGCCACAAACGGTTTTTTGTCTCGATCTATGATATTCAGGGAAAAAGAGAATAATCCAAAGCGTAAAGCTATGTTCAAGAAGCTGCCCATGCCAGAAACAATGAAGGCCACTTTGCAGAATATTCACGCGCCAGGTTCTTTTAGCGTTGTGCCGGATACCCGTATAGAGTTCACCGGTGAAAAAACCAGTGTTCCCACAACCGACGAAGCAGCCGAACTGCTAGACAGTGCTTATCAATACTTCTGGGAATTAGCAGAACAGCACAAAAATCAAACAGGTTTGGAAGCAGTCCCTCGCCGTGGTTATGAAATGGCTTCAAAGGTTAGTTTAATACTGGCACTGCCGGAAGGGTTACGCACTGCCGAGCACGTTAGGTGGGCTGTAGCGCTTGCTAAGCAAGATATTGATGCGAAGCTATTGCTTGCCCACTCAAACAGCGCAGAGAGCGAAACAGACCGCATGGCAGCCAAGATCATTAGCTTTCTATCTAAAGACGAAGGTCAGACCATCGGCGTGATTAAAAACCGTGTTCGTGGGTTTGATCCCGCAGTACTGGACAAGCTAGTAGAGACTGGCCATGTTATAAAACAAGACACGGGAAACGAGCGCAAAGGACAGCCGGTAATAAAATACTTTAAAAACTGCTAGAAACCCCGTACTATAAGGGTTGTAGGGCATTTTCATCATTGAAAAAACACAAACATACGCGCAGTTACACACACTGCGTGTATGTTTAAAACCCTTACAAATCAACAGCTTACAGCTCATTTCGATACAACATACGCAGATACACACTTTCCTTAAGACACTTTCTAAAAAAAGGTGGTTTTTTGCTATCTGGTCTTTAGGTGTCTGCGTATCTGTGTATCTTTATCTTATATATATAATATATATATAAAAAATATATATAAAACAAAGACTTACAATACGAATGATTATCATTAATTATACACAGCAGTGTGTATGTCTGAGTATGTTTGCGTATCTTCTTTTTTAGTTGCACACCCTCACTTCATAGCATACACTGTGCTGGTGTTTGATTGATAGCACACAACAAAAAGGAGCAAACCAATGTTTGATATATTTATGACGTTATCCATTCTATTCGCGCTCGCTGTGTTGAAGTCCATGGTGTGTCCTACTTCATTCAGAACTAAGGTGATATTGTTTCAAGGTGAGTATCTAATAGAATCCGGCGGCGTTGTCTATTCGGGTGCACCATGGAGAAATCACAAAAACCTAACTAATGTATGGAAGTGAACGATATTCACGACCTATGGCTTCTGGGGCGGCATAAGAAGCATATGGCGAACCTTTCTATTGGGAAGAAAGACCCACGCTTTGAAACTATTGAGAATAGCTACAAATAGGAGAAAAACATGAGAACATTCAATGTTATATTATGCGCAATTGGGACTATATACTTAGGTTCAATTGATGATTACATAGGTATGTGGGGTTGCGTCATATGCTTATCTATTTGGGCCAGTGGTCACGACTAACACACCATAAACGAGAGGAGAGGAAGGGATGAAGCATGTATTACAAATAGGGGTTATTCTGGTAGCTGTGCAATTAGCTATACTAGCATTAGTTTGGTTTATATCGGCAGGAGAGGCTTCTCTTAATCCGTTTGATTGGGATTCGTTTGAGCGTTTTTTATATTTGCTATGGACAATTGTTTTGACGGCCACAGGCTGGTTTGGACTAAACTCATAGACTACCACGCGCCATTCACAGCATGAATGGCTAAACTTACACATATAGATTTGGTGAATGTATGATAATTAGTGCGTACAAAGCATTGAGGGCATTTATGAGAGGCTTTAACAATCGAAACAAATGCACTTGCAGATATAACCTTGTAGATTGCGCAAAGGTCATCAAAGTGTCAGGCAATGGCGTTATTGGCGTGGAAGGTTACGCCAAATGCGCAAGGTTCACAGATAAGATGAAATTAACAGGCAAGCAAATCGAGAAGGCTATGGAGGAAACCAAATGACCAACCTAGTAAACGACCTAGTAAAACTAGGCTTCAGCACAACACAGCAGGCCCGCGCTATTGGTGTGAGCGTTGATGTAATGAAGAACCACCAGCAGGGGCGCTATGCCAGGGCGTTGGAGCAGTGGCAGATTGAGAAGTTGGAGCAGATTAAAGAATTATTAAAATAGTTTATAACCGCGCAATGCGCTAAGGACTTTAAATATGGCTTATTACAGAAAGAAACAACTGCAAGAATTAATTGACTGGACACCAGATTTACCTATGGAGCTAGTAAGTATTAGTGAGGCAGATAAGAACAACGGAAGCCCAAAAGAGGGCGACAAGATAGCATTTAACCCAAAAGACCCGACTGATATATGGTTAGTGGCAAAGCAATTCGCTGAGGATAACTATGAGTTTATTGGTGAAACATTGGAAGATTGTGCAGGTTTATAACAGCAAGATGTAAGGCGCTTGTGTCACATATAAACCTTTGCTATCCGCTTAACGTGTGATACGCTTAATTGGTGTTTAATAAAAGGAGAGATCAATGACAATAAACGCAGATTCGCCAGCAATGCCGGTACCAGATGGGAAATTCCAGTGGATAGGCGGAAAAGGATGGCAAGCGATGGGCGACACGGGGCTATCAAAACGCGAGCACTTCGCAGCCATGGCTATGCAGGGTCTTTTAAGCTCATTCGGTAATCACGATATAACTGATTATAGTGAGATTGCCAGTGATGCAGTCATGGCAGCTGACGCACTACTAAAGGAGCTAAACAAATGAAACCACGTATATTCAAAAAGCTATGCAAGAAGTCAGCTGAAATAATAGGTTTTGAGCAATGTGATAAGGATGAGGGTGTCTGGTTTTTTTGCTGGGCTGAGTGCGGAATGGATTACACTGAGTATGACGCAAAAGAAGCGTGGACATGGCTTGTCGATCATTTTGACTCAGCAGTTAATACGATTTTTGATCATAATTCAGAGTGCGGAATTTCATGGAAACCGGACAATCAAATTACAAAATCTATACCAAAAATCGTATTTAAATGGGCGAGAGAGGAGTTTAAAAAATGAAACCAATCGACTTAGCTTGCCGTCCACAAGTAGCCGACGTCATTGGCGAGGCTTATGCTGATCATGAGCTGCAAAGGGTGATTGATTGTGAGGAGTGCGGTATAAATGAGAAAAGGGAATCGCTAATTGATTCTTTCCCATGGGATGATTCACCACAGAAAGATGACTTTTGGGGGCTAATACACATTGGAAGAAACCCCTACGAACACGGACATGAGAAGCCAGAGTTGAAAGAATGGGTTTACCATAGAGGCGAGTGGCTTTGTCGCGACAATGATTATTACACTGACGAAAACGGCTGCTGCACCATTCACATTAGCGAAGTAAATGGCGCTCAAGTACATATTGGCGAGGACAAGCCAGAAGAGCAACCAAACCAAAAACTAAAAGATGCATTCAAAAAGGCTGAGGCTAGGGGGTTTGACAAACAACGCAGCGACGGCTCAACGGCCAGCTATTACGAGCTACCAGAAGGTGCAACAGAATTGCAGCATCTGATCAGCCATCGTAACCAAAACGGCCAGATAGCTGAAATATTCCGCGCATGTTACCGCTACGGCCTTGTTAGCCATTCTGATATGTTGCGCGATGCCAAGAAGATTAAATTCTACGCACAGGCAGAAATCGAGCGCCTAGAAAAACTTGCACAATCCGACAAGTAGGCTATATTTAGGGTTCATACAAAGGAGCGCACAAAATGAACAAACCAAAACCACTAAAACACCTACTCTCACGGCTAAACCAAGATATGGTTGGTCGTGTCATGTGGGACGTTCACGGCGACAAGTCCGGCCCGTTCTCAATGTACGATATGTGCTACGACGTTGCAGAGCTTCTTAGTGATTCAGAATGGGAGCGCTACTTGCGACTACCAAAGCAACAAAAAGACGAACTACGCGAGCACGCGCATGATGTTACAGTGAATGCTATTTTTAAGATGATGGGGTGTTGATATGAAATGCCCACACTGCGAAAGCAGCAACCTATCAGATCACGCAAAGAACCCGCCCCGCTGGATATGCAATGACTGCACGCGAACCACTCGCCGGCCAATTATCGGTGCCAGCTGGCCGGATGTTAAACTAACCAAGCAGACCTTTGTCGTAACATGGGCGCAGAACGCGACACCAGTATTCGCGCCATTCCTTAAATCAATCAAAACCTACCTGAAACACAACGATGCCCAATTGCTTGTGGTGCCAGGGCGCTATAAGAACGCAACAAGCGTGTGGACTAAGCAGCAAGAAGATGACGAATGGTGGCACAAAGACATCGAGCCTTATTTGTGCGGCAATGAGACGAAGCTTGACCGCAATCTAACGCTACTTGCTGATCTGCCCATACAACCAACAGCGGTCAATCCCCTGTCTGGTTCTGTTAAGACCCAATCTGGCCCATTGTCGTGCATCGTTGGTCATCCACAGATAGCACAGGAAACAGTTGCAACGCCTCAAAGCAAGCTGGCCAAGATTGTTATGACAACTGGGTCAATCACTAAGCCTAACTACTCTAAAAGCCGTGCTGGAAAACAGGGCGAGTTTCACCATGAGTATGGCGCGGTCATTGTCGAGATAGACGGGCCTCGATTTCATGTTCGTCATATCATTGCTGATGGCCATGGTAAGTTCTATGACTTCGACAAGCTTTACAACGGTGACAAGGTAACGAAAGGACATCGAGCGGCGTGTTTTGTCAGTGGTGACTTTCACGCCAAATTTCTAGACCCGAAAGTTAAAGAAGCATGGTGGACGGGAAAAGATAGTCTGCTTAGCCTTATCAAACCAAAAGCACAGGTATTCCACGACGTGTTTGATGGGTACTTTGGCTCACATCATCACAATCACGACCCGTTCTTAAAAGCGCGCAAACACTTCAACGGTGATAATGATGGCGCCAGTGAAATTGAACTGACCGTCAACGAGCTTATTGATTGTCTGATCTGTGATAAGAACTACATAACAAAATCAAACCATGATGAACACCTAGACCGATGGCTAAAAGAAACAGACTGGCGCAAAGACCCGCAGAATGCTGAGTTTTACCTTGAGACTAGCCTTGCATGGATTAAATCAATCAAGGCAGGCGAAGGCCTTGACCCGTTCAAGTATTGGGTTGAGAAGAAGACGCAAAAAGCCGACTTTTTGGGCAGGTCTGACGTAATAAGCATCAAGGATCATATTGTTAGCTATCATGGCGACAAAGGCCCAAACGGTGCTCGCGGCTCTCGTAAGTCCATGAACAATATTGGCTCTAAGTCTATTATTGGGCATTCGCACTCGCCAGGGCGTGACAAGGGCTGCATTCAAGTAGGTCTGTCTGCTGTGTATGGGCTAGAGTATGCTGTAGGCTCTCCGTCGTCATGGATGCACACAAGTGCGATTATTTACCCTAGTGGCAAAGTTGCATTAATAAACTGTATTGATGGCAAGTATAAACGGTGATACCATAGCCCCGTAGGTCGCTCCGCCTACACTGCCCGACTAGGTTTACTCCTTGCCTAGTTGGGCTTTTTATTACCTCACCAAGGCTATGGCTTGTTCCAATACGGAACTAACCACCTCAAATTGATGTGAGTTCGCCCCGATCATGTATATGTTCGGGGCTTTTTTATACACGTTCCCCGCTAATGTACATATATCGGCTTTTTCTATACATATTCCCGCGAAAGCATCTAAAACTTGAATTGATTGCTTGGTCATGGTGTTTATACTTGGTTTATCAATTAACAGAGAGGAGCAACAAAAATGAAACCAACACAAGAGCAACTGAATGATCCTAAGTGGTGGGATAAGAACGCGCCGGAAGATTGCGATTTATTTTATGAAGATGAACGCCTTAACTATTGGTTTGCACAAAGCGAGTCTTCTCACTCCTGTCATTCTCTACTAGCCGAACGCCCAACCAAGCCAGCATTTGTGCCGGACACAAATACAAAAACTATATACTGGGTAGCAGAGGTCGATACTCACGGAACTCCATGGAATTTTGATGGCCCCCATGAAGATCGAAAATCAGCAGAGGATTCAATTCCATTACTTCTAGCAGTTGGTGAAAAAAACAGGAAGCTTGTAGTTACTAGCATGGAGTTTAGCCCCATAAAATCCGAGCGTGAATTGTTTTTAGATTCGGTAAAGAAAGAACTGCCAACAGCAGACAAAGACGATCTTATTTTCGCTGGCGCTCTATACGACTCCGGCCTATTCTGCCTAAAGGAGGCTGACAAATGATCCTACAAATGCGAAGAAACCGCCATGAAGTGCTCACTCTTATGAGCACTGGATTGGTATTCCCGCCGGAATATCTAGAGTTTGAAGAAGCATCGGCAATAATGGAAAAGATGAAAGTAATTCTAATGGAGCACGCAGGCACAATGCCAAGCGGCTATTGGTTTGAGTTGGTGACGAAGGACAGCGAAGGCCGTGAGCGTACCAGCGAAATTCCAGCAGAACTAGACAACGCGGACGAGCTTCATTTCTGGTATCTAAGTGAGGTGCAATAATGGCTTACTACACACCATACGAAGAGCAAACACAGTGCGATCACAATGATGAATGTGACAATATAGCAACTGAAGCTGTATTAGTTGGGAGCTGCTTTCATCATGTTTGCAAAGAGCACAAGGAGGCGCACGAAGAATGGATAGCGGAATCGCTTACATAATCGGTCTTTTGTGGTGCTTTACTTATGTGCTTGTGCTTCACGTTGAGGTGCCGCAGATAGACACAGGCCTGCCGCAAGTATCGGAAAAGTACGACTCACGCGAACAGATTAAAAACGCTTGCATGGCGTTCGTTGAGCGTGTAGATTAAACGAATCATCCACTCGTAGGAGGTGATAGCAGTACCCGCCAATCACATGCGTGAGCAGCTGAGGCGGTTTTTTTAACTAAGGAGCAACCATGAAAACCATCAAAATCACAATGGCCACACTACTGCTAATCCTAGCTTATTCGCTAGTGGCAGAAGACACAGAGGCCGGCCAGTCAATCTATGCTGGATTATACACGCAGCACTACTCAGGCAGCGAAAACTACAACGAAGACAACCGCGTTATCCAATACCAATACAACGACTCGGGCCGATTCTATGGCGCTGCTACGTTTAAAAATTCGTACAGTGTGCGTTCGTATCAAGCAGGTGCTGGGCGCTACTGGAAGGACGGACAAAGCGAGCTAGGCGCTGGTGTGAGTGTTGTTTATGGATACAAAGGCCATCTAAAGACAGTCGGACTTGGCTTGATTATCGTGCCTGGTGTTTATTACGAATATAAACTAGGCTATGCAATAGGCGTAAAGATGATTGTTATGCCGTCCGTGTACAATATTGGGTTTAATTATGCGTTTTAAGGAGAGATACAATGAGTGAATATACACAAGGTATCTGCATGGATGGTGCGGCAATACTAAAAGATGGCGAGATGCTAACCATAGAGGAAATTCTTGAAGGTTTGCGAGCAGGTGAAGAAGCCAAACAACAAGCCACCGCCTACCGCATTAGCTTGGAGAATCTTGAGGCCAGCCTGCCAAAGGTTCGGGCGGCTGCTGTTAATAGTTTTGAATTGCCAGAAATGGACAATATCAGCGAATGGCATTATATAAGTGATTGTTTAAAGAAACACTCTGACAAACTGGAGCAAGAAAATGAGTAAGCAGAAGATTAGAGAGTGGTTAGAAAATAACTGCAATACAGAAAATATTGTAGACATCATCGACCAATACACCAAAGACCAGAGCGCGTGGGTTAGCTTAGAAAAAAAAGTGCCGACTCACAAAGAAGAAGTATTATTTAAAGTCAAGTATGATGGAACTATATGGATGCATCGATCTGGGTATGCAAAACACTACGATAACGGAGATTTTTTGATAGTTATTCCTGAATTCGGAACAGTAAGAGGCCGCGAGATTTTTGGATGGCAGCCACTACCACCAACACAGGAGGCTTAGAATGACAGAACAAAACCTACTAGACCGACTAGAAAGCGCAAAGCGCCGCATAGCTAGGCTAGAAGCTGAGAACAACAAGCTGACGAATGACTGCAAGTCTAAGAATGGTTTAATTAACTCAAAGGATCAGCGTATCAGGGCCTTGCAGTATGCATTGGCTAAACTAGCAGAAGTGACACCTAACGGATACGACCGCATTGAGGCATGGCAGGCGATAGCTAACGATTGCAAGCATTTAGACTAACCCATGCAGTAGTGATACAATCAAGGCATTTATAGGAGACTATCTATGCCTTTTGAACATGGAAACCAGCTTTACCAGCTACGAGAAAAAGACCAGGGCACAAAGCCGTTTATATTCGAATTCCCTGATGAACTGATCAGGGAATTCAACAGGTACGCCAAGCATAAAAACGAAAACCCCGAGCGTATTCACACGCCTATCGCTTCAGACCCTTCACTGCATACTGAGAAGTACCTACCGCTAACTATGCAGGGCTTTGCGGCATTCCTTGGTATTGCAAGGCAGACGCTTAACGCTTGGTCAAAAGAAGGCCACCACCTAGCTGAAGCTGTAAACAAGATCAAAACACAGTGCGAGGCCAGTCAGCTTGAAGGCGCTATGATTGGCAAATACAATGCGCCGATTGTTATTCGTAATCTTGGGTTGGGGGATAAGGTTGATGTCACTAGCAGTGATGGCACTATGTCGCCGAAAGATAACGGGGCCGCAGTTCTTGACGCATTAAAACGTAAACATGCTGACAGTTGATCAAATAGCTGATAGTCGATGTGATCTGCTTACCTTTGTGCGCACGATGTTTAAGGCGCGCAAGGGTATCGACTTAGTGGATAACTGGCATCAAGAGGCTATTTGCAATGCCCTTGAGCGAGTTGTTATGGGCGACTGCAAACGACTAATAATCAATGTGCCGCCACGATCTGGCAAGACTGAAATAGCAGTGATTAATTTCATGGCTTGGTGTATGGGCAACTTCCCAGATTCCGAGTTTATCCATGCGTCTTATTCTAAACGCCTAGCCACAAACAACGCATACAACGTGCGCGCTATCATGCAGCACGAGCAATTCTGCGAGATATTCGATCATACCCAAATAAAGCGCGATTCATCTGCAAAAGACGAGTTTAGAACCGAACAAGGCGGCATTGTGTATGCCACTGGTGCAGAGGGTACTATTACGGGTTATGGTGCAGGCAAGATGCGCGACACATTCGGCGGCGCTATCGTAATAGATGACCCCCACAAAGCTGGTGAGGCTATGAGCGACACCATGCGAGAGAATGTTATTGATTGGTTCACCACAACCATGGAGAGCCGTAAAAACCGACCAGATACGCCAATAATAGTGATAATGCAGCGTCTGCATGAGTCTGACTTGTCTGGTTATTTGCTAGACGGTGGCAACGGTGAGGAGTGGGAGCATTTAAACATATCCGCAGAAGTTGAAGAAGGCGTATCCTTCTGGCCTCAGCAATTCCCAATAGAAGACCTTCAACGCAAAAACAAAGCTAATCCATATGTTTACGCTGGCCAATATTTGCAGCGACCCGCACCTATAGGCGGCGGTATATTTAAAGACGCATGGTGGCAGTATTACAACGCCCTTCCAACCTTTGAATGGCGTGCTATTTATGCTGATACGGCACAGAAGACAAAAGAAACAAACGATTTCAGTGTTTTTCAATGCTGGGGTAAAACTAAAGATGGAAAAGCGTACCTACTGGACATGGTGCGCGGCAAGTGGGAAGCGCCAGAGCTATTACAGCAGGCTAGGGCATTTTGGAAAAAACACAAAAACAGTGGCGCGACAGGCAGCCTTCGAGCAATGAAGATCGAGGACAAGGTTAGCGGCACTGGCTTGATTCAGACGCTAGGCCGTGAAGGTGTTCCAGTGAAGGCGGTTCAGCGTAACATTGACAAGCTAACTAGGGCAATGGATGTTGCGCCAAGCGTAGAAGCGGGGCACGTGTATGTTAGCACAGATGTGCCTTTTCTTTCCGACTTCCTCAGAGAGCATAGTCAGTTTCCGAACAGCACGCACGACGATACAGTCGATCCATGCGTTGATGCCATTGCAGATATGCTTGTCATCGGTAAGGAATTCAAACCAATATCCATATCATTTATTAATTAGCCTATGGTGTTATAATAGGCAAAAACTATAGGGCCGAATAATGGGCGTTACTACTTCACATCCTGAATACATCGTAAACCTGCCCGACGTTACTCGCACCCGCGATAGCGTAAAGGGCCAGCGTACTATCAAGAGCAAAGGTAAAACCTACCTCCCTGCTGATTTTGCAGAATCCGACACTGACCGATATTCGGTATACAAAGAGCGCGCCTACTTTCTTGGCGCTACGCGACAAGCTGCTAAATCATACAGTGGCATGGTGTTTCGCAAGCCTGCTGACATGGGTGAGCAAGGACTACCAACTCAATTAGATCAATACTTGTACAACATAGACGGCAGCGGAAAGAGCCTTGAGCAGTTGGCAAAGTTTGGCTTTACCGAGCTAGAGGAAGCTGGCCGCATTGGCATTCTGGCAGACTACACCAACGATCAAGAAGGCTTAACAAAGTTAGACGAGCGTCTATCAGGCGCGCGACCTGTGTTATTGCCTTATGTGTTTGAGTCTATTGTGAACTGGAAAACTGGTACAGTGCGCGGTCGTTCTATGCTCACCCTAGTTGTGTTGCGTGAAACCATCGAGACAAGCCTTGATGAATTCGACCATGAGAGCGAATATCAATACCGTGTGTTGCGTATGAATGACCAAGGCCAGTACACAATGCAGCTTTACGATGATGGTAGTGTGCCAAAAGGTGATGAGATTGTAGTGCTAGCCAATGGCCAGCCGCTTGACCATATCCCGTTCTACATCGCTGGCACAGAAGACAATACGCCAGCAGTTGACGCACCTATGCTGCTAGACCTTGCCAATATGAATATCAGCCACTACCAATCAACTGCTAATGTAGAAGAAGCCGCGTATTTGCTTGGGTGTCCTACGTTGCACATTGATATCGGCGAGATGGGCGTTCAAGAGTTCGCAGAAGCTAACCCAGCAGGCGTTAAGGTAGGTGCTCGCCAAGGGCTGCAAACCAAGGGCGGCACTATTGAGATGGTACAGGCCAGCGAGTCTAATCTTGGCGCATCCCAGATGGAAAACAAGATTGAGCGCATGAAAGAGCTGGGCGCAAAGCTTGTCACCAAGGGCGGCCAGAGCGAAACAGCAGAAGCGGCCCGAATCAATGCAAGCGGTGAAGCTAGTGCATTGGACATTGCAGTAAACAACTTATCAGACGTGCTAGAAAAAGCGCTAGAAGACTTCCTTCGCTTCCTTGGTGTTGAAACAGAAGTGACGTACCGACTAAACACTGAATTCTGGGAGTCGTCAATTGATCCGCAAGTATTGAATGGAATCACTGGGCTTAAGACAATGGGCGTTATTTCTAATCAGGATGTTCGCTACATGATCAGAACCAAAAGCATTGGATTCGAAGAAGGCCGAACCGATAAGCAGATCGAGGCATCGATAGCCGATGACAATAGCGGTTTAACACTTGATAGTTAATTGCTATAATCACAACCAGAAGGCTTGACAGGTCGTTAAGCCAAGCAATCCAGCGGGTGCTAGAATGCCAGTACAAATTGAACACGAAGGTGTAACAAAGACTTTTTACACGCAAGAAGAAGTAGACGCGGAAGTAAAAGGCCTGAAAGTAACAAACGAAAACCTAAAAAGCGAAAAAGCCGAATTAAAGGCCAAAGCCGATGAAGCAGCTGAGCAGGTACGCAATGCTCAAGAAGAAGCGGCAAAGGCGGCAGGTGATAAAGAAGCGTTAGAGCGTATCCATGCAGAACGTGAAGCGGAAGCAAAAGCGCGCATGAACGAGCTAACCGGCAGCATTAAAGCCGAGAAGATCAACAACGCCATTAATGACCTAGTTACTGAATTAGGTGCAGGCGGTGCAAAGAATGAAGACTTGCGTGATTTGGTTAAGTCTCGTTTTAGTATTGATTACGATCTTGATTCGCATGAATTAAAAGTATCTGGCAACGGCGCAAGCTCGCTGGATGAACTAAAGAAAACCATTAAAGAAAGCGGTCGTTATGATGCTTTCTTGGCTGGTACAGGTTCCACGGGCGGGCGCTCGACTGGTTCCACAAGCACGGGCGCTGCTACTAAGAAATTTAACGAATATACCTCTGCTGAGTTAGTGCAAATTAAGCGCGAAAGCCCAGAAGAGTATGAACGACTACGAAGCACAGCTTCCCACTTGTAAGGAAAATTAAAACATGGCAACTACTCAATTAGCCGACATTATTGACGTAACAGTCTTTCAAGACTTACCTGCTGTAAACTCTCCTGAGCTAACAGCATTCTATCAATCTGGTGTTGTTGTTCGCACGCCTTTACTTGACGCATTAGCAAACGCAGCCGGTAAAAAAGCAGAACTACCGTTCTGGAATGACATTGACGCTGCTATCGAAGCTAACTTAACCAGCGACGATCCTGCTGAAGTTGCAGCAGCACAGAAACTAACACAGGCAGAGCAAGTAAGCCGTAAAGCTTTCTTAAACAAAGGCTTGTCTGCGTCTGACCTCGCAGCTGAATTGGCCATGGGTGAAAATGCGATGACCCATATCCGTAACCGTGTTGACACCTATTGGATGCGCCAATGGCAGCGTCGTTTAATCGCTTCTTGTGATGGTATCCTAGCGGATAACGTGGCGAATGATTCTGGTGACATGGTTGTTGATGTTGCTTCTGAATCTATTGCTGGTCAATCGGTTGCTACTAAGTTTAGCCGCTCTAACTTCACCGCTGCTGCATTCACTTTGGGCGATGCGTTCACTAATACCGGTGCAATTGCTGTGCACTCTCAAGTGTATAAGCAAATGGTTGACGCTGACGACATTGACTTTATCCCTGATTCACAAGGTCAAATGACTATCCCAACTTACATGGGCAAACGTGTGATTGTTGATGATGGTATGACCGTAACAGCTGGTTCAACTGATGGCTTCAAATATACTACTGTATTATTTGGCGCTGGTGCATTTGGTTATGGCGAAGGTATGCCTGAATACCCAGTAGAACTAGAGCGTGCTGAATCAGGCGGTAACGGCGGTGGTATCTCTACCCTATGGACTCGTAAGACTCAAATATTGCACCCGTTCGGCTTTGAATCAACTGGCACCCCAACTGGTGACTCTTTCAGCATTGCTGAATTGAAGCTAGCCACTAGCTGGAACCGTGTTGTAGACCGTAAGCTTGTACCACTAGCATTCTTAGTAACTAACTAATAATAAAGCCCCTCTTCGGAGGGGCGCTATTTAAGGTTTAATATGTCAGAATTAAATAAAGATGGTTTGGTACCAGGTCAAGCGGTTGATTTTACGACATTGATGCAGACTATCCGCAAGAAGCAAATAAACGAGGGTTTAAAAGATGATAACACTAACAAGCCCGAGCTATGCGACAACGGAAACACAAGTGTTTCAAGCGTGGCACAAACAAAAACAAAGGCGCGTAAGAAAAAGCCACAATCCTAGCGTCATTGTTTCTTATCCGTATGTCACCAATTATATGCCTAGCCCGTTTGATCCTTCCCAGTGGTATGGGAACACAGTCGATCCAGATTTATCATACACAAGCGTTACAGAGTCCAACCCAAGCGGCGAGAGTTTTGTGGGCGAGTTTGAATATGTAGGAGTGGCTGGCACTGCTACTTTTACCTTTTCAAGCAACACCACTTTTAATATTGGTGATAAATTATATACAGCATGCTTACTCGGAAAAAATGGCTATTCAAAAATAAGGCACATTGTTCAAGAATATCCGTCTGCCGAAGTTGTTTCAGATTTTAGATATGATTTCTTGACAGATACGGTTGAAAGAAACACTGCAGGTATAGCCTACAAGAAAACAGACATAAACGATGATTATTGTATAGTTGAAACTGAATACATTGCCGCTACGAATGGGGAGCACAGGGGTGGAATATGGGGCGAATCGGATTCTGGATTAATGCCAGTAGGAGCTAAACTGAAAATGCAAGCCGCCTACTTCGGAAAAGCTGACGACTACCCAGCTAACGTGATGCCAACGCTATGAGTAGAGTACCTTCCATAATCCAAGGCTTACCTGATGATTTGCTGACGAATGATGTCACGTATATTCGTCGTCAAAAGGTAAGCGCTGAACCTTCTAGCATTTCAGCTAGTTATAACGAAAAACTATTCTCAATATCAGCGAGCTATAGCATACAGGCTGGCAACTCTGTTGCGCTTAATATTTCGCCGTCTTCCTCAATAGTAATAACAAAAGCCGCCACAAATGACGGGCTGCCAATCAGCATTTATTCAAGCCACGCTACAGGCTCGGCAGATGGTATATTCCAACCTAGCAATATGAATATATGCTCGGTAGATGAAACACCTACCACAAGTCAGTTGTTTTATGCGGTCACTCCGCAGGGGAACAAACTAGACACAGGCTACGGCATTATTCAATCGTCTGTTGTTGCTTGTGAATCTAACACGCCTAGCGTAGTTGTAAAGAATACAAGCGGATCAACTCAGGTGATTGACATATACGTGCAATTCGAAGAAATAGGCCCGCGCAGTCCTGCATTCGGACTAACAGCATCAACAGAACTAGAACCTAACACGGAAATGAGCAACTATGGCTAAACAAACAATACCAAATAGCGGCTTATGGTCGTCTATTGCTAATCTAATCAATAGCAATTTTGAGACTAATGTGGCACAGGTTTCAATAACGCATCCTACCCCTGCTATTACATTGGCTGTAACAGGAACAGGCGACGCTGATCTAAATCCAGCGCTTGGCGGATTCTCTACCTTATTGAATGGATACGAGCAGGCTCTACTCGCTGGTACTGCATTCACTGTTTTGGCAGATGGGCGCGTTCAGGTAGATAGAGCTGGGTTAGTTGTTATCAATGGATACGCTGATATAAGCCACACAAGTAATGGCACAACGGTTGGCGCTGCTTTTAGTATTGAGCGGGGTGGGTCTACTATTTTCAGTCCTCGTTCAGTCCATGCTAGAATGCCGAACGCTGGCAACATTGGCAACCTTAGCGGCACTGGTGCGCTAGACGCTGAGGCTGGCGACATTATAGGCATAGCGTTAGCCTCTGACATAACCGGAACTATTAGCATTCGCGCAAGCTCTCTCGTTTACGAGTTTAAGGGGTAGGTCATGGCACTAATCGGATACGTAGAAGAAACAGACTTCACAGCATACGCAGCAGCACGTGGCATTACACTGGCAAAAGCTGAGGCGGTGACGCTAACGCTTGCGCTTGACTATATTGAGGCTCAGACGTACAAGGGAACAAAAACTGACGAAGCACAGGTATTAGCATTCCCCCGCGATGGCAGCACAGAAATACCGCAAGGTATCAAAAATGCCCAAATGGAAGCGGCTTTGATTTACGATCGAGGCGAAGACCCATTAAGTGACGTTGGGCAAAGAGTGGCACAAGAAACTGTATTCGGTGCCGTTTCAGTGTCATACTCAGACACAGGAAACCAAACGACCATATACCGCAAGCTTAATGCAACACTTGCGCCATTCTTGGCCAGTGGCGGTTATGGTTCGAGTAACTTCACTGTATCACACGGGTAATTAACTATGACCACCATCGTCTATGATCATAAGCGCGGGCAGATTGCCTGCGATAGTCGCTTGACCAAAGGGAGTATGATCACGACGGATGGCGCACAAAAGTGGATGAAGACAGAGAATGGCATAATCTTTATGGCTGGGTGCCGCGCTGACTTCGAGATGCTATCTGCGTTGACGGTTGATTATAGTCATGGCGATGTGGTCGAGACTGAGTTCGAATTACAGTGCGAGGGTATACTAGTCAAGGATGATCATGTTTATCTGATTAGCATTCAAGATGGCGGGCAATTCTGGATGGAACCACTAGACGAAGCTGTGGCAGCCACTGGTTCAGGTAGCGAGTGGGCAATAGCAGCAATAGACCACGGCAAGACAGCAAAGCAGGCCGTAGAGTACGCAGCGACACGCGACATATACACGGGCGGCAAGGTTCGCGTTTACGACATTAAAAAAGGTAAGTTTACCAATGGCTGATTTTTATCCACGCATGACGGCCACGGCTAGCAAGCTGATGGCCAAGTTTAAGCAGGGTGTTATCGAATACGTGCCGCTAGTAACTGGCGCGACTGAGTACGACCCAATGACAGAAGGGACTCCGATTCCATTGGATGCAACGGCCGGTGGTGTTGCGAAAGAATACGTTGACGACTTGGTTAGTGCTTCTGACATCCAAGTAACTGGGGCTGTGTTTGGCACCACGCCCAATATGCAGGGCCGCATTACTATTGACGGTGTTAGTCGTGAGATTATCCGCATTAAGCAAATGCCAGCGGCCGGTGATCCAGTTGCATGGATGATATTTGTTAAAGGGTGATAAATAGCCCGCACCGCCCATTCTTGCTATAATCCCCTCAATCGAGGGGTTTTTTATGCCTATTAATCTAGATCTAATTGCACAACAAAAAGAACGAGACATGTTACGCGCTTTCGCTTCGTCTGTGTCTGATATAAAAAACAGCGTAACGCTTAAAGAATTGGAAGCAGCGATAGCACGCCAAGACAGTGATGCTGTTGTGCGTTTGCTGGGTATCGACAGGGCGGCTTTTGAGCAGGTAGACGATGAAATATACCAAGCCTACAGAATAGGCGGCTTAACAGGCGTTGAGCAGATAGGGCGCATACCTACTGATCTAGGTAGTGTCGGCTTTCGTTTTGATATGGCCGCGCCAAGTGCCATTGAATGGATACGCAGCGAGCCTAGCCAGTTTCTAACAGAGGTTGTCGATGACCAAGTGGAAATGGTTAAGCAGCAATTGCAGCGAGGCTTAGAGCTTGGCGATAACCCACGCACCACGGCTATTGGCTTAGTAGGGCGATACAATCCAGCAACAGGTAAACGTGCTGGCGGCACAGTTGGATTAACCACGCAGCAGGCAGGATGGGTGAATAAGGCCCGCAATGAGCTACTAGAATTAGACCGCAACTATTTCACCCGTGAGTTGCGAGACAAGCGTTATGACTCAATAGTTCGCAAAGCCATTGAAGACGGTACGCCGCTAACAAAAGCGCAGGTTGATAATGCTATCACGCAAATGCAAAGCAAGGCGTTAAAATACAGAGGCGATGTTATCGCACGCACTGAGTCCATTAATGCGCTGAGAGCTGGCCAATTCCAAGCAGTTGAACAGGCCATGGTGAAGGGCGAGCTGGATTCGCAGGATGCACGGAAGTCATGGGACGCTACAGGCGACAAACGAACGCGCCTAGACCACTTTCAAATGGAGGCCAATTACAAGGATGGCATTCCAATCGAGGAGGCGTACACTTTCCCTGATGACAGCAAGGCAATGTACCCTGGTGATAACAGCCTAGGCGCACCAGGCAAGCAGCTAATCCAGTGCCGTTGCCGTAATGTAATTACAATAGACTTTATTGGCCGACAGGTCAGAATGGAGGGGTTTAAATGACATTCACCGCCGACATAAACAAATTTATATCATCTAGCAACGCCCGCATCGAAGCCGTATTCAAGCAGTCAGCGCAAGAGATAATCCAAGAAGCGCAGACCGACTACAATAAAGGCGGTAACACTCCTATTGATACCAGTTTTTTAATCAACTCAGGGCAGGCTGCCATTGGGCGCTTGCCCATTGGGCTAGACGAACAGCCAGAAGGCTACACCGTGCAAAACTGGGACGCAGGCGAGACAGTTACAACCATTAACCGCTGGCGAGTTGGCGAGACACTATATTTCGGCTGGACGGCTAACTATGCGCGACCAATGGAGAACCGATTTAAATTTATGCGAAAGGCTGCGCAGAATTGGCAGTACACAGTGGCCAAAAATGCAGGCTTATTAATGAGTAGGACGCTAAGAGAATGACAACACTATCCCAACTACACATAGCACTAATGGACAAGGCTAAGGCGTTTGCTACGGCTAACAGCCTGCCGATTAATAACATTGGCTTTGATTTTACAGAGCCAGCCAGTGGCGCATGGCTTGAACTATCCATTGCGCCTAACGACCGCGATTATGGCCTGAATGATGCTAAAGTGTTTCGCCGTGGCATTGGCCAGATAAACGTGTGCAACAAGAAGAACAACGGAATTAAACAGCTAACGGATATAGCTGGACTACTTGAAGCTGAGTTTACCAGAGGTTCCATATTAGTGGATGCAATTCGCATAACAACTAGCCCGCAAACAATGGAACCATTCCAGCGCGGGGGCGTGTACGTGTTGCCGCTATCATTTGAGTATTCAGAGTGATAAAATACAACTATCAAAAACCGTTGAACCATAGGAAAAAACAATGACTGATACATTAACAAACATAGGCACCGTTGTTTCTGTGTCTGCTGCTGCCCCTGCTACATTCGACCAAGCTGGATATGAGGCGCTTTCGTTCTCAGAAGTAACTGGTGTTGCGTCAATTGGTGAGTTCGGCCCATCATACGAAATTCTAAACCATGTTGACCTGAAAGACGGTATCACACAGAAAGCCCACGGTGCTTTAAACTACGGCGACCCTGCTTTGCAGTATCGTATCGTTGAAGCAGACACCGGCCAAGGCATCCTTGATACTGCCCTATCAGCTCGCACCACTATCAGCTTAAAGGTAGAGCGCGCTTCTGGATTAGTTCAGTACGTTCAAACACTTGTAACCAGTGCTCCTACATCGGAAGGCACAAGCGGCGCTATCTACATGAAGTCTAGCAATCTTGCGCTTAAGTCTGCAATTGTTGAGGTAGCTGCTTAATATGGATATCAAGGAGCTAGGCACACAGAACGAAGTTATTGATGTCATTCACCCACAAGCTGGTGACGTTGGCATCAAGTTTACTGTGTGCGACCCATTAAGCGCTGAATTTGCAAACGCTTCTGCTCGCATTGACCGCTCAAAGAGTGGCCCTGATTGGTCTAGTTTTGTTGTTAATCAGGCGCTTTGCGCCGTGGTTGGTTGGTCTGGAGTTACAGAAGAAGGTAAAGAAATTCCGTTCACCAAGGAATTGGCGAAAGAGTATTTAACCAATCCTGAATATTATTGGCTATGTGTAGCTGTCGACGAACATTTTGGCAAAAAAAAAGGCTACATGCAGACAATTATGAACAGATTAAAACCTTCATAAAATTGATGGGGTTTCTATCTGCCACGCAAGAAGGGCAGAAGGAGCCACGTTTAAAACAATGGAATTGGGGTTTTCCAGAGCAAGGCCCGCTGGGTTATATCTGGGACTGGATTTGTGAAATAGGCCTAGGCACTGTCATTACATGGCAAGAGATTAAAGCTTGGTCTGACATAACAGGAATTAAACCAACAAAAAACGAGGCATTCGCCATCGTTCAATTATCAAGCGCTTGGCTCAGTGAACGCAATAGAGGCCACAGCAAACACGAAGTACCAGACTGGGCAGGTAATTTTTAATGACAGATATTGCAAAGCTTGCCATACAAGCGGAAACCAAAGGCGTAACACAGGCGCAAGGCCAGCTAGATAAGCTTAGCACGTCAGCTGGTAAGGCCGAGAAGTCGACTAAATCAATGGCCATCGAAAGCGGCAAAGCCGAAAAAGCCAGTAACGGCTTTTCTGGCGCATCTCGTAACCTATCATTTCAGTTAAACCAAGTAGCCCAACAAGGTGCTGTAACAGGCAACTACCTTGGCGCTTTGGCTATCCAGCTTCCTGACATGCTGCTTAGTTTTGGCACACTTGGTATCCTTGTGGGTGCTGCTGCTGGTGTTATGGCTGGGCCGTTGTTGACTGCTTTGCAAGACAACGAAAAGGGCACAGAAGACCTTAGCGACGAAATAAAAGATCTTACAGATAACTACAAGAATGCAACAGTTGCGCAAAAGGCATTCTTTGCCAGAGAGAATGCAGACAAACTAGAAGAAGAAATAAAGAAGCGTGACGAAGCAAACAAAAAAATTGGCGAGTACACAAAGTGGCTAGAGACAGCTAAGCGTAACCTAGATAACCTACAGCCATCAATAGGCAAATGGGGTGATGCGACCTCTAGTGATCAAATGCTAAAGCGTCAAGCCAAGCTAAATGCGAATATATCCGAATTAAGCGCACTACTTAATGATCAACAGGTTCAATTTGATAATGCAAGTATAAGGATTGAGAAGTATAACAACCTAATAGCTGACCCGACCGGCGGCACAGAAGCACGCGCGAAAGCTATTCGCGACATTAACAACGAATTAGTTGAGCAACTAGCACAGCTAACCTTAAACGATTCAGAATTATTGCAGCGCCAGCTTATATTAAACCGCGCAACCGACGCAGAGATTGCCAGCGCGCTTGCTATGCAGGGCAGTATCGAAAAGATTGAAGCCGAAACAGAGGCGCTAAAGAAACAAGAAGCCTTGCGTTCTTCGCTTAGCAGCCAGCTTGCGTCTATTGAGGTGCAACAAGCTGATCCTGCCGAGCGAGCAAGATTACAGTTTGAGCGCCGCAATGAAGTGATCCAGCTTTCAAACGACGAGCTAAACCTATCGCAAGAACGCTATGATCAGCTTAGAACACAGAACGCAGAGAAGCTATCTGCCGACTTGATTGCAATAGAAAACAGAACACAAGAGCAGAAAAGCCAAATCCTTTCCGCCGAACA